>MLJW01000211.1_pt1 | contig 45391 bp, 46 predicted proteins | sample 888231 | NCBI WGS metagenome assembly MLJW01 (sample SAMN05788063, study PRJNA343431) | mine drainage metagenome | isolation source: sample collected from the inflow into an acid mine drainage treatment plant... | place: Germany: Lusatia, lignite mining district
GGCCCGGCGCCTTGGCCCCGCGGCTGCATCCGCTCGTCTGGACTCCTGCGACCTTCGGCACTCTCGCCGCCGCTCTCGCCGCCAAATAACGCCGCCAGATTTACGCGGGTTCAGGCCGCCGCCAACAAGTGCACTGATCAGTCGATCCACCTGGTCGTGATATTCCTTACGTTTGTCTGCGGGAAGGCGCAGCACGGCGCTGTCGTAATAGCGAATCTCGGTATTGCTCAGTGACAAGATCTCCTCCTGATGCCAATGCCGCAAAGAGTCGCATTTGGCACTTTCGTTCTAAAACAGCACGCTGCTACCTGCCTCCGCGTCGCAGCCTGCCTCGCCCCAGTTTGTTGGAATCCACCTAGATCATTGATCCTGGAGCTCCCCCAGCTTGGTATATGGGGAGAGGTAGAGAGGTTTCAAGATGCGTCTTTTGCTGCATCCTGGTGAATGAGGGACTACCTCGCGGGTTGGTGTTCGGCACTCCAAGCGTGGATTGCCGGCGCCCTGCAAAACGGGATGCGCCGCCAGGCTCTCAGGCCGCGCCCTGTGCCGCCTTTGGTCGAACGGCCCCATCCGGCTTCGAGTCCACACAACTTCGCGCCTGCGGTGCTGCGCGCTTCGCTTGCCTCCAGGGGAAAGCCTTGGGCTGTCCCCGCCGCGCGGAGCTTGGCGCCCCTCGATACCGCCGAACCGGCAGCGCCGGATTGGCCAGGGCCAGCGCCCCGCGGCAATGGACGGGGCTGGCGAACACGCTGGAGCTTGCTGCGGCGAGTTGTGCATATGCGTGCCGTCCTCAACGCTGGCGGTTCTCGCCCATCACGTCACGAAGGACGGTTCACGGACATCCCGCCCGGCATTGCCATGGAGCTTCCACGCCACGCCTCAAGACCGGCGCCGCAAGGTGCGGCCGAGGCGTTCTCGCCTGTCGTCGGGTGGTTGACCTGGCTCGCGTCAATGGGCGAGCCGGTGCAGCCTTCGTGCGGGGATGCCGAGCCGGTCCCTTCTTCTTTCGGTGCGGTTCGGCCCAAGGCGTCCTTGTGTTGTTGTGAATCCTGGCGGTGGCGCGGCTGCGCCTCGGGCTCCATGGCTGCAACCGTCCAGCGAAAACAATTTCCCCTCTGCTGCGCAGATTCCTCGCGGGCCAAATTCTTTTCGCCTCCCGGCTCTCCACTGCGTTGCGACCGCAAGCGGTGCAGCCCGCCCGTCCCCCGCCGGCCGGATCACAACAAGGACGCGATGGGCGCGAACCTTGTTCCACCAAAAGGAGTTTCATCATGGCCAACATCGGCAGTTTCACCGCAGACAAAGACGGCTTCACCGGCACGCTTCGCACCCTGACGCTCAACGTCAAGGTCAAGCTGGTGCCCAACGACAAGGGCGACAACGAGAAGGCCCCGGACTTCCGCCTGCAGGCCGCCAGCCACGACATCGGCGCGGCATGGAAGAAGACCAGCGAAGCCGGGCGCGAGTACATCTCCGTGACCCTTGACGATCCTTCGTTCCCGGCCACGGTCTATGCCCGCCTGATCGAAGGCGAGGACGGCACGCACGACCTGATCTGGTCGCGCAGCAAGCCCCAGGCGGCCTGACAGCCGCCAGCGCCCCGTCCACCCGTGGCGGGGCGCTGTGCTGCTTTCGCGGCACTTCAAGGAGGCGACACCATCTTCTGGACTCTGCCGTGTCGAGTTGCTTCCTGCACGTTGCAGTCCTCGGGTGCAAGAATGGCCGGGCGTGCCGGTGTCTTGCCCCGCCGGGCTTTGCGGGCTGCGCCCCATGCCGACTTCGCCGTCACGGCCATCCGGCTCCAATCCCTCACGCCTTCGCGCCTGCGGGCGCTGCGCGCTTCGCTTGCCTCCGGGGGAAAGCCCTGCGGGCTATCCCCGCCGCGCAGGGCTTGGCGCCCCTGCATACCCCGAACCGGCGGGGCCGGATCGGCCATGCCAGCGCCGGCGTGCGCTATGGCGTGTCACTCTTCTTCGCCACAGTCTCCAACTCTTGGCGCACCTGCGCCAGCAGCTGATCGACCTGCTGCAGGTCGTCGCCGGCATAGGCCAGGGTCAGCAACGTGAGCGGATGAATCTCCATGACCTCGCACAGCTCGGCCAGCTTGTTCAAGGTAGGGCTTTTGAGGTCGCGTTCCAGCGTGCTCATGTAGGTGCGGCTGGACACGTCGGAGAACGCCTCCTGGCTCAATCCACGTGCTTTCCTGATGGTCTTTAGTGCCTCCGACAATGTATGTTTCGCTGCCAACCCTGGATCTCCCCAAAATCCAAGATGACAGTCGATTGCGTCCTATAGGACTACAATCTATAGTGTTCAATTATGCCCGCCTGCCGCTTTCGTGCTTTTACGGAAATCCGTATCTGCGGCTTCTCACAGAAGCACAAAACCGCATCCGTGCCTTTCCACAAACCCGCCGATGCGGTTTTGCGCTTTCACGCTTCGGCGGTTTTGTGTGAATGAGGGAACGCCCATGAACCAGCTCATCACCGAGGACGAGCGCAAGCAACTGCTGGAACACGGCCAGGCCCGCGCCGCTGGCCGGGCCATCGACCCGCTGCCCGTGGTGCGGCTGTTCACGCCGGACGCACACGCCACCTGGCTGCTGGTGTCGCTCGACCCCGCCGACGGCGATACGGCCCATAGCCTGATCGACTTGGGGATCGGCATGCCCGAGCTGGGCGAGATCAAGCTGTCCGACCTCGCATCCATCGTCGGGCCGCGCCAACAGCCCGTGGTGCGGGACCGGTATTTCCGGGCGGTGCGCCCGTTGTCGGAGTACCTGCGGCTGGCTCGGGAGAACGGTTCCGTCCTCGATTGAGCCGTGCGCGCCCAAGCCAAGCCGGGCGCATTGAGGCTATTTCGGTCTTGCTCCAGACCCGTCAGGTCTTAATCCGCACTGTTGCACCAAACTAGTGCCACCCTGACGCAAACGGTCATGACGCCAGCCGTGCCATCGGGCACGGTGGATAGCGCAGGAGGCCGCATTTCCTCGCGCGCCACCGTCGCATTCAGACGATCCGCGCAATCCATCGGATGCTTTTCGTCTTGACACGCAAGTTACTAATCTACCAGCTTATTCACGATTGGATGCTAGTTCGATGCGGTGACGTTTGCGTGTGAAACCGGTGACGGCCGTCCTGCTCTACGGGAGTTTGCGTCATGGCCGAACCGCACCACCTCGCGCACTGGTATCCGACTGCCGCCTACCTCTACATCCTGTGCCTGGATACGCTGGCGCTGGCCTGGGAGTACCTGCGCCGCCATCCCGACTACCGGCTTGACTGGCTGCGCCGTCATCGCCGAGCACAGGCAACGCATGAGGCTGCGCACCGCTGGGGCCTGCGTCTGCTGGAAGACCCGGCCCTGGATGCGCGTGACGCGCATCCGGCCTGGCTCCCCGGCCATGATGCTGTGGTGCAGCTTCACCCCGATGCCGATCCGCCACCGGATGCCGAGCCGTTCGCGTTCTGGCGCATTCCCGGCCACAAGCAACTGCTCCACGACGGTAGGGGCCTGGCGCTGATCGCGTGCAGCTCCGGCCATTGCCAGCGCTATGCGCTGGCGCCTGGCCTGGAGGACGGCATGGCCGTGGCCCATGCCTACCGTGGCCGTGGGGCCACCCACGTGCCTGACACGCCTGCGCCAATGGCGCGGCCCAGGCCACCGCCTGCGGCGATGCTGGAGCTACACACCCTGCAGGCGCTCGACGCCACCCTGACGGGCGCGTCCTTGCGCGAGGTGGCCGAGGGCTTGTTCGGCGCGGATGCCGCAGCCGGTTGGTACAGCGACGGCGGCCTGCGCTCCAAGGTGCGCCGCCTGGTGCGGCGCGGCGATGCGTTGATGCGCGGCGGCTATCGCCGCCTAGCACAACTGCCGTCGCTTGAGAAGGGTCGTTTTGAAGAGGACGCAAAACGACCCTGAGCAAGAGGGCTTCGTTTTCTGAGACTGCCTCCATCCGGTTGCGCTGTGTGGCCGGAGCCCTGCAACCGATGGAGGTTCTCACCATGCGTCCTGCTCCCTTGCGGCCTTCCGCCGCTCCCATTGCTTCCGCTGCGCAGCCGCAGCGCTATCTCACCAACGACGAGGCCGCAGAGTATTTGCGCCTGTCGCCCCGCACCCTGGAGAAACAGCGCGTGCTGGGTGGCGGCCCCAAGTTCCGCAAGTTCGGCCGCCGCGTCATGTACGCCGTGGCCGACCTCGACGCCTGGGCTGCGGATCGCAGCTTCGAGAGCACGTCCGATCCTGAATACGCCGAGCAGCACTCGGCGGACAGCCGTGCGCGCTGATCGCTGGCGCGCGGATGGCCTTCGCCATGTCCAGCCCTGCGCTGCCCATGCGGCAGCGACCAATGCAGGAGCGCGAACAGCTCGATCTGTTCCGCGCCTTGCCGGGCGACATGGCGCCGCGCGACAGCCAGGACTTGATGGCCTTTCCGTTCTTCTCGCTGGCGAAGTCGCGGCGCGTCGCGCCGATCGACTTTCGCGCCAGCGGCATCTCGATCCGCGTGGAGGGTACGCAGGAGCACGGCATCGCCACGATCTGGGATGCCGACGTGCTGATCTGGGCGGCCAGCCAGATCGTGGAAGCGCGCGACGCGGGCTTGCGCCCGTCGCGGCTGATGCAGGCCACGCCCTACGAGATCCTGCGCTTCATCGGACGCGGTACGTCGCTGCGCGACTACCAGCGCCTCAAGGCAGCCTTGGATCGCCTGCAATCGACTACCGTGGCCACGTCGATCCGCGAGACCACTGGGCGGCGCCTGCACCGCTTCTCGTGGATCAACGAGTGGAAGGAGCTGGCCGATGCCAAGGGCACGCCCTTGGGGCTGGAGCTGATCCTGCCGGACTGGTTCTATGCGGGCGTGCTCGATGCCGCTCTGGTGCTGACCATCGACCCGGCGTACTTCCGCCTCACCGGCGGGATCGAGCGCTGGCTGTACCGCCTGGTGCGCAAGCACGGCGGTCACCAGCCTGGCGGCTGGCAGTTCGACTTCCGGCACCTGCACCGCAAGTCGGGCAGCACGGCCAAGCCCTACGACTTTGCCTGCGACCTGCGCGCGCTGGTCGCGCGGCAGTCACTGCCGGGCTACGTCCTGGGGATCGAGCGGCTGGATGGCGCCGAGCTGCTGACCTTCCGGCCAATGCGTCCCGTGCCGCCCACGGCACGGGGATAAACGGTGTGCATCCTGTGGACGGGCTCGTGCTATCAGGCGTGCCCGGTATCGTGCTATCAGGCGTGGGACTATCGTGCTATCAGGCGTGTCCATCGGCCGCAAAGCCAAGGCTGGAGCGGGTTTCGGCCTCCCTTAACTTTCCTAACTTAAATTCTCTAACTGGTAGTAGCAGCGCCGCGTTTCGGTGGACAACCACCAAACCGGCGAACGAGAGCCACGAAAACCAGCGGCGACAGCCAGGTTCTCCAGCAGGGAGGGCCTGGCCATGATCGTCGCGCTGCTCAACCAGAAAGGCGGCGTGGGCAAGACCACGCTCGCCACGCACATCGCCGGCGAGCTGGCGATGCGCGGGCAGTCGGTCATCCTGCTGGACGCCGACCCGCAGGGATCCGCGCTGGACTGGACGCAGCGCCGCAGCCAGCAAGGTCTTCCAAGGCTGTTCAGCGCCGTCGGCCTTGCACGCGAAACCCTGCACCAGGAAGCGCCAGAACTCGCCAGGCGGACCGATCACGTCGTCATCGACGGGCCACCACGCATCGCGGCGCTGGCGCGCTCCGCGCTGCTGGCCGCCGAGCGGGTGCTGATTCCCGTGCAGCCCAGCCCCTACGACCTGTGGGCCAGTGCCGAGATGGTGGCGCTGATCCGCGAGGCGCAGGTGTTTCGGCCTGCGCTACGCGCGGCGTTTGTCATCAACCGTCGCGTCAGCACCACCGTGATCGGGCGCGAAGCACGCGGCGCCCTGGCCGAGCAGCCGCTGCCCGCGCTGCGCGCGGAGGTGCATCAACGCATCGTGTTCGCCGACAGCGTGGCCGCTGGCCGGCTCGCACGCGAGACGGCGCCTGGCAGCGCCGCCGCCCGCGAAATCACCACATTGGTGGACGAACTGCTGCGGTGGCCGTCATGAGCAGTCCCGCCAGCAAACGCACGGGCAAGCGCGTGGGCATCGGCGCGCGCCCGCCCGCGAATCCGCACGCCGAGGCGTGGATTCGCCAAGGCAGCGCCGACGACCTCCACAAGGGCGATCTCTACACGGCCCGCCTGACCCTCGACATCACGCCCGCCATGCGTTCGCGCATCAAGGTGTCGGCCTTCACGCAAGGCGTGACGGTGGCCGACCTGTTGCGCGCTTTGCTGGAGCGCGAATTTCCGGAGAAGTCTCCATGACCACACCCGCTTCGACAGGATTGCCGCCTTCATCTGCCCTGCCGGTCGGCCGAGGCGACGGCGTGCCGCTGACGCGCGTTGCACTCGCCTACATCGATCAACGCTTCGACCTCTATCTGCGCTTCGGCGATCCTGCGCGCATCATCCGATTCGACCGCTGGCGTCGCTGCGCGGTGTTCACGCCGAACGCGGTTCTCTGCCGCATTCGCTGGCAGGCCAACGACTACGGCACGATCCGCTGGCAGCTCATGGTGATGCAAGCGTGCATGCCGATGGATGGCGCGCAGCGCATCCCCGGTGTGCAGCCGGGCGCGCGCCTGTTGCTGCACGTCGAAGGTGAACAGTCGGTGCGCGCCGTGCTGGAGCGCATCGACGGCATCGAGACGCTGGGCATCGCGCCTGCAGGCGCCTCGCCCGCGTACTGGCGCACGCTGGGCAACCGGCTCGCGGCGCGCTTGCCGCTGCCCGAGTACACCGCCGAGCGGCACGCCGCCTGGCTGGCCGGGAGGGCGCTGTCATGACGGTCACAACCGCATCACTTTCTCGCTCGCCAGCGCACTCACGTTTGCGCGCTCGCCTCGTGCAGGCGGGCCTGTCCGCCTGCAGCCTCGCTGCGCTGGCCTGGGCGTCCTTCGTGCACCCGCTGCCGCGCCTGACCTACAACCCGTCCGACAGCGTGGCGGTCGGCTGGTATCGCGTCGATCCGCTCGACCATCGCGCCAGCCCGCTGTCGCCTCCGCCACCGCTTTCAGTGCACGTAGGCAGCATCGTGCTGGTGCCGCTGCCCGTCGAGGCCGCCGCGCTCGCTGCGCAGCGCGGCTACCTGCCGACTCGTATCCCGCTGCTCAAGCGCGTGGGCGCGGTGGCGCCGCAAGAGGTGTGCATCACTGGGGGCTTTGTCCGCATCGACGGCGTGCCTTCGGCCGCCGTGCTGCCCGCTGATCGCTGGGGCCGGCCACTGCCATCCTGGCCGCAGTGCCGCCGCCTTGGGCCTGGCGAGCTGTTCCTGCTCAGCGTCACCAATCCGGCGTCGTTCGACAGCCGGTATTTTGGGCCGGTCAGCGCCGCCTCTGTGATCGGCGTTGCGCGCCCGGTCTGGTTGGAGTCGCGCCCATGATGGTCGCCGACTCTCTGCACGTTGACGTGCATCTTGTCGTGCCATCGGGCGTGTTGATCCGGTGGCGCTCAACCTGTCGTCGCGCGTGCAGTGCAAGTGCCGATCCTGCGTATCCGGCACCGCACTTCGCGCTGCCTTCGACGCAACCGTCCCACGTGCAGGCGTCTTGCCTCAAACACGGCTGGCCTGCGGCCATCGCCGTGTTCGCCGGGGCGCTGGCTGCGGGTGCAGCAGCGCCGCCGGGCCGCAGGTGCCGGAAGCGAGAGCCTGGGGTGCCAGGGGAGGCAAATGCGGAAGGCAAGACAAAAGGGTGCGGCACCTGCCTGCCCGCAAAGCCAGTCTGCACGTGGGGGTGGCGCGGCACGCAACGGCTTCGCCGCCGTGCCGCTGGGGGTGCGTGGCCCGCGCCAATGCGGGCTTGTCCGCGTGCTTCGCACGACGGACTACGCCCCAGCTTTCAGGGAGAGAAGTCATGACCAACCGCCGCGACGACGATTTCCGCATCCGCCCGAACCCTCCAAAGACTCCGAAAAACCGGGGCCAGAGCTTCATCGCCAAGGTGCTCCAACAGACCGGCAAGGCCAGCAGCGGCAAGTCCTCGGTGCGCCGCCCGGCATCGGCTGGCGGCGGCAAGACCACCGGCCCGCGGCCTGGCTCGCGCCTGGGTCGGGGCCACACAGCGGCCCGCTTCGCCGGGGCCAAGCTGACGCCCATGTCGCGGCGCGTGACCATCAAGACACTGCTGGTCAACCAGCAGCGGGCCAGTCCGCAGTCGCTCGCCAAGCACCTGCGCTACATCGAGCGCGACGGCGTGGGCCGCGACGGCGAACCGGGTCGGGCCTATGGGCCGCAGACCGACAAAGCTGATCTGGACGCTTTCAAGGAGCGCTGCGCCGATGATCGGCACCACTTTCGCTTCATCGTCTCGCCCGAGGAAGGGGGCGAGCTGGAAGACCTGCGCACCTACACGCGGCACCTGATGGGCCGCATGGAGGCCGACCTGGGCACGCGGCTGGAGTGGGTGGCCGTCGATCACTGGAACACCGACAACCCGCATACCCACCTGATCGTGCGCGGGCGCGATGACACCGGCAAAGACCTCATCATCGCGGGCGATTACATCGCCGATGGCTTTCGGCATCGCGCCGCCGAGCTGGCGACCGAATGGCTGGGGCCGCGCACCGAACAGGAGATCCGGCGCACCCTGGCCCGCGAAGTGGAGCAGGAACGGTGGACGAGCCTGGATCGTATGCTGGAGCGCGAGCTGGGTGACGACGGCCGGGTGCAGATCGAACGCTTCAACGAACCGCGGCTGCAACGCCAGCGCCTGCTGCTGATCGGCCGGCTGCAACGCTTGCAGCGCCTGGGCCTGGCCGACGAGATGCGGCCCGGCACCTGGGCCGTCCATGCCGACGCGGAAAAAACGCTGCGCGCCCTGGGCGAGCGCGGCGACATCATCCGCACCATGCAGCGGGCCATGCGCGGCGAGCCGCGCGAGCTGGCGGTATTCGAGCCGGGCGACGACGGCCGAACCATCCTCGGCCGCGTCGCCGCAAAGGGGCTGGCCGACGAACTGCGCGACCGGGGCTATCTGGTCATCGACGGGGTGGACGGCAAGGCCCACTACGTCGCGCTCAACGCCCGCGACGAGCTGGCGAACTATCCCGCCGGCGCCGTGGTGGAGGTGAAGGGATCGGCCGCCGTGCGCGCGGCCGACAAGAACATCGCCGCGCTGGCGAGCGATGGCCTGTACCGCACCGACCACCACCTTGCCATCGCGCAGGGTCAGGCCGTGCCCGGCCGCGATCCGCAGGAAGTGGTCGCGTCCCACGTCCGCCGGCTGGAAGCCTTGCGCCGTGCCGGTATCGTGGAACGGGTGGCCGAGGGGCTATGGAAGGTGCCGGACGACCTGCCCGAGCAGGGCCGTCGCTACGATGCGCAGCGCCTGGGCGGCGTGGCGGTGGAGCTGAAATCGCACCTGCCCATCGAGCGGCAGGCCCGCGTGATCGGAGCCACCTGGCTCGACCAGCAGTTGATCGGCGGCGGCTCGGGCCTGGGCAACCTGGGCTTTGGCAGCGAGGTCAACCAGGCGATGCAGCAGCGCGCCGAATTCCTGGCCGAACAGGGGCTGGCAGAGCGGCGCGGGCAGCGCGTAATCCTCGCGCGCAATCTATTGGCGACACTACGCGATCGGGATGTGATTCGGGCTGCCAAGGATATTGCCACCGAAACCGGGCTGGAACACCGTCTGGCGGCCGATGGCCAGCGCGTGACCGGCATCTACCGGCGCAGCCTCATGCTCGCCAGTGGCCGCTTTGCCATGCTCGATGATGGTATGGGGTTCAGCTTGGTGCCATGGACGCCGGTCATCGAACAACGACTCGGCATGCTGATTTCTGGGCAGGTACATGGTGGCACCCTATCCTGGCAAATCCGACGGCAGCAGGGTTTATCCGTTACCTGACGCCAGCAGCGATTGAGCACCTACCGACCGGATGCGTCTACAGCCGTTCAGCGTCCGGCAAACTGCGGGACTCGCTTTGCGACGAACGCGTGAACCGCTTCCAGCGAATCTGTGGTTTTCGAGGCTCGATTCATTTCGGCCGCCTCCAGCCTCAATGAGGTCGCCAGATCACTCTCGAAGGCAGCGAGTTGCAGGCGCTTGGCGCCCGCATAACCTTGCGTTGGTCCGACCGAAAATTGCACCGCCATACGCCGCGCTTCGCCCAGCAGGCTCTCGCCAGGAACCACTTTCTCGACCAATCCCCAGGCCAAGGCCTCGTCCGAACTGACTACGCGATTGGTCAAGATCATGTCTCGTGCGCGTCGTCCACCCACTGCGCGTGGAAGTAGCCAGCTGATGCCGAAATCCCCCGCGTATCCGAGGCCGGTATGGGCCGCCACAAACTTCGTCCCACTTGCGGCAATCAGGTAGTCAGAAGGCCAAGGCAAGCCCGAGACCGCCTCCGGCTACCGCGCCTTGTACGGCGCAGACTACCGGGAACGGCAGGCTGGCGAATTGAGGAATCATGCTTTCGGCCACTCTCAGTTCGTCATCGACCAAGGTAGACAACGCATCGCCTGCGGCCACCATTTCTTCGATGTCGCCTCCGCAACTGAACATCCGGCCCTCGCCGCGCAGCAGCAAAGCTCGGATCGAGCCATCGCGTTCGACATCTGCAATGACACCAGCGAGCACGTTTACGACCGACGTGCTCAACGCATTCATTTTTTTGGCGAGTTGAGTGTTATGGTCGCGACGGCACCATTCTTTTCGAGAATTACCGGATTTCCAGGCATGCTGACGTTCCCTGATTGATCAAAATTTCAGCGTCAGCGTCAGCGTCAGCGCGGCGCCATGCGAATGGCACCATCCACACGAATGGACTCGGCATTCATGTAGCCGCAAGTAACGAGAAACTCGACGGCCTGCGCGAATTCATCGGGGTCGCCTAAACGCTTGGGGAAGGGCACGCTGGCCGCCAGCGCCTGTTTGACGTTGTCCGGCAGACCCAGCAGCAACGGTGTACCGAAGATCCCCGGCATGATGGTGTTGATCCGGATCCCTTCGTCCATCATGTCGCGCGCGATTGGCAGGGTCATGCCCACGATGGCTGCCTTGCTGGCCGCATAGCTGGCCTGGCCGACCTGGCCGTCCTGCGCGGCGGCCGAAGCAGTGTTGACGATGGCGCCGCGGTCGCCATCGGCCAGCGGCGCGAGCGTCAACATGCCCGCAGCTGACTTGGCGATGCAGCGGAAGGTGCCCACCAGGTTGATCTGAATGATGCGATTGAAACGATCTGCCGCGCATGGGCGGATTTCGCCGGTTTTCTTGTCGCGGCTGACAGTCTTGACGGCATCGGCAGTGCCGGCGCAGTTGACCAGAATGCGTTCCTGCCCAATGGCCGCGCGGGCCTTGGCGAAGGCGGCGTCCACCTGCTCCTCGGACATCACGTCCACATTGCAGTAAACGCCGCCGAGTTCGCTAGCCAACGCCTGGCCGACGGTTTCGTTCATGTCGAAGATGGCGACTTTGACGCCATGGCTGGCCAAACGCCGGGCCGTGGCGGCTCCCAGGCCGGAAGCGCCCCCGGTGATGACGGCAGAGATGTCGGAGTTCAGTTGCATGGTTTTTCCTCGATGGGTGAGAAACAGGCGTTATTGGCCGGTAAAGTTGGGTGTGCGCTTGCCTAGGAATGCCGCTTGCCCTTCCAGGTTGTCGGCCGAACGCAAAGCGACGAGGAAATTGCGCTTCTCATGCTCCAGGCCTTGCGCGAGCGGAGTCTCAAAGCTGGCCAGTGCCGCATCTTTCGCCAGCGCCACGGCCAGCGGCGAATTGGCTGCAATCCGGTTGGCCATCGCCAACGCCGTCGGCAGGGCCTGGCCATCAGCCGTCACTTCGGCGACCATGCCTGCATCGCAAGCCTTGCGGGCGTCGATGAAATCGCCGGTCAGCAACAGGGCCATGGCCTTGGACTTACCGATAGCGTGGATCAGGCGCTGCGTGCCCCCGGCACCCGGAATGGCGCCCAGCTTGACTTCCGGCACACCAAAATTGGCAGACTCGCCAGCGATCGCGATGTCGCAGGCCAGCGCTAATTCTGTGCCGCCGCCCAGCGCGAGCTTTTCCACCGCTGCGATGACGGGCTTGGGGAAGCGCTCCAGTTCCGACCAAAAGTGGCCGCCTGCTGCCGCACGATCGCCCAGCAGTGGCTCGGCGCGCAGCGCATCGAAGGCCGTGATGTCGGCCCCGGCGCAGAACACGCCCTCGGCGCCGGTGATGATGACCGCGCGCACGGTATCGTCGTCGCGCAGTTGCACAAGCTGCGCACGCAGGCCATCGAATACCGCGCGGTTCAAGCTGTTCTTCGCGCGCGGGCGGTTGATGGTCAAGGTGGCGATGGCGCCATCGCGGCTGACGAGCACTTCGCTGGCTTCGCTCATGGTGGCCCCGCTCATCCAAGCCGCTCGATGATGGTGGTGTTGGCCGTGCCCGAGGCCTCGCAAATCGTCTGCAGGCCATAGCGGCCGCCCCGGCGCTCCAGCTCGCACAGCAGGTCAGTGAGCATGCGCGCGCCGGTAGAGCCCAGCGGATGGCCGATGGCTATCGAGCCGCCGTTGACGTTGAGGCGGTCGTCCAGGATGCCGAACTCCTGCTGAAACATCAGCGGCACGCCGCCGAAGGCCTCGTTGACTTCGAACAGATCGATATCGTCGAGGGTCAGACCCGATTCCTTCAGTGCCTTGCGGGTGGCGTCGAGCACGGCGGTGAACTGGATCACCGGGTCGGCGGCTGCCACGGCGGTGCTGACGAAGCGCGCACGCGGCTTCAGGCCGTATTGCTTGGCGTAGGCACGGCTGGCGATCAGCAGCGCGGCGGCACCGTCGCTGATCTGCGATGAGTTGGCGGCCGTGGTGGCGCCGTCGGCGGCAAACACGGCTTTCAGCGTGGCCATCTTCTCGGGGTTGGGGTCCGCGCGCACGCCCTCGTCGGCGGCGACGATCGGGCTGTCCGGATCAGCCGGATCCTCGGTCAGCCGCACCAGTTGATCCCTGACGCGGCCAGCCTGCGAGGCCTCGGTGGCCCGCCGATGGCTACGCACGGCGAAGGCATCCAAGGCCTCGCGCGTGAGACCGAAGCGCTTGTTCATCAACTCCGAGGAAGCGCCCTGCGGTATCAGCGGGTTGTCCTGGTAGCGCGCCAGTTCGCTCGGGCTGTATTGCGAGCCCAGCGGCGCGCCGGGCTTGAACGACGGCGGCATGGGGGCCTGCGACATCGACTCGACCCCGGCACCGATGACCAGTTGGTAAGCGCCCGCCCGGATGCCATGCACGGCAAAGCTCACCGCCTGCTGGCCCGACCCGCATTGCCGATCGACCGTCACCGCCGGCACGGATTCGGGCAGCCCCGCCGCCAATACGGCATGACGGCCCAGGTTGCCGTGCTGCTGGTCCCACTGCAGCACGCAGCCGACGATCACATCGTCCAGATCGGCCGGGTTGATGCCGGAGTGCTCGACCAGTTGGCGCAGCGTCTCGCCCAACAAATCGACGGGATGCCATTTCTGCAGGCGCCCGCCGCGCTTGCCCACGGGGGTGCGCAGCGCACCGACGATGACGGGTTCATGGTCATTCATGTTGTTCTCCTGGTTCAAAAGGTTGGCTCACTCGGCGTAGCGGCCCGCATGCTCGGCGCGGATGCGCTTCTTGTCGAGCTTGCCGACGCTGGTCTTGGGGATGGCTTCGACGAACAGGACCTGATCCGGCCACTGCCACTTGGCGAAGGCGCTGCCCAGGTACTCCTTCAGTTGTTCCTGGGTCGCCTGCTGGTCGGGCTTGAGCACCACCAGGGCCAGCGGCCGTTCCTGCCACTTCGAATGCGGAACGCCGACCACGGCGGCGTCGCGCACGGCGGGGTGGCCCATGAGCAGGTTTTCCATGTCGATGGAAGAAATCCATTCGCCGCCGCTCTTGATCACGTCCTTGATGCGGTCGGTAACTTTGAGGTAACCGTTCTCGTCCACCGTTCCGACATCGCCCGAGCGCCACCAGCCGCCTTCCAGGAAACGGTCTGCGGAATCAGGCATGTCGTGGTATCTGGCCGTGATCCAGGGGCCGCGCACGCAAATCTCGCCCGCTGACTTTCCGTCGTGCGGCAAGTCCTTGTCGTCGGCATCGAGGATGCGAATATCCACCCCGGTCAGCACCAGACCCTGCTTGCGCTTGAGGTTCCACTTCTCTTCCTCGGTCAAGCGCTTCTTGAGCGTGGACTTGAGGCGGTTCATCGTCACCAGCGTCGTGGCTTCGGTGGCGCCGTAGGCGTGCACCACCTCAGCACCCGTGAGGTCGTAGAAACCGATCATCATCGACAGCGGCGGCTCGGAGGCGCCAGACAGCATGCGCATGCGGCTGAAGTCCGGCTTGACCTGCATCGTCTCGATGTACTGCAGCATGGGCTGGAAGATGGCCGGTGCACCGTTGGCAATCGTCACGCCCTCGGCGATCATGGCATCGACCAGCGGCTTGGTGTCTTCGGCAACGTAGCGGCCCGGCAGCACGATCTTGTCGGCGAGCAGTGTGGCGGCCTGTGGCAGGCCCCAGCATTGCCCGTGGAACATGGGTGTGATGAGCATGACGCAGTCATCCAGCGTCATGCCCAGATTGGTGGCCATGGCCGTGGAGTGCAGGTAGATGCCGCGGTGCGAGTAGTACACGCCCTTGGGTTTGCCCGTGGTGCCGGTGGTGTAGCAGGCACTGTAGGCCGAGGTTTCGTCGATTTCGGGCCAGTCAATTTTCGCGTCGGCGGCGGCCAGCAGGTCTTCGTAGTGCAGCAGCGGTTTCAGCGTAGTCTTGATCTGGTCCAGCGGCTTGTCGGTCATGACGATCCAGCCCTTGATCTGGGGCGAATTCGCTGCAATGGATTCGGCAATGGGCAGCAATGTTTCGTCCACGCAAACGTAGGACACTTCGCTATGGCTGACCACGTAACCCAGATCCTCGGCACCCAGGCGCAAGTTCATCTGCAGCATGACCGCGGCCAGGCCGGGAATGGACCAGTACAGCTCGAAGTGGCGTCGGCTGTTCCAGTCCAGGATGCCGACCCGGTCGCCCGGTTCGACGCCGAGAGCGCGCAGTGCATTGGCGCTGCGGCAGACGCGCGCATAGCAATCAGCATAGGTGTAGCGATCCCAACCACCATCGGGTGTGCGGTAGACGATCTCCTGGTCCCCGTGGGTGCGCGCAGCGTGCCGGATCAGCGTTGTGGTGTTCAGTTGGCGCTCGTTGCCCGTAGTGGACGGGCAGCCGCAGACAGGCTTGGTGGGCTGGATGGTGTCGGTCATGTGCTTGTCTCCTATGTAGTTGTGTCGAGTGCCTGGAACCGTGGGGCCGGGGCCGCTTCGATGGCGCCGGAGGAGGTGATCTGGTAAATGCCCCGTGCCGCGTTATGCGGATGCCGCACCGCCTCGGCGAGGCTGAGCACAGGCGCAAAGCAGGCGTCGCTGCCTTCGAGCAGCGCGCACCAGTGCGCCCTGGGTTGGCTGCGGATAAAGGCTGTGATCCGCTCTTTCAGCGCTGGCCACGTCGCCGCGTCGTACTGCTCGGCGGGGTTCACGTCAGCAAGGCCCAGCTTCGACAGCAAAAGCGCGTGGAACGCTGGCTCCACCGCTGCAAGGCTGATGAAGCCGCCGTCAGCGCAAGCGTACACGTCATAGAACGGCGAATCGTGAAACGGGCTCGGCTGCGCGCCGTCAATCTGCCCATTGGCGCGAATCCAATGCACCAGCGTGCCCAGCATGGCAACGATGTCAATGATCGCGGCGTCCACGACCCGGCCGCGGCCGGTGGCGCGCGCATCGACCAGCGCGCAGGCGACGCCGAAGGCCATGCCCAGCGCCCCGGCCCCATCCCCGAGTACCGAGGGCGGCACGATGGGTGCCTGCCCCCTATGCGCCGACAGCGACAGAAGGCCCGTCAGCGCGACGTAGTTCAGGTCGTGGCCTGCGGCCTGGGCGAGCGGGCCGCTCTGGCCCCAGCCCGTCATCCGGCCGTAAACCAGCCGGGGATTGTGCGCCGCGCATTCAGTGGGGCCGAAGCCCAGCCGTTCCATCACACCGGGGCGAAAGCCTTCGACCAGGGCGTCGGCCTGGACAATCAGCTCCAGTGCGCGCACTTTGCCACCGGGCGACTTCAGGTCGATGACCTCGACCGTCTTGCCGCGATGCAGCGGGTTCTCCACTGCTCCACCCAGACGCTGCGCCCCAGCAGCCTGCTCGGCCCGTGTCAGCGTGATTACCTCGGCGCCCATGTCGGCCAGCATCCTGGCGGCCAGAGGGCCTGGACCGATGCCCTCGAACTCCACCACGCGGACGCCGTGCAGCGGCATCTGCAGCGTGTGCAACGCGTACAACATGTTACAACTTCCTCGAAACCAGGTCTTTCAGGACCTCGTTGGCGCCGCCATAGATCTTCTGCACTCGCGAAGCGGCATACATCCGCGCGATCGGATACTCGGCCATGTAGCCGTAGCCGCCGAACAATTGGAGACACTCGTCCACCACGCGGCACTGCTGTTCGGTGCACCACCACTTGGCCATGTAGGCGGCCTCGTTGTCGAGTGTGCCGTCCAGCAGTCTCTGTGTACAGTCGTTGACGAAGCTGCGCACCACATGCGCGATGGTCGCCATCTCGGCCAGCTTTTGGCGCGTTGTCTGCATGTCGAACAGAGGCGCACCGAATATCTTGCGCTGCTTCGTGTATTCGATGGTGAGCTCCAACGCCCGGTCGATGACGGCCGCCGCCGGCACTGCAATGACCATGCGCTCGTAGGGCAGCGCGCCCATCAGTTGCCCAAAGCCTTGGCCTTCAACGCTCCCCAGCAGTTGGTCGGCTGGAACGCGCACGCTGTCGAAGAAGAGCTCCGCCGTGTCCGAGGCCTGCATGCCGATCTTTTCAAGCAGGCGGCCCACACGAAAGCCTGGCAGGTTCTCGGTCTCCAGTACGAACAGCGACACCCCTTTGCTGCCCGCGCCACTGGTGCGCGCCGCGACGATCAGCAGGTTTCCGGTGAAGCCGTTGGTGATGAAGGTCTTGGCGCCGTCGATCACGTAGTAGTCGCCGTCGCGCCGGGCCCGGGTGGAGATGGCCTTCAGATCCGAGCCGCAGCCCGGCTCGGTCATCGCGATTGCGGCCAGCATCTCGCCGTTCGTCACCTTGGGCAGCCAGCGCTGCTTTTGCGCTTCGGTGCCAAAGTCCAGGATGTAATGCGAAGCGATGGTGTGCACCGCGATATTGACCGGCATCTCGGCCTTGGCCAGTTCGTCCTGCACCACCAGCTGGTAGGCGAGGCTGGCGCCGGCACCACCATAGGTCTCGGGCATCTCGGGCAGCAGAAAGCTCATCCCGCCGAACGGACGCCAGACCTCGCGCGGGATGTAGCCCTGGCGGCGCCATTCGTCGAGCCGGGGAGTGAATTCGGCGGCAACGTAGCGACGCACCTGCTCGCGAAAAGCGTCGATCTCGTGGTCCATCCAGGCGTGGCGATACAGCTGTGGCAGCATGGGCATGTCTCCTTGTATGTTGGCTTCTGACCCCGCACCGGGCGTTCCGCACAGCGCCACTGCCGAAGTGTTTTTGGGGATGCGACAATCGTAATAATTGGCCCCTGCAAGGGCGATAGCGGATTGCCTCAATCAACTGACAAATAACTTCTTTTGGCCCGCGCGACCGGCGTTGGCTCCTTCGATCACACGCAATGCTGCAACCCGTCTTCACCGCTCCTATCTTTGCCGTGCATGGCCTGCTGGACGGCGCGCGCGGCAAGGGGCTGGCCACGCAAGAATGGCTGAAGGGCGTGCTGGGGCGCGCCGGCATCAGCGAATCGCTGCTGGAGCTCAAGGATTCGCGCGTAACCGTGGAGCAGTTCAACGCGCTATTTATCGCTGTCAAGGACAGCCTGAACGACGAGTGCCTGGGCTACCTACATGAGCGACCCATGCGCCCGGGCAGCTTCGCGCTAATGGTGCGCAGCGCGTTCACTGCCCATTCGTTGTCATGCGCCCTGCGTCGCCTGAGCGAATCCTTCGCCCTGCTGCAGGACGACGTGACGCTGGTGCCCGTGACCGAGGGCGCGCTGGGGGGCTTCGCGCTGGAGATGCGCGGCGGCCCGGGCGCACATGCCGAATTCCTTCATGCACATCTGCTGCGCGTGTTCTGGCGCTTGTTGCTGTGGCTGCACGGCGGCCGGCTGGTGCCGCAGCGATTCGACTTCAATTTTGCGCTGCCGCTCCATGCGATGAGCTACGGGCGCATCTTTTCCGGTTCGCTGTGCTTCGGGCAGCCGCGCACGGCCGCCTGGTTCGACGCCGACGCCTTCAAACTGCCGGTGCGGCGCGATCGGGACGCGCTGCAGTCCTTTCTGCGCGCCACGCCGGGCAACGTGGTGGGGCCGCACCTGAACGAGCGCAGCGCCAGCGCGCGGGTCCGCATGGTGCTGCAGCTGGCCAACCCCGAATGGCCCGACCTGCCCGTCACCGCGCAGCGCCTGCATATGTCGGTGAGTGCGTTGCAACGGCACCTGGCCTCCGAGGGCACTTCCTTCCAGGCGCTAAAGGACCAGTTGCGGCGCGACATGGCGATCGTGCGCCTGACCAGCAGCGAAGCCTCGCTCGTCGCCATCGCCGCCGACCTGGGCTTCACCGACAGCACCGCCTTCCAGCGCGCCTTCAAGGTCTGGACCGGCAGCGCGCCGGGAGCCTACCGTGCCCGCTCGCGCAGCAGGTAGAACCCTACATAGAGGCATTCGACGGATTCCGGCTCGGCCACGAGGCTGTAGCCGGCCACCGAGAAGATCGGTGCCTTCATAGCTGCCGGGGCCCTGGCCTACCTCGAGCGAGGCTCTCGTGCGCTCAAGAGACTGTTTGCCGCCGTTGGGGCAGTTGCACCGACGGCAGCGCAGCGACAGGCTGTGCCAGGAAGCAGACGTTTTCCATCAGCCTATCGAGGTCATTCGTCATTGCCACCTGTCGGGGCTGACCCTAAGCTAAAAATGATCTCGCACAGCATAAGAGTGATGGCCGTGCGCCATTTGAAGCGGCATTGCCAGAATGTAAACCAAGCATCATGACCGACGCAGCCCCGGCACTCTCGTATCCGTTCTCGGATCTCCCGCTCCCTGGCCAGGCCACGGAAATCAAGCCAGGTGTGCTGTGGCTGCGCATGCCGCTGCCGTTTTCCCTGGATCACATCAACCTCTGGGCATTGAGCGACGGTCCTGGTTGGGCGGTCGTGGACACGGGAATTCGTAGCGTGGACGTAATGAACGCGTGGCTCGCCTTGCTCGCTCCGCGGGGGCCGTTAGCCGGCCGTCCCGTCTCCCGTGTGATGGTGACGCACATGCACCCGGATCATGTGGGCATGGCGGGATGGTTGACACGTCGCTTCGAATGCGCGCTTTGGATGACACGAGACGAGTATTTGAGCTGTCGGGTGATGCTTGCCGATACGGGGCGGGAAGCGCCAGTCGATGGCGTTCGCTTCTATCGGAGGGCCGGATGGAGCGACACCGAGGTGGATGAGTACCGCACCCGGTTCGGTGACTTCGGTAAAATGATCCATCCATTGCCTGACAGCTTTGTGCGGCTCACGGATGGCCAGATGTTGCGGATCGGGGACCAGGAATGGGAAGTCATCGTCGGCACAGGACATTCCCCCGAGCACGCGTGCTTCTACTCGCGCGAACTGGATTTGCTGATATCGGGGGATCAGGTTCTTCCCAGGATCAGTTCCAATACCTCCGTGTACGCCACCGAGCCGCATGCGAATCCTCTGCAGGGTTGGCTCGATTCCATCGACCGGTTGATGCAACGCGTACCTGGGAGCGCCCTGATTCTGCCTGCCCACAACGAACCTTTCCATGGCCTGCACCTACGGTTGGAGCAACTGCGTGCGAGCACCGTCAGAGGCACCGACCGCGTCAGGCAACAACTTGCGCAGCCTCTGAGGGTCATCGACCTGGTTCGCGCCCTGTACCGTTCGTCCATTGTTGCGGAGCAAATGCACCTCAACCTCGCGACCGGAGAGACGCTCGCCCACCTAAACTATCTCGACCAGCGTGGGGAAATCGTGTCTGCAGAAGACGAAGACGGCGCAATGCGCTATCGGCTCGCCTGATGCACTAATTTGCCCTCAAGGATATAGAAGCAACCCAATCAAGCCCTGTCATTGACTGGGTTCTTTACTGGTGTGTTTCGAGAGCAATGGGTTCTTGCACCAGCGCGTCGTGTACGGCCTCCAGATCTTTGAACACCGTGTTGGCGAACGAGTCCTGGCGCGGCACCTTTCACAGATGCTCGACCGGATTCAGCTCAAGGCTGTAGGGTGGCAGAAACTCTTGGCTCATATTCTGTGGCACATCCAAGTGACCCGCGATGTGCCAACCCGCTTGATCCATGACCATGATGATGAACTCGACGGCATGGCGTCGCGCCATCTCTGCCAGGAACACCGGCATTGTCTCAGCGTTAGCCCAGGGCGGCTCCAGAGAGTCCATCACGCCATCGTGCGTGCTGACGGCGGCGAAGGCGTACAGGGTCTGGCGTTGAGGCGTGCGCCGACGATGGGGCGTGAGCCCCTGGGCACCCAACCCTGCCGGGGTGTTCCCAGCAGGTCGAAGTGCCCTTCGTGCTGGAACACCAGCCGCACGCGGCGAGCATATTCAGCTTGACGCTTGACCTCTTGGTGCACTTGAACAGACTCTCAGAAAGGGGCCGTTTGTCATTCGATCGGGGCGCTTCGTCATCGCGGCTCGCAGCACCGGCACCTACGATTCTTTGCGTGCGCTGGACGACATGTAGCAGTGCGGCGATGACCGCCGTCCCCACGATCCGGAGCCTAACTCAAAGGAGACAAACACGTGTGCCAAATCGACATGCAGAAGCTCGCCGACGACGCTCGCTTCAACCGCTTTCATGCCAAGGTGCTTCTGTGGTGCCTGTTGATTCTCATCATCGACGGCTATGACATCGCCGTGGTGGGCATCGCCCTGCCGTCCATCATGCAGCAGATGGGCGTGAACGCATCGACTGCCGGTTTCATGGCCAGTTCGGCCCTGTTCGGCATGATGTTCGGCGCCATGGTTCTGGGCACGCTGTCCGACCGGATTGGTCGGCGCTGGGCCCTCTCCATTGGTGTCATGCTGTTCAGTGTGTTCACCGCGGCCGCCGGATTCACCAAGGACCCCATCAGCTTCAGCGTGGTGCGCTTCATCGCGGGCTTGGGGATTGGTGGCGTGCTCCCGGTCATCGTGGCACAGATGGTCGAGTACTCGCCCAAGAAGATCCGCAGCCTGATGACGGCGCTGATGACTTCGGGCTACGCACTGGGCGGCATCCTGGCCGCGGTATTGGGCAAGCAACTGATCGGCGAGTACGGCTGGCAGGCCGTGTTCATCGCGGCGGGGGTGCCCGTGCTGCTAGTTCCGTTCATCCTGAAGCTGGTGCCGGAATCAATGACCTACCTGATCTCGCGCAGCCGCAACGGCGAACTGGCCGAAGTGGCCCGTAATCTCCAGCCGGGAGTCAAGCACCCGGCGGACGCCCAGTTCGTCGTGCCCACCGCCGACCGCGTGGCGGGTGCGCCGGTCTCCCGGCTGTTCCAGGACGGGCGAGGCCCGAGCACGGTGCTGTTCTGGATCGCCTTCTTCTCGGGCCTGTTCATGGTCTATGCGCTCAGCAGCTGGCTGACCAAGCTGATGGCTATGGCTGGCTACAGCCTGGGGTCTGCCCTCAGCTTCGTGATCGCGCTGAACGTTGGCGCCATCATCGGTGCCGTGGGAGGCGGGTGGCTCGCCGACAAGTTCAACATCAAGTGGGTGCTGGTGGGGATGTATGCGCTGGGCGGCGTGCTGCTGTACCTGATGACGTTCCAGACCTCGACCGAGCTGCGTTATCTGATCATCGGCGCGGTCGGCGCCTGCACCACCGGCGCGCAATTGGTGGCCTATGCCTACTGCGGGCAGTTTTACCCGATGTCCATCCGCTCGACCGGCATCGGCATGGCCTCCGGCGTGGGGCGCCTGGGCGCGATCGTGGCGCCGCTGCTAATCGGCCAGATCGTTGCGCTTGAGCTGCCGCTGGAGCAGAACTTCCTGGTGATCGGGGCTTTCGGAATCATCGGCTCGATCGCTCTGGCGTTCATCAGGCATGGCGGCCCGGCGTCGGTGGGCCCGCAAGAGGCTGCACGCGAGTTGCGCCCGTCGCAACAGACGCCGCAAAACGCCTGATCGTAGCCATCAAGGAAATTCGCTGTGTCTGTCTACATAGCCCCCCTGCGCGAAATGCTGTTCGCCATGAAAGAGGTCGGCGGCCTGGACGCGATCTGCGCCCAGCCCGACCATGAAGAAACCACGCCCGACCTGGTCGAGGCCATCCTGCAGGAGGCGGCTAATTACGCCGCTGGCGTGCTGGATCCGCTCAACCGCCCCGGCGACGTGCAGGGCGCGCGCTGGCACGATGGTCGGGTCACGCCCGCCGACGGCTTTCGCGAAGCCTGGGCCAGCTTCTGCGAGAACGGCTGGAACGGCATGCCCGCTGCCACCGAATGGGGCGGCCAGGGCCTGCCCACGCTGGTCTCCACCGCCGTGCTGGAGATGTGGAAGTCGTCCAACCTCGCGTTCAGCCTGTGCCAGATGCTCACGCTGGGCGCGGTGGAGGCCATTGCGCACCATGGCAGCGACGCACTCCAGCGCCGCTTCCTGGCACCCATGGTCGAGGGCCGCTGGACGGGCACCATGAACCTCACCGAGCCCCAGGCCGGCTCTGACCTGGCCGCGCTGCGCAGCCGTGCCGTACACGAGGGCGACCACTACCGCGTCAGCGGCAACAAGATCTTCATCACCTGGGGCGAGCACGACATGGCCGAGAACATCGTGCACCTGGTGCTGGCGCGCCTACCCGATGCGCCACCGGGGGTGAAAGGCATCTCGCTGTTCCTTTGCCCGAAGTACCTGGTCAACGACGATGGCACCCTGGGCGAACGCAACGACTTGGCCTGCACGTCGATTGAGCACAAGATGGGCATCCACGGCAGCCCCACGGCGTCGATGAGTTTTGGCGACAGCGGCGGCGCTATCGGCTACCTGGTCGGCGAGCCGCACCAGGGGCTGGCCTGCATGTTCACCATGATGAACCACGCGCGGCTGAACGTTGGCCTGGAAGGCGTGGGCATTTCCGAGCGCGCCTACCAGCGCGCACGCGCCTATGCGCTGGAGCGGGTGCAGGGCAAGCCGCTGATCAGCGGCAGCACCGCCATCGCAGGCCACCCGGACGTGCGGCGCATGCTGATGGACATGAAGGCCCGCACCGAGGCCATGCGCGCGCTGGCCTACTTCTGCGCCGGTCAGATGGACCGCGCCGCGGGCCACGCCGATGCGCAGGAGCGCGCGCAGGCGCAGGCCCTGGTCGGCCTGCTGATACCGGTGGTCAAAGGCTGGTGTACCGACAGCGCGCAGGGCATCACGTCCGACGGCGTGCAGGTGCATGGCGGCATGGGCTACGTCGAGGAAACCGGCGCCTCCCAGCACATGCGCGACGCGCGCATCACGACCATCTACGAAGGCACCACGGGCATCCAGGCCAACGACCTGATCGGCCGCAAGCTGGCACGCGAGGGCGGGCGCACGCTGAAGGCGCTGCTGGGCCGCATCGACGGCGATGCGCGCCGGTTGGTCGAATCGCCCGATGCAGTGCTGGCGCAGATCGGCCGCGCGTTGGCAGCCGCTGCCCAGGCGCTGGACGAAGCGGTCGACTGGCTGCTGGCCCACGACGGTCAACCCGCGCAGTGCGCGGCGGGCGCCGTGCCCTTCCTGCGGCTGGCGGGCACCGTGATCGGCGGCTGGCTGTCGGCGCGCATGGCCGAAGCCGCTACCGCGCAACTCGCGGCGGGCGCGGGCGATGCGGGCTTTCTCGGTACCAAGCGCGCCACAGCCAGCCATTACGCGGCGCATGTCCTGGTGCAGGCGCCGATGCTGCGCGACATCGTCACGGGCGGCGCCGCCAGCACGCTGGCCCTGGCGGACGATCAACTCTGAATGATCCTGAAAGGAAACCCTCCCATGAAAATCCTGGTTCCCGTCAAGCGGGTGGTTGACTACAACGTCAAGGTCCGCGTCAAGAGCGATGGCAGCGGCGTGGACATCGCCAATGTCAAGATGAGCATGAACCCCTTCGACGAGATTGCCGTCGAAGAGGCTGTGCGGCTCAGGGAGAAAGGCGCGGCAACGGAGATCGTCGCCGTCTCGTGCGGCGTGTCTCAATGCCAGGAGACGCTGCGCACCGCCATGGCCATCGGTGCCGACCGCGGCATCCTAGTCGAGACCAATGAAGAACTGCAGCCGCTGGCCGTGGCTAAGCTGCTCAAGGCCCTGATCGACAAGGAACAGCCCGGCCTCGTGATCCTGGGCAAGCAGGCCATCGACGACGACTGCAACCAGACCGGCCAGATGCTGGCGGCGCTGGCCGGTCTACCGCAAGCCACCTTCGCCTCCAAGGTCGAGCTCGCCGGCGACAAGGCAGCCGTGACCCGCGAAGTGGACGGCGGCCTGGAAACCCTTAGCCTCACGCTGCCCGCGGTCATCACCGCCGACCTGCGTCTGAACGAACCGCGCTACGTCACCTTGCCCAACATCATGAAGGCCAAGAAAAAGCCGCTGGACACCATCAAGCCCGAAGACCTCGGCGTTCAAGTCGCCCCGCGCCTGAAGACCCTGAAGGTGACCGAACCCGCCAAGCGCGGCGCCGGCGTGAAGGTGGCTGACGTGGCCGCCCTGGTCGAAAAACTCAAGAACGAAGCGAAGGTGATCTAAATGTCGGTACTCGTTATTGCTGAACACGACAACGCATCCATCAAGGGCGCAACCCTGAACACCGTGACGGCTGCAGCCGCTTGCGGTGGCGACGTGCACGTGCTGGTGGCCGGCCACAATGTCGGCGCTGCCGCACAAGCCGCCGCCCAGATCGCCGGTGTCGCCAAGGTCATCCACGCCGACGCCGCAGGCTTGGCCCACGGCCTGGCCGAGAACGTGGCCGCCCAGGTGCTGGCCATCGCCGGCAACTACAGCCACATCCTGTTCCCGGCCACGGCCGGCGGCAAGAACGTGGCCCCCCGCGTGGCCGCCAAGCTCGACGTCGCCCAGATCAGCGACATCACCAAGGTGGTGAGCGCCGACACCTTCGAACGCCCCATCTACGCCGGCAATGCCATCGCCACCGTGCAAAGCAGCGACGCCACCAAAGTCATCACCGTGCGCACCACCGGCTTCGACGCCGCCGCCGCCACCGGAGGCTCGGCCGCCGTCGAAACCACCGCAGCAGCAGCAGACGCCGGCAAGAGCAGCTTCGTGGGCAGCGAAATCGCCAAGAGCGACCGCCCCGAACTCACCGCCGCCAAGATCATCGTCTCGGGCGGCCGGGCGCTGGGGAGCAAGGAAAAGTTCGACGAAGTCATGACCCCGCTGGCCGACAAGCTGGGCGCGGCCATTGGCGCCAGCCGGGCGGCGGTGGACGCGGGCTACGCCCCCAACGACCTGCAAGTGGGGCAGACGGGCAAGATCGTGGCGCCGCAGCTGTACGTGGCCGCCGGCATCTCGGGCGCCATCCAGCACCTGGCGGGGATGAAGGACTCCAAGGTGATCGTGGCGATCAACAAGGACCCGGAGGCGCCGATCTTCAGCGTGGCCGACTACGGGCTGGAGGCGGACCTGTTCGCGGCTGTGCCGGAACTCGTCAAGGCCTTTTAACTTGGATGAGATACACCATGGAGCTTCGGCATTTGCGTTGCTTTATAGCGGTGGCCGAAGAACTTCACTTTGGCCGCGCAGCGGAAAAGCTGCACATCGATCAGTCCCCTTTGTCGCGCACCATCAAGGAGATAGAGGAAGAGCTCGGGGCGCAACTGTTCACGCGAACCACGCGAAGCACCCGCCTGACCTTTGCCGGAATGGCATTCCTGGAGCGGGTGCCGCGAATCTTCGAAGCTCTGAAACAGGCGTGTGACGGCGTCAAGTCCGCCGCCAGTGGGTTTCAGGGACAGTTGCGCATCGCTTTGTCCGATGGCATCACGCCCTCGCGAATGCCGACGCTGCTGGCACGGTGCCGAGAGGAAGATCCAGAGATTGACATTCGGTTATTTGAGGTGCCGTTGGACCAACAGATCAAGGGTCTGCACGATGACCTGTATGACGTCGGCTTTTCGATGGCCGAAGAGGTGGGCGACGGCATTGTGGTCAGGCCTGCGTGGGAAGACGAGCTGATGGTGGCGGTCCCAGCTCGCCATCCTGTGCTGGCCCACAAGCACGTTCCGTTGGAAGAAGTGCTGCGCTATCCGCTGGCGCTATGCGATCCGGCGATATGCGAAGGCCATGCACGCCAAGTTGATCGCGTTTTGCAGCGCTACGAGCAACAGCCACTGATCGCCCAGCGCGTGGCGTCCTATGAGGTGATGATGACCTTAGTCTCCGCCGGATTGGCACTTGGTTTGGCGGGCGCCGCGCACATTGCATCCGGCCGTGGGCCAGGTGTTGTGGCCCGGCGCTTGGCGGGCAAGTCGCAGATGCTGGCCACGTATCTGCTGCACCGTGACGTGGAGCCCTCCGAAATGCTGGCTCGGTTCATCGCACGAGTGGACTCCATTGATTCGGCGGATGGCTCCAGCGCCGCCGAGGACTCCTGATCCACCTGCTGAAAGGACCCAAGCCATGCCCCGATTCCTGTCGCTGCTGATGGCCGCTGCACTGACAGCCTCCTGTGGGCCATCCCAACCGACGGAAACCGTGGACTTCCTCGTGGCCCATCCTGAGCGTCTCAAGGAAGTCCAGCGCCTGTGCAAGGAAGAGCGCGCGAAGGCCGGCGAAGAACTCTGCCGACGTGCCGCCGAGGCCGCGAATCGCCGCTTCTTCGGTGATCGGCCGGAGCAGAAGCCTCAATAGGGCACCCCTCCGTCGCGGCGCCGCGACGAAGGTCTCACTGTTACCTCATCACGCCGCAGCGCGCTCGCGCATGCGGCATTTTTATTGTCTTCGCCACAGCAATAAGTCTGGCTCTTTTGGCCTGAATCCCCGCCACAACGGTCTTTGACCGACCTGCACGCTCGCCTTGATCCTCGGCACTACGGCACGTTCCTGTGCCGTAGTGGGAGGTTGACCAATGCAAGGAACGAACGTGCTGTTCGGTCAGATTGCCGTTGTCTTCGGCATCGTGATCGCTGGCGTATGGAGCGCTACGCAATGGACGGCCGCCGCCCTGGGCTACCAGCTACGCCTGGGCTCGCCGTGGTTCGATTTCTTCGGCACGCCGGTCTATCACCCCTGGCGCCTGTTCGAGTGGTGGTTCTTCTTCGACGCCTACGCGCCGCATGTCTTTGACGTGGGCGGTGCCATTGCCGCAGGCAGCGGCCTGATCGCGGTGGTGGTTGCCATCGGCATGTCGATCTGGCGCTCGCGCCAGTCCAAGCTGGTCACGACCTACGGGACGGCTCGCTGGGCCAACGCGGAGGACATTTGCAAGGCGGGGCTTGACCAGCCTGCGGGCGTGTTCCTCGGCCAGCATCGCCAGCAGTACCTGCGACATGAAGGCCCAGAGCATGTTCTGACCTTCGCGCCTACCCGCTCGGGCAAAGGCGTGGGCCTGGTGGTTCCCACCTTGTTGAGCTGGCCTGCATCGGCCGTCATTCACGACATCAAGGGCGAGAACTGGAGCATCACCGCCGGCTGGCGCTCGCGCTTCTCGCATTGCCTGCTGTTCAACCCGACCGATGCGAAGTCGTCGGCCTACAACCCACTGCTGGAGGTGAGGCGCGGCGCGCACGAAGTGCGCGACGTGCAGAACATCGCAGACATTCTGGTCGATCCCGAAGGAGCACTGGAGCGGCGCAACCATTGGGAAAAGACTAGCCACGCGCTACTTGTCGGCGCCATCCTCCATGTGCTCTATGCGGGCGAAGACAAGACGCTGCGCGGCGTCGCCAACTTCCTCTCCGACCCGGCCAGCCCGTTCGAGCTGACCTTGCACCGGATGATGACCACGCCGCACCTCGGCGATGGGCCGCATCCGGTCGTCGCATCGGCGGCGCGTGAAGTCCTCAACAAGAGCGACAACGAACGCTCCGGCGTGCTGTCCACGGCCATGTCGTTCCTTGGCCTGTACCGCGATCCCACGGTGGCCGAAGTCACCTCACGCTGCGACTGGCGCATCGCTGACCTGATCGCGGCCGAGCATCCGGTATCGCTGTATCTGGTGGTGCCGCCTTCGGACATATCGCGGACGAAGCCGCTCATTCGCCTGATCCTCAACCAGATCGGGCGGCGCCTCACCGAATCGCTCGATGGCTCCGATGGGATCGAGCGCCGCCACAAGCTGCTGCTGATGCTCGATGAGTTCCCTGCGTTGGGGCGCCTGGACTTCTTCGAGACGGCGCTGGCCTTCATGGCCGGCTACGGTATCCGCAGCTTCCTCATCGCCCAGTCGCTCAATCAGATTGACAAAGCCTACGGCCAGAACCATTCGATCCTGGACAACTGCCATGTCCGGGTGACGTTCGCCACCAACGACGAGCGCACCGCCAAGCGCATCTCCGAAACGCTGGGCACCGCGACCGAGCTGCGCGCGCAGCGCAACTACGCCGGCCACCGGCTCGCGCCATGGCTCGGGCATCTGATGGTGTCGCGCCAGGAGACGGCACGTCCGCTGCTCACGCCGGGCGAGGTAATGCAGCTTCCGCCCGACGAGGCCGTGGTGATGGTGTCCAGCGTGGCGCCCATCAAGGCCAAGAAGCTGCGCTACTACGCGGACAGCAATTTCAAGCGGCGCGTGCTTCCGCCGCCGGTGCTTGCAACCCTGTCCATGCAGGGGCGCTATGCCGATGTGCCACCGGAACGCACCGACGACTGGAGCGGGCTGGCGATTCCCGCCATGCCGGTCGCACCGACGGCCGACGCCGCCGATGGGCTGGAGAACCTGGGTTCGGCCGACGACAGCGGCCCACGCCGCCAGCCCGAACTTTCCGAAGCCGTCACCTACGACCCCGACCTGGTTGCGCCCGCAGCCGACCTCGGGCTGCTCGATGACGACGACATGCCGCATCCCCTTCCTCGCCAGCTCGATCCGGCCCTGCAGCGCACGGCCCGGCTGGCTTCCCTCGACCCTGACGACGGAATCGACCTATGACCCAACACCGCCTCAATGTGTTCATCCAGCCGGAGCACAGCAAGCGGCTCGATGAACTGGCCGCCAAGAAGGGCGTGTCCAAGTCCAGCATCGTCGCGGCGGCCCTGGCCTCCTGGCTGTCGCCCGATGCGGCCGACCAGCGCGAGGCGGCAATTGCCAAGCGGCTGGACCGCCTGTCGCGCCACGCCGAGCGCCTGGAGCGCGACCAGAACATTGCCATCGAAACATTGGCGCTGTTCATCCGCTATTTCCTCACGGTGAGCACACCCGTGCCCGAGGCCCATCAGGATGCCGCTCGCGCCCAGGGCAAGGCCCGCTTCGAGCAGTTCGTCGAACAGCTCGGACGGCATTTGCTGCGCGGGCGCAGCCTGGTGCGGGATGTGGTGGAGGAACTGCACACCGATCCGACGCGACCGGAGGGCGCTGCGGCCGTCGCGGATGCCCAGGAGCGTGCCTTATGAGCGCCGTTCCTTCCTCCTTCACGGCCACCTCGCTGGATCGCCGCATCCAGATGCTGCGCACGGCCATGGGGCCGCTGATCGCTGCCGCGCTCGAAGACCCAGACGTGGTGGAAATCATGCTCAACCCCGACCGCACGCTCTGGGTGGATCGGCTGTCCACGGGCCGCGCGCCGATGGGCGTGGAGCTGTCCGAGGCCGATGGCGAACGCATCATCCGCCTCGTTGCAGCTCACGTTGGCGCGGAAGTTCATCGGGGCCAGCCGTTGTTGACGGCAGAGCTGCCCGAGACGGGCGAACGCTTCGAGGGCATCCTGCCGCCCGCCGCGCCGGGGCCGGCCTTCGCCTTGCGCAAGCGCGCCTTTGGCGTGATCCCACTGTCGCGCTACATCGAGGACGGAATGATGACCGCCGCGCAGGCGGGCCTGCTGGTGCGCGCCGTGCGCGAGCGCCAGAACATCCTGATCGCAGGCGGCACCAGCACGGGCAAGACCACGCTCGCCAATGCCTTGCTCGCCGAGATTGCCGCTACCGGTGACCGCGTGCTGGTGCTTGAAGACACGGTGGAGCTGCAATGCGCGGCGCGCGATCACGTACCGCTGCGCACGCGCCAGGGCGTGGTGTCGATGACCGAGCTGGTGCGCTCTTCCATGCGCCTGCGCCCGGATCGCGTGATCGTTGGCGAAGTGCGTGGTGCCGAGGCGCTGGATCTCATCAAGGTATGGGGCACGGGCCACCCCGGCGGCATCGCCACCATCCACGCCGGCTCCGCGCTGGGCGCGCTGCTGCGCCTGGAGCAACTGATTCTCGAAGTGGCGGAGAACCCGCCCCGTGCGCTGATCGCGGAAGCGGTCAACGTGGTCATCCACATCGCCGGGCGCGGACGCAAGCGCCGCATCGAGAGCATCGCCCGCGTCGTCGGCTTCGATGGCGCGGGCTACCAACTGGCGGATGCGCTGGAGGCTCCATTCCCGGAGCTGCTGTCGCAGTCCGACCTTTCTTCCCTGTCCCTTGACCAACCTGGAGAACTGCCATGACGCAGATGATCGTTCCTGCTTTCCGTATTTCTGCAAACCCGCTTGCCCTGCGCTGCCGTCCCGCGCGGCTGGATGGCTTGGCACGCCCAGCCCTGCAGGGCCTGATGCTCGCGGCGCTGACGCTGCTGCTCGCAGGCACCGCGCAGGCCGCCGGTTCCTCGATGCCTTGGGAGGGGCCGCTGCAATCCATCCTGGAGTCGATCCAGGGTCCGGTGGCCCGGATCATCGCGGTCATCATCATCATCGCCACGGGCCTGGCGCTGGCCTTCGGCGATGCCTCGGGCGGTTTTCGCAAGCTGATCCAGATCGTCTTCGGTCTGTCGATCGCGTTTGCCGCGTCCTCGTTCTTCCTGTCGTTCTTCAGCTTCTCGGGCGGGGCTGTCGTATGAGCGCGGCCCACGATGGCGTGCAGGGGTTCGCTCCGGGGTTCGAAGTGCCACTGCACCGCTCGCTGACCGAGCCGATCCTGCTGGGCGGCGCGCCGCGCACGGTGGCGATTGCCAATGGCACCTTGGCCGCGGCCGTGGGCTTGGGCCTGCAACTGTGGATTCCGGGCGTGGTGCTCTGGATCGCCGGCCATGCGCTGGCGGTCTGGGGCGCGCGTGTCGATCCGCAGTTCATGCAAGTCTTCGCGCGCCATATCAAGCACCGGCCGCTGCTGGACGTGTAGGGGCAAAGGGAGATATCGCATGCTGAACCTTGCCGAATACCGCCAGCGCCCGGCCTTGCTGGCTGACTGGCTGCCTTGGGCCGGGCTGATCGCTCCGGGCGTCGTGCTGAACAAGGATGGCTCCTTCCAGCGCACGGCGCGCTTTCGGGGGCCAGACCTCGACAGTGCCACGCAGGGCGAGCTGATCTCTACGTCAGCACGGTTGAACAACGCGCTGCGCAGGCTGGGTTCGGGCTGGGCCTTGTTCATCGAAGCCGAGCGCCGGCCCGCCGCCAACTACCCGCACTCGGAGTTTCCCGAGCCGCTGTCCTGGCTGGTGGACGAAGAGCGACGGGCAGCCTTCGAGGACTCCGGCAACCATTTCGAGAGCGGCTATCACCTCACGCTGGTGTATCTACCGCCCGAGGAGGCCCGCGCCCGTGCGGTCGGAATGCTGTACGAGAACCGTCCGACCGAGGGCGTGGACTGGCGTGAGCGCCTGACCGCGTTCGTCGCGGAGACGGATCGGATTTTCGACCTGCTCGATGGTGTGATGCCGGAGATTGCGTGGCTCGATGACAGCCAGACGCTGACCTACCTGCACTCGACTATTTCCACGCGGCGCTACCGCGTGGGCGTGCCAGAGGTGCCATTCCACCTCGATGCCTTGCTGGCCGATTCCGCGCTGATCGGCGGACTGGCACCGATGCTGGGCGACCAGCACCTGCGCGTGGCGACGGTGCGGGGATTTCCGACTTCGACTTGGCCGGGGATTCTGGATGACCTCAACCGTCTCAGCTTTGCGTACCGCTGGAGTACGCGCTTTCTCTGCCTCGACAAAGCCGATGCGGAAAAAGAGCTTTCCCGCCTACGCCGCCAGTGGTTCGCCAAGCGCAAAAACGTGATCGCGCTGCTGCGCGAGACGATCTTCCAGCAGGAAAGCCCGCTGGTCGATACCGACGCCAGCAACAAGGCCACCGATGCTGATGCCGCCTTGCAAGAGCTGGGCAGCGATCAAGTGGCCTTCGGCTACGTGACGGCGACCGTCACAGTCATGGACGCGGATGCCGCCGTGGCCGACGAGAAGCTGCGCAGGGTGGAGCGCGTCATCCAGGGGCGTGGCTTCGTCACCATCCCCGAAACGCTCAACGCCGTGGATGCGTGGCTGTCGTCCATTCCGGGCCATGCCTACGCCAACGTCCGCGAGCCCATCGTCTCGACGCTGAACCTGGCGCACCTGATGCCGGTGTCGGCGGTATGGGCCGGGCCGGAGAAGAACGCGCATCTCGACGGCCCGCCGCTGATCGTCACGCGCACTGAGGGCGCGACGCCGTTCCGGCTGGTTACGCACATCGGCGACGTGGGCCACACGCTGGTGGCTGGGCCAACCGGTATGGGCAAGTCCGTGCTGCTCGCCACTTTGGCGATGCAGTTTCGGCGCTATCGCGGCTCGCGCATCTTCGCCTTCGACATGGGGCGCTCGATGCGCGCCACGATCCTGGGCCTGGGCGGCGAGCACTACGACCTTGGGCTGGATGGCGAGATCGCTTTCCAACCACTCGCGCGCATCGACCGCGAGGGCTACCGCACCTGGGCGGCTGAATGGATCGAAGGCCGTTTGCGGCATGAGGGCGTGGCCGTCGGCCCCGAGGAGAAGGTGGCCATTTGGTCGGCGCTGGGAAGCCTGGCCGGAGCTCCGGTGGAGCAGCGCACGATGACGGGCCTTTCCGTACTGTTGCAATCGAACGCGCTGCGGCAGGCGCTCGCGCCCTATGTGCTCGGCGGCGCCCACGGCAAGCTGCTGGACGCGGATTCGGATCGACTGGGCTCCGGCTCCGTGCAGTGCTTTGAGATGGAAGAGCTGATGCACAACAAGGCCGCCGTCATGGCCGTGCTGCATTACCTCTTTGCACGGTTCGATGAACGCTTTGACGGCGCACCGACGCTGCTGATCCTCGATGAAGCGTGGCTGTTCCTCGATGACCCGGTGTTCGCGGCGCGCATCCGCCAATGGCTCAAGACGCTGCGCAAGAAGAACGTGAGCGTCATCTTCGCCACGCAGAGTCTGGCGGACATCAAGGATTCGAGCATCGCGCCCGCAATCATCGAGAGCTGCGCGAGCCGCATCTTTCTGCCGAACCCGCAGGCGACCGAGCCGCAGATTCGCACCATCTACGAGGGCTTCGGCCTCAACAGGCGGCAAATCGAGATCGTCGCCACGGCGCAGCCCAAGCGCGACTACTACTACCAATCGCGCCTGGGCAATCGCCTGTTCGACCTCGACCTTGGAACCGCGACGCTGGCCTTTGCGGGCGCATCCACGCCGCAAGACCAGCGCGACATCGACGCGGTGCTCGCTGCCGCCAGCACCTCCACGCCTTCCGCTTCCACCCCGTTCGCAGCCGCCTGGCTGCGCCACTGCAGCCTCGATTGGGCGGCCGATCTGCTGCGCGATTTCCCCGGCCCCGCGCCGGGTGCCGCCCCCATCCCCAGCCATCCCCAGGAGAACCTGCCATGAAAACCCATACCCACAAGCTCGCCGCGCTGACCACCGCCTGCGTGCTCGCCTTCGGCATCGCGCAGCCCGCGCATGCACTGTTCGGCGTCGGCGACATCGTGTTCGATCCGACCAATCTGGTGCAGAACACGCTCACCGCCGTTCGCACGCTGGAGCAGATCAACAACCAGATCCGCCAGCTTCAGAACGAAGCGCAGATGCTCATCAACCAGGCGCGCAACCTGGCCAGCCTGCCGTCCAGCGTGGTGGGCCAGCTGCGCGCCAACCTAGCGACCACCCAGCGGCTCATCGCCCAGGCCAAGGGCATGGCCTACGACGTGGCGAACATGGACCAGATGTTCCAGCGTCTGTACCCCGAGCAGTACGCCGCCACCGTCAGCGGCAATCAGATGTACCGCGACGCGCAGGAGCGCTGGAAGAACACGCTCACTGGCCTGCAGACCACCATGCAGATGCAGGCCCAGGCGTCGCAGAACCTCAGCGATGACGAGGGCGTGCTGGCCGACCTCGTGGGCAAGAGCCAGTCCGCCGTGGGCGCTCTCCAGGCGATGCAGGCCATGAACCAGCTGCTAGCCCTGCAGGCCAAGCAGTCGATCCAGACGCAGCGGTTGCAGATCACGCAGGACCGCGCGGCCTCGCTGGAGCTGGCGCGGCAGGCCGCCGCCGTGGAGCGGGGCCGCGAAGTCACGCGCCGCTTCCTGGGGTCAGGCACGCCGTACACACCGCAGCCCGTCGATTTCTACAGCCGCTGACGAGGCCGGGCCATGAATGACGTATCGGTCATTGATCGTTTCCTCGACACCTTTTCGCGCTACATCGACTCGGGCTTCGGCCTGCTGCACGGCGAGGTGGCATTCCTCACGGCCACGCTGATCGTCATCGACATGACGCTCGCCGGGCTGTTCTGGGCGATGGGCCATGCCACCGGCCAGGGCGAGGACGTAATCGCCAAGCTCATCCGCAAGGTGCTGTACGTCGGTGCCTTCGCCTACATCATCGGCAACTTCAACACCCTGGCGGGCATCCTGTTCCGGTCTTTTGCCGGACTGGGCCTGACGGCCAGCGGCTCGACCTTGAGCATGGGCAACTTCCTGCAACCGGGACGGCTGGCCAAGGCCGGTATCGACGCGGCGGCGCCCATCCTCGACCAGATCCGGGAGATGGCGGGCTTCCCAGAGGTCTTCATCCACATCGCGCCCATCGTCGTGCTGTTCCTCGCGTGGCTGGTGGTCATCGTCAGCTTCTTCGTGCTGGCGGTGCAGCTTTTTGTCACGCTGATCGAGTTCAAGCTGACCACGCTGGCGGGCTTCGTGCTGGTGCCGTTCGCCCTCTGGAACAAGACTGCGTTCCTCGCCGAGAAGGTCTTGGGCAACGCGGTGTCCTCAGGCATCAAGGTACTGGTGCTTGCCGTCATCGTGGGCATCGGCTCGGGGCTGTTCGCCGAATTCCGGATACCGCCGGGCTCCGAGCCCTCCATCGACCAGGCACTGGTCATCATGCTGGCTTCGCTGTCACTGCTGGCCCTGGGCATCTTCGGTCCGGGCATTGCGACGGGCTTGGTATCGGGCGGCCCGCAGCTCGGCGCTGGCGCGATGGCCGGTGCTGCCGTTGGGGCGGCCGGCGCCGCCGTCGCGGTCGGCGCAGCGGCCTCTGGCGTCGGCAGCGCCGTGGCGGCTGGGGCGCGCATGGCACCCGCCGCCGCGAGGATGGCTGGGGACGGGGCCCGCTCGATGGCATCGACCGCCGGCAGCGCCCGGTCGGCGTACCAGGCAGGTTCCGCCCCGGCCGGTGGCAGCCTCAAGGGTGCCCCCGCCGGCGTGGGCAACGTGGCCAAGACCGGTGCGCAGGCCGCCGGACAGAAGGTGGCCGACGGAGCGCGCTCGATGAAGGAGCGTGTCGCTGCTTCCTTCCGACCCGATGACGCCGGATCGGCATCGGGGGCAGCTGCTGGGACGCAGAGCACCAGCGAAGCCGCCGCACGACCTCCATCCACCGAGCAGCCGGCCTGGGCCAAGCGCCTGCATCGCAGGCAGCAACTCACCCATGCCGCGACCACCGCCGCCCACACGCTGCGTGGCGGCGATGGCGGCAGCTCCAGCCAGGGCCCAAGCCTTCGCGATTCCGATTCATAAGGAGAACTCCCATGCGATTCAAACGACCGCAGCTGCGCTACGCCGACACACCGCAACCTGCCACTCCGTACCAAGCCGCAGGCCAGGTGTGGGACGAGCGTATCGGCTCGGCCCGCGTGCAGGCAAAGAACTGGCGTTTCATGGCACTGGGCTGCCTCACCTTGGCCGTGCTGATGGCGGGCGGCCTGGTCTGGCGTTCCGCGCAGTCCATCGTGACGCCCTACGTGGTGGAGGTGGACAACGCGGGCCAGGTGCGCGCGGTCGGCGAGGCCGCCACGCCATATCGACCCAACGATGCGCAGATGGCCTATCACCTGGGCCGCTTCATCGGGCTGGTGCGCTCGCTGTCCATCGACTCCATCGTCGTGCGGCAGAACTGGCTCGATGCCTACAACTACACCACGGACAAGGGTGCCGTGGCGCTCAACGAGTACGCCCGCGTGAACGATCCGTTCGCGCGCATCGGCAAGGAGTCGGTGACGGTGCAGATCAGCAGCGTGACCCGCGCCAGCGACCAGTCGTTCAACGTGCGCTGGACGGAGACGCGCTTTGTGAACGGTGCGCTGGATCGCACCGAACGCTGGAACGCAGTGGTTTCCATCGTGCAGCAGACCCCTCGCACCGAGCAGCGGCTGCGCAAGAACCCCCTGGGCATCTACGTCAACGGGCTGTCGTGGAGCCGTGAGCTGGAAGGAAACGAAGGAGCAAAACCATGAATGATCTTTTGCGTAAATCCGCCTTGCCGGCGATCCTGCTGGCATCCACCGTCCTGTTTGCAGGCTGCGCTTCGCAGGGCAAGCCGCCGCCGGCCATCTCGCTCGATGAGCCGGTGCAGGCCCAGCCGCTGCCGGAGCCACCCAAGCCGGTGGAGGTGGTCACGGTGCCCCAGCCGCTCGCGCTGCCGTCGCAGCTGAAGCCGCTGCCCGAAGGTGAAGAAGCCAAGCCTGCGCCAGAGCCTGCCGACGAAAAGGTGCGCGTGTCGCGTGCCAATGCCGAGGCCCGTGTGGCGCCCACGCGCGAGGGCTACGTCAATGCGATCCAGGTGTGGCCCTTCACCGATGGCGCGCTGTACCAGGTCTATGCAGCCGTGGGCCGCGTGACGGTGGTTTCGCTGCAACCGGGCGAGGAACTGGTGACGGTGGCCGCTGGCGATACCGTGCGCTGGATCGTTGGGGACACATCGAGCGGCAGCGGTGATGCGTTGCGCGTCAACGTGATGGTCAAGCCCATCCGCTCGGGCCTCAAGACCAATCTGGTCGTCACTACCAGCCGGCGCACCTATCTGCTGGAGCTGACCTCGACTGAGAAGACATGGATGGCTTCGGTGTCCTGGGAGTACCCCAAGGACAAGATGCTGGCCCTGCAGCGCCAGGCGCAGGCGGCCAGCACTGCCGCTTCGGTCGATACTGGCCTGTCGCTGGAGAAGATCCGTTTCCGCTACGCAGTCAGCGGCAGCAATCCGCCGTGGAAGCCGCTGCGCGCCTTCGATGACGGCGAGAAGGTCTACATCCAGTTCCCGCCGGGCATCGCCCAGGGCGAACTGCCGCCGCTGTTCGTGATCGGTGCGCAGGGCGATGGGCAGTTGGTGAACTACCGCTTCCGCTCGCCGTACTACATCGTCGATCGCCTGTTCGGCGCGGCCGAGCTGCGCCTGGGTGGCGGCAAGGGCACTGAAGGCGACGTGGTGCGGATTGAGCGCACGGATGGTGCTTCGAGTGGCACGCGGAGGAACTGACCATGAGCCAGGACGATTCTCCTGACCTTGCGCCGCAGGCGGGCAAGGTGGCACCCGAGGCGGTGGCGCTGCGCGCGCAGCCGCGTCCGGTCACGCGCCTGAACCGACGCACGCTGGCCATCCTCACCGGCGGCCTGTCGGTTGCCGTGCTCGGAGCCACGATCTGGTCATTGCAGCCGCACCGGCGCAATGCAGGCGAGCAGACCGAGCTGTACAACGTAGATCGTGTCTCTAAGTCCGAAGGGCTGGACGGCCTGCCTTCGGACTATTCCAAACTGCCCGCGAAGGTGCCCGAGCTGGGGCCGCCGCTGCCGGGCGATCTCGGCCCGGCGATCGTGAAGTCGCAGCAGCCGGCGACGCCCACCTATGCGCCGCCGGGCAACGACCCGGATGATGCACGGCGCAAGGAGGCCGATGCCGCAGCGGCTTCGTCGGTATTCTTCCGCTCGGGCACGCCCGGCAAGACGAGTGCGCCAGCGACCGCGCAAGTCGCCGCCGCCGGTTCGGCATCGACCTTGGCGGGGTTCGATCCTCTGGCTGCCGGGCCGGCCTCGACGGCGGCCCAACCCACCGACCCCACCGCTGCGCAGAACCGGCAAGACCAGAAAGAGGCTTTCCTGAAAGGCGGTTCTACGGAAACCCTCAATTCCGGCAATCTGCAGATGCCAGCCTCGCCGTACCAGGTCATGGCTGGGACCGTGATCGCGGGTGCGCTGGTGACGGGTATCAAGTCCGATCTTCCGGGCGACGTGATCGCCACCGTGACGGAGCCGGTCTATGACACGGCCACGGGCAAGTTCCTGCTGATCCCGCAGGGCTCGCGCATCCTGGGCAAGTACAACAGCCAAGTGAGCTACGGGCAAAGCCGCGTGCAGGTGGTGTGGAACCGCATCATCCTGCCCGACACGTCGTCGCTGAAGCTCGACAACCTCGCGGGCACCGATCCTGCCGGCTACGCCGGCCTGGAGGATGGCGTCGATTGGCACTGGGATCGCGTCTTCGCGGGCGCGGCGCTGACCACGTTGCTGGGCGTGGGCGCCGAGTTGGCCGCGCCGCAGAACCGGCAGGACGGCAACCGCGTCATCATCGCCGGGCGCGACAGCCTGCAGGACAGCGTGAACCAGGTCGGCCAGGAGATGACCCGGCGCAACATGAACATCCAGCCCACCCTGACCGAGCGGCCGGGCCTGCCGGTGCGCATCATCGCCAACCGCGACCTCGTCTTGCGTCCGTACCAGCCCTTGTTCTTCAACCGGGGAGCCGCGAAATGAACACCTCCAAGAAACTGCGGCTGGGGCCGCTGCCCAAGACCGAGGCCACGAAGCTCACGTTCTCTTGCCCGACCAGTCTGAAGGCTGAACTCGACCGCTATGCCGCGCTGCACGCACAGACCTACGGCGAGGCGGCCGATGCGGCCACGCTGATCCCGCACATGCTAGAGGCGTTCATGGCGGGGGACCGGGGCTTTAGGCGGGTGGATGCCAAGCGCAAAGCGCAGAAGAGCCTGCCGGCGCACACGCCTGGCTGAACTTGCTAAGATGGCACCATGCACGGGTAGGTGCTGGCCGTCCGCAATGGCAAAGTTCACTCACTACCAATGGCGATTTCCATTGGAATCTTGGTCGGATTCCTACTGAGCGGACCCTAGGAGTCTTCGATTGAGAAACCAATGAAGATGAACACCATCACATGGGCCGATCTGGCCCGCCTCAAGAAGGCCGCCAAGGCGGCCAAAGCCACACTCCCCGACCTGACGCATATGCAACGGCTCAATGCCGTTGCCGCGGCCGAGTATGGAGTGCGCCACTTCCACGAGCTGGAGAAGCGCTACGAAGCGCAATTGGCCAGCCACGTGGACATGGACGGCGGTGCGCACCACTGCCGCTTCTGCTCCTTCACCTTTGATGGAAGGCTGCCCGCTGACATCAAGGCGCACAGCGAGCGGCATCAGCTCTTCGAGGAAGCGCAGGCGACGCTGGGCTTCGTGCCCATGCCGTACAAGGAGCGCGAGCAGGTCAAGCGCACCGGGTACGACTGGATGCGTTCGCCCGACCAGGGAACTCAGCGCCAAGGTGCGCTGGCTGTTCTGCTGTCCCACTTCGAGCGTTCGATGGAGCGCGCCGTTGACGGTGGGCGCTGGCACAAGCACCCGTACTTCGTGGAGTACCTGGCGTATGCGCTGCCCGGCGCTGCCTTTGTCCCTGAGTCGATCCGGCAGCGGCTCGCCAACGAGTTCGGCGAGCAGCCTGGGGTCATTCTGACCGGTTCGACGGACTGGCCGTCGCAGGCCGCCGTCAAGGTGACCCGTTCGACCCCAGATGCCGCTGCCTCTGTGCGGCTTCGCGAAAGCGTGTCGCAGGCGGCGAAAACTGCCGCAGAGGCGTCGATCGCTGCCTGACTGGTTCCTCCACGGAGGGGGAAACCCCCTCCAGAGCATGACGGTGTTTGCCACCGCCATGCTCCCATGTGGCACCTAGCCCACGCAGGCCAACCACCAAAGAGTGACCGATCCAGGCCTAACTGCCTGTGGCGTAAGGGGTTTTAGGCCGGTGCAGGTCCACAGCGGGGACTTGACATCGGACATTTTTCATGGGTTCGTTCTGCAATACCGTGTTTGGCAAGACACGCTTTTCGCGGTACGTCGTGATCGGGAAGTACGTCGAGCACCAGCGCTTCACGTCATGCAACACGCTGCGCATCGCGCGTCAAAGCGTGCGCTTGATCTCGTCGAGGGTACGACACCACGTTTGCGTTTCGGCCACGGTGTTCGACGCGGTATCACCGGGCGAAGCGCTGATGGTTGGCGAGCAGACTTCGTGGTTCGGCAAAGAGTTCACGAGTGAGCAGCCGATTCCGCAGTAGCGTGCGCTTGAGTCGCCGCATCGGCCGCGATGGAGGACACGATCTCCGGCCACTCAGGTCTCGGCATGGCGGTTTGCTTCGGAGCAAACATCGGCGGTTTGAACGGTGCGCTGCGCCGGCGGATGCGCTACGCTGGCCGGGGATTCGTGACCTGCTCACGAGGCCCGGCCGATGACTGCGTCCAGCGTACTTGCCCCGCCCGCCGAAGGCGACCTGTCGCGCCAGCTGCGTGAAGTGCACGCGCTGGTTCGGTCGACCTTCGCCTTCGTCGACCGCATCGCGCTGGCGCTGTACGACGCGTCGACCGACCTGCTGAAGACCTTCGCCAGCAGCAACGCCGACGCGCTCACGCTGGCCGGGCACCAGGTCGAGCTCGCGCGCGTGCCGTCGCTGGCGGCGCTGGCCGCGGCGCGACGCGAGCGCATCGTCGACGACATCACGCGGGAGTTCGGCGCGCCGTCGAAGCACAGCGCGTGGCTGCGCGAGCGCGGCTACCGCGCCAGCTACACGGTGCCGCTGTTCGACGGCGACGAGCTGGCCGCGTTCCTGTTCTTCGATTCGAAGACGGCAGCGACATTCACGCCCGACGTCGCGGCGTGGCTGGGCCGCCTGAGCCGGGTCGTCGCGCGTCAGCTGCTGGCGCGCCGGCGCCTGGCCGGCGGCGTCCTCGGCGCGGCGCGGGTGGCGATCGGGCTGGCGCGAGCGCGCGACCTCGAAACCGGCCAGCACCTCGAGCGCATGGCGCATTACTCGAGGCTGATGGCGCGCGCGCTGGCGCCGCGCCACGGGCTGGGCGACGAGTACGTCGAGGACGTATTCCTGTTCGCTCCGCTGCACGACATCGGCAAGGTCGGTGTTCCCGACCGCATCCTGCACAAGGCGGGCCAGCTCGACGCCGCCGAGTGGGCGGTGATGCGCGGCCACGTCGAAATCGGCGAGCGCATCATCGACACCATCGCCAACTGCGGCGGTCACGAAGACGACGGCGCCGCGCTGCGCACGATGCGCAACATCGTCGCCGGCCACCACGAGCGTGGCGACGGCTCGGGCTATCCGCGCGGTTTGAGCGGCGACGCGATCGCGCTGGAAGCGCGCATCGTCGCGGTGGCCGACGTCTTTGATGCGCTGAGCTGTCGGCGCCCGTACAAGCTGGCCTGGGCGCACGACGCGGTGTGGCGCGAGCTGTTCGCGCAGGCCGCCGCCGGGCAGCTCGACGCCGACTGCGTCGACGCGCTGTACCGGGCCGCCGACGAGCGCCGCGACATCGCGCAGCGCTTCGCCGAGCCGGGGTGATCGGCGCTGGCGCCGGGGTCCAGGCCCTTCGGCTGGTTCGGCGCTCGGGACGCCCGTAAACGGAAAACAAGGCTCGCTAAGCGTAATCGGAGGCCGGCACCCAGCGGTAAAGCGTCGGAACGGATACGCCGAGCCTCTTGGCGAAGACCTCTGGCGGTACACCGGCGGCCAGCAGCGTCTTGGCCAAGCCTAGCTTGCCGACGCTCATCTTCAGCTTGCGACCGCCCTTTTAGCCTAGCGTTATGAATCTATTCCTGCATCACTGCAGTCTTCGTCGTCGGCATCCTGGCGTACGGCGGGCAATTGCTTGAGCAATTCCGGTAGTGCTGCTTGCACGGTGTCCCAAACTACATCGAGATTGATCTCGAAGTAGCCGTGCGCGATGCGGTTGCGCATGCCGCGCATATTGCGCCACGGGACTCCCCCGTGTGTCTTGGCGAACTCAGCATAGCCATCCATCACTTTCGTGACGGCCTCGCCGATGATGACGAGGCTCATGATGACGGCCTGCTGGGTTCGCCTGTCTTCGATGAAGTCCTCTTTGGCCATACCCGCCACGAAGCCACAGGCATCGGTCGCGGCCTGCTGGATGTGGTCGAGGTAGTCGGTGAGGCGGCTTGCCCTCATACCGGCTGCGCCTCGGCAAGCACCTTGGTCCGGAACTTCAGCGGCAGGTCGCCAGGTGTCAGCAGATCAACGCGGAGGCCGAGCAATGACTCCAGCTCGACTTGCAGACCACCCAGGTCGAACAGCGTCGCACCAGGAAGCGCATCGACCAACAGATCGATGTCGCTGCCATCGTGGTCGGTGCCATGCAGCACCGAACCGAAGACGCGCGGATTCGCGGTGCGGAAGCGACCCACCGCTTCACGTACCGCGCTTCGCTTCATGTCAAGCACGACAGACGGTCGCATGTGCATCCCTACTTGTTCAAACTCGTTGCGATGATATGCAATCGAGAATGGCGGTCCAAGAGACATTTTCGAGAATCGCAATGCCTTGACGCTGCGGCAATCCATAGGCGAACTCATCAGGCATGCCGGGACTGCCCCGCCCCCGAGGCTCGCAGACGGCCAAGCGCGGCCACGCGACCCGGCGTGCCGCGCCCGAGCCGGCTTCTTCAGCGCGGGTAGGCGACGAAGATCTCGACGCGGCGGTTCAGCGCGCGGCCGGCGGCGGTGGCGTTGCTGGCGACGGGGTCGGCCGCGCCCATGCCGGCGGTGGTGACGCGCTGCGCGGCGACGCCGCGCGCGACCAGGTCGTCGCGCACGCTGCGCGCGCGGCTGCGCGACAGCGGCACGTTGATCGCGTCGCCGCCGGTGCTGTCGGTGTAGCCGACGATCTGCACGGTTTCGCTCGGGTTGCTGCGCAGGCCGTCGGCCAGCTGCGCGAGCACCGGCTGCAGCCGCGGGCTCAGCGCGGCGCTGCCGACGGCAAAGCCGGCGTCGGCCGGAACGTTGATCTTCAGCCGGTTGTCGGCGGTCTGGCTGACCTGCACGCCGGTGCCGGCGCTGGCCGCCTGCATCTGCTGCTTCTGCTTCTCGAGGTGCTGGTTCCACAGGTAGCCGCCGGCGGCGCCGACCGCGGCACCCAGCGCCGCACCCTGCATCGCGCTGGAGCCGGTGTTGCCGCCGGCGGTCAGCGCGCCGAGCACGGCGCCGGCGGCGGCGCCGATGCCCGCACCTTGCGCGGTGCTGCGCTGCGACTGGTTCATGTCGGCGCAGCCGGCCAGCGCGAGCGTGGCGGCGGTGGCGACGACGACGATCGATCGATGGGGCTTGTTCATGGCTCGATCCTCCAAGATCCGGACATCGTATCGCGCCCGAGCGATACGCGCCTTGATATCCCGGGGCTGCCGTCGGGCCGCCCCCAGCCTCACAGCACGAAGCGAGTCAGGTCTTCGTCGCGCGCGATTTCGCCCAGGCGCTGGTCGACGAAGGCGGCGTCGACGCGCAGCGCGCGCGGCTGCGCGCCGTCGGCGTGGAAGGAGACGTCCTCGAGCAGGCGCTCGATCACCGTGTGCAGGCGGCGCGCGCCGATGTTCTCGGTGGTCTCGTTGACGCCGTGGGCGATTTCGGCCAGGCGGCGGATGCCGTCGTCGGCGAAATCGAGCTCGACGCCGTCGGTGGCCAGCAGCGCCTGGTACTGCTTGACCAGGCTGGCGTCGGTGGCGGTGAGAATCGCGACGAAGTCGTCGACCGACAGGCTGTCGAGCTCGACGCGGATCGGGAAGCGCCCCTGCAGCTCGGGGATCAGGTCGGCCGGCTTGGCGACGTGGAACGCGCCGCTGGCGATGAACAGCACGTGGTCGGTCTTGACCATGCCGTACTTGGTGCTGACGGTGGTTCCCTCGACCAGCGGCAGCAGGTCGCGCTGCACGCCCTGGCGCGAGACGTCGGCGCCCTGCATCGAGGCGCGCGAGGCGATCTTGTCGATCTCGTCGAGGAAGACGATGCCGTGCTGCTCGACGCGCTGCACGGCCTGGCTGCGCAGCTCCTCGTCGTTGAGGTGGCGCGCGGCCTCCTCGTCGACCAGCAGGCGCGCGCCGTCGCGGCCGGCGAGACCGAAGCATAGCGCCGCCCGCGCCGCGCCGATCGTCTGTCCGGTCAGGCGCGCGGTCGCCACGATGCCGCTCGCGCCGCCGCTGCGGTGTGGCGGAGCGCTCGACATCAGCGTCTTGATGTTCGGCGTCTGAAAGAAACCAAATCCGAACCCGCAAATCGCCATGCGCCAGACGATATCGGCGACGCTTGGCGCCGCGGGAAGCGTCGCCAGCAGCGACATTCCGAGACCCAGCAACACCAGTCCGAGGCCGCCGAGAATGCCTGCGGAATAGCGGTCCGACAGCCGGCCTCCGATCGGCGCCATGAACGCGACCACGAGCGGCCACGGCGTCATGAAGAATCCGGTCTCGACCTGGGTTCGCTGCAGGATGTCCTCGAAGTAGAACGGCAGGGAAACGAAGGCCAGTCCCTGAACCGCGAACGAACAGACAGAGGTCGCCGCCGACAGCGCGAACACCGGCCGGCGAAACAGGTCGATCGGCAGCATCGGCGCAGGATGATCGGCGTGCCGGTGGATCAACGCCCAGCCCAGCAGCACCGCGGCCGCAAGCTCGGTCGACACCAGGCCAAATGAGGCTTTGTGCGCGGCGCTTCCGATACCGAGAATGAAGAGACCGAGACAGCTCGCCGCCAGAAGCGCGCCGGGAAAATCAAATGCGTGCACCGCCCGCGGCGTATGCGGCAAGGTCTTCAGGCCGATGCCCATGGCAATCAGGCCGAAGGGAATGTTGACCGCGAACAACCATGGCCACGGTCCCATCGCCAGAATGCCGGAGGCGATCGTCGGCCCCAGCGTGAAAGCGGTCGCGACCACCAGCGCGTTATGGCCAAATCCGCGGCCGAGAAGCCGGCTCGGATAGACGAAACGTATCAGCGCCGAATTCACGCTCATGATTCCGCTGGCGCCCAGCCCCTGCAGCGCCCGCGCGGTCAGCAGGCTCGGCAACGACCATGCCAGGGCGCATCCGAGGGA
>MLJW01000212.1_pt1 | contig 45364 bp, 40 predicted proteins | sample 888231 | NCBI WGS metagenome assembly MLJW01 (sample SAMN05788063, study PRJNA343431) | mine drainage metagenome | isolation source: sample collected from the inflow into an acid mine drainage treatment plant... | place: Germany: Lusatia, lignite mining district
ATTTTACTCCGATAGATTTGCGGTTCAACAGGTAATTTATTCAGAAAACTAAAGTCGTTATCTTGAATTAAACAAGTTTAAAAAATTAGAAACTTCGAAGATTAAATCTATGAATTTTAATTTGGTATTTGTCACAATTTTGCAGTAAATAAGTGACAAATATTTGGAAATTAAGCTTATTTGTCACAATTTTGCAGCAAATAAGTGACAATTATGGCAAAAGCTCATCCACAAATACTCGCGCATATTCAAGCTAAAAATAAAGGTTCCTTATTTTTTACTTCCAACTTCATTGGTATGGGAAGTAATGATGCTATTCGCCAAGGTCTTTCAAGGTTAGTAAAACAAAATGTACTCGTTCGTTTGGGAAAAGGTATTTACCTATACCCAGAAAACGATACTGAATTAGGAATACTCTATCCGTCAACAGAAGAAATAGCCGAAGCTATCGCAAAGCAGGAAAAGGCAAAAATTATTCCAACAGGCAGTCAAGCGCTTTATAAATTAGGACTGTCTACACAAATACCACTAAAAGCAGTTTATTTAACAAACGGTGTACGAAGAAAAATAAAAGTAGGAAGAAGAACAATTACGTTCAAAATAACCACCCCTAAAAAATTAGCAACAAAAGGAAAATTCAGCACAGTTATATTACAAGCTTTACAGGAATTAGGAAAAGAAAATATAAATGAGATTGTCTTAAAAAAAATTAAACCGGAATTAGACAAAGAAGATCCCTCTATTCTAAAAGAAGATCTTAAATTAACATCAGCATGGATTGCTGAATTAATAACTTCCCTTACTAAAAATAAAAGAAATGATTGAATGGTTACAGCTTAGCGATGATCGCAAACGTCAAATCCTTCAGCAAACTTCTGCCACAACTGGTTTACCTGCACACGCTATAGAAAAAGACTGGTGGGTAACACTTTCGTTGCAGGCACTTTTTTCTACTAAATGGAAAGACAATCTTGTATTCAAAGGAGGGACATCTTTAAGTAAGGCATGGGGATTAATAGAAAGATTTTCTGAAGATATTGACCTCGCAATAGATCGAGAAATTATCGGATTCCCGGAAGCATTTGTCAATAATGCACAAATAATTAAACTTCGCAAAAAAGCTTCAGCTTTTATTGCTGGCACTTTCAGGGATGAATTGGAAAAGACATTATTATCGATGGGTATATCACAGCAATACTTTCAACTTACTGTGGAGCAGTCCGAGATAGAAGACCGAGATCCACAAATCTTATTATTGGGATATCATTCTTGTCTTGATAATAACCCTGATGATTATATTGCAGAAAGGGTACTTATTGAAATAGGTGCTCGCTCTTTGCGTGAGCCTTCTTCCAGCCGGGAGATTAAAACAATACTGAAAGAAGTATTTCCTGATCAACCATATTCTGGAAAGCCTTTTAAAGTACTGACGGTTGAACCAAAGCGAACGATGCTGGAAAAAGCTTTTCTCCTACATGAAGAATTCCTAAAACCTGAAGACAAAATCAGGCATCTACGTCTTTCAAGGCATTTGTATGATTTAGAAAAACTTATGGATACGGAACATTGTGAAGCCATACTTAATGACGATGATTTTTATCACTCGATTATTGAACATAGACGCAACTTTAACATGATCAGAGGAATAGATTATTCATCACACGAATTTGCACATATCAATTTTATTCCGCCAGAGCAGGTAATAAGCAAATGGGAAAGTGATTATGGGGTAATGAGGCAGAACATGATTTTTGGAGAGTCCCTCGAATTTAACCAGCTAATCAAAAGATTGAAAGAATTAAGGTTACGTTTTCGTGCAAAGTCTGTCTTAACTTCAGACGAGATAAAAGAAAAAATTGCAGAGTTAAAAATTGACGCTTATAAATTAGCCTGGCTCATTGAGACAGCAAGTGCACAAATAAAATTTCCCTTTGAACCATCTGACAGTGCAACAGCCATTATACCAGTTACTACACCTATTGATATTTATCTACCAGCGAGAGAAAATAATAAAATTGAAACTTTCTATCTGCACTTTAAAGTTGTAGATGAGAACATTATTTTTGTTTCAATTGATAACAAATAAAAATTAGCCACTTTTTTAAAAAGAAGGCTAATTTTTAATATAGTCATGCTCCTTTTTTGTCAAGTTGCGATTGGATTTTGTGAAGCCTGAACCATATTTTGCTGTCAATTATTGCGACAGTGTCACAATAATCTTTTCGTCATATTCAGCCCTTTTATTATCCAGTAAATAGATGCTGTGCTTTTCCCGATTTGCAAGTATAGCAAGGTAATTTCCCTGCTGACTGTCAGAGCTATATTTTTTCTGCTTTTATCTATAAGAATAGTGAGACTATTTAATAAATCCTTAGCCAAATTGATTTGCAGAGTATTATTTTTGATCTTTTTCATATTTCTTGTTTTTGAAATAGTTTGTGCAAGCGCTGCTTGCACAAGTTTAATTATATAATATTGGGACTAGTTTTAGCCTGTATTAAATAAGTTGCATAGTCCGACATGCAGTTGTTACACTGCCTTAAGTTGATTGGCAGCCCATAGAATTTCTCGTTTTTTATCAAGCTTGTCTTCCAGGCCACTCATATCATCAATAATTTTTTCTTCATCTACATCGGCATATATCTGTGTGGTACTGATCTTCGTATGACCCATCATCATTTGTACTGTTTCCAACGGCACCCCATTTTTAAGAGCAACCGTTTTTGCAAATGTGTGCCGGGCAACATGAAAAGTCATAGGAGTGGCAATTTCACAAGCTTCTTTAATCACTCTCAGACATCTGTTCATATACTGATTGGTCACAACAGGAAATATCGTACCTCTTTGTTTGGCATCAGCATCATTGCGGTATTTATTTAAAATAGTTGCAGCAGATCTGAGTAATGGAATCATGGATAATTCATCCGATTTAGTTCTGTATTTTCTACACCAAACGGTCCCATTTAATTCCCATTCAAAATCTTCTTCCTTCAATGTCATCACATCTACAAAAGCAAGTCCTGTAAAACAGCTATATAAAAAAAGGTCTTTTACATAGTATAAGTTTGCATCCTGAAACTCCTTTTTTTCTAAAGAGACCAATTCCTGTATAGATAGTTTTTTACGTTTGTTTCTTTTTAAAGGGCAACTGTATTTTTCTATAGGATTATTTTTGAGCCATTCAATTTCAACTGCCCAGTTAATGATTCTTTTGAAACGTTGTATGTGTTTAGCAATGCCGTTTCCCAAACAGGGATCATATTCTTTAATAGGTTTGTTGCGGATATAATACTCAAACTCTGTTGCAAACTGCATATTTATTTGAGAGAGATAAATATCACCAGCGGGATATTGTTGCAGAAGAAAAGTTTTTAGATACTCAATGGTAGTTTTATAATTTTTAAATCCGCCCGGTTTTAGCTTTGTTTCCCATATTATTTTATAATAATCCAATAATTCAACAAGCTTTCGTCCTTTCTGTGAAATATGTTCACCGAGGTATGCTTGCTTCACTGTTTCAGCTGTAATCAAAGCAGTATTTTCCTGAAGCATCCTGTACTTTTCTTTTATTTTAAAACGCGTTTCATCAATTACATTATTCACCATTTTTACGTGAATGGATCTGCCTCTGACCATCTCAGATTTACTATCCCAATTAGTTGCATCTATATGCTCTTTGATGGAAATTTCTTTACGTTCTTCATCTACTGTAATACGTGCATAGATTAATGCCTTGTTTTTGTTTTCCTTGTTTCGCCTGATGATAAAATCAATGCTGAAAGAATGTGTTGTTTTCATAACAAACGTTTTAATAGTTTTTGAAATAATTTGAATCACTCTTCACTTTTTAATCAGTCCGCAGGTTCGAATCCAGTGTGGATTCGAATCAAATCATATCAAAAAAAATTATCCAAAATATTGATAATCAAATTGATATGCACAATTCAGTGAGTTCAAAGAAAATGCCAATTTTAACTCACTAAATAACTCACCGGAGATTTGATATTTTTTGCTATTTTTTGAGAGATAGGCATGAAAAAAGCCTATAAATAATTACTATTTATAGGCTTTGACACTTTTTGAAAGGTGTTTAGTCGGGAAGACAGGATTCGAACCTGCGACCACCTGGTCCCAAACCAGGTGCGCTACCGGCCTGCGCTACTTCCCGAGTTGGTATGTAAATCTTACCTGCGGTGAGGGAGGGATTCGAACCCTCGGTACAGTTTAACCCGTACGGCAGTTTAGCAAACTACTGGTTTGAGCCACTCACCCACCTCACCCTGGTGGATTAACCCTTTATTAAGGGGCTGCAAAAATAGGGAGACAGCATGTAAAATCCTAAAAATAAAAAATCTAAATTCTATATTTTTTATTTACAGAATTTAGATTCAATAAATTGTTTATACAAGAACTACATGGCAGCTAACTGAACCTTCTGTGTTAACTCCATCACATTTTCTTTAAAAATAGAATCTGTATCCATTAAATCTTTCACAGTTTGGCAGGAATGGATCACGGTTGTATGGTCTCTTCCACCAAAATGTTCGCCAATTGTTTTCAACGAATTTTTAGTAAATGCTTTGGCGAGATACATGGTTATTTGACGTGCCTGCACTATTTCCCTTTTTCTTGTTTTATGTAATAACCTTTCATACGGAACTGCAAAATATTCGCAAACCATTTTCTGAATAGCTTCGATGGTAATTTCTTTGCTGCTGGTCTTAACAAAATTCCTCAATACCTTTTTAGCCAATTCAAGATCAATTTCTTTTTTATTGAGTGATGATTGGGCCAATAAAGAAATTAGTGCTCCTTCTAATTCGCGAACATTGGTACTGATATTATATGCAACATATTTTACTACTTCTTTACTCATTTCCAAACCATCATTCTTCATCTTGCGTTCAAGAATTTCAATTCTTGTTTCATAATCGGGCAATTGAAGGTCGGCACTTAATCCCCAACGGAAACGGCTTAATAATCTTTCCTGCATGCCATCCAGATCTTTAGGTGGTTTATCGGAAGTTAATACCAATTGTTTTCCGCTTTGATGTAAATGATTGAAGATGGCGAAGAATGCATCCTGGCTTTTTTCGGCGCGACTGAAAAATTGAACATCATCAATGATCAAAACATCAATCAATTGATAGAAATGAATGAAATCATTAATAGCATTATTGCGGCTATGATCCTGAAACTGATTGATGAATTTTTCGCTGCTTACATATAATACTACTTTATTAGGATGCAAGCGTTTTACTTCGTTGCCGATTGATTGTGCCAAATGTGTTTTTCCCAAACCAACACCACCGTAAATAACTAACGGATTAAAAGAATTAGCGCCGGGTTTTTCTGCAACTGTTTTTCCTGCACGGCGTGCCACACGGTTGCAATCGCCTTCAATAAAAGCATCGAAAATATAAATTGAATTTAATTGCGGATCGATCTGCATTTTTTTCAAACCCGGGATAACAAAAGGATTTTTTACAGGATTATCTATGACCAATGGAAAATTCATTTCATTATTACTAAATGTCTTCATGCCGCTTGCAGGAACATCCATGCTGCCGTTACGACCGTTACCACTATCAACCATGATGCGATATTCTAATCTTGCTTCTTTTCCTAATTCACGTTTTAAAGTCTTAGCTAAAAGATTTACATAATGTTCTTCAAGGTATTCGTAAAAGAATTGGCTCGGCACCTGAATCATCAAAACATTATTCTTTAATTCAACGGGATTGATTGGTTCGAACCAGGTTTTAAAATGTTGCCACTCTACAATATCCTTAATAATTTTCAGGCAATTATTCCAAACGACTTCTGCATTTTTTGTCATACAATAATTAGGTGGCTTTTATAGTGTGTTAAGATTTTTTTTGTTTCTTATCTCCGTTTTTTTACCTGAATAACCAGTTTGAAAAAAAGTGGAGACGGACTGCGAATATGTAAACTTTATGTTGAAAAAAAAATTTTTTATTCTCTGATTTTTTTCCCTATAACAAAAGAATGTGCTTCGAAATTTTTTTTCTTACCCGTTCGGGCAAACGAATAATCCAATCTTCCTAATTGAATGCCGCCCCATCCCACTTGGTTTACAACTGTATCTCCTCCCTTCCTGTTTCTGTAAACCTTTGGCGAATCAAAGAAACGGTGTGTATGTCCGCCAATGATTAAATCAATATCGTAACATTGTTTTGCTAAAATTTCATCGCTTACTTTATTATCCTGATATTTATCGCCGAGATGCGACAAACAAATAATCATGTCGCAATTATTTTTTTTAAGATGATCGGCAGTTTGATTTGCCTTTTCGATTGGTTCTTCATAAACAGTTTTATCAAATAAATTTTCGGCAACCAATCCTTTTAATTCTATACCAACTCCAAACACTCCAACTTTTATTTTTCCTTTTTGATAAATTTTATATGGAGAAAATTTATGTTCCATTGCAGTGTTGGTAAAATTATAATTGCAGATAAGAATAGGGAAGTTAGCATGTTTAATTTGTGTTGCAAAATTTTCTATTCCGGCATCAAAATCATGGTTTCCCATGGTGGCGGCATCATATTGCATCATACTCATTGCTTTTATCTCAGGTTCACCTTTATATAAATTAAAATAAGGTGTTCCCTGAAAAATATCGCCAGCGTCTAACAATAAAACATTTTCTGTTTCTTTTCTTATTTCATTAATTAATTCGGCCCTTGCGGCCACGCCACCTAATCCTGCATTCTTACTACCATCCATTGGAAAAGGTTCTAACCTGCTGTGTACATCGTTGGTATGTAAAATTGTTAATCGCTCCAATTCTTCTTCAGCAAATAAATTATTTGGTATAACACTTGAAGCAATTAATGCTGCACTTGTCATCGCAGTTTGTTTCACAAATTTTCTTCTGTCAATTTGCATACACAATTCTGTTATCGGTTTTTGTATCGATTGATTTTCCTTGCTTACTTAAAAACATAATGTATTCCACCAACGCATCACGAAATAAATAGCCCTTATTTATTTGTCCGATACCACGCAACATTTCGCAATCATCGCCCCCATTTGCAATATAATCGGTGTTGGCAACAATGTATGTAGCGTTTTCATCCAAAGGTTTATCATTAATAAAAACATTTGCCGCTTTTTTATTTTTGATAGCCATTCGCAGTCCCGAAACAGGCCACCCGTCCCGTTCTGCCATCTTATCTAAAAATTGTTGCAATATTTTTCCGGGCAATTCCTGAAGCACAATTAAATTATCAAAAGGCATTAGTTCAAATATTTTGCCAACGGTAATTTCACCCTTTGGAATATAATATCTGATGCCGCCGTAATTAACAAAAGCAATATCCACTTTGCAACCGAATTTTTTTTCTGCCATTGTTTTCATACAATCGCTCATAAAATTTCCAAGAACACTTTCGGGTTGTTTTTTTGTAAGTCCGTTTAACGAAAACCCAATTACTTGGTTCATTGTTTTATTAACACTATCGGCATAAGGTTTTATTAAATTTAGTAACGCAGTATCAACTTTTAATTTGTTCTCAATTCTATAATCAGTGAATTCAACAATTGCAGTTTGCGCGTTTGAAGCAGCAACAATCATCAGTGCAAAAAACAGTAATAAATATGTAAAATATTTTCTCAGCATGTTAGTAATGGCAGGACATGAAAGATACAATCTTTTGCTAATAAATGTCATGAATTTTTATTACTGCGAAAGATTTTTTTAATACACTATTTTTGTTGTTCAAACACATAAAATATGAGTTACGAGATCACAGGAAAATTAGTTGCCAAATTTGATATTGTTCAACGTACCGAGACTTTTAAAACAAGAGAATTTGTTATTGAAAAGACAGAAGATATTAACGGACGAGCCATTACCAATTACGTTAAATTTCAATGCGTGCAGGATAAGACGGCAATGCCCGACCGTTTTAATATTGGTGATGAAGTGAAAGTACTTTTTAATTTAAAAGGAAGTAAATGGACGAAAGACGGCCGAGAAAATTATATTACCAATTTGGATGCCTGGAGAATGGAATCGGTTAAGTTAGGTGAGCAAAATCCTGCCCCCGATTTTATTCCGGATGCACCACCTGCTGATGCGGTTGATGATCTGCCATTTTAATTGTTTATTAAAAGTTTTATAGGATAAACACCTATCAACATGCAAAAAGATATTTCTATCAAACTTAAGCCTGCCGAGGCTTTTGATAATGCTGCTATTCGCAGTTATTTAGCTAAATCAATAGCTGCAAACGAAAATTCCATTACAGGATTTTATAAACTCAAGCAATCTATCGATGCAAGAAGCAGGCAGCAGGTCTGGATCAATCTTACTTTAAAAACTTTCATCAACGAACCATTTCATGAAAGAGAAATCGAAAAAGTCTCTTTTAAAGATGTTACTCACTCCAATAAAAAAATAATAATTGTTGGTGCAGGGCCGGCAGGTTTATTTGCGGCACTTAGTTTTTTGGAAAAAGGAATTCAGCCAATTATTTTAGAAAGAGGGAAAGATGTTCGTTCGCGGCGCAGAGATTTGGCTGCATTAAATAAAGACGGTATCATTAATCCCGAAAGTAATTATTGTTTTGGCGAAGGTGGCGCAGGAACCTACAGCGACGGGAAATTATATACACGAAGTTCAAAACGTGGCGATATTAACCGCATCCTAAATTTATTTGTTCAGTTTGGTGCCGAAGAAAAAATTTTATACGAAGCACACCCGCATATTGGCACCAATAAATTACCGCATATCATTACTGCGATGCGTGAAATGATAATTAATTGCGGTGGAAAATTTTTATTCGAAAAAAAAGTAACCGATCTTATTATTGAGAATGATGAATTGAAAGGCGTTAAAACTGCCGATGGTAATTCTTTTTTTGCTGATGCGGTTATTTTGGCAACAGGACATTCGGCAAGAGATATTTTTGAATTGCTTCACAAAAAAAATATACTGATCGAAGCAAAACCTTTTGCACTGGGCGTTAGAGTAGAGCATCCGCAAACATTAATTGATTCTATTCAATATCATTGCGCTTTGCGTGATGAAAATTTACCGCCATCGTCTTACAGTTTGGTAGAACAGGTTAATGAACGCGGCGTGTTCAGTTTTTGTATGTGCCCCGGTGGAATTATTGCGCCGGCTGCAACACAACCAAATGAATTAGTGGTGAACGGATGGAGCCCATCGAAAAGAAATAATCCTTTTGCGAACAGCGGCATGGTAGTGACTGTTGAATTAAAAGATGCAGTTGAATATTTTAAAAAAGAAAAACTAAAAACTAAAAACATAGAAACTAATTCACCATTAATATTGATGAATTTTCAAAAAGACATCGAACAAAAATCTTTCAATGCAGGTGGCGGAAAATTTATTGCGCCGGCGCAACGCATGGCTGATTTCAGCAACAACAAATTATCTTCTTCCCTGCCCGATTGCAGTTATTTGCCGGGAATTGTTTCGAGCGATCTGCGAAATGTTTTACCATCATTCATTCATAAAAGTTTACAGGAAGGTTTTAAAATTTTTGGTAAAAAAATGAATGGCTATTTCAGCAACGATGCTGTTGTTGTTGCCACCGAAAGCCGTACATCATCACCAGTTCGCATTCCGAGAAATGCCATCACATTAGAACATCCGCAAATAAAAAATTTATATCCCTGCGGCGAAGGTGCCGGTTATGCAGGCGGCATTGTAAGCGCTGCGATGGATGGCGAAAGAGTGGCAAATATCATCGTTCAAAAAATCAATTCATTATAAACTCATTAATTTATGGGCTATCTCCATAAATAAGCCTTATAATTTTGTATTTGAAATGATTTTTTACGTAAACTGCAATAATATTACAAGCCCCCTGTAATATTTATTTTGACACCACTTAGAATTATCTTTATAAATTCATTCTAACGATCATGGATTTTATAAAGAAATATTAACCGAAAACGACATGAGTAAAATTCTGGAGTTACAACAACTGCGAAAATATTATGCTACACAAAAGGCCGTAGATGATATAAGTTTCAGCATTTCCCAAGGCAGCATTTTTGGTTTATTAGGCCCCAACGGTGCCGGAAAAACCACTTTGCTGAGAATGATCACCGGCATTTTTTATCCCGATAGCGGCGAAATTATTTTAGACGGAAAAAAATTTCATCCCATCGACGATATTGTGAAGATCGGTTACATGCCCGAAGAACGCGGCCTGTACAAAAAAATGAAAATTGGCGAGCAGGCTTTATACTTAGCTCAATTAAAAGGTTTGAGCAGAAGTGAAGCAATGGAAAAAATAAAATTTTGGTTCCGGCGATTGGAAATGGAAAGCTGGTGGAATAAAAAAGTAGAAGATCTGAGTAAAGGAATGAGCCAGAAATTACAATTTGTTACAACCATTTTACACGAACCTAAATTAATTATTCTGGATGAACCGTTCAGCGGATTAGATCCAGTTAATGCCAATTTAATTAAAGATGAAATTTACGGTTTGGCGCAAAGAGGCAGCACCGTTATCTTCAGCACACACCGCATGGAACAGGTAGAAGAAATTTGCGATCATATTGTGTTGATGAATTTGGGCAAGAAGATTTTAGACGGCACTGTTGCCGATGTTAAACAACAGTTCAAAGAAAATAAATTCAGTATTAAGTTGCACGAATTACCTGCAAATACAACACATGAATCTTTCGATGTTGTTGATCAGAAAGCAAATGCATTTACTGTAAAAATTAAGGAAGGTTTCAGAAGCAATGATGTGCTGCAATTTTTTCTGCAACAAAATGTTACGGTAGAAGGTTTCAACGAAATACTTCCTTCACTCAATGATATTTTTATTCATCTGGTGGAAGGAACAAAATCGGTATCGAGGGCTTTTCAACAAATTCAGGCCTAATTAAAAAATTATTACAAAGATTATTGTATGAATAAAATATTTCTGGTTGCGAGAAGAGAATTCCTTAGCCGTGTGCAGAAAAAAACTTTTTTGCTCACAACAATTTTATTGCCATTGATCATTTTTGCTTTTTATGCTTTGCTTATTTATTTCTCTGTTAAAACAAACGACAACTTACACATTGCCGTTGCTGATGAAGCCAATATTTTAAACGGAAAAATAAGTTCGAAAGATGATATTTCTTTTGAAGTAATAAAAAACGAAACACCCCAATCACTAAATGCAGCACTGGAATTAAAAAAATATGATGGTTATATTTTTATTCCTTCTACTTACAATTTAATGGGCAAAGATTCGCTGCAACTGAAATCCAACAAGGCCATCGGCATCATGACCCGCGAAAAAATCCAGAAAAGTTTTGATGATGTACTGGAAGAAAAAAGATTATTATCTCTCAATATCTCAAAAGCACAATTAGACAGTATCCAGAACAATAATAACCAGATAAAATTTGCAACCGTTAACGGTAAGGCCGATGATAATACCAAAGCAGGCATCAGTTATGCCGTGGGTTATATTTCGGGATTCTTGATTTACATCATTCTGTTTATTTACGGCACCATGGTAATGCGCGGCGTGATGGAAGAAAAAATGAACCGCATTGCCGAAGTAATTGTAAGCAGTGTAAAACCATTTCAATTAATGATGGGAAAAATTACCGGCATCGGTGCGGTTGGTTTGGTTCAATTTATTATCTGGATCGTTTTGATTTTTGGTTTACAATTATTGTTACCATTATTGTTTCCCGATCTCTTGCACCAAATGCAGGGGCAACCCATACAACCTGCCGGAATGCAGGCTGCACAAGCCGCTCAGGCCATGAAGCAAAGTGGTGGCATGAGCGAATTAATGAACAGTTTGCACCAAATTAATTTTACACTCATCATTGGTTGTTTTATATTTTATTTTCTGGGCGGTTATCTTTTATACTCATCTTTATTTGCTGCCGTTGGAAGTGCAGTTAACGAAGATCCGCAGGATGCACAAAGTTTATTATTGCCTATCACCATGCCCATTATTTTTGCAATTGTTATCATGACCAAAGCTGTTAACGAACCCAACAGCAGTCTTGCCGTTTTTGGAAGTTTGTTTCCGCTCACTTCGCCAATCGTAATGATGGCACGCATTGCGCACGGTATTCCCGAAGGTGTAACACTGTGGGAACTTTTATTAAGTATGGCTTTATTAATTGCCGGATTTTTAGCCACAACCTGGCTTGCTGCAAAAATTTACCGCACAGGCATTTTAATGTATGGTAAAAAAATAACCTGGAAAGAAATGTGGAAATGGGCGATTAGAAAAAGTTAATTAGTTTATTGGTTGAATAGTTTATTTGTAAAAGCTGGTTATTATGTAACCGGCTTTTGTTTTTCATGGCCCGCCCGAACGTACCAACTAAAAATATTTTTATGATACCAGCGTTCGGTACGGGCGGGCATCGCCTGTTGCGTCGCACACTTCAGCGTTCAGAACATAGTTCATCAATTCAAAAATTTGTGCAAATCCGTTTCATCTGTGTCATCCGTGTTCCAATTTCTACGAGTAGCTGCGTGAAAAATTAAATTGGTTTCTTCAACGCATTTTCAAAATCATTCCAAATTTCTTTCACAACATCAGCAGCAGGTTTTATTTCTTTTATCAATGCACTTACTTGTCCAATTTCTAATTCGCCTGCATGCAGGTCGCCTTCAAACATTCCTTTTTTGGCTCGGCCACGACCCAATAAATTTTTTAATTGTTCTTCATCATCGCCACGCAATTCTGCTTCCCGCACTTCATTAAAAAAATCATTTTTTAATAATCGTACGGCACCAATTTTTTTCAAACTCAATAATGTATCGCCTTCTTTTGCATTAACCACCGCTTCCTTAAAACTCAGGTGTGACGAGGCTTCCGGCGTACAAACAAATCTGCTTCCTATTTGAACACCATCGGCACCAAGAACCATGGCAGCCAACATTTGCCGGCCGGTTGCAATGCCACCCGCAGCGATCACGGGAATTTTTACAGCATCTCTCACCGCAGGAATTAAAACCATTGTTGTTGTTTCTTCTCTTCCATTATGCCCCCCTGCTTCAAAACCTTCGGCAACAATTGCATCAACACCGGCAGCTTCTGCTTTTTGTGCAAACACACTGCTGCTTACCACATGCACCACTTTAATTTTGTTTTGCTTTAAAATAGTTGTCAATGTTTTTGGATTGCCTGCACTGGTAAAAACGATCGGTACTTTTTGCTCAATAATTATTTCAATATGTTTTTCAATATCGGGATACATCAAAGGAAGGTTAACGCCAAAAGGCTTATCTGTTGCGGCTTTGCACTTGATGATATGTTCTTTCAAAACATCAGGATACATGCTTCCGGCACCAATCAATCCCAAACCACCGGCATTGCTAACGGCACTTGCTAATTTCCATCCGCTTGCCCAGATCATTCCTGCCTGAATGATGGGATAATTAATATTGAAGAGTTGTGTGATGCGGTTGTTATGAAGTTCATGGGTCATGGCAAATAGTTCATGGTCATTTCAAAGTTAAACAACCATCACCTATGAACCATCACCTATTACCCAAAATCAAGTTCGGTATTGTCGCCAATATTTAAACTGCGGCTTAACCCTTTTACGGAAGCATCGCTGCCGATCAGGGAATTATCTAACACCACTTCGTATAAATTAGTGTACGAGCCGATGATGCTGTCGCGAACAATAGAATGTTTGATGGAAGTATTGGCACCAATGGCAACATGCGGACCAATAATAGAATTAGAAATATTGCAACCCGTAGAAATACTTACCGGCGGAATGATGATGGTATCTTTAAAATTGTGATGTTCTGAAACATTGCCACCGAATTTTTTTAACAGCGTTGCATTGCTTTCCAATAAAGTTTCTTTCTTACCGCAATCGAACCAATTCTTTACTTTGAACGATTTGAATTTTGCACCACGTGCAATCATGCAATCCAATGCATCGGTCAAATTATATTCGCCCTGCGTGGTAATTTTCTGCGTAAATAAGTGATGCAGGCATTCGAATAAAAAATTCGTTTCTTTTATTTTATACAAACCAACCAATGCCATATTACTTTTTGGGATGGCAGGTTTTTCGATAACGTGTTCTATAAAACCGTTTTCACCAATATCGGCAACACCAAAATTGCGTGGATCATCAACTTTTTTTATTCCCAGCATGCTGTACGGGCTGTCCATCACTTCTTTCACATCATATTCGCAAATAGTATCGCCAAGGGTAACAAACACTTCATCAGTGCCAACAATATTTTTTGCCAGTTCAATGGCATGACCTGTCCCCTGCCGCTCGTTCTGATATACAAAATGCGTAATTAAATTAGGATAGGTTTGCGTAACATACTCCTGAATCTTTTCGCCCAAGTAACCCACAATAAAAATAAATTCGTTGATGCCCGCCTCGTGTAACTGATCTACAATAAAACTTAAAATAGTTTTACCTGCTATCGGAATCAAAGCTTTGGGCTGTGTATAAGTATGCGGTCTGAGTTTTGTGCCGGCTCCCGCTACAGGAATAATCGCTTTCATTAAGGGGTACTGTTTTGATGAACTCAATTCTTCTTTTCCTAATACGTGTTGATTATACACAATATTAGGGAGCGTGAAAGTAATAAAAAGTTTTTTATTCAGCCATTAGTCATCAATTAAGTGTAAAACATCTTTTCGTAAAAAGCGGATAGCTGCTTTTGAACAACTATTTTTGCGGCAAATTATCAGTATTAAAATATCATTCACTTTATAAATATTTTGTACATGCAAAGAGATACATTAGTTTTTGACCTGATTAAACAGGAATTGGAAAGACAAAGAAGAGGTATTGAATTAATTGCTTCCGAAAATTTTACATCATTACAGGTGATGCAGGCAATGGGTGGTGTGATGACGAATAAATATGCCGAAGGTTACCCCGGCAGAAGATATTATGGCGGTTGCGAAATTGTAGATCAAACCGAACAATTAGCCATCGATCGTTTGAAACAAATATTCAATATCGAATATGCCAATGTGCAACCGCATAGTGGTGCACAGGCAAATGCGGCATTGATGTTATCGATACTGCAACCCGGCGATGCCATACTGGGATTGGATTTGAGCATGGGCGGGCATTTAACACATGGCTCTCCCGTCAACTTCAGCGGTAAATTATACAGACCACATTTTTATACGGTTACCAAAGAAGAAGGATTGATCGATTATGAAATGCTCGAATCGAAAGCAAGAGAAATAAAACCCAAATTAATTATCTGCGGAGCCAGTGCATACAGCAGAGATATTGATTATAAAAGAATAAGAAAAGTGGCTGATGAAGTTGGCGCATTTGTGATGGCCGATATTGCACACCCTGCCGGATTAATTGCAAAAGGATTATTGAGTTCTCCGTTCGAACATTGCCAGTTCGTAACCTCAACCACACATAAAACTTTACGCGGGCCACGTGGCGGCGTAATTATGATGGGAAAAGACTTTGAAAATCCGTTTGGATTAAAAGATGTGAAAGGGAATATCCGCATGATGAGTAATCTGATTGATATGGCTGTATTTCCGGGCACACAGGGCGGGCCATTGGAGCATGTGATTGCTGCAAAAGCCATTGCCTTCGGCGAAATTTTAACCGATGAATATACCATGTATGCCAAACAAGTGCAAAGCAATGCGCAAGCCATGGCAAAAGCATTTGTGAACCGTGGTTATAAAATAATCAGTGATGGAACGGATAACCATTTAATGCTGATCGACCTCAGAAATAAAAATATCAGCGGTAAAAAAGCAGAACAGGTTTTGGGTCATGCCGATATCACCGCCAATAAAAATATGGTACCTTACGACGATAAAAGCGCATTCGTAACATCGGGAATCCGTTTTGGTGTACCCGCCATTACAACAAGAGGAATGAAAGAAGAGCACATGGAATTTGTTGTGAATGCTGTTGATACAGTGCTGATGAATGCTGACGATGCCAACACTTTATCGAATGTAAAATCGCAGGTGAACGAGTTTATGAGTCAGTTTATTTTATATCCCGAATTGGGATAGTATAAGTTTAAACTTCTTAAACATTTTTTATGATACAAAGAATTCAAACCATTTGGTTATTGATCGCAACCGCACTCGGTTTTATTTCTTTAAAAACACCATTCTTTAGTGGCCATCGGATAAATGATGCTGCTAAAGAAATGATATTCGTTAATGCCCGGTACAATATTCTGTTAACCCTTGCTACAACTGCAGCAGCTTTTATTGCACTGATAGCAATCTTTATGTTCAAGGACAGAAAATTGCAATTAAAAATGATAGTCATTGCCCTCACTTTATCTCTCGGAACAATTGCATTATATTTTTGGCAGAAACAAAGTTTCATACCCGAAGAAAGCAGTATAACCCTTACTGCCATTATACCGGTGGCAATTCCTGTCTTCTTGCTTATGGCAGGACGGCATATCTGGAAAGATGAAAAATTAGTAAAGAGTGTTGACAGGCTTAGATAAAATCTTCATAACAAAAATTCCAACTCTAATAAAGTTGGAATTTTTATTTTATTGAAATCATAGCTCATCCAAAAATCTTCTTCATCGAAGTTCTTTACCTTGCCACACTTGGCACCACAGCCAAACTTTCATTACCGCTTTCGCTTACACTCTGCACAGCGAAAAAATAATTGTCTTTCGAATATGGAAGTTTGATGGATGTTTCGGTTGTAAAAAATTTCTTTTGCCAGAAGGCGCTTGTTGTTTCTCTCATCAAAATATAATACCCTTTTGGTTTGCCGTTCTTGGGTACTTTCCAAAATAACGAAGTATAATTCTCCAGATTTTTTGTCTGCACTTTTACTTCAGCAGGCATGGATGGTGCTTTAGCTAAATTGGCAAGATTGGCCACATTGACCGCCGTATTTTTTCGCAAATATTCAAAGTCCATGAACTCGCCCAGATCGCCATACTGAATATTATTTTCTTTGCGCACATCCTGGTGCTGATGATAATAATTTTCATTCATCTCGGTAATTCTTACCGCAGCAAAACCATTTTCAACAAAAGCCAAATGATCGCCGCCACGTAAAAACCTGTCGTTGCGATAGATCATCACCACTTCTATATTTTCCACATAACGTTCCCCGATCTCTTTTACATACCGCGCCAACTGCCTTGCCTTACCATCATTTTCCAATCCAAGCGAACGGATATATTTTGCATTTTTTTCTGTTTCATACAAAGGCAAGCCTTCACTAAAAACACGGATACGGGTGTTATCAATAATATTTGTTTCGCTGCTGTTATTGCTGCCCATGATATCATTGTTCAGCACCGCTTCAATATTCCAGTTTTCTTTTTTTGCTTTGTTTGCTAAAAAATAAGCACCCAATAAACCTTGTTCTTCGCCACTCACACAAACAAAAATAATGGTGGCAGGAAATGCATGTTTGCTCATCACCCTTGCACACTCAATTACAGCAGCAGAGCCACTTCCATCGTCATTGGCACCGGGCGAATCATTGTCTCTGTCCATCTCTTTACTGCGCCGCGAATCCAAATGTCCGCTAACCAAAAATATTCTGTGATCTGATGTGTCTGTGCCTTTTAAAACAGCCATTACATTTCCCAAAATAATGGGAACATCAACTCTTTTGCCATCGGGTTTATAAGTGATGGTATCGATGAATGCAGTCAATCTTCCGTTCGATGTTTTTGCAAACGAATTAAATTTTTGCAAAACCCAATTGCGTGCAGCACCAATGCCTCTCGTTGTTTCGGTTTGTGTGCTCAATGTATGACGTGTTCCAAAAGCCACCATCGTTTTAATGTACGATTGCAACGAATCGGCCGAAACTTCTTTTACCATCGATGCAATTTCTGCATCGCGGTCAATAATAGTTTGCGAAAATGAAAATGAATAAATACATAACAATGCAAGTGCAAAAAATATTTTTCTCATGAGTGTTTGGTTAATGTTTAAAGATAAGTAAGAAGATTATTTGTTAACGGGCTTTTGTACAAGTGGCATCACCTGTTGCGTCGCACTCTTGTGCGCTTTGTTCTCTGCTGAACTTTTTTAAGAAATATTTTTTGTGGCTAAAGCCTTGTGAGCAATATAATCAATTGCCCCGCCATTAATGGCGGGGCAATGCAAATAAGACATGATTGGCTTTAGCCGTTTAATTGTAAGGTATTATTTCTTATTAGGCTCATTTGTTGAATTAACTGTATTCACAATTTCCGTGATAACTTTCATTGCATGTTCAAAATCAACTTTAAAGAACTCTCTACTAGAATTTATTCTATAAACATCTAATTTATGATGGATCATTTTTTCTGCAAGAACACAGTCATTAACAAACCATTCGTTTGCAACAAGAAATTTATCAGGACTACCAGTTGTAGCAGAAAGCTTTCTAGCTCTTTCTTTTGAATTAAATTTTGTCAAGCCTATTTTGAAAATATCAATTTGATGCGATGCATTACGCATTAGATAAATGTGGCCTTGATTATTTTTAATAATAACCTTTTTAATAGAATCATTAAAATTTGCAGACAAGGTTTGCTTGTCATTCTCATACCATGTCAAAGTCCTTTCAACCCAAGTTTTACCATGGATAGCATTGCCATTCTTATCCTTTCCAACAGCATCATAATTAATACGCATCCAGTAACCATTTCTTTCAATCTTAAATTCGCTTTCACCAAAATAAATAATATCAGATTTTGGGTCTAAATCTCGGTTTAAACAATAAACGGTTCTACTTTTAATTTTATATTCTTTTGGTATGGGTATTGGATTGTCTTTATGAAAAAAAGATTTTTTTTGCGAGATAGAAAACCTTGTTGGATGTTCTTCTTCACTAATCTTGTTTTCAAAATGATCAAAATAGAAAGGTAAGTATAAGCACTTGGTAGCAAGTTCAAAAAGAGGTGAATATGCGACAATATCTTTTACCCCCTTTTCATAAATATTTTTATATTCAGGTTTTATATCCCCTGCAAAATTTATAAAACAAGAAATGTCATCAGTAATCGTTTCATACATTGTTCCTAAATCCTTTTGTATATATCTTGTGTCAATAGTAGAATTACTAATATCAATTCTACAATAAGCTAAAGTTTTCCAATAATTTGAATTACTTAATAGAGCTGCTGCTTCTTGTTGCCTGTCTTCTGGAATTTTAATATCTTCTCTACCAGAAACTGGTGTATATTTCTTTGATATTATTTTCTTTGTTTCTTCAACAGTATCAGTAATTAAACCAGTTAAAAGAAACACTAAAACTTCGTTTCCCCTTCTTAAAAGTGAAATACCAGCTACAACATATTCATTACCATCCTCAGTAGTAAATGTTATTTGATCGAGTTTATTTAATACATCGTAGTGATAGATCAAATCTTCATTTAAATGGTCTAAGATAAGACGAGAGTCTTCCTCAAATTCTGGCGATGTAATGAAATCTAAGTAATCAAAAAGAGAGAATAAATGATTTTCTTCTTCTAGTAATTCGAAAAAGTTTAAATCAGGATGGTAATTAAAAAATCCTTCGAGAACATTAAATGATGACGGCATACTCCTTAAGCCATGTTCAAAAGTTCTATAATTAAATTGATTTAAGAAGAACCTAATTTCTTCATCTAAAGGAAGCCCTGCACCATTTTCAATTTGTGCTTTTATTATTGTAATAGCTTTTTTGAATCGTTCAAGTATGATTCTATCATTTTGAGGATTAGCTTCAGAAAATTTCTTTAAAAGTTTAATTCTCTCATCATAGGCTTTAGTTCCCTTGCGAGGTAAAGCATAAAATGATATATCATGTTTTCGTTTGAGATGGTCTGTCATAATATCACACAATTCAGTGATTTTCTAAATCATGTTAAGTGGTTTTCTAAAGGTATTAAAATATTTTCTTAGCGATAGTTTGTAAAAGGATGATATAAAAGATAAACTTGAAGAGTGCAACGCAACAGGTGATGCCATGTCCAAAGGACTCCTTCGGAGAAAAACAAAAGCTCGCTACAAAAAATTTATCATTTAAAATCTAACATTAATAATTATACTTCCCCTTCCATCTTTCTTTTAAAAATTTGCGCAATTCGTTTTCCCTTGCATTATTGCCGGGCTTGTAGAATGCAGTGCCGATAAGCTTTTCGGGTAAATATTCCTGCTCAATAAAATTACCTTCGCCGAGATGTGAGTATTGATAATTTTTTCCGTAATCCAGATCTTTCATCAACTTGGTTGGTGCATTGCGAATGTGCAATGGCACGGGCAGATCGCCATGTTGCTGCACGGCCTGCTGCGCTTCGGCAATGGCCACAACAGCAGTATTACTTTTTACACTCGATGCCAGATAAGTGGCACACTGACTTAAAATAATCCTGCTTTCGGGATAACCAATTTTACTTACCGCATCAAAAGTTGCATTGGCCAGCAACAATGCATTTGGATTGGCGTTGCCAATATCTTCGCTTGCAAATATCAACATGCGCCGTGCAATAAATTTTACATCTTCGCCACCTTCAATCATCCTTGCCAACCAATACACAGCGCCATTGGGATCGCTGCCACGCATACTTTTTATAAATGCCGAAATGATATCGTAATGTTGTTCGCCCTGCTTATCGTACAACGCAATTTTTTTCTGCGCAACATTCATCACATAATCATCGGTAATAATTATTTCTTTTTTGTTGGTAGATGTAATAATTAATTCGAGCAGGTTTAATAATTTTCTTGCATCGCCGCCACTAATATTTATTAAAGCTTCTGTTTCTTTTAATTCGATTTTATATTGCTTAAGTAATGCATCTTGAGTAATTGCCAGCTGCAGCAAATCAATCAAATCCTTTTCCTGCAAGGGTTTCAGCACATATACCTGGCAACGGCTTAACAATGCCGAATTAACTTCGAACGAAGGATTTTCAGTTGTTGCTCCAATTAAAGTGATGATGCCTTTTTCAACAGCACCCAACAACGCATCCTGCTGACCTTTATTGAACCGATGAATTTCATCAATAAATAAAATAGCTTTTGATGTTTGTTTTGCTGTATCAATAACTTCACGAACATCTTTCACACCACTGCTGATGGCACTCAATTGAAAATATGGAACAGATAAACTGTGTGCAATAATATTAGCAATTGTTGTTTTACCAACGCCGGGCGGTCCCCACAAGATCATGGAAGGAATATTACCTTGTTCGATGGCTTTGCGGAGAATAGAACCTTTACCGGTAAGATGTTCTTGTCCAACCAGATCGTCCAAAGTATTCGGGCGCATTCTTTCGGCTAAAGGTGCATTGAGATTCATGTATGAAAAGTAAGCAAAATAATTTTCTTACTCCGTATCAAATACATGTTTGTATTTTTTTAATAAACGAAAACTAATACCAATATGCAGTAACAGAATAGTTGAAATAACTGCCAAGAAATATAAAATGCCTTTCATCATTGAAACAAAAGTATCCGCAGTTGCACCGGGTGGCATATTGGTTTGCTGCTGTGCTAATAATTGGATCATCATTGTTTTAATCAAAGTGGGTTGTGTTAACAGAACAATTGTTTGTACATAGCTCATCACAACAAAAAATATACTTACAAAAGCATTCACTTTTATCAGGTCTTTCAAAGAATGTTTACATGGTTTTGCCTGTTGGATTCCGGTTGTAAAGAAACGGTAACTGGTGTAAATATAAATGACCATGCAGGCAACAATAAAAACGCTGATCCATAATGCGGGTTGTACCAATGCCGCCATGATTGCAAAGAAATCTACAAACGCAAATAACCCGGCAACCGGCAACAGAATTAAAAAAAGTATTCGATAAACAGATTCGATTTTCATAAACAGGTTTTCTGAGGCGCAAGATGCGATATTTTTTCGAGTTGAATTTTATTGATGATGAATGTGCAGAAAAAATTTATTGTTGCTGCTGCCCCATAAAATTATCATCTATCAATAATTCTTTTTCATTATCGGCAATGGTTTGCATTTGCACATTTGTTTTTTCTTCAAAAATATTTCCGTCCTCATAACCAACCGAAACATACACCGATAACTTTTGCCGTGCCGGTCCTTTAAATGTCCCCTTCACCGGCGTACAATCGTTGAAATGATTGCCCACAGCGAGTTTCACGTGTGTGTTGGTAACCCAAACATTGTTGGTAGGATCGAGTCCAACCCAACCTGTACCGGGAATATATGCTTCTACCCATGCATGTGTTGCACCTTCGCCACGCATACCATTTTTGTTGGGACAAATATATCCGCTTACATAACGCGATGGGATTTGCAGTGTGCGCAAAATTTGCAACATCACATGTGCAAAATCCTGGCAAACACCCGAACGCAATTCCAAAATTTCATCAACGGTAGTTTCAATATTGGTAATGCCCTTGATGTATTTGAAATTTTTAAAAATAAATTCATTGCAGTGTTGAACAATTTCGGCAACACTTTTATTTGCAGGATTTAAAGCCGCAATAATTTCATCGATACTTTTTTGCGATTGAATGTTATCGGCTTTGCTGAGTTCCAATAATTGAAGATTATCTTTTACTTCATTTCTTAATTCATCAAACCCCGAAATAAAATTAATATTCAACTCATCCGATAAAGTGGTGCGGATAATTAATTTACTTTCTATCACCAATGTTTTATGTGGTGGCAACACATTAAACAAACCAATTCTGTTGCCCCAATAATCGGTGTACTGAAACACTTCAGGTTGCTCAGTAATATCTAATTGATGTTGTAATACTTCCTGTTCAATACCCTGATAAGGAAATATTTTTATTTCGTTGGTACTTTCTTTAACCGGCCTGTCGTACTCGTATTTTGTGATGTGATGTATCTTAAAAATGGGCATAATAATTAATTAAGAATAAGAAAAGAAACTCTTTGCCAACATGCTGCTGAAATCATTTAATTCTTTTCTTGTTTCACTCAGGAATTTCTGCAAAGTAAGCTGATTGATCGAATCAAAATCGGTGTATTGCAATTTACTTACTAACCGCCCCAAACATTTTGTAAGCCCTTCTTTTTCCTTGCTGTGATGGTCTTTCGTCACATCTTCAAAATATTTTTCCACTCTTTTTAAAGTGTACAAAACACTGTGCGAAAACTTTTCATTAAATAAAACCTGGTGCAATGCATTCAAATTATACTCGCTGCTCCGGTATGTTTTCAAATGTAGTTCATACCCCGATAAAGAAAGTAACATCGGCCGCCATTGCAAAATATCTTTCTCTTCTTCAATATTATAACCGATCAAGCTAAAATATTTATCTGCCATCTCGATCGTTAATAAACACCGTTCAATATGTTTGCCCAAACTCATAAAACTCCAGCCCATGCCGCGTGGCATGGTGGTATCGGTAACACCGCTGTATAAAATACATTCGTTGGTTAAAGCATCAATTGTTTCAATTGCTTTAGAACTTTTTAATTGCGAGTCGAGTTTTGATTGATTGATGAGATGATACATTTGATTTACCTGTTCCCACACTTCTTTAGTAATATGGTCCTGCATACCTCTTGCATTTTCCCTGGCTCTGGTAATTAATATTTTTAAAGCATTAAAGTTTTCTTTGTCCGAAATTAATTTGTACAAAGCCGCATCGGTATTCAGTTCCAGCGATGCAATTTCATTTTCATCGGCCGATGTAAATATTTCTAACATCGGCCGCCACGACAAATGTTCGTTCACACCTTTGTCCAATAATAAAATATAATGCGTTTTTATACCACGTAATAATCCGTCGCTGCGTTCCATATAACGACTTAACCAAAACATCGAATCGGCAGTTCTACTAAGCATGTCGAAATTTATTTTTTTGTTACCAACTTTTGTTCTTTGTGCATCTTCGGTTGCGTCGCACACTTGTACTGAAGGAAAACTATGAGCTGTGAGCCTCGAGCTGTGAGCATTTGCTCAAAGTTCATGACTCGCTCCTCGTAGCTTAGAACGTACAAGAGTGCGACGCAACTACAGTTCAGTTATTTTCCGCTGCTCGTTACCTAATCAACCACCCATGTATCCTTACTTCCACCACCTTGCGATGAATTAACAACCAACGAACCTTCTTTCAACGCCACTCTTGTTAATCCGCCGGGAACAATTTTTACACCATCGGGTCCACACAACGCATACGGACGCAAATCAACATGCCGTGCAACAAATTTTCCATCAATAAAACATGGCACGGTTGATAATTTAATAATGGGTTGCGCAATAAAACTTCTGGGATCTTCTTCAACAGCAATTTTAAATTCTTCCACTTCTTTATCGGTTGTATTACTGCCCATCAACATGCCGTAACCGCCTGATTGATTGGTACGTTTAATTACCATCTTATGAATATTATCGAACACATATTTTCTTGCTTCTGTGTCACTCATTTCATAAGTAGGAACATTTGGTAAAATTGGTTCTTCGTTCAAATAATATTTTATCATCGCCGGAACATAATTATACACGGCTTTATCATCGGCCACTCCATTGCCCATCGCATTAACAATGGCAACATTTCCTTTCCGGTAAGCACCAACTAATCCGGGAACACCCAAAGCACTATCGGGTTTAAATACCAACGGATCCAAAAAATCATCATCCACTCTCCGGTAAATAACATGCACTTGCTGCAAACCATTTGTTGTTTTCATAAACACTTTGTGATTATCAACAAGCAAGTCTCTTCCCTCAACCAGATCAATTCCCATCTGGCGGGCAAGATAAGTATGTTCGTAATAAGCCGAATTAAACACACCCGGTGTAAGCAGCACCACCATTGGGTTTGAGAGTTGCTGCGGTGCCAGCGATAATAATATCTGATGCAACATCAACGGATAATTATTTACCATCCGTACTTTATTATCGGCAAGCATTTCAGGAAAAATACGTTTGGTAACTTCTCTGTTTTCGAGCATATAACTTACGCCACTTGGAGTACGCAAATTATCTTCGAGAATATAAAATGTTCCGTCATCTCCGCGAATTAAATCGATGCCGCTAATGTGTACGTAAATATCATGCGGAACTTTTATACCAAACACTTCACGGGTATAATGCGGACAAGAAGCAATTAATTCGGCCGGAACAATTTTATCTTTTATGATCTGTTGATCGTTATAAATATCTTTTAAAAAAAGATTCAAAGCTTTTAAACGTTGCTGAATTCCTTTTTCGATATGATCCCATTCTGCAGAAGTAATGATTCGCGGAATGATATCGAATGGAAAGATTCTTTCGATGCCCGCATTATCGCTGTACACGGTAAAAGTAATTCCCTGATTCATGAAAAGCTCTTCGGCAATTCTGTCTTTCTGCTGTAATGCAGTCACATCAAACTGTTGCAACGCATCAAACACTTTCCGGTATTGCGAGCGGATACTATTGTTGTTGTTCATCTCATCCCACACACCGGGATATAAGAAATATTGTTTCAATAGTTCTTCGCAACTCATGGGCTGTTCTTGTTTTGGTATAAATAAAAAAATTGCACCGTCTCGTGATGACGTGCAATCGTACTTTGCTCAATATAGGAAAAAATAGGAAAGAAAAATATTTAAGCCAAAAAAATATTGATACATAATTTGTTTATGTATTGGAAAATTATGTATGTTTGAATTATGAATAAATCAACTTTGTACAAAGGATGTCTGGAACCGATTGTGATGCGACTATTAAAAGATAACGGCAGAATGTACGGCTACCAGATAACACAAATGGTAAAAGAAATTACCAAAGGTGAATTACAAATTACAGAAGGAGCATTGTATCCGTTGCTGCATCGCTTGGAAGAACAAGGTGTTGTTGAAACCGAAATGGAAAATATTGGCAACCGTGTGCGCAAATATTATACGCTAACAAAGGCAGGCAAAAAACAAACATCGGTGGCAATGGACGAGTTAAAACTATTTATGCAAAGTTTGAACTTAATAGTAAATCCAAAATTAGCTTAGCATGCTAACCCAACAACAAATAGATGACATCGCTTTTTATTGCTACACCCGAAATGTAGAATATTATGATGTGCAATTAGAATTAGTAGACCATATTGCCGATATAATTGAAGACTTGCAGAAAGCCAATCCGGCATTGAGTTTCAGCGAGGCATTGGAATTGGCGGGAAAACAATTTAGTGATGATGAGTTTAGTGCGATTGTGAAAAGTAAGAAAGAACAATTGTTGCTGCGGTTTAAAAAATTATGGCAAAAGGAATTTATTTCTTACTTCACAATTCCAAAAATTACGATAACAATGTGTTTAGTTGCTTTTGTAATTTGGGCATTACAACATAAAAATTTAGAAAAATTACCAATGCCTTTATTGCAAATTTTTAATTTTCTAACTGTTTATCGATATAGTTTTGGGAGATCGAAAATAATAAAACTAAATAAAGAAGATAAAACGTTGCCTTTAGTTGTTACTGCAATGTTGGAGAAAAGGAATAAACTATTAATAATTCCAATGTCGGTTTATATTTTTTTAATGTTTAGGCAAATGTTTGAACTTTCTCCTTATCCAAAAATTTTTTATGAAATTGGATTATACTTTTTTCCTCTTTTTATTTTAATAGCTCTTGCTTGGACTAAGGTTTATGTTGACCAAAATATTTTATTGAGAGAAAAATACCCAAAAGCATTTGTATGAAACAACAATTAACCCAACAACAAATAGATGAACTGTTTGCATTCTGCCGTAAACATTATGTTCATTATTATGATGTACAATTAGAATTGGTAGATCATCTGGCTAATGCCATTGAAGAAAAAATGAATGCAGATAAAAATATTTGCTTTGAAAAAGCTTTAAGTGAAGTTCATGCAAGCTTTGGCTACAAAGGATTTGCAGGCGTTGTGGAGGCAAAAGGAACTTCATTGTACAATAAAAATAAACAGCTAAGGTTGAATCTCTTTTTTAAATATTTCACCATACCGAAAATTGCTTTTACATTATTCCTGATAGCTTTTTTTATGTTCATTGGATCTGTTGTCCCTCAAAATAACTTAAGCAATGCTTCTGCTGTTATTGCATTAGTATTTATTCTATTCGAAATATTTATTGCTGTTAAAAGCTTTAGGATTTTCAAAAAAGTATCAAAGAAATTACTGTTAATTTCTTCACGGTATCAACAAAACTTCTTTTCTTTTCTTGCACTGCAATTTCTTGCACAATTTGTAAGGTTTTCAGATAAATATACTCTATCGATTACGAGTTATTATTTCTTTTCTTTCATAATTGGGTTGATGATTGTAGCTACATTATCTTATTATGATCTATGCAAAAAGCTTTTAGATATTTCTCATGAACAATACCCGCAAGCCTTTGTTTCATAAAAAAGCCCGTTGAAAAAAATCAACAGGCTTTACAAAATATATCTGCGCAAATCCACTCTATCTGCGTCATCCGTGTTCCTATTTCAAATCTAACTTGATCTGCAACTCATCAAATTGTTTGGCATCAATGGTTGAAGGTGCATCCAACATCACATCTCTGCCACTATTATTTTTAGGAAATGCAATAAAATCCCTGATGCTTTCGCTGCCACCAAGAATAGAACACAAACGGTCGAAACCGAATGCCAGTCCACCATGTGGCGGAGCACCATATTCGAATGCGCCTAATAAAAATCCAAACTTATGCTGCTGTTCGGCTTCGTCCATTCCCAATGCAGCAAACATTTTTTCCTGTAACTCGCGTTGAAAAATTCTTATCGATCCACCGCCAATTTCATTTCCGTTCAGTACCATATCATACGCATTGGCTTTAATGTTTGCATACGGATGTTCTAAGTATTTATCTAAATTTTCAACTTTAGGATTATTATTAATCATTATGTCGATATGATCAGGCTTCGGACTTGTAAAAGGATGATGTCTTGCTACCCAACGACCAGCACCGCCTCCATCCTGATCTTCTAATGCAAATTCAAACAACGGGAAATCCAACACCCACAAGAGTTTGAACTCATCATCTTTTCTAAAACCCAAACGTTTGCCCATTTCCAAACGCAATTCACTAATTGCTTTTCTTGTTCTTTCTTCGGCACCGGCAAGAATTAAAATTAAATCGCCTGCACCTGCATTTGTTGCAGTGGCAATGGCTTTTAATTTTTCTTCGTTATAAAATTTATCAACGCTGCTTTTAAAACTTCCGTCGGCATTGCATTTAATAAACACCAAACCTTTCATGCCTATTTGCGGACGTTTAACCCATTCTGTAATTTCATCGGTTTGTTTGCGCGTGTATTCGCTGCATCCCGGAACAGCAATTGCCACAACGGTTTCAGCCTCATCAAAAACTTTAAAATCAACGCCACTAATTAATGTTGATTGATTTTGTTTTGAAGGAAAAGTATGTTGCGGAAATTTTAAATTACAGATCTTCATACCGAAACGGATGTCGGGTTTATCGTTTCCAAATTGCCACATCGCTTCTTCCCAACTCATGCGTTCCACCTTTTCGGTGTAATCAATATTTTTTACATCTTTAAAAATTCGTTTCACCAAACCTTCAAACATATTTAAAATATCTTCCTGTTCAACAAAACTCATTTCACAATCTATCTGTGTAAATTCAGGTTGACGATCAGCTCTCAAATCTTCGTCACGAAAGCATTTCACGATCTGGTAATACCTGTCGTAACCACTCACCATCAACAATTGTTTAAATGTTTGCGGGCTTTGCGGTAATGCATAAAATTGTCCGGGATTCATTCTTGATGGCACCACAAAATCTCTTGCACCTTCGGGAGTTGATTTAATTAAAAATGGTGTTTCAATATCCATGAAATTATTTTCGTGCAAATAATTTCTGGTAGATCGACCAACTGCATAACGCAATTCTAAATTTTTCTTCACTGCATTACGGCGCAGATCCAAGTAACGATATTTCATTCGCAGATCATCACCACCATCGGTATCATCCTGAATGGTAAATGGCGGAACAGCCGATTTATTTAATATTTTAAATTCAACAACAACAATTTCTATTTCGCCAGTTGCAATGTTTGCATTTTTATTACTGCGTTCATTTACTTTTCCTTTTGCCTGCAACACAAACTCACGTCCCAAAGGATTTGCATCCAATTCGCTTTGTAAACTTTCGCCAAATAATAATTGAGTGATACCGTAACGGTCGCGCAGATCAACAAAAGTGATTGCACCAAATTTCCGAACAGTTTGTACCCAGCCCGATAATGTAACTTCTTTGTTTACATCAGCCATTCTTAATTCACCACAGGTATGCGAACGATACATTTTTATTTACGATTTAATATTTAATATTGATGATTGCAGAGGTTAAAAAAAAATCATACATCTTACATCAGCCATCATACATAGTTTATTGGGCAGCAAATATAGGCGAAATGCAGTTTTTAGAGGCGTAAACTGTTTTAGATAATCATTAAAGTTTCATCTTTGTTTGGATTATGGAAATTATTTCAATAACAGAATTAAGGAGGAACCGTTGGGCATTGGGCTTTTTCTTTTTTATATCGGGACTTCGTTTTGCAAGCTGGGCAAGCCGCATACCCGATATTCAATCGCAACTGCATTTAAGCGATGCAACATTGGGTTCGGTATTATTTGCATTGCCCGCAGGATCTATGAGCGGATTACCCATTTCGGGATATTTGGTGGCAAAATTTGGCAGCAGAAAAATGTTGTTGCTATCTACAATTATTTTTCCTGTTTCGATGATCGGCATTGGATTAGCCAACAGCAGCATATTATTGGCCGTTCAATTATATTTTCTGGGAATGAGCGGCAACCTGATGAACATTTGTGTGAATACACAAGCCGTTTCGGTGGAAGCATTATATAAAAAAAGTATCATGGCATCGTTTCACGGATTATGGAGCTTGGGTGGATTCAGCGGCGCTTTGATAGGAACATTTATGGTAAGTGCGCATATTAATCCTTTGCATCATTTTATTGAAGTAGGTATTGCAGGATTAATTCTTGGTTCTTGCATTTATCCTTTTACACTGAAAAAAGAAACTGCTGCAAAACAAAAAAGTAAATTCTTTGTCAAGCCCGATGCATATTTATTAGCCATTGGTTTTATTGCATTGGGAAGTATGGTTTGCGAAGGAACCATGTTTGACTGGAGCGGTGTTTATTTTTTGAAAGTTTTAAAAGCATCATCGCAATTAAGGTTACTCGGTTATGTTTCTTTTATGAGTGCGATGGCATCGGGAAGATTTATTGGCGATACATTAATTACCAAATTCGGCACTAAGAAAGTGTTGCAAACAAGTGGCATTGTAATTTCATCGGGGTTAATGCTTGCAGTTATATTTCCATACATCATTACATCGACGATTGGTTTTTTAATGGTTGGATTTGGCGTTTCATCGATCGTGCCTTTGTGTTTTGCGATGGCAGGAAGATCGAAGAAAATGGCGCCAAGCCTTGCTATTGCTGCCGTTTCGAGCATTGGCTTTCTTGGATTTTTAATGGGCCCGCCACTGATTGGTTATATCGCACAGGTTTCGAGTTTACGGATTTCTTTTACCGTGATAGCTTGTTTGGGAGCCAGTATTTATTTTACAGCACCAAGATTAAAAGAAGAATAAAAACACACATATAAAGTATAGTTGTTAAAGAATATACAAATGAAAAGGTATAGCGGAGTTTTAATTTTTCTGGCGAAAGAATTGCATTTATAGAATTAAAGGCTTTAAAGATGTCCTTTAAATTTTATAACGCTAAAACTTTTGTTATGAAACGAACTATACTCATTATCATCACTGTTTTTTTTGTTGCATTTTTTTCAGGTTGCACAAAAGTTGTGGTTGCTCCGGATAATAATCCTTTTGCAGGCTCATGGGTGTTGAGTGATGCTTCAGAAAACAACGGTTACGGCTGGCAACATTTCTCAACAGGATTAGAAAATGGCGTGTTTGATTTGTACAGCAACGGCGCAGCACGATACGACGATGGTCGTAATTTAATGACAGGCAACTGGTATTCTTCGGGAGTAACAAGCGGCTATTACGATCAGTACGGTAACTATTATACCGATCTGCACCAAAACTTTGAAATTAGTGTGAGAGACAATTACAGCGGCAGTTCCATCGATCTGTATTTTGATGATGTAACATTTTATGGCGGTTCGATGATTGCCACAAATTACAGTGGCGGATATATTGAACGATATATTTTCAGCAGATATTAAGATGTTGTTTTTACATCGTTTCTAATTCGTTGTGATGTTTTGGTTTCCAGATTAGATAATAAAAACCAAGTAATAAAATCCCGATGGTGAATGGAATAATGGCAAGATGTTTATAGGTGATATCGCCATAAACAATATTGGCATCTATTTTAAAAAACTCGCTCAGCATCCAGTAAGCATTGGCTGTTATCCAAAAACTGATGGCAACATTGTGACATAGTTCACTCATGTATTGTCGGGTGCGGTATGCAATAACAATCGAAATAATTAATGTTGGAAATATCATGGCGATGCCCAATGGTTTCCAGATCATGCACCAACTGATATCTTTAAACAACCAAAAAACAATATGCAGATTTTCCATTTTTCTGTAGCTGAGTGGAATTGTGTATTCGGCAGTAGTGGTATTGCTCATGTATAAATTGTTTCGGATAAAAATAAAAGATATTAATGAAAAACATGAGTGGTAAAATAAAATGTTGAGCAAAGTTCAGAACGTTGAAGTGTGCGACGCAACAGGCGATGCCAGCCCGTACCGAACGCTGGTATCATAAAAATATTTTTAGTTGGTACATTCGGGCGATGCCATGAAAAACAAAAGCTCGTTACAAAAAATTATCTGCTTAAAACTTTTGTAAACCTTCTCACATCAGCCAAAGAATTGATGGGCAAATTATTGATAAGATGTTGCGTTAATTCGTTTGCAAAATACGGAGCCAGCGAACAACCTTTGGTGCCCATGCCATTTAAAATAGCAACCGAAGGCATCAAAGGATGCAAACCCACAAACGGCCGCCGCTCAACATTGGCGGGCCTTTCAGCTGCCCAATGATCTAAAATTTTATATGGCAACTTTAACCATTGCTGCAATTGCATTTGCGTTTTTATTTTAAATGCAGCCGTTGGATGTATATCAGAATAATTCCATTCGTAAGGTGAACCGATCCAAAATAAATTTTCTTTCCAGGGCACAATGGTTAATCCTTGTTTATAAATATTTGTGCGTGGCAGATCGGGAATTTCAACAATCAAAACTTCGCCTTTATTTTTTGCATAAGGCAATAAAGTAAAATATGGATTGTGAACGCCTGCCGATCCTTCACAACAAATTATTTTTTTGGCAATAATATTTTTATAAGTGATGTTGTTTTCGGTTACCACACAATCATCCCAGTTAAATTTTTCTTCGAGCAATAAATTTTGAGCGATTAATTTTTTTCTCCAGCCCGCTAATAATTTTTGAATGTCGGCTAAATAACATGGATTGGTTTCACCAACGCCTAAATAAAAATTAAAATATTGATGTAAAGATTCTTCGTTGGCAGGAGTGCGCAGATATTTATTGTCGTCGGGTAAACGATCTTCAAAAGCATTTTTCATTTGCACACTTGCATGAAAACTCAGCACATTGCATTGCTGAATAACCTCCGAATTAATTTCATTTCCTAATTGTTGATAAGCATCAACGGCAAATGGCATGATATCGTTGATCATCCATGTTTCAACAACGCGTCTGCCGGTAACGGGATTGATGACACCGCTTGCAATCCTTGATGCAGTAAAGGTTTCAGCATCATCAATCACTAAAATTTTCTTCCCTGCTTTGTGTAAAAAATAACTTAAAAAAGTTCCGCTGATGCCCTGGCCGAGAATAATATAATCAACATTCGTATCACTCATCACCAGTTATTTTTGAATGGATAGTAAATGTTTGTGAAAGAGAATCTTTTGCATTGGCGCAAACAGCTTTGATCGCTATTTTAATTTTTCCGTTAAAATTGGAAGGCACGGTAAACGGAAAGCCGGTATTAAAATTTTCCCCTGCAATGGAAGTAAAATATTGAAATGGAAAAATATTCAGGAACCAGCCATCAACACTTTTGTTTGTGTTGGCATCAAATAATTCGAGTGTAACATTTCCTGTTTGTTCTTTTGATAAATGATGTGCTACTGTTACTTTCAAATCAATCTTATCTCCGCCTTTTAATTGTTTGGGGAAACTGCAATGCAGGGTCAATTGTTTTTGTTGCTGTGCAGTTACAAAACTATTTATTGAAAAGAGAATGAATAAAAAAAGGATTATTTTTTTCATGAAATGAATTAAATAAGAATCATAAATCTACAGAACAAATTTTTGATGACAGAAGCAAAAGTGATGGCAAAAAAAATACCGACAGATTCGGTATTTTTTATAAAACAGTTTGAATGAATTTTATTTTTTTAGAACTGCGGCCATTGTTTTGCCAATATCGGCAGGACTTGCAACAACATTAATCCCACATTCGGTCATGATCTTCATTTTTGCTGCAGCAGTATCTTCTGCACCGCCAATGATTGCACCCGCATGTCCCATTCTTCTTCCTGCCGGTGCAGTTTGTCCGGCAATAAAACCAACTACGGGTTTCTTTTTATTTTCTTTGATCCAGCGTGCAGCATCAGCTTCCATGCTACCACCAATTTCACCGATCATAATGATACCATCGGTTTCAGGATCATTCATAAATAATTCAACAGCTTCTTTTGTTGTAGTGCCAATGATCGGATCGCCGCCAATACCAATGGCAGTGCTGATTCCCAATCCTGCTTTCACCACCTGATCGGCAGCTTCATAAGTCAATGTTCCCGATTTTGAAACAATACCAATTCTTCCTTTCTTAAAAATAAATCCGGGCATGATACCAACTTTTGCTTCTTCGGCAGTAATAACACCGGGGCAATTTGGACCAACTAATCTTGTGCTTTTTCCCTGTAAATAATTTTTTACTTTAACCATGTCCTGCACCGGAATACCTTCGGTGATACAAACAACCAAACCAATACCGGCATCAGCAGCTTCCATGATAGCATCGGCTGCAAATGCAGGTGGCACAAAGATGATGCTCACATCGGCTGCAGTGGCTTTTACTGCATCGGCAACAGTATTAAATACAGGTTTATCTAAATGAGTTGTACCGCCTTTATTGGGAGTAACACCACCCACAACATTTGTTCCGTACTCGATCATTTGAGTTGCATGAAAAGTTCCCTCAGTTCCGGTAAATCCCTGAACAATTATTTTCGAATTTTTATTAACTAATACAGACATGGCTTTTAAATTAAATTTTTCGTGCCGCAAAAATAGGAGAAAACAAAGTAGCGGACTGTGATAACTATATAAAGTTTAGTGATTTTTATTTTTTTGGTTTCGGGCTTTAGTTTTTCATGGCCCGCCCGAATGTACCAACTAAAAATATTTTTATGATACCAGCGTTCGGTACGGGCGGGCATCGCCTGTTGCGTCGCACACTTGTGCTATCAGTACATGATTCAACAAAAAAAGACCCGATGTTAAAAAACATCGGGGTTGAAACTAAAACCACATCTCCCTGAAAAAAACATCTGCTTGTGTAAATGGCAGATACCTTTCATGTTTTAAATGCTGCTTTTTAACAATTAACAACAAGAATTCAGTTCAAATCAAAAATATCGTTGTCAATCCATACTTTTGCGGCTCTAAATTTTTATTATGGCATCAACAGCAGATATCAGCCGCGGCATGATTTTAAAGCTTGACGGCAGCTTATACAACGTAGTGGACTTTGGCGAAAACAAGACGGCACGTGCTGCCGCGAAGGTTTGGGCCAAATTAAAGGGAGTTGACAATAACCGCTCTATCGAAAAAACATGGAACAGCGGCGAAACTATTTTCCCTGTTCGTGTAGAAAAGAAAGCGTACCAGTTTCTGTACAAAGACGAAAGTGGCTATAACCTGATGAATAATGAGACATTCGAACAAATTACTTTATCGGAAGAAATGATCGATGCACCTCAGTTTTTAAAAGACGGTGGTGAGATATTTGTGTTCATCAATACAGAAACAGAACAACCCATCGGCGCCGAATTGCCCGAAAAGATCGTTGCTCAAATCACTTACTGCGAACCTGGTGTACGTGGCGATACAGCAACAAGAGCATTAAAATCGGCTACCATAGATACCGGCGGAACGGTTAATGTTCCTTTATTTGTGGAGGAAGGAGAATTTATTCGCATCAATACCAAGACCGGCGAATACGTTGAAAGAGTAAAGCAATAATTCTTTGGTTTATATAAAATGAGATAGCAAGGCTATCTTTTTTTATTGACCGTTGAAAGAAATATAGGTAAATAATTTAAAACAAGCGAATATTTCTATTTTTTAAAAAACCCTTGTTTTTGGCAAAAATTAGCTATTTTGCCCCTCTTTTCGTAATAAAATAAGCGTTTTTACCCCAAAACTTGCCTTTTATGGACTTAAAACAAATTCACGAATTAATCAAGATTGTAAACAAAAGTAACATAGGTGAAATCAGTATTGAAGATAAAGATGGTAAGGTAACCATCAAACAAAAAGAAGAACAGGTTGTTACCGTTGCCCCTGCACAACATCAGGTTTATAATGTGGCACCGCCGCCTCAACAGGCTGTTGCAACAACAACTCCGGCACCTGCTGCACCAGCACCTAAAACTGCCGAAAAAACCGATAATTATATCACTATTAAAAGCCCGATGATAGGTACTTTCTATCGTCGCCCTTCTCCCGATAAACCAAATTATGTAGAAATTGGTTCAGCTATCGAACCCGGAAAAACGATATGCATCATCGAAGCGATGAAACTCTTCAACGAAATTGAAGCAGAGATAAAAGGAACCATTGTAAAGGTTTTGGTTGAAGACAATAACCCTGTTGAATTTGATCAGCCATTATTTTTGGTAGAACCTGCATAGTTTTTTGATGTGCAGAAATGCAACTGTGTGAATGAACTATTCTGCACATCGGTACATTTTTTAATTTTCAAATTGTATAAATGTTCAAAAAAATATTAATAGCAAACAGAGGCGAAATAGCATTACGCGTCATTCGCACCTGTCGTGAAATGGGTATCAAAACAGTTGCTGTTTATTCAACGGCTGATAAAGATAGTTTGCATGTTCGTTTTGCTGATGAAGCTGTTTGTATCGGTAAACCTGCCGGCGCCGAATCTTATTTAAATATTCCGAATATTATGGCTGCTGTTGAAATTACCAACGCCGATGCGGTTCATCCGGGCTATGGTTTTTTGGCAGAGAATGCAAAATTTTCTCAGATATGTGCCGACTACGGAATTAAATTTATTGGACCAACACCCGATATGATCAATTCGATGGGTGATAAGGTTACTGCAAAAGAAACAATGATTAAAGCGGGTGTTCCCGTTGTGCCAGGAGGAGAAGGTTTATTGGAAAGCATCGAACAGGCAAAATCAATTGCAAAAGAAATTGGCTATCCTGTCATCTTAAAAGCAACAGCAGGCGGTGGCGGAAAAGGTATGCGTTTGGTTTGGGAAGAAAGTCAAATGGAACACGCATACAACACAGCAAAAATTGAAGCGGCTGGTTCTTTTAAAAATGATGGTATTTATCTCGAAAAATTTGTTGAAGAACCCCGTCATATCGAAATTCAAATTGCAGGTGATCAGTATGGAAATATCAGTCATCTAAGCGAAAGGGATTGTTCTATTCAACGTCGTCATCAAAAATTAGTTGAAGAATCTCCATCACCTTTCATGACTGCTGATCTAAGACAAAGAATGGGTGATGCAGCAAAAAAAGCAGCACAGGCCATTAATTACGAAAGCGTTGGTACCATTGAGTTTTTGGTAGATAAGCATCGTAATTTTTATTTCATGGAAATGAATACGCGTATCCAGGTTGAACATTGCGTTACAGAAGAAGTGACCAATTTTGATCTGATCAAAGAACAAATATTAATTGCTGCGGGACGGCATATCAGCGGTAAAGATTACGAACCAAAAATGCATGCCATCGAATGCCGTATCAATGCCGAAGATCCATATAATGATTTTCGTCCTTCTCCCGGAAGAATAACAACATTGCACACTCCCGGCGGTCATGGTGTTAGGGTTGACAGCCACGTTTACACCGGCTATGTTATTCCGCCCTATTACGATTCGATGATCGGTAAATTAATTGCAGTTGCTCAAACCAGAGATGAAGCCATCAGCACTATGTACCGTGCTTTGAGCGAATATGTGATTGAAGGTGTTAAAACAACTATTCCTTTTCATTTGCAATTAATGCAGAACGAAGATTTCAGAAGCGGAAATTTCACCACTAAATTTTTGGAAAGTTTTAAATTGAAATAATTAGCAGGCAATAAAAATTGCTGCTAATTATTTATTTTCTGTGGAACCAATCGTTCACTTATTTTTTCTGTTTCCTCGGCACCACGTAAACCACCTTCGTGGTATTCGGCGTCCTCATTCACATTCCACAGATCGTATAATTCATTGCCTGCAATAATATTTTTTGCAGCCAGCATTGCGGTCATCATGCTGTGATCCTGGTTATTATATTTATGCATTCCATTTCTTCCCACTAAATATAATCCCGGATAATCTTTCAATGCTTCTCTAACTGCATCTACATTTGCTTTATACGAATGATCGTAAACAGGATATGCTTTTGGTTGACGCACCACATACCCGTCAACAACAGCAGATTGTTTTGTTAACCCAATTTCTTCAATTTCTTTTTTTGCCAGTGCAATTAGATCGTCGTTGCTGCTCGTCCACATACCATCACCTTCAAAACAAAAATATTCCAAACCATAACATGCCATGTTTTGATCGGGCACCATGTACGGACTCCAGCTTTTAAAATTTTGTATCCTTCCCACTTTCACTTTGGGATCATGTATATATATCCAGTTATCAGTAAATGCATCTTCATCTTTACAAATTAAAACCACAGTTATAAAATCTCTATAACTTAAATTTTTTGAAGCTGTAAAAGCTTTCTCCGGAAATCTTGGATACGTTGATGCAATTAATTCTCTCATCGGTGCCGATGACAACACATAATCGAATCCACCCAAAGTGGCGTCGTTACTGGTTTTCACGCTCCATTTATTATTTTCGAAATGAATTTCTTTTACACCTGTATTCATTTCAATCTTCACTCCCAACGCTTCGCTTTTTTCTACGCAACGTTCCCACATCATACCCGGACCTTTCTTCGGATAACGGAATGAATCGATAAGTGTTTTAATTATTTTATCTTTATCACCACTCGAAGAAGGTTTAAATAATGCATTCCAAATAGCGCTGCTTAAACTTAATCCTTTAATTCTTTGTGCAGCCCAATCAGCCGAAATTTCATTACAAGGAATGCCCCAAACTTTTTCGGTGTATGTTTTGAAAAAGATATTGAACAATCTTCTGCCGAACTGATTCACTACCCAGTCTTCAAAATTATTTGGATTTTTTACTGGCGAAATTTTTGCACGCATATAACTCAGCACACACAATGTACTTTCAATGATCCCCAATTTTCTTAATGCTTCAAATGCCGCTAAAGGATATGCAAAAAATTTATGATTATAATAGATCCGCGAACTGCGCGGTCTTTCCAGCATTTCATCTTTTAATATTTCGCTCCAGAAATCTTCCACTTCTTTGCTCTTCGAAAAAAAGCGGTGGCCACCAATATCAAAACTGTAGCCTTTATAAGTTTCTGTTCTCGAAATGCCACCAACATAATGCGGATCTTTTTCAAACACAGTCACATCCTGATTTGCTTTGCCCAATAAATACGCTGCCGTTAACCCCGCAGGTCCTGCACCAATAATCGCAATCTTTTTTTGCATGATATTTTTTTATGTAACCGGCTTCTGTTCATTGCTCATCGTTCCTTGCGTCGCACACTTCAACAGCATCTCACTATTCAACAAATAAACCTATAAGCAAAAGCCGGCGGCAAAATTGCAAAATAAAAACCGTTCTGCCATGCTTTTTGTACCGTTCGCAATAGATTTGTGATCAAATAAAAAATAATCATGCATCATTTAAAATATAAATGGATATTAAAACCTTTCGAAAGCCTTACCCCCGTTGAGCTGTATGCTTTATTACGTTTGCGCAGCGAAGTGTTTGTTGTTGAACAGAATTGTGTTTTTTTAGATATGGATAATAAAGACCAATTCAGTTTTCATTTGTTGGGATACGATGGAGAAAATCTGGTTGCTTCAGCAAGATTAATTGCCCCCGGAAAAGTTTATAATGAAATGAGTATTGGCAGGGTTGTTTCATCTCCGACATACAGAAGAAGCGGCGCAGGACGAGAACTGATGCAGGTTGCCATTAAAAAATGTTACGAATTATTTGGAGACGGACCAATAAAGATTGGCGCACAATTATATCTCAAAAAATTTTACGAGTCATTGGGTTTTACTCAAAGCAGTGATGTGTACGATGAAGATGGCATTGACCATATCGAAATGATAAAATACAGCTGACAAATTATTTTCTCCTAATTTTAATTTAATGATCCATCGTCCAAAAATTATATCATATTTAAAACTGGGCTATCTGCTGCACCTGATGACATTGCTTGAAATAGCATTGATGGTTAATTTATTTCAGCTATTGGAAATTGATGTTTGGTTAACCGAAGGGATCTTGTTTTTTAAAATACCCTTACTGGTACCATTTGCCGTGGCACCGCTTTTTCCGCAATTAGATGCCTACTCGCGTTACCAGAATTACAAACAAATAAAAGATCATCTTTTTGTTCACGGATTTGAGCAAAGGATCATAAAGCCATTTATAAAATCGCGCTGCCAGCGTGATGCGGCAATGGTTGCTGCCGAAGAGTTAGGAATGAAAAAAGATTGTAGCAAATGTTTTTATCGCCATGGTTACAGATGGTATCACCTGTTACCCGACTTTTTATTTACGCAACCAAAAATCCTTATAGGTAAGGCTTTTTGGCTGAATACATTTTTTGCGAGGTATTATAAACCAAAGTTTGATTTTAAAAAAATTATCATTGCAAAACAAAAAAAAGCAAATACAATTTCTTTGCAGCAATATGCATCGGTATAATAATTTCAATTTTATTTTCTAAAGGCAAGAACTTACTTTTTCAGAAAAAACTATAAAATGGATTATCAGGCTTCAGCAAACAGGTACAACGAAATGCTCTATCGCCGTTGCGGAAAAAGCGGTATTAAACTTTCGGCATTGTCGTTGGGCTTATGGCATAATTTTGGTTTTGTTAATGATTATGGGAACAGTAGAAACATAATTAAAACTGCATTCGACGCAGGGATCACTCATTTCGATTTGGCAAATAATTATGGTCCGCCACCGGGATCAGCAGAAGAAAATTTCGGAAAAATATTGCACGATGATTTTAAAAATTATCGAGATGAAATGATTATTTCTTCTAAGGCTGGATATACCATGTGGGATGGACCTTACGGCGATTGGGGCTCTAAAAAATATTTGGTAAGCAGTTTAGATCAAAGTTTAAAAAGAATGAAGCTGGATTATGTTGATATTTTTTATCATCATCGCCCCGATCCTAGTACGCCCTTGGAAGAAACCATGCGCACATTGGATTTGATGGTACGGCAGGGAAAAACTTTGTACGTTGGTATTTCAAATTACAAAGCAGTGGAAGCAAAAAAGGCAATTGATATTTTGAACCAATTGGGAACACCGTGTTTAATTCATCAACCAAAATATTCTATGTTTGAAAGATGGGTAGAAAATGGATTGTTAGATGTATTAGGAAATGAAGGCGTAGGCTGTATCTCATTCTCACCATTAGCACAAGGTCTATTGACCGATAAATATTTGCATGGCATTCCGCAAGATTCGAGAGTAGCAACAAGCGGTATCTTTTTAAAGGAAAGTAATATCACTCCTATAGTTATTGAAAAAATAAGCAAGCTGAATGAGTTCGCAAAACAACGCAATCAAAAATTAGTGCACATGGCATTGGCATGGCTTTTAAAAGATGAAAGAATTACTTCGGTTTTAATTGGTGCCAGCAAACCTGAACAAATAATTGATTCAATAAAATGTTTGGAGAATATCAAGTTTAGTGATGAAGAATTGAAAACGATTAATAATATTTTGCAGTAGATTGTTTTGTTACCAACTTTTGTTCTTTGTGCATCACTTGTTGCATCTCACACTTATACTTTCTGAGCCATGAGCAGCGAGCAAAGAGGCTCACAGCTCGAAACTAATAGCTCATAGCTTTCCTGTAGTACAAGTGTGCGACGCAACTACAGCCGATAGAAATAATGCAGCTCGTAACAAAAAAAATAAAATTATTTTACTGACCGAATTATCTGTCAGACGGAGACCGTCAGACAGATAATTCTTCTTTCAAAAACTTTGCGGTAAAACTTATTTTATTTTTTATCATTTCTTCGGGTGTGCCTTCGAATAAAATTTTACCGCCGCCATCACCACCTTCGGGACCGAGATCAATAATATGATCGGCAAGTTTTATAACATCCAAATTATGTTCGATGATGAGCACTGTATTTCCCCTGTCAACCAATTTATCAACCACATGCATCAGCAATTTTATATCCTGAAAATGCAAGCCTGTTGTGGGCTCATCCAGAATATAAAATGTTTTTCCGGTATCTTTTTTTCCAAGCTCGGTTGAAAGTTTAACACGCTGCGCTTCGCCACCACTAAGGGTTACAGCCGATTGACCCAAAGTAATGTAGCCCAAACCAACATCCTGCAACACTTTTATTTTTCTGTAAATCCATGGCACTGCCTGAAAAAATTCACAGGCTTCGTCAACCGTCATATCCAACACATCGCTGATGGATTTTCCTTTGTAACGGATTTCCAAAGTTTCGCGGTTGTATCTTTTACCGTTACATTTTTCGCAATGCACATACACATCGGGTAAAAAATTCATTTCAATAACACGCATGCCGCCACCTTCGCAAACATCGCATCTTCCTGTTTTTACATTGAAAGAAAAACGCCCTGCATTATAACCACGAATCTTTGCTTCAGGCACCGATGCAAACAAAGTCCTTATATCAGTAAAGAACCCGCAATAAGTTGCAGGATTACTTCGCGGTGTGCGGCCGATTGGTGATTGATCTATTTCAATTACTTTATCGATATACTCCAAACCCTTGATACTGCTGTATTCCATTGCATTGCCTTTACTGTCGTAACAATGCTTTGCCAACAACGGATACAATGTTTCATTAATTAAAGTTGATTTACCGCTGCCGCTAACACCACTCACTACAATTAATTTTCCGAGCGGAAATTTTACATCAACGTTCTTTAAATTATTTCCGTTAGATCCTTTTAATTCCAAAAATTTTCCATTTCCTTTTCTTCTTTCTTTCGGAACAGGAATTGATTTATTCCCATTTAAATATTGCGAAGTTTCAGAGTTGGATGAAAGTACTTCTTCAGGTGTGCCTTGTGCAACTATTTCGCCACCATGCTTGCCTGCCTTAGGACCAATATCAACCAGATGATCGGAAGCCAGCATAATATCTTTATCGTGTTCAACTACCAAAACACTGTTGCCGATATCGCGTAAATTTTTTAATGCTTCGATCAGTCGATGATTATCTCTTTGATGCAAACCAATGCTTGGTTCATCTAAAATATAAGTAATGCCTTGCAGTTGCGAACCGATTTGTGTTGCCAATCGAATGCGCTGCGATTCGCCACCAGAAAGGGTTTTAGAAGGTCGGCTTAGCGACAGATAAGTTAATCCAACATCCAATAAAAATTGCAACCGCTCTCTTATTTCTTTTAAAATATCTTTTGCAATGGTGTTTTGCTTATTGCTTAAACGCTTTTCAATCCCATCAAACCAAAGCAATAATTTATCCAAATTCATATCGCTTAATTCAGCGATATTTTTTTCATCAACCTTAAACCATAAACTTTCTTTTTTTAATCTTGCACCGTTGCAGGATGAACAAACAGAAAGCTGCATATATTTTTCTACCCAAGCTCTTAAACCATCATTACTTAATGAAGAAGTGAACCATCTTTTCAGCATTGGAATAATTCCTTCATAACTGCCGGTATAAGTTTGCGGAATGGTTTCATCGTTCATATCAATCAACACATCGGGATTAATATTCTGATCGCCATACAATAACAGATCGAGTTGTGCCTGCGGTAAACTTTGAAGCGGTTTATCTAAACTGATCTTATGTTTTTTGGCAAAATGAATCACTTGTTGAAAAACACTTGCTTCTCTTTCCTCGCCCAATGCAGCAATACCACCTTCGTTAACACTCTTTGATTTGTCGGGTACAACAGCATTCATATCAATCGTATACACATTGCCCAAGCCATTGCATGTTGGACAAGCGCCATAAGGTGAATTGAATGAAAACGCATTGGGGCTTGGTTCTTCGTAACTGATGCCGGTATCTATACACATCAATTGTTTAGAATATTGAACAATTTTATTTGTATCATTCAATAAAATAAAAAGCAGATCCTTTCCCATTTTTAAACTCTGCTGCACACTCTGACTTAACCTAACTTTCATATCATCAGTAACAGCCAAACGATCGATCACCACTTCAATATCATGAATTTTATAACGATCAACCTGCATCCTTGCAGTAAGATCCAACACTTCACCATCCACTCTAACTTTTACAAAACCTTTTTTGCGGATGTCTTCAAACAGTTCGCGGTAATGACCTTTTCGTCCGCGGATCAACGGTGCTAAAACAGAAATTTTTTTGCCTTTATATTTTTCAAAAATATTTTCTACAATTTCTTCTTCACTAAACTTCACCATTTTTTTGCCGGTGTTATAACTGTATGCTTCGCCAATTCTTGCAAACAGCAATCGCATAAAATCATACACTTCGGTAACAGTGCCAACTGTTGATCTGGGATTTTTATTAGTTGTTTTTTGTTCAATAGAAATTACAGGCGACAGTCCTGTTATTTTGTCAACATCAGGTCGTTCCATATCACCCATGAATTGCCTTGCATAAGCACTAAAACTTTCCATGTAACGGCGTTGCCCTTCGTTATAAATGGTATCAAAAGCAAGAGAAGATTTTCCGCTGCCACTCACTCCTGTAAAAACAACCAATTTATTTTTAGGAATAGAAATGTCGATATTTTTTAAATTATGTTCACGTGCACCAAACACTTCAATCATTTCCTGATGACTGCTATTCGATTCTATTTTTTTCTGCTTTGCCATAGTAATTCGATAAAGATAAGAACATCAGGCAAGTAAAAAAGTTATGAAATGAGTAAGATTTTTTATGTAGCCGGCAGCAGGATTTCTGTGCAGCACCGGTTGCGTCGCACACTTGTACTGCAACTCTTTTACGAGCATTAAAAATTCCTCTTCAAGATTTATGCATAAAATTTAACGCAACTGATTTCAATCATAAATCTCCTAAAAATCAACACCAGTATGCATTTTAGCAAGTTTAAAAAAACATTTACAAAAAAATATTTGGCAATTTGAGTATTACACTTATACATTTGCAGCAGTTCTTTTAACAACACTTATCAAGAAAGGCAGAGGGATTTGGCCCGATGAAGCCTTGGCAACCCACACAAACTACTCGCTTGTGTGAAGGTGCCAACTCCATCTCGTTTAAAACGAGAAGAGATAAGTCAGAGTTAGTTTGTAAATAAAAATCGATACAGCATCGTAAATATAATTTCAAGCTCATCTGACTTCTCAGATGAGCTTTTTTATTGCCCATCTCCGAAGCCGCTCCTGATAATTGTTGTTGAATAAAAAATGTTTAACAAAAATCATCACACTAAAAAACAACAACGATGAGCAACGCAACACAATTATTACAAAGCATCCCGATCGATCCGTTAACAGGAGCCATCTCTGTTCCTATTTATCAAACCTCCACATTTGTGCAGGAAGCACCGGGCGTAAATAAAGGTTACGATTATTCAAGAACAAATAATCCAACCAGAGCAACCTTGGAAAACATTGTTGCCGAATTAGAAAATGGAAAAATTGCTGCTGCGTTTGCTAGTGGATTAGCTTCCATTGATGCTGTTGTTAAACTTTTAAAAAGCGGTGACGAAATAATTGCTGTTGACGATATTTACGGCGGTGCTTATCGTTTGTTTACGCAGGTATATGAACAATACGGCATCACAATAAAATTCGTTGATGCAAGCGATCCAGTAAACATTTTTAATGCAGTTTCCGAAAAAACAAAATTGATCTGGATCGAAACACCAACCAACCCCACATTAAAAATTGCAGATATTGAAGCCATTGCAAAGATCGCAAAAGTGCATGGTTGCTGGCTTTGCGTAGATAACACTTTTGCTTCACCTGCTTTACAACAACCATTAAATCTTGGTGCTGATCTGGTGGTGCATAGTG
>MLJW01000213.1_pt1 | contig 45150 bp, 49 predicted proteins | sample 888231 | NCBI WGS metagenome assembly MLJW01 (sample SAMN05788063, study PRJNA343431) | mine drainage metagenome | isolation source: sample collected from the inflow into an acid mine drainage treatment plant... | place: Germany: Lusatia, lignite mining district
CGGCGGTGACGGGATGGTCCATCTGGGGGCCAACGTGGTCGCCGGCACCGCGTTGCCTCTCGGCATCGTCGCGGGTGGGACGGGGAACGACATCGCGCGCTCGTTGGGGCTCCCGCGTCACGACGTTCGCGCGTCGCTGCAGGCGATCGAGCACGGCCTCGCTCACGCGGCCCGACCGGTCGACGCGGTGCACGTGAGCACCCCCGAGGGTGACGGTGTCGAGTGGTACCTCGGGGCGTTGTCCTGCGGGGTCGACGCCGCCGTGAACGCCCGGGCCAACGAGCTCACCTGGCCGCAGGGCGGAGGACGGTATGTGCGGGCACTCGCCTCGGTGCTCGGGTCGTTCCGACCGTACGGGTTCCGGGTCACGCACGACGGCGGCGTCTGGGAGTCCGCCGGAACCGTGGTCGCGGTGGCGAACGCGCCCCTCTTCGGCGGGGGGATGCGCATCGCGCCGGAGGCGCGGATGGACGACGGGCTCCTCGACGTCGTCGTGGCGGGTCCGTTCACCAGGGCGGGAGTCGTCCGGATCTTCCCGGGGATGTACAGCGGTCGGCATGTCCGACATCCCGACGTCCAGGTGTTCCGGACGCGGTCGGTCTTGATCGAGCCCACCGGCCTCGGGGAGACCCCGCCGCGCGCGTTCGCCGACGGCGAGCCGGTCGCGATGCTGCCCCTGCGGGCCGATGTGCGCGTCGGCGCGGTGCACGTCCTCGCGTGAGCAGGCTCGCGCAGGCTCCGCACGCCCGGGCCGGAGGGCGTGGGCGCACGCGGGCGCGAGCACAGTGACCGTAGGCTGACGTTCATGGCCAGCACCTCGCGGTCCCGGTCCACCGCCCCGCGATCGGCCGCCCCGGCGCCGACGGACGATCGCAGCCCAGCCGAGCGGTATGCCGCTGCGCGACAGCGTGCCCTCGACTCCCGGACCGCGCTGGCCCGGTTCCGGACGACCGTGGACTTCGAGCTCGACGAGTTCCAGGTCGAGGCGTGCCGCGCGGTCGAGCAGGGTCGCGGGGTGCTCGTCGCCGCACCGACGGGAGCCGGAAAGACGATCGTCGGCGAGTTCGCGGTGCACCTCGCCCTGGCGACCGGACGGAAGGCGTTCTACACGACGCCGATCAAGGCGCTGTCCAACCAGAAGTACGCCGACCTGGTCCGCCAGCACGGCGCCGACAGGATCGGGCTGCTCACCGGGGACACGACCGTCAACGGCGAGGCGCCGGTCGTCGTCATGACGACCGAGGTCCTGCGGAACATGCTGTACGCGGGGTCGCCGACTCTCGACGGCCTGGGCTACGTGGTGATGGACGAGGTGCACTACCTTGCGGACCGGTTCCGCGGACCGGTCTGGGAGGAGGTGATCATCCACCTCGCGCCGGACGTCCAGCTCGTCTCGTTGTCGGCGACGGTGTCCAACGCCGAGGAGTTCGGCGAGTGGCTCGAGATGGTACGGGGCGACACCGCCGTCGTGGTGACCGAGCACCGTCCTGTCCCGCTCGGCCAGCACGTCCTTGCCCGTGGTGATCTGCACGACCTGTACGCCGGCCACGTGGATCCGACCGCGCCCGGCGTCAACCCGCCGATCAACCCCGAGCTGGCCGCGTTGCTCCGACGGAGGACGCAAGACGAGGTGCCCCGGGGTGGTATCCCCGGTCGCCGCGGCGACCGGGGATACCGGGGTCGCGGCGGCCCGAGTGCGGGAGGCGGGCACCGACCGACCTCGCGGTTCGCTGTGGTGGACCTCCTGGACGAGGCCCATCTCCTTCCGTCGATCTACTTCATCTTCTCGCGGGCGGGCTGCCAGGGCGCCGTGGCCCAGTGCGTCGGGGCCGGTCTACGGCTCACCACACCGGGGCAGGAGGCGGAGATCCGGCGGATCGTCGAGGAACGCTGCGCAACGATCCCGGCCGAGGACCTCGACGTCCTCGGCTACTGGGAGTGGAGCGACGCGCTGGCCCGAGGAATTGCCGCGCATCACGCGGGCATGCTGCCGCTGTTCAAGGAGACCGTCGAGGACCTCTTCTCCCGCGGTCTGGTGCGCGTCGTGTTCGCGACCGAGACACTGGCGCTGGGGATCAACATGCCGGCTCGGTCCGTCGTGCTCGAGAAGCTCGTGAAGTGGGACGGCCGTGGGCACGTCGACATGACTCCGGGGGAGTACACGCAGCTCACCGGACGTGCGGGGCGCCGAGGGATAGACACGGAAGGGCACGCCGTGGTGGTCGACCACCCCGGTCTCGATCCGGTCGCGCTCGCCGGCCTGGCGTCGAAGCGGTTGTACCCGCTCCGATCGAGCTTTCGCCCGACGTACAACATGGCAGTCAACCTCGTGGCGCAGGTCGGCAGGGAACGGGCTCGAGAGGTTCTGGAGACCTCCTTCGCGCAGTTCCAGGCCGACCGTGGTGTCGTAGGACTGGCTCGGCAGGCACAGGCGCACACAGAGGCACTGGAGGGCTACGCCGAGGCGATGCGGTGCGAGCGGGGCGACTTCGCGGAGTATGCCGGTCTGCGGCGTGCGATCACCGAGCGGGAGCGCGAGCTGAGCCGTCAGGCGGGCGCGGTGCGACGGTCCGCGGTGGCGGCGACCTTGACCGGTCTCCGACCGGGCGACGTCCTCACGATCCCGTCGGGTCGGCGTCATCTGCACGCGGTGGTGCTGGAGCCTGGTGACGACGCCGGCTTCGACGGGCCGCACCCCGTCGTCCTCACCACCGAACGACAGCTGCGCACGCTCACCGCGTCGGACGTCGGTGACGGAGTGCGGCGGGTCGGTTACATCCGGGTCCCGGGTGATCTCGTCACGCGCAGCACGGGGGCGCGCCGGGACCTCGCGGCGCGGCTCCGTGCGGCGGTCGAGTCCGGTCGGCTGGGTGGGCACGCGGCAGCGGCGGGCCAGGTGGCCGCCGCCGACGGCGCCGGGCGGAGCGGGCGTCGGCACGGACGACCGAGCGGCGCCGGTGCGGCCGACGACGCCGAGATCCTCCGGCTGCGGCGGGAGCTGCGGGCCCACCCGTGTCACGGGTGCCCCGAACGCGAGACGCATGCACGGTGGGCCGAGCGGTGGTGGCGCCTGCAGGTCGAGCACGATGCTCTCGTCGCGCGGATCGAGGGTCGGACGAGCTCCATCGCGCGCGTCTTCGACCGCATCTGCGACGTGCTCACCGGTCTCGGCTACCTCGACGGTTCGGTCACGCCCGACGGGCAGTGGCTCCGGAGGCTCTATGCGGAGAACGACCTCCTGGTCGCTGAGTGCCTCCGACGGGGCGTATGGGAGGAGCTCGACGCGCCCGCCCTGGCGGCAGCGGTGTCGACCCTCGTGTATTCCGCCCGGCGTGACGACCGAGACGAGGACCCACGGATCCCCGGCGGTCCGCAGAGCCGGCTCGGGCGCGCGCTCGGCGAGACGCTGCGGATCTGGTCGGAGCTCGACGACCTGGAGAAGGCGCACCGGATCGAGGCCACCAGCTCTCTGGACCTCGGTCTGGTCGAGTCGGTGCACCGGTGGGCGACCGGACGGAGCCTCGATGCGGTCCTCCGTGGGAGCGAGCTCGCCGCCGGCGACTTCGTCCGGTGGTGCAAGCAGGTGATCGACCTTCTGGACCAGATCGCCGACGCTGCACCGCACGAGCACGTGCGACTCACGGCTCGGCGAGCCGTGCATGCCTTGAGGCGCGGGGTCGTGGCCTACTCGTCCGTGTAGCGGCGCTCAGGTGGCCACGCCGGTTCCTTGGCAGGTGGCGCGGGCTCGGCTGCCCTATCGTCAGGTCACGTGAGCAGCACCTTGTACCGCCACGGCGTGATCCATGCGCCCTCGGACCCGTTCGCTGACGCCGTCCTCGTGGCTGACGGGGTCGTCGTCTGGCTCGGAACGGACGACACCGCGAGCGGTCTGGCGGACGCCGCCGACGAAGTCGTCGACCTCGATGGCGCGCTCGTCGCACCGGCCTTCGTCGACGCGCATGCGCACGTCTTGGAGACCGGTTTCGTGCGCGACGGCGTCGACCTCACCGAACGCGGCGGGGTACGCAGCCTCGCGGATGCTCTCGACCGCGTCGCCACCGCTGCCCGTGACCTACCACCCGGTGCGACGCTCCTCGGCCACGGCTGGGACGAGACGTCCTGGCCGGAGGGACGTGGCCCCACTCGTGGGGAGCTCGACCGTGCGTCGGCGGGAGCGCCCGTCTACCTTGCCCGGGTCGACGTGCACTCGGCCGTCGTGTCGACGGCGCTCGCGTCGGCGAACAACCTCGAGGCCGAGCCCGGATGGTCGCCTGACGGCCGCGTGGTCGGAGCGGCGCACCACCGTGCGCGTCTGTCGGCCCGCGCCGTGGACGATCGACGTCGCGAGGCGTTGTACCGGACGGCTCTGGTGGACGCGGCGGGACGCGGCATCGCCTCGGTCCACGAGCACAGCGCGCCGTACATCGACACGCGCAACGGGTTGCGTGCACTGCTCGAGATGACCCGGGAACCCGAGAGCCGCCTGCCGTTGGTGGTCGGCTACCGAGGAGAGCTCTGCGTGACCGTGGACGACGCGCGCGAGCTCTTGGAGGCGATCCCGGGGCTGACCGGCATCGGTGGCGATCTGAACCTCGATGGGTCGCTCGGCTCCCGGACCGCGGCGCTGCGTTTGCCGTACACGGACGACGGGGCGTCGTCGGCAGGAGGGGCGCGACCCTCGACCGGGGAGCTGTACCTGACGGGGGAGCAGGTGTCCAACCATGTCGCGGCGGTCACCCGCGCCGGGGTCCAGGCAGGATTCCACGTCATCGGGGACCTGGCGATGGACGAGCTCCTTCTCGGCCTCCGTGCTGCGGCCGAGGTCGAGGGCATCGAGGCCATCCGTGCCGCCGGCCACCGCGCGGAGGCGGCCGCGATGATCGATGCGCCGCACCTCGCTGCTCTCGTTCTTCTCGGCGTGCGGCTGAGCATGCAGCCGGCATTCGACGCGGCCTGGGGTGGTCCGACCGGGATGTACGCGGCGAGGCTGGGTGCGGGGCGCGCAGCGGCGCTGAACCCGTTCGCCGACCTCGCTGCGGCAGGCATCCCCCTCGCCTTCGGGTCGGACTCACCCATCACGCCGTTCGACCCGTGGGGCGGTGTCCGCGCGGCCGTGTGGCACCACCAGAAGGACCAGCGGATGTCGGTGCGGGCGGCGTTCCGGGCGCACACGCGGGCCGGGTGGCGACTGGCCGGGCTTGGCGACACGGGTGCCGGGGAGATCCGGGTCGGCGCCCCCGCTCATCTCGCCATCTGGCGTACGGAACGTCTCACCGTCGAACGCACCGACGGTGCCATCGCGGCGTGGACCACGGACCCCCGTGCCGCCGCGCCGCTCCTCCCGGACCTCGACCCGGACGCCCCCGAACCGGAGTGCGTCCGGACCGTTCGCGACGGAGTCGTCCTCTTCGACGCGATGACGTGAGCACGTGTCCACGCGGTGGCGGAGTGAGGTCGACACGCCGAGCGACACGCCAGCCGATCGTGTCGGTCGACGGGCATCGGTAGCGAGGTGACCTGCGGCGACGTCTCTCACCAGGACAAATGTCACCTTGACATGACTGCCCAGATGAGTAACTTCTCAGGTGTTCCACCCCCGCAGCTGCGGAGGCGGACGCAGGGGATCCTGACGGTCGCCCGGCCCGCGGGTGCGAACACCGGCTGGGCCCGCGTGTTCAGTAGACAACGGACGGCGCTCGATCGGAGCCCGACCGGCACGAAGGACACGCGGGCCTTCCGGTCCGCGCTCCCAGCGACCTGCCGTACGCTTCGGCGGTGCCCTTGCGAGAACCGACCCGATGGTGGTCGTTGATCCTCGCCGTGGCTGGCGGACTGCTCACGGAGGCGGCTTTCCCCGACCTCGGTTGGTGGGGATGTGCGTTTCTCGGCGTGGCGGCTCTATTCCTCGCGCTGGGTCGTGACAGCGCTCGGTGGAACGCGCTCGTCGGCCTCCTGTGGGGGCTCGCTTTCTTTGCACCGCAGATCGTCTGGGCTGACTACGCCGTCGGCCGCGTGCCGTGGCTCGCGCTCACGGTGTTCGAGTCGTGCTACATAGCCGTTCTTGGTGCCGCATGGTCGTGGGTGCGGCGTGGTGCCGTGATCTGGCGCAGTGCGCCGCTCCAGACCGTCGCCTTCGTCATCCTGTGGGTCGCCGTCGAGGATCTCCGGTCGAGCGTCCCGTTCGGAGGATTCCCGTGGGGGAGACTCGCGTTCTCCCAGTCCGACTCGCCCCTGCTGGCTCTGGCCTGGCTCGGTGGTGCCCCTCTTGTCTCGGCGGCGGTCTGCCTTGTCGGCGTCGCGACAGCCCTGGTGCTGGTCGCGACTCGCGGCCTGCGACTGGGTCACGCACTCGCTGGGATAGCTCTGGTCGTCGTGGTCGTCGCTGTGCCGCTGCTGATCCCGCTCGACACCCAGGCGCAGGACGGCAACCTGCGCGTCGGCGCCGTGCAGGGCAACGTGCCGGCACCGGGACTCGATGCCTTCGCGCAGGCGGGGAAGGTGCTCGACAACCATCTTGCGGGGACGAAGGCGCTGCTCGATCAGGTGCGCCCCGGCGAGCTCGACGTCGTCCTCTGGCCCGAGAACGGTACCGACATCGACCCGGAAGCCAATGCGGGCGCCGCCAAGGCGATCGACGACGCCGCCCGACAGGTCGGTGCGCCGATGCTTGTCGGGACGGTGCAGTATCCGAAGGCGGGTGGGCGCTACAACACGGCCGTGCTGTGGGAACCCGGTGTCGGTGTGGTCGCGAGCTACACCAAGCAGCACCCGGCGCCGTTCGCGGAGTACATCCCGATGCGCAGCCTTCTGCGTCCGTTCTCCTCCGCGGTGGACCTCGTCCAGGTGGACATGCTGCCCGGCACCAAGGTCGGGGTCGTCCCCCTGACGTCTGCGCGGCTCGGGCGGACGGTCAAGCTTGGCGACGTGATCTGCTTCGAGGTCGCGTACGACGAGCTACCCCGGGCGGCGGTACGCGCGGGAGCGGAGATGCTCGTCGTCCAGACGAACAACGCCTCCTTCGGGTTCACCGCCGAGTCGACCCAGCAGCTGGCCATGTCACGGTTGCGTGCGGTCGAGCTGGGCCGTGCGACGGTGCAGATCTCGACGGTCGGGGTCAGTGCCGTGATTGCGCCGAACGGTGTCGTCAGCGACCGCACGAGCCTCTTCACCCCGGCGCAGCTGGTGGCACGTCTCCCGCTCCGGCACTCGCTCACCCCCGCAGCGATCGTCGGGGCATGGCCGGTCCGGGTCGCTGACGCTCTCGCGGTGGCCGCGATGCTGGCAGGCTGTGCGGGGGCATACCAGGTTCGACAACGGTCCAGAGTGAAACGAGGAAACTGACTGTGCGAGTGCTCGTAGTGATTCCGACGTACAACGAGCTGGGCTCGTTGCCGCTCACCCTCGATCGGCTGAGAACCGCAGTTCCCACGGCAGAGGTGCTCATCGTGGATGACGGGTCGCCCGACGGGACCGGCGAGCTGGCGGACGAGCGCGCAGCGGCGGACAGCAGCGTCCATGTGATGCATCGCACCGAGAAGCGGGGCCTCGGACCCGCCTACCTCGCTGGCTTCGCGTGGGCACTGGAACGTGGATACGACGTCATCGTCGAGATGGATGCGGACGGGTCGCACCGCGCAGTCGACCTGCCGGGGATCTTGGCGCGCATCGACGCAGATCCGTCACGTCCTGCCGACCTGGTTCTCGGTTCCCGGTGGATCCCTGGCGGACACGTCCAGAACTGGCCGTGGCACCGCCAGCTGCTGTCTCGTGGGGGCAACACGTACGCGCGGATACTGCTGGGGATCCCGCTCAAGGACGTCACGGGTGGATTCCGCGCGTATCGCGCGAGCGCTCTTGCGGCCATGGATCTCGCGGGCATCGAGTCCCACGGGTACTGCTTCCAGGTCGACATGGCACGTCGCCTGATCAGATCAGGAGCGAACGTCGTCGAGGTCCCCATCACCTTTGTCGAACGCGAGGCGGGCGAGTCGAAGATGAGCCGAGGGATCGTCGTCGAGGCTCTGGCGAAGGTGACCCAGTGGGGCCTTCAGGACGTTACCCACGCAGCAGCCGGAGCAGTGCGCCGGCTCCTGCGTGGGTAACGGGCCTGACCGCGCGCCTCGCGGCCTCGCGGGGCGCGCGGTCAGGCGCTGCGGCGAAGCTTTCCGGCGCGCAGCAAGGCAAGTCGCTCGTCAAGCAGGTCCTCGAGCTCCTTGATCGTTCGGCGCTCGAGGAGCATGTCCCAGTGCGTGCGGGCGGGCTTGGTCGCCTTCGGTTGCGGCTGCTCTGCCCCGCGGAGAAGTGCCTCACGGCCGCCCGGGAGCTCCCAGGTCAGCGGGACGTCGGCCTCGATCGAGAACGGAACCGTCACCGTCTCACCGTTGGGACCGTCGTAGTGAGCGAGGATGCGAGGAGCGAACTCGACGCCGTCCTCCGTCTCCATGCTCTGGGAACCGATACGCATACCGCGCAGTGAGCGGTTCGCCATGTGGACCTCCGTGATGCTCTGTAAGCCGTGGGCATGAGTCGTACGCTTCAACGAACCGCGTGCCGTCAGTGTTCCGACCTCACGTGAAGGTCCGGTGAACAGGTGACGGTCGCGAGGAACGCGGATGGTGCTGACGGTCGCGCGGAACTCGATACGGTGAGGCGTATGAGCGCTGAGATTGCCAGGCACGAAATTTCATCATACCGCCAAGTCGGCTCGTCGGGGCTGATGGTCTCGGCGACTGGTCTCGGGTGCAACACGTTCGGCGCCACGGCGGCTCCCGAGTCGGTCGCCGGCATCGTTGCGGCCGCGCTCGACGAAGGGATCACCTTCTTCGACACCGCGGACGTGTACGGCTCGGTCCCCGGCGAGGGCGAGGAGCTCCTGGGCGCCGCGTTGGCCGGCCGTCGTGACGAGGTCGTGCTCGCGACCAAGTTCGGGATGGACGCGCGCGGACTCAACGGCGCGGACTGGGGCGCCCGCGGTTCGCGACGCTACGTCCGCCGCGCGATCGTCGGATCGCTCCGGCGCCTGCGGACCGACCACATCGACCTGTACCAGCTGCATGCGCCCGATCCACTGACCCCCGTGTCCGAGACGCTCCACGCGCTCGACGAGCTCGTCACCGAAGGAAAGGTGCGGTACGTCGGGTCGTCGAACCTTGCGGCCTGGCAGGTTGCGGACGCCGACTGGACCGCGCGCGACCAGGGGACGGTGCGGTTCATCTCGGCACAGAACGAATACAACGTGCTCAGGCGCGCAGCGGAGCGCGAGCTCATGCCCGCCGCGCGTCGACTGGGTATCGGCGTGCTTCCGTACTACCCGCTGGCTTCTGGGCTACTCACCGGCAAGTACCGGCGAGGTGCGAATGGCACCGACGGCACCCGACTCGCGGGCCATCCAGAGCGCTTGGCGGCGGCGAACTTCGACGCGATCGAGTCCCTGTCGGTTCTGGCGGGGGAGTGGGGGGTGCCGCTGCCGTCGCTCGCGCTCGGCGCGCTGTCGGCGCGCCCCGAGGTCGCGTCCGTCATCGTCGGCGCTCGTACGCCTGAGCAGGTCCGTGCGAATGCGGCTGCCGGTCGTTGGACCCCGACCGTCGAGCAGCTCCGTCAGATCGACGAGGTCACCACACCGCACGAGATCGGACGATAGTTGAATCATCAATTAGATGGGGGAGCGTACCGAGCTGGTGGGCGCGTCGCGCGCGGCGCCCGCAGCGGCCTACCGGTGCACGTCCGCCGCGGAGCCGGAAGGACCACGGGCCGGCTCGCGAGCGCACGACGGCCGAAGCGGCGGTTCGATCCGGCACACAGGCTCGTCGTATGGCGGGCGACGAGCCGACCGTGTTGATGTGCGGTGCAGTTGATGTGCGGCGCGGTGAGGCCGGGTGCGACAGGTCGCCAAAGCCGGTGCGGCCAGGCTTGCCACGGACGTCGCTGACATCACGGCCAGGCGTCGTCAAGACGTCGTAGACCGCAATCCGCATTGCCGATAAGGCACAGTGTATCGCGCGAAGAACGCGCATCGGGTACCGTAGACATCACGTCGCCTCCAGGTAGTTGGACCTTGGATCCGGCGAGACGCCCTGGGGATCCGCTGCAACGGACCCAGGGCGCATCATTGCGCCGGGTAACCCTCGTACTGTCAGCCCTTGGACGCAGCGGCCGAGACGAGCGCGCTCTCGACGGACAGCACCGTCAACTTGAGGGAGCCCATCGACGGCCGCACCTCGCAGCGCAGCCGGACGTCCTGCTCGATCGGGGGCACGGCGATCGAGCCGTCGGAGGGGAACCGCACGTCGATCGTGTCGAACGAGGACGTCAGGACGCGGGCCTCGATGAAGTCGAAGGTCACGTTCCGGGTGGGGTCCTCGCGGTCCGCGAAGGAGCCGTTCTTGCGCTCGGACTTCACGACGCGACCTTCGACGAGGACGGTTGCACGGTTCTGGGCCATGGTGATCACCAATCGTTGGAGCACCCCTGCAAGGGTGCGTGATGAGTGCAGGTATACACCTCCCGCGCAGGTCAGCGCAACGACAGTCCAACGCGGCCCGTAGAACTCATCCCCGGCGAGATATGGCACATAGAACGAGGGGCCCGCGCGCCCTCTCAGACCCTCGGCTCACGCAGCTGCACCGTCTCACCAGGCCGGTACCACGCACGCCCCCCACCGCAAACCACCAGGCCAGGGGAGCCCGTAACCGGCCGGGGACGGTGCTCCGCACCAAGACACCCACCAGACGCTAAACGGCCCCTGACCAGGCAGTTTGCAGCGGGACCCTGGCGCACGAGGTACCTCGCGCCTGCCGGTGAGGCGGGGAAGAGCACCCGCGCTCACCGGCCAGCCCAACTAGCCAGAGGACCAAGACCATGACATTCAGCCCCGCAGTCGCAGCCGAGTTCACTGCCAGCGACGCACTGTTCGAGATCAAGTACGCGGCCAGGACGCCGGCGTCGTCGATCGACTTCTTGCGGCAGGACGCGCTGCGCACGCTGGAGACGAACTGCCAGCAGCTCGGCTACGCGAACGCCGCCTACATCGCCCGCGTCACCGCCAGCGCGCTGCGCGCACGCGAGCACGAACTCGCCGACATGGAGCGCGACCTCAGGGCCAACTACGAGCGCGAGGTCCTCGCGCAGCTGCGACAGCACCCCGCGTACCGCTGAGCACTACAGATCGCCGCGAAACGGGCCGAGAATGGGCAGATGGAGCGTTCGCCCTGGTCAGGACTCACACGATCGCAGAGCCTCGAACTCTCGGACGCGCTCAGCGACCCCACGGTCACGGCCCTGCCCCAGGAGAAGGCGCTATGGCGGGTGCACGTGGCCTACTGCCGACGCGCAGCCGGAGCCCTGGTCGCCAACGACCTCAGGGGAGCGCTCCGCGCGGCAGAGATCGCCGCTGCGGCCCTAGTCCTGCATGACCGTCAGGGCGCGTCCGAGGTCGTACGCGAGCGCCACCGCGTCATTCACGAGGACCCAGCCGCCACCGACAGCACCGAAGCCGCCGCGCTGTCGTGGCCGGCGCATCGTCCACACGCCGGCGACGTCGCCCGCGGAGCGTAGCCGGGCCATCACCGTCCGCGCCGCAGCTGCTCGCGCGACATGCCGCAGGACCCGGCGCGCCTGGTTGAAGGTGCGCCAGTCCACGGCCACCTCGACCCGAGCACGGGACAGGCCCCAGACGCCCCAGAAGCGGCCCGGTCCGGCCCCCTCGGCCTGCCACAGGTCCGGCACGACGTGCTGGTACTCCTTGGAGCCCGTACCGTCGCCGGGCGCGGCGTGCTTCAGGAAGTAGATCGACGTCCGGCGAGGGTCGGAGAACTTCACGCCGGACCACGACAGGTCGGTCCCGTGCTCGAGGTGCCGGGCGTACTCACCGGCCGCCCGGTACGCCGCCGCGTCGTCATCCTCCAGGGACTCGACGCACACGTCCGCCCACGCCCGCGCGAGCCACGTCTCGAACACCTCATCACCGACGAACGCCGGTACGCGCATCAGAGCGTGCAGGTGCGGGGCACCACGACGCTGAAACTCCAGTTTCCACATGCCCCGCCACGGACCAGCCCCAGCACGCACCCAGCGCTTACGCAGCACCTCGACGAGGCGCTTGAAGTCGCGGCCGGTCGGGGCGACCATCTGCCACCAGTCCGGCAGGGTCAACGTCAGCAGGCACAGGGTGCCGCCGTCGTCCGCCCAGCGCGAGAGGTCCAACTCTCCGATCGTGCGGACCATGCGCCGCCGAGACCCGCGTGACCATTCCATGATGACCGACCTCCTGGGAGTGAAGTCGACGCCGTCGTCGCAGGCGTCGTGCGTGTCCTGGGCGACGACGTCGTCCAGGGGCATCAGGCACACCCGGCACCGCCGGATGCGGGTCAACCGGCCCACCGACTCGCGCACGTCCAGCGCACGCGCCCGAACGGACGCGGCGTCGAGCTGCTCGACGATCCGGTCCGACGCCGCCAGGTCGTCACGCCCGACGAGGTCCATTCCCTCGATCGTCCGCACGCGCAGCGACACGGTGCCGGGGGACACCCCGAGGTAGGCGACCTGACCACACACGTCCGGGCCGACGTGCATCCCGTGGCGCAGGCGCAGGACGTCAACCGCAGACGTGACATCGTCGAGCGACGCGAAGGAGTGGGGGACGAGCCCCGCGACGACCGATTCGAACGCGTCGGTCGTCGCGGGGCGATCCGCCAGCAGTGGTGCAACAGACACGAGAACTCCGGGGTTGGACGGCCCTGCAAGGCCCGTTGATGACTAACCGGGTACGCGCGTTCGCTAGACCACCGCTGGAGCCTCCAGAAGGCCATCCAGAGCCGGGAGCAGGTCATCGGTGCGTGCGCCACCCCCTGCGGGGGACCCCGCGCGCGCACCGATGACCGGCAACCCCAACTCCACATGACGTTCAGGTGTGCACCGGGCCGGGGTGATCCGCCCCCCGCAGTCCACGCACCGCCCGCCCTCATCCGGCCAACCCAGGCGCGGCGTATCCGCCTCGGAGTCGTACGCACCCCACCCGCTCAGACCCTTCAGCCGGTAGAACCGCCGCCGCAGCGTCCGCTCCGGCTGGTCGTCCGCCCCGACAGACGTGCAGTCCATCGACGTCACGAAGACGAATCGCGGGGTCGGCCAGAACTTCCCGTCGACGGTGTACTTGGCGACGGCGTCCAGGCCGACGACGACCTGTGTGACCTCGCGGATCAGCACGTCGGCGCGCTTCCACGCGGGCGCAGTCCACAGCAGGATCACGCCACGGTGGCGCAGCGTGTGCAGGAAGATCGTCACGTCGGGAGGCAGCGACGCAGTCGTGCGCGAGGAGAAGATCACTTCGACCTCATCGAGGAGCACGACGCAGTTACGCAGGCCGAGCAGCTGAGAGCGGCCCGTGAGCGGAAGCGAATCGCCCCACTCCGAAGTGATCGGAACCGTGGAGTACACCGGAACCCCGAGCCGCATATACCGGATGCACTCCGTGACAGCGACCAACGTTTTGCCGTAGCCGTTCGCGCCGATGAACCCGACGATCGGGCAGTCCTGCACGATGCTCTTGCTCACATTCCACCACCCGTCATCAAACTAATGACCTTCCGCATGACCGCCACGATCAGCGCCACCAAGAACGCATAGAGCACGATCCCCAGCCCTATGCCAATCTGCGAGAACGGCACGACCGGCCCGAGCATGCTCGCATCGTTCACAACTGTCTGAATCTGCCCCGGAACGGCTTGCAGCGTCGACAGCAGGTCCGGGGGAAGCGGAGGGATCGACTGGAGCCAACCGGCAATCCACCCGGTGATCAGGTTGAGAAGCTTCTGAATGATCATTGGCTGAGCCGTTCCCCGGAGCCCTCACCGAACGAGACCGGCAGACCGAACCCGCGACCGAGAATCTGAATCGCACCGAGTACCGCCACGATAATGACCCCGACGCCGAGCAGGTCACGAACCACGCCAAATTGATTCCACGGCGAACCACACGTCGACAACGCGATCGCCGGGCCACCGAGAATGCTGATAGTGGTCAGCGTCCCGCATTGGCCGCCAGGCCACGACACGTTCGAGCGAATCGCACCGTAGATATTGAACACGTCCGTATATCCGGTGTGCTGCACGCTCCCGTACACGGGATTCAAGATGATGCCGTCCTGCGGCACGAACAGGCAATAGGCGTAGTACCCGACCCACGGGCCGAGCCAGTCGAACGACGACCAGGTCGCAGCCGGCGGACTGGGGCACGCGTTCGCGAACGTCGAATGATCAATGACCGGATTGGGGTCGTTGAAGACCGTGCCACCGCCAAGGCCACCGGAGACCATGCCGCACGGACCAAAGCCCGAGTTAGGCTGCCCGACCCACGCCCAGCCATCCGGCTTCGTCGCACAGAACGCCGGGTCACTCGGGTAGTTGTGCGGATGAATCTGCCCGTCAGGCGTCCACTCGCGGTACGCGTAGATGGGAGTCGAGCCGCTGAGCCCCACCTCGAACAAGAAGCCGATGCCCATCAAGAACGGGTGATCCGCCGGACAGTTCGCGGGAAGAACAAGCGACTCCGCGTGCTTCGACGAACTCGAAACCGGGTCGCCTTCGAACGTATCCCCGACCTTAATGCCGCCCGTGCTCGTCTGATCAATCCCGCACCACGTGTAGTGCTCGGCCCGCACCCACGCCTGCACACCATCGGCCGGGCCGACGTACTGAATAGCGAACTTGAACAGCAACGCGTCAGTCGTCGCAGAGTAGTTAACCGTCGACAGCATGATCGCGGCCTGATGCACGCACCCGGCCTCTGAACAGCCGATACCGGTCGCACCAGGCGTCCAACCACCCGACTGATCATAAGACAGACCCGCCGTGCTCACGAACGAACGTTGCCCGTCCTGCGGATTGGTCACCGGCCCCAGCGCCAGGGCGGGACCGGCAAGCCACACACCCCCAAGGGCAACGACCAACACGGCCGCGAGACGAGCACCCCAGCGACGAAACACGACGACCCCTTTAGGTTCGAGCTGCTAGATGTGAGTCCGGCCCTCCGTGAGCCACCCGGAGGTTCACGAAGGGCCGGACCCGACCGCGCGTTACTTCTTGATGCCGAACTTGCGCATCACGAGGAACACGATGCCCACGGCGACGAGGATCACGTAGACCGGCGTGCCGATCGTGATGCCCGTCGACACTGCGGTCTGTGCGCCCGTGGCAACGGGGGCGAGGGCCGTCGCGAGATCGGAGGGAGTCACCTGTTTTTCACCTCCCCCCGAATCGTGCGAATGAAGCGATCAGCACGACCGCGAGCCCGAGCCCGTAGCCGTACGAGAATGAGGTGAGAATGTCAGCGAACACCGAGCATCCCCCGAATCACGTTGGTCGCGACAATGGCGCTGATGAACAGCGCGTGCGCGGCGATGAAGGCCTCCACCGGGTCACCGCCCGTTCAGAACGAGCGCCAGGAGCGCGCCGACGATCACGGCAGCGGTCCAGCCGAGGAGGAACGCCACGACCCTCAGGTTCGGGTCATGCGCCAGGTACACGAGATCGGCGCTAGGCATCACAACCCCCTCAAAAGCGCGCGGACACGGAAGAACGCGAACGCCGAGTCCCGCACCCCAGCCCGCCACGCCCGCTCAAGCCGACGCGAGGCCCGACTCACAGCACACCGGCCCGGCGAGCGTCGCGGCGGTCCTGAATCAGCCGTGCCAGGACCAGCGCGGAGAGGGTCCCGGTTCCACCGAGCACAGCACCGAGCGTCAGGGCACCCGTGACCAGCCAGCCGATCACAGCGCGCCCCGCGCAACCCGCCAGGCGATCAGCCCGACGACGCCGACCGAGACGACGAGGTACGCCACCAGCCAGCCGTCCAGATGCACCGGGACCTGATACGGCGCCCGGATCAACGGCGTGACGAGCACCACGCGGCCCATCACGCACCGGCCAGCAGGAGCAGCACGCCCGCGCAGTACAGCGGGTCCGAGCCGAGCGCGGTCAGCCGGTCGCGCAGGAGGACCAGCACACCGTCCATGAACGGCAGACCGCCCTCAACCATGAGCCGCGACTCAGGCCGGAGACGTTCCTCCTCGACGTACGCGATCGCCACGACCAGCGCCCGCAGCTGCGAGCCGCCGCACACGATCATGCAGTTGTCCACGAGCCGGTCCACGTACGCGATGACGTCAACGCCGGTAACAGCCGGAGCGTCGCCAGCGGTGCAAACACGCTGGTCAGGTGCCTCACTTGACAAGCCGATAAGGCACATTATGACATTACGGCGTCCTCGGGGCGCGTCTGCTATCGGGGCAACGGCCGGCCGCCCGCCAGCCGCTCGTCCCCTGGCACGAGTCACGCGGCGAGCGTGCGATCCTGATGGCATGCATGACGACACCACACGCCCCGACGTTCCGGACCTGGCCGACGGTGAGGTCGCGGAGCTCGGCGCGCCGGATTCGGCTGCACCGGTCCTTCTGCAGGACCGGTGGTGGTGGTCGCCGACGTTGAGCCTCGTGCTCGGCGCCGTCATCACGGCGATGCAGGTTTCGGCACTTCGGAACGGCGGGGTGTGGCTGAACTGGCTGGTGGCGGCGATCGGGACTGCGGTGGCTGTCTCCGGTCTCGTCAGGTTGCTCCGGGCCTACGCGAAGGTCCGTTCAACCACCAGCTGAGTCCACCGTCGTGGTGCTGACCCCGCGGACGTCGGGCGTCGACCGTGCCACATCGGCAACGTCTTCCTCCGGTCTCGGCGGTACGGTCTCGTCGAGCTCGAGGATCGCCAACTCGTCGAAGGACTGCGGCGCGGCATCAGCATCGCGCGGCGTGGGCACGGACATGGGGCCTCCGATCGTCGGCGTCATCCATCACGCTAGTCCCTGTCAGCCGTCGTCCGTCAGAGCACGACGCGAACCCGAGTCAGTGCTGGATCGTGATCGTCTCGCCCATCGCCAGTCGTCGGTAGCCCGTGCGGCCCATGCCGGCCACGAGACGATCGACCAGGTCATTCCCGGCGTCGCTCAGCAGAGCACTGTGGATGGGGATCACGAGGCCAGGACGCACCGCGCGCACGAAGTCGATCACCTCACCCACCGAGAGCCACGGTGCAGAGACGGGCGCAAGAAGCGCCGCGATCTCCTCCCCCGCCCCGGGCCGGGTGAACGAATCCCCAGGATGCAGGATCGCACCGTCGATGATGAAGGCGACGTTGGCGACCCGCGGCACGTCGGCGTGGATGAGCGCGTGCAGCTCTCCCTCGGCAGCAACCTCGAATCCGGCAGCGGTGAAGCGGTCCCCTCCCTGGACCACATGCAGTCGCTCCCCCGGCGCGTCGGCGGCGAGGAGTTGATCCACCACGTGTCCGGGTGCCCAGACCTCGAGGTGAGAATGATTCGCGACAACGGCAGCGAGCTCGTCCACGAGGACGTGGTCGACGTGCTCGTGGGTCACCAAGACGGCGTCAACCGTCTCGAGGCACGTGCGGTCGCTGAAAGAACCGGGATCGATCAGCAGACTGCGGTCCGCACGCGCGAGCTGGACGCACGCATGACCCCAGAAGGTCAGGTCTGTCTCCATGTCCGCACCCTCCTCCCCCACGCTGGAATGTTCCTGGGTGCGTCGCCGCGGACCTACCCGATGATCATCACGAGATCGCCGCCCTCGAGCTGTTGGACCGCGCCGATAGCGACCCTCTGCACGCGCCCCCCGACCGAGGTCGTGATGGCCGCTTCCATCTTCATGGCCTCGACCGTCGCGACGACCTGACCGGCCTGGACCGCCTGCCCTTCCTGGACGACGGGCGTCACCGCTCCGGCGAACGGCGCAGCGATGTGGCCGGGGTGCCCGGGGTCGGCCTTCTCCGAGGCGGAGACGTCGACGTCGATCGCCCGATCCCGCACCTGAATCGGACGAAGTTGTCCGTTCATGGTGAACATGACCGTGCGCAATCCGCGCTCGTCGGGCTCGCCGATCGCCTCGAGGCCCACGAGCAGTCGCACACCTCGTTCGAGCTCGATCTCGATCTCCTCGCCGGGGCTCATCCCATGGAGGTAGCCGATCGTGCTCAGCACGCTCACATGCCCGTATGACGTCCGAGACGTCTCGTAGTCCTTGGTCGGCCCCGGGAACAGCAGGTGGTTGAGTCGGTCACGGCGCGACTCCGACCCCCCGGCAAGGTCGCGCTCGTCCTGGTCGGTGAGCGGGGTGACGCCGGGCCTCAGGACGCGACCGGCCAACGCACGCGTCCGGAACGGCTCGGGCCACCCCCCGGGCGGCACCCCGAGCTCCCCGGACAAGAACCCGACGACGCTCGCCGGGAGGTCGACATCCTCGGGGTCGGCCTCGAACGCGTCGGGATCCGCTCCCCGTGCGACCAGGTGCAGCGCGAGATCACCGACCACCTTGGACGTCGGCGTGACCTTGACCGGCCGTCCGAGGATGCGGTCAGCCGCGGCGTACATCACCTCGATCTCCTGGAACCGGGCGCCCAGCCCGAGTGCGATCGCCTGCTGCTTGAGGTTCGACAGCTGCCCACCCGGGATCTCGTGGTCATACACGCGGCCGGTCGGGCCCGGGAGCCCGGCTTCGAACGGTCGGTACAGACGCCGAACGGCCTCCCAGTACGGTTCGAGGTCGCAGGTCGCCTGGAGGCTCAGACCGGTGTCCCGTGGTGTGTGCTCGAGCGCGGCGACGAGGGCGGACATCGACGGCTGGCTCGTCGTCCCTGCCATGGCCGCATTCGCGACGTCCACCGCGTCGACGCCCGCGGCCGCCGCTGCCAGGAGAGTGGCGACCTGTCCCCCAGCGGTGTCGTGCGTGTGCAGGTGGACCGGCAGGTCGAACCGTGCGCGCAGCGCCGTGACCAGGTCGGTGGCGGCTGACGGGCGAAGCAGCCCGGCCATGTCCTTGATGGCGAGCACGTGGGCACCCGCATCGACGATGCGCTCGGCGAGGGCGAGGTAGTAGTCGAGCGTGTAGAGGTGCTCGGCCGGATCGCTCAGGTTCCCCGTGTAGCACAAGGCGACCTCCGCGACGCCCGTGCCGGTGGCGCGCACCGCGTCGATCGCCGGACGCATCTGCGTGACGTCATTGAGCGCGTCGAAGATCCGGAAGATGTCGACGCCGGTCGCTGCGGCCTCCTGGACGAACGCCTCGGTGACGCGCGCGGGGTACGGGGTGTACCCGACGGTGTTGCGCCCGCGCAGCAGCATCTGCAGCGCGATCGTCGGCGCGGCGTCCCGGAGCTCGGAGAGACGCTCCCACGGGTCTTCGCCGAGGAACCGCAGCCCGACGTCGTAGGTTGCTCCTCCCCACGCTTCGAGGCTCAGCAGGTTCGGGAGCAGTCGGGACTCGTAGGGAGCGACTGCGACGAGGTCGTGCGTCCGTACGCGAGTGGCGAGAAGTGACTGGTGCGCGTCACGGAATGTCGTGTCCGTGACCGCAAGAGCGGTCTGGGCGCGCAGCGCGGCGGCGAACCCCTCGGGCCCGAGCTCCCGGAGCCGCTGGCGCGACCCGTCCTGGGCAGGGGCGCTCAGGTCGAGCGCAGGCAGCATCGTCCGAGGGTCCACCGCGTCCGCGGGCCGCGGCCCGTGCGGACGGTTCACGGTCACGTCCGCGAGGTAGCTCAGCAGTCGGGTGCCCCTGTCGGCACTCGTCCGTGTCGACAGGAGCTCAGGGCGTTCGTCGATGAACCCGGTCGACAGGTGACCCGCGACGAACTCCGGATCGGCGAGGACGGCCTGCAAGAACGAGATGTTGGTCCTGACCCCGCGGATGCGGAACTCGGCCAGCGCACGCCGCGCGCGCGCGACCGCGGTCGGAAGGTCGCGGCCCCGGCAGGTGAGCTTGACGAGCATCGAGTCGAAGTGGCCGCTGACCTCGCTGCCCGCGGACGCGGTCGCGCCGTCCAGCCGCACCCCGGCCCCTCCGGGCGAGCGGTACGCGATGATCCGTCCGGTGTCCGGACGGAATCCGTTCGACGGGTCCTCGGTCGTGATCCTGGTCTGAAGCGCCACGCCGTTGACCCGGATGGACTCCTGACTGATGCCGAGCTCGGCAAGGCTCTCCCCGGCGGCGATGCGCATCTGGGACTGCACGAGATCGATGTCGGTGACCTCTTCGGTCACGGTGTGCTCGACCTGGATCCGCGGGTTCATCTCGATGAAGACGTGCGTGCCGGCGCGATCCCCCACCGTGTCGACGAGGAACTCGACGGTGCCCGCGTTCCGGTACCCGATGCTGCGGGTGAACGCGACCGCATCGCGGCACAGCACCGCGCGCAGGTCCGGGTCGAGGCCGGGGGCCGGAGCGATCTCGATCACCTTCTGGTGGCGTCGCTGCACCGAGCAGTCACGCTCGAACAGGTGGACGACCTCGCCCTGGGTGTCGGCAAGGACCTGGACCTCGATGTGGCGGGGTCGCAGGACCGCGCGCTCCAGGAAGACGGTGGGGTCACCGAACGCGCCGTTCGCCTCGCGCATCGCGGCGGTGAGCGCGTCAGGGAGGTCACCGGGCGACTGCACCCGGCGCATGCCTCGACCGCCACCACCCGCGACCGCTTTGACGAAGAGCGGGAAGCCCACGGACTCCGCCGCGGCCATCAGCGTGTCCACGTCGGCGGACGGCGCGCTCGAGGGGAGCACGGGTATCCCGGCGCGGCGTGCCGCGTCGATCGCGCGTACCTTGTGCCCCGCGAGCTCGAGAACGTCTGCCGGAGGGCCGATGAACGCGATACCCGCAGCGTCGCACGCACGGGCCAGGGCGGGGTTCTCCGAGAGGAAGCCGTAGCCGGGGTACACGGCGTCCGCACCCGAGTGGAGCGCGACACGCAGGATCTCGTCGATGTCGAGGTACGCACGGACGGGATGGCCGGCCGTGCCGATGGGGTACGACTCGTCGGCCTTGAGGCGGTGAACCGAGTTCCGGTCCTCGTGCGGGAACACCGCGACCGTCCGCGTGCCGAGCTCGTAAGCCGCACGGAACGCGCGCACGGCGATCTCGGCGCGGTTGGCGACAAGGATCTTCGAGAACACGGCTCACCCCTCGTGAGGATCGAGGACGCCCACGCTAGCGCGGCGACGTCGTCCACCTCGGCCCGGTCCGGACCGTGGGCGCCACACGCGCTCCGCACAGGGATGCCCGACGCGGCGCCCATCGCGATTGTGCTGGGTCCGGCCGCACACGACTACGGTGTACCCGTGCTGGTCCTCGGTGTGTGCAGCCTCAAGGGCGGCGTCGGCAAGACGTCAGTCACGCTCGGGCTCGCGTCCTCCGCTCTCGCCCACGGCATCCGGACCCTCGTCGTCGATCTCGACCCCCAAGGCGACTGCACGATGGCTCTGGGCGTCGCGCAGTCAGGTATCCCCGACGTCGCCGGGGTCCTTGCCGATCCGTCCCCGGAGACAGTTCGCGGCTCGGTGGTGCCGAGCAGCTGGGCGCCGGAGGGCCTTGACGTCCTCCCGGGATCGTCGCGCTCGGCGGCACACGACGGACCGGATGGCGACAGCGGCGAGCTCGACCGACTGACCTATGCGCTCTCATGGCTCTCCGGCTACGAGCTCGTCCTGGTCGACTGCCCGCCGTCGCTCGGGGGGCTCACCCGGGCAGGTCTCCGGGCGTGCGACCGTGCGGCGGTCGTGACCGAACCCGGGCTGTTCTCTGTGATGGCGGTGGGACGCGCGCTGCGCACGATCGACGAGCTGAGACGCGGGCCTGCGCCGTCGCTCCAGCCGTTGGGCATCGTCGTCAACCGGGTGCAGGCCCGATCGACCGAGCAGAGCTACCGGGTCGAGGAGCTCCGCGGTCTCTATGGCCCGTTGGTCCTTGCGCCCAGCATCCCTGAGCGAGCAGCTCTCCAGCAGGCCCAGGGCGCTGCGCGCCCGGTGCACACGTGGCCAAGCCGGGCCTCTGCCGGCCTCGCGATGGTGTTCGACGCCCTGCTCGAACGGGCGCTCCGCGCCCCTCGCTGACCGCGGTCACGGTCTGCACGCTGCGCAGACCACAGCGTGCCCAGCCTTCCCGCCGGTCAGCCCGCGGTACGGGCTTGACGGCGCCGACTCAGCTCATCCGACGCCGACCCGTCTGCCACCGCAGCGAGGGTGTCTCCGTCCGCGCGCTCGGTCGGCAAGGTCGCCAACGTGCCCTCGACCTCACGCCACACGCGACCGACGGCGATGCCGAAGACGCCCTGGCCGCCCTGAACGAGGTCGATGACCTCGTCGGCCGACGTGCACTCATAGACGCTCGCACCGTCACTCATGAGCGTGATCTGGGCGAGGTCGTCGACACCGCGTTCACGCAGGTGCGACACCGCGGTGCGGATCTGCTGAAGAGACACGCCCGTGTCAAGGAGCCGCTTGACCACCTTGAGCACCAGGATGTCGCGGAAGCTGTACAGGCGTTGGGTCCCTGATCCCGTAGCGGGTCTGACCGTTGGCTCGACCAGTCCGGTCCGCGCCCAGTAGTCGAGCTGGCGGTAGGTGATCCCCGCTGCGCGGCAGGCCGTCGGCCCGCGATAGCCCGTCGTCGTGTCGAGGTCCGGGAGCTCATCGCCGAAGAGCAGACCCTGCGCCCGCTGAGGGATGCCGCCGGAGGCCTCGATGCTGTCACCGCTGCCGCTCACGCGTCCTCCGCTCCGCTGGCGCATCACACCACGCGGCGGATGCGTTCCTCCTGTTCGGCGTGCATGCGAGCTACCCGCACGTGTTCCTAGGAGGTTGACTACCTGCACGCTAGGCCTGCCCCGAAGGGGCGTCAACGACGCGGGGGCCGAGGGATTTCGGCGTGTCGCGGCTAGCGTGTCTCACCTTCAACCGGAAGGTGAAGGATCTGGTCCTGCGGGCCCTTGTCCGCCCGGTTCGGTACCCGTCTCGAAGTCCTCCGGCGCGACGTGCTCGAGGAACTCACGGAACTGCTCGACCTCGTGCTCCTCGGCGCCCGCCGAGGTGACCTCGACACCGGCGATCGCCACGATCACGGCCGAGCACATCACCGGGCACCCCTTCCGAAGAGCGACGGCGATGCCATCGGACGCTCGCGAGTCGACCCGCTTCCCGTTCGAGAGGACGAGCACGGCATGGAAGACCCCGCCGATCAGACTCGTGATCTCGACCTGGACCAGCTCGGTCTCGCAGGCGTCGAGAAGCTCGCAGATGAGGTCGTGCGTCATCGGCCGAGGCGGGACGACGCCGGCTTGGAACGTCGCAATCGCGCTCGCCTCTGCCGGGCCGACCAGGATCGGCACCACGAGAGCCGACGCAGGGTCAAAGAGGAGCACGACGAGCTCGTCCGCGGCGACGTGCTGCCGCACGCCCACCACCTCGACCGTCACGAGCTCCTCACCGTTTGCCATGACACCACGCTACGTGCCCGGGAGCGCGTCGTCGCCGTGAGACGCACGACGACCGACACCGCCGAGCCACCCGCGTATGTCAGGGTGCGACATCCGCGACGCCGGCCCGGACGAACGCCGTGTGCAGGCGGGCACACAGCTCGCCGAGCTCCGCGGCGACCGTTCCCGCATGAGCCCGAGCCGAGGTCGATGACTGCCCGAGCAAGGGTGCGACGACCTGCTCGACGAGATCGACCTGGCGCTCGGCCGCAGCGCGGAACGAGCGAAGATGCCGGGCGTCGATACCGTACTCACCGAGCGATCCCGCGAGCACCACGATCTCGCGGGCCCATGGATCGAAACGCCCGCTCGGGCCGGGACGCAGAACGCCTGCCGTCACGAGCTCGTCGACGAGTTCCGGCGCGACCGACGCATCCTCGGCGAGGGCCGCAGCCGTGAGAAGCGCAGCGCCGGAAGGCCGGTGCGCGACCCCGTCCTCGGTCGCCAGTCGCGCATGCGGCAGGGTCGCATCCTCGGCTCCCGCATCCAGCGCGTCGAGCTGCTCACCTATCACCCTGAGCGGGAGGTAACGGTCCCGCTGCTCACGCAGCACGTACCGTAACCGCTCGACGTCGGCGGGGCTGTACTGTCGGTAGCCGGACGGAGTCCGGACCGGCTCGATCAGACTGTGCTCCTCGAGAAAGCGGAGCTTGGAGTTCGTGACCGCAGGGAACTCGATGCGCAGGGCCGCGAGGACGTCGGAGATGCGCATCGTCGCGTGCCGCGAGATGCCGCGAGGCCAGCGTTCGTTCTCGATGATCGACTGCGTGCTGCGGTCTGGCTCCACCGCGTCGGGAGCTGGTCGGCGCGCCGCCGACCCGAGGGATCGCTCGGGCCGGGACGTGCTCACGAGCCGTCTGCGGCGTCGTCCTGCCGCTGGTGGTCTCGTGCAGGGCTCGGGTGGAACGTCATGCGGTACTTGCCGATCTGGACCTCGTCGCCGGCGGTCAGGACGACCGAGTCGATCCTGTTGCGGTTCACATAGGTGCCGTTGAGGGAGCCCACATCGCGTACGACGAAGTCATCGAGCTCGCGCACGAACTCGGCGTGCTTGCGCGAGACCGTCACGTCGTCGAGGAAGATGTCCGCCGAGGGGCTGCGGCCGGCAACGGTGCGCTCGGCATCGAGGAGGAACCGGGCGCCAGAGCTCGGTCCGCGCTGCATGATCAGCAGCGCCGAGGTGCGCGGCAGGGCAGAGACGGCGGCAACCTCGTCCGCAGTCAGCCCGATCGGCGCGAGCGACTCGGGTTCGGCCGTGTCGAAGTGGCCCAGGCTCATTGTCGTGTCCGCGCTCGGTCGTTGCGGATGCGGTGTCTCCGTCACGTCGCCTCCTCAGCGCAGGTGCCACACCAGGGTGCGGGTGAACTGGTCATGCCACAGCCTATGCGCAGGGCTCGGCGTCCGGCACTACTCCGCACGCGTGTGCGGGATCAGCTGCCGTCTCCCGTGAGGGGGGTGGCGTACTGCGGTGCCGAGATCTGCTTCACGGCAGTGACCTGGACATCCGCCTTGCGCGTGATCGTGTCGCGACCACCGTCGTGGCGCACGGTCGCCATCGCGCCACCAGGGATCTCGAGTGCCGGGGCCATCGTGTCAGGATCGCCGATCGCTATCCAGGTGTAGGGAGCCTGGATGGCGACCCCGTCGACGACGACCCCGGACGCATCGTCAGTGAAGTAGCTGTTCGCCGTCAGTCGCAGGCTGCCGAGCTGCACTGCCTCTGCGCCGGCGTTGCGCAGCTCCTCGAGAACGTTGAGCATGTCCACGGCGGGGATGCGTCCGGACTGCTGCACGAGAGTGATCTCGATCCCGGTCCCGTGCGCCGGCAGAAGACCGGAAAGGATCCCTTGGGTCGCCGCGCGCTGTGTCGCGGCCTCGAGCGCCGCCTTCTGCTTGTCCGAACCCGAGAGCAGCTGCTGCCGGGTCTGCTCGAGCGTGGAGGCCTCGCGCTGGAGCTGCTCGTACCGCTGAGTCGAGTCGTCGAGGATTCGGACCAGGTCGGACTGTCGCAGGTTCGAGAGACCTTCGACCCGGGTCTGACGGACCTGCGCGACGACGGCGAACCCGAGGAGCGCGCACAGCACCCCGGCGAGCACCTGGCCCCGAGAAGCACGAGGCCGTAGTCCACGTGCGATCACGAGCCACGCGGAGGTGGACGGCGCTGCCGGTCCGACCGGCGGGGGGGACGGGGTCGGCTCCGACGCCGACCCCTCGTCGGAGACCATCGGGATCGCATCGGTCGGCGCGTCGCTGCGGTGGTCAGGAGTCATGTCACGCTCGGAAGAGGTGACGGCGGATCGCGGCGGCGTTCGAGAAGATCCTGATCCCCAGGACGACGACGACGCCGGTCGAGAGCTGGCTCCCGACTCCGAGCTGGTCGCCGAGGAAGACGATCAGCGCCGCGACCACCACGTTCGAGAGGAAGGACACCACGAACACCCGATCGTCGAAGATCCCGTCGAGCTTGGCACGCAATCCGCCGAAGAGCGCGTCGAGCGCGGCGACCACCGCGATCGGAAGGTAGGGCTGGAGCTCCGTGGGAACCGTCGGCTCGAGCCACAGTCCCGCAACAACCCCGGCGATCAGTCCGAGCACCGCAATCACGGCATGCCCCCTCCGTCAGTTCGTGAGTCCCCAGTCGGAGCCAGGGCCACGACCTCGGTGTCAGACGATGCCACACCCGAGCCGGACGCCGCGGTCGCGGCCGTGCTCGGCACGGAGGCTGCGTTCGGAACGAGCGGGCTGGCGAACCGGAGCGAAAGGGCACCGGCACCAGGGAGCTGGAGTGTCTTCTTGGCGGTGACATCGGTGCTGATTCCCCAGGTAGAGCGCAGATAGGCCAGCTCCGATGCCGCCGGTGTGCGCGCGAATCGGGTCTGCATCGTGTCCGGGTTGCCGATAGCGTCAACCGTGTACGGCCCGGAGAGCGGAACGAGGTCCACGAGGATCGCGCTCCCGGCGCTACGGATCGCCGTGAGCGACGTGAGTCGCTGCCCATTGATCGCGATGGCCTCGGCACCGCTCGCCCACAACGAGTTCACGACGGATTGAAGGTCCGCGTCCTGCACCATGCTGTCCGCCGGCACGTTCCCGGACGCATCGGCGGGTGCATCGGCGAGCGAGACACGAAGACCAGGGCCCGTGACCGCGCTCGCGCCCGAGGCGACGTCCCCGCTCTTCAGACGGGCGATGAGCGCTGGGTCCTGCGCGGCGAGCGCCTGCGCCTGGAGAGCGGCAACCTCGTCGCTCAAGGCCTGGTTGCTTGCGCGGAGCGCCGTGGCCTGGGCCGTCCGATCGGTGATCTGCTTCTCGAGCAGGGTCCGTGCAGCGAGGACCGCCGGCTCGGGAGCGCGGAGGGACACCACCGCAACCGTGGTGGCGGTTCCGAGGCCGACCGCGACCAGGAGGATGAACGCACGGCGAGCACGGCGCGGGTGCCGGTAGTCCGGCATCGCCTTGCGTGCGGACGCCTCGGCATATCCCGGGTCGAGCGGATGACGCATCACCTCGGTCAGGAGGCTCATCGACGCGTCGACGGGGCGCCTGGCGGTCATGTCGGGCTCTCGCTGACTCCGAGCAGCCGACGCGCCTGCGTCACGTAGAGCGCCCCGGCCAGCCAGTACAGACCGATCCCCCACCATGCGAAAGCCCAGCCGAGCACGAGGGCCGCGGTGCCCATCGGACCGGACCGCTGCGCGAGCAGGAGCAGCGGAAGGGCATACAGCAGTGCGAACGTGCCGGCCTTCCCGACGAAGTGCACCGGGAGGGGCCCGTAACCCTGGTGTGCGAGCGGGACGAGGAGCGCCCCCATCAGCACGTCCCGAAGGACGATGACGACGACGAGCCACCACGGCACGACGTCGCGCCACGCGAGCGCGACCAGTGTGACCAGGATGAACAGCCGGTCCGCTGCCGGGTCGAGCACCTTTCCGAGCTCCGAGACCTGGTCGAGGCGACGGGCGAGCACGCCGTCGAGCCAGTCGCTCGCCCCCGAGACGGCGAGGACGACGAATGCCCACGCGTCGTGGTGCTGCACGAGGAGTACCGCGAAGAGCGGCACGAGCAGAAGTCGGACCGCACTGATCGCGTTGGGCACCGTCACGATCCGTGAGCTGTCCCCCGACTCCGCTGGCACCGCGACCCTTCATCGTCGTGTGGTCACCTTGTGTGAACCTGGCGCGATCTTACGACGTGCGAGCCCACTCGCCGAGACGTCCCGGCGGCGCGGCTCGTGCGCGTGCGACTCGCTCGACGCATGTGGTTGGCTGCTGACGTGGACGACGACAGGCAGGCGACGATCGCCCGACTTCTCACGACGACCCGACGGTGGGCCGTTGTCGGGTTGTCGGCCAACGATCGTCGCCCTGCCTACGCCGTCGCCCGGTTCCTCCAGCAGTCGTTGGCGATCGAGATCGTCCCTGTGCACCCGAAGGCGGAGACCGTGCACGGCGAGGTGGGCTACGCCACGCTCGCCGACGTGCCCGGTCCGGTGGACGTGGTCGATGTGTTCGTGCGCTCCGAGCTCGCGGGAACGGTCGTGGACGAGGCGATCGCGCTCGGCGCGCGCGCCGTCTGGCTGCAGCTCGGTGTCGTCGATGCTCCGGCAGCCGCGCGAGCGCGCGCGGCCGGTCTCGACGTCGTCATGGACGCGTGCCCGGCGATCGAGGCGCCACGACTCGGCATCGTCTGAGTCGGCTCCCGGCAGTGACCGGCTCCTCGCCAGCGGCTGTGGGGCACGTCACGGCGATGACGACGCCGGCATCGCGTATCATGGGATCACTCATGGAGTCTGTCGCTCCCCTGGTGTTCTGGGTCGCGGCGGGATGTCTGGAACGTGCAGGCACCCACTGCCGAGGTGTGTTCGGGATGGCGACCCGTGGGTGGTCCCCCTGGCCTCCCTCGTGATGCTCCTGCCTCAGCGATCGGTGAACCGTGACGATGTCCTCTGCCCTTGAGACCCCTGCGCCCACGGACGGTTCCGTGGACGACGTCGCGATGCCGACGTTTGCGGACCTGGACCTGCCCGAACCCCTCCTCCGAGCCATCGAGCTCCTGGGCTTCACGACGCCCTCCGCCATCCAGGAGCAGGCGATTCCCGCGCTGCTCGCCGGGCGCGACATCACGGGTGTGGCCCAGACGGGCACGGGGAAGACGGCGGCGTTCGGCCTGCCACTGCTCGCGGCCGTCGACCCGTCGATCCGCCAGGTCCAAGCGGTCGTGCTGACCCCGACACGTGAGCTCGCGATGCAGGTGGCCGAGGCCATCGAGTCCTTCGCGACCCAGCTTCCCGGCCTGGGTGTTCTCGCGGTGTACGGAGGGTCGCCGTTCCTCCCGCAGCAACGCGCGCTGCAGCGAGGTGCGCAGGTCGTCGTCGGGACGCCGGGGCGCGTGATCGACCACCTCGAGCGGCACACGCTCCGCCTCGACGACGTGAGGTTCCTCGTCCTCGACGAGGCCGACGAGATGCTGCGCATGGGCTTCGCCGAGGACGTGGACAAGATCTTCGCCGCAGCCCCTGTCGAGCGTCAGGTCGCCCTCTTCTCGGCGACGATGCCACCGGCGATCCGCGCGGTCGCCGCGAACCATCTCCGCTCACCCGTCGAGATCGCTGTCACGCGACAGTCGTCGACCGTGACGAGCGTGCGCCAGACCTACGCCGTCGTTCCCTACCGCCACAAGGCCGGCGCCCTGGCTCGCGTGCTCGCGGTCTCCGATGCCGACGCCGCCATCGTCTTCGTGCGGACGCGAGGGGCGGCAGAGGAGGTCGGCAGCGCGCTCGTCGAGCGCGGCATCTCCGCCGCCTACATCTCTGGAGACGTCGCCCAGGCCGAGCGCGAGAAGATTGTCGAGCGGCTGCGCTCCGGTGCGCTCAACGTGCTCGTGGCGACAGACGTCGCTGCGCGCGGTCTGGACGTCGACCGGATCGGCCTCGTGGTGAACTTCGACGTGCCGACCGAGCCGGAGGGGTACGTCCACCGCATCGGACGGACCGGACGCGCGGGTCGCACCGGGGAAGCGCTCACGTTCGTCACCCCGAACGAGCAGGGGCGATTGCGATCGATCGAGCGGATCACGCGGCAGAAGCTCCAGGAGGTGGCGATCCCGTCGCCTGCCGCAGTGTCCGAGCACCGCGTGCTCCAGCTTCTCGGCCGAGTGGCGGAACGCACGCAGGCCGGACGGCTCGATCTCTACCGTGAAGCCGTCGCGGTGTTCCTCGCCCAGAATCCCGGGACAGATCCGATCGACCTGGTCGCCGTCATCGCGGCGCTCGCCGTAGGTGACGACGGACCCGTGGCGCGTCCGGCCGGCGAGGATCTTGACGACGCCCTGAGTCGCGCTCGGCTCACTCCCGAGCATGACGACCGGGCCGCACGGAGCGGAGGCCAGGGCGCACGCGCCGACCGGAGCCCGAACCGCCGACCGGCAACCGGGACCCGTTACCGCCTGGCCGTCGGTCACACTCATGGTGCCCAGGCTGGTGCGATCGTCGGTGCATTGACCAACGAGGGTGGCCTCGTCGGGAAGGATCTCGGCAAGATCGACATCTTCCCGAGCTTCAGCCTCGTCGAGATCCCCGGGGGGCTCACTCCCGATGCGTTCGACCGGATCTCCAAGGCGCGGGTGGCGGGGCGCCCGTTGCGCATACGCCTCGACGACGGCCCGCCGGAGCGCGGGGCGCACCACGCGTCAGCGCGGCCGGCCGGACCTGGCACCCACCGGAGCGTCGACCGACGTCCGAATGAGGCCCATGTGGTCGACCGCCGCCCGGCGATGGAACGCCCGACCCGGTACCACACCAACCCACGCTGAATCGCGCGTGCGGCCCCCGAGAGCGGCGTACCTGACCGACCGCTCCCGGGGGCGAGCGCGACCCGCGGGAGCGCCCGGACGCATGCTCGTCGACCCCGTCAGCTAGCTCGACAGGACCGCACGGACGTCCTCGGCGAAGTCGTCGACGTCCGCAGCCGTGGTGTCGAAGGAGCACATCCAGCGCACCTCGCCGGCCGCCTTGTTCCAGTCGTAGAAGCGCGCGTAGTCGCGGAGGCGGTCTGCCGCACCCGCCGGCAGCACGACGAAGACGGCGTTCGCGTCCGTCGACTGAGTCACCTGGACTCCGTCGATCGCCTCGACGGCCGCACGGAGGCGCGTCGCCATCGCGTTCGCGTGCTGGGCCGAGCGGAGCCAGAGGTCGCCCTCGAGAAGCGCGACGAACTGCGCCGAGATGAATCTCATCTTCGACGCGAGCTGCATGGTCACCTTTCGCATGTACCTGAGCCCGTCAGAGCGCTCGGGGTCGAGCACGAGCACGAGCTCGCCGTACATCAGACCATTCTTGGTGCCGCCGAAGGACACGACGTCGATGCCGACGTCCGTGGTGAGCGCACGCAACGAGAGTCCGAGGTGCGCAGCCGCGTTCGCGAGCCGCGCCCCGTCGAGGTGCACGGCCATCCCGAGGCTGTGAGCATGCTCGGCGACGGCACGCAGCTCGTCGACCGTGTACGCCGTACCGAGCTCGGTCGCCTGGGTGACGGACACGACACCCGGCTGGGCTCGGTGCTCATCACCCCAGCCCCACGCCTCGCGGTCGACGAGCTCGGGAGTGAGCTTGCCGTCGGGCGTCGCGACGGTGAGAAGCTTGAGCCCGCCGACGCGCTCAGGGGCGCCGTTCTCGTCAGTCGCGATGTGTGCCGTCTCGGCGCAGATCACCGCTCCCCATCGCGGGAGCATCGACTGCAGAGACAGGACGTTCGCACCCGTCCCGTTGAAGACGGGGAATGCCCGGGTCTGCTCGCCGAAGTGCGACGCGACCACGGTGCTGAGTCGCTCGGTGTACGCATCACCGCCGTACGCGACCTGATGCCCACCGTTCGCTTCCGCGAGGGCGAACAGGATCTCCGGGTGCACCCCGGCGTAGTTGTCGGAGCCGAACTCGTGCCTGTGGATGTCATGGAGCGTCGTCACCACCCCATCATTCCTGATGACGCGGCCGCCTCAGACCGGGCAGGCGGTCCCGGCTCTCGCGACCTGCGGCGTCAGCGCTCCGAGGCGCCGGCGCGCTCGTCCTCCGCGCGGCAGTCTGCGCAGATGCCGAACAGCTCGATCGTGTGCGTGATGTCGCTGTAACCGTGGGCGCGGCCGACGCTCGAGGCCCACTCCTCCGCGCCCGGACCGTCAACCTCGACGGTGCTTCCGCATCGACGGCACACGAGGTGGTGATGGTGGTGCCGCGTGCCGCACCGCCGGTACATCGACTCCCCGTCAACGGTTCGGAGGACGTCCACGTCGCCGCGTTCAGAGAGTGTCTGTACGGCGCGATAGACCGTTGCCAGGCCGACCGTCGAGCCACGCTCGCGGAGGATCTCGTGCAGCTGCTGCACGCTGCGGAACTCGTCGAGATCGTCGAGCAGATCGATGATCTCCGTGCGCTGTCGAGTGTTGCGTTGCACGGTGCAGTACCCCTCCCCCCGCCCATGACGACGGCCCGAGGGCCTCCAGCCTACGTGAACCTGTGCACGCGACCGTCCCGCGAACGCCACCGCCCCGCCGACGTGGCGAGGGCGCAGAACGGACCGCGATCGGCAGACACGCGAAGGCCCGTCCCGCGTGGGCGGGACGGGCCTTCACGTCATGCGTGGTGTCAGTTCGAGACGGCGCGCTTCAAAGCCGAGCCGGCGGTGAGCTTCACCCGGAAGCCGGCCGGGATCTCGAGCTTCTCGCCGGTCTGCGGGTTGACGCCGGTCCGGGCGGAGCGCTCCGCGCGAGCGATCGCGAACAAGCCCGGGATGGTGACGGCCTCGCCGGCACCGAGCTGCTCGACCAAGACCTCCTGGAAGGCCTTGAGGGCGGCGTCGGCGACGGAGTTGCTCAGGTCGGCCTTGCCGGCGACGGCCTGGACGAGCTCAGTGCGGTTCACAGATGTGCTCCCTGTTATCGGTAGGTATGGGACGGCCGAGAAGCTGATTCCCGGCCGGACGGACGCGCGTGCCGGAGACACTGCACCGATCTCGCGCGCCGACAAGAACTTAGTCCTCGAAGGTGACCAGACCGCGCTGCGCAGCACGGGCGAGTCGCCGCGGGATCCGCAACGTCCGACCTGCAACGGTGACGGGGACGAGGTCGACGGCGGTGGTCTTCCACTGCGAACGTCGCGCGCGCGTGTTGCTGCGCGACATCTTGCGCTTCGGTACAGCCATCAGCCCTGACGTCCCTTCCAGCGGGGGTTCTTCTTGTTGATCACGAACACCTTGCCACGACGGCGGACCACGATGGAGCCGTCCTTCTGCTTCAGGGATCGCAGTGACGCGCGCACCTTCATGAGTTCTGTCCTCCAGCCTGGCCGTACCGACGACGGAACTTCTCGACGCGACCTGCGGTGTCGACCACACGGGCATTGCCGGTGTAGAAGGGGTGGCTCGCGCTCGAGACGTCGATGTCGACGACGGGGTATGTGTTGCCGTCGGACCACTCGATCGTCTTCGTCGACGTCGCCGTCGACCGCGTGAGGAAAGAGAAGTCCGCCGAGATGTCCCGGAACACCACGGCGTGGTAGTCGGGGTGGATGTCCTTCTTCATGTCTGGGCCTCCTACCAGCTCGACTTGGTCACGCCGGGAAGCTCGCCCCGGTGGGCCATCTGACGGAGTCGGACACGCGAGAGGCCGAAGGTGCGCATGAATCCACGCGGACGGCCGTCGACGATGTCGCGGTTGCGCAGCCGGACCGGGCTGGCGTTGCGCGGCATCGCGTGCAGTGCCGTCATGGCAGCATCCCGCTCAGCTGCTGAGACGCTCGGGCTGACCGAGGTCTTCTTCAGCTCGGCGCGGCGCTCAGCGTTGCGCTCGACGATGACGCGGCGCTGCTCGTTGCGCGCGATCTTGCTCTTCTTCGCCATGTCAGCGCTCCTCTCGGAAGTCGACGTGCTTGCGCACGACCGGGTCGTACTTGCTCAGGACGATCCGGTCGGGGTCGTTGCGCCGGTTCTTCTTCGTCACGTACGTGTAGCCCGTTCCTGCGGTGGACCGCAGCTTGATGATCGGGCGGATGTCCTTGGTCTTCGAGGCCATCAGATCTTCTCCCCACGTGCGCGGATCTCGGCCACGATGACATCGATGCCGCGGCGGTCGATCGTCTTGATCCCCTTGGTGCTCACGTTGAGAGTCACGAAGCGACCAAGAGACGGCACCCAGTAGCGCTTGCGCTGGATGTTGGGGTTGAAACGGCGCTTGGTCCGCACATGAGAGTGCGAGATCGAGTGGCCGAAGCCCGGCTTGGTGCCGAGCACCTGGCATACCGCCGACATGTCCTGGCCTTCCGTGGGTCTGATCCGTGTGATGTGTGTGCAGCGCACCGATCCGGACAGACCGTTCTATGGCACGCGAGCAGGCCGGCCCCGCCGATCTTGTCCAGATCGGGGCCCGGCACGTCGGTACACCCTAGTGATCCAGGATCGAGTGCGTCAAATGGGGGACGCTCCTCCACGACGGCCTCCACCGCAGGCGAACATGCGAATGGGAGCCCCTCGGGGCGTCACGCCTCGTAAGACTACCCCGGCGTGCTGACCGTCGTCGGAAGGGACGCGCCGCGCGTGTCGGCATGCGTGGCGCATTCCGCAGATCTCCGCAGGCGCGCACGCTGTCTGCGTGCGCCGGACCCCGGAACCTGTCAGCGTGGCAGGGTGCACAGACCCGGTCAGCGCCTCACCGTCCCACCGCTGAGGAGGTCGGTATGACAGGGAGAGGTTCCCCGGCCACCCGGAGCAGCAGGCCACATCTCGCGGCACGCGTCGAAGACGCGTTGTACCGCCGGCTCGCGTGGTGGCTGCGCCGGCGCGGGTGGACGCTGCGGATCGAACCGTTCACGTGCTACGGGGGCGCAGGGTGGGTGCGCGTCCTCGCGCGAACGGTTCTCGAGCCGCCGGGTCCGGATCACGCGCGATCGCGATCCGCACCGCTTCGCGGCTGGAGACGCTTTGCGATCGCTCAGGTCAGCGGTGTCGAGATCGACGTCAACGTCGCCGGCCAACGGCGACGAGTCGTCGCGGACCGAGGCGGCTACGTGGACTCCGTCGTCCTGTCCGACCTGCCGTCGGGCTGGCACACGATCCGGTTGTCGGGTTCCCGCGCGAGCGAAATCGCCGCTCGCGTGCTCGTCGTCGATCGGTTGGCACGCGCGGGCATCGTCTCGGACATCGATGACACGGTGATGGTCACGAACGTGCCACGACCTCTGCTCGCTGGGTGGAACGCGCTCGTCCGCAACGAGAACGCACGGCAGCCGGTGCCCGGCATGGCTGTCCTGTACGACCGACTGACCCGTGAGGCGCCGACCGCGCCGGTGATCTACCTCTCGACAGGGGCGTGGAACAGCGAACCGGCGCTCGTGCGATTCCTGCATCGCCACGGTTATCCGCGCGGCCCGCTGCTCCTGACCGACTGGGGTCCGACGCAGACGGGTTGGTTCCGTTCAGGGCGCGATCACAAGAGGGCAGAGCTGCGCCGTCTCGTGCACGACTTCCCCGACATCGACTGGCTCCTCATCGGTGACGACGGGCAGCACGATCCGCAGCTCTACCACGAGCTCGCGCTCGAGCATCCGACCCACGTCCGGGCGATCGCCATCAGGCGTCTCACGCCGACCCAGCACGTGCTGGCTCACGGAAGCACCGTCGCGAGCGACGCGGCCGCGGCTGCGCGTGGACGCTCCCCTGCGCCCGCAACCGCCCCCACGGTGTACGGGAGGGACGGTACCGAGCTGCGGCGCCTGCTCGCGGCACGCTCGATCGCATTGAGCGATCCGGTCGATACGCCGTAGCCCCCATCTGCGCGCACCTACAACCGTTCCGGATCGTCCCACTCGTCGTTGCTCGCGATCGGCTCGTCGTCGGCGACGAGCTCCACCGCGTGCAGCGACCTCGGGGCGTCCTCGGCGTGACCACCCAGCCGCGGGTCCTCGCCGGACGCACCGGCGTCCCCGTTCTGAGGGGCGCGCTCTGTCGGCACCGACTCGGGAGGCGCGGGGGCGGACGTGGCGGGACCAGTCGTGACGGGCTCGATCATGGGTCCGTCATACCGCCGCGCGGGAGCGGCCGCATCCCCGGACGTCCGCGCGGCGCACGACCGCACACCAGCGCCTCGAGGCGACCGAGGACGGCCTACGTCCCTGGACCTCGTTCGGTAGCGTGGGCACCCCCGTACCGACGCGAGGAGAACCATGAGCACGGTCTTCACCAAGATCATCGACGGGACGATCCCGGGGCGGTTCATCTGGCAGGACGACGTCGTTGTCGCGTTCCTCACGCATGCGCCCATCACCGACGGCCACGCCCTCGTCGTCCCGCGGGCCGAGATCGCCCAGTTCGTCGACGCACCCGACGACGTCTTGGCTCGGCTGAGCTCGGTCGCGAAGTCCGTCGGGCTCGCGCAGCTGAGCATCTGGCCGGCGCCTCGCGCAGCGGTGCTGGTCGCCGGGTTCGAGGTGCCCCACCTTCACCTGCACGTGCTGCCGGCGTGGGACGAGTCCCACCTCACCTTCGCGCACGCCCGCACGGACGTCCCGCCCGAGGAGCTCGACGCTGCGGGAGAACGACTGCGTGCCGCGCTGCGCGCCCAGGGGCATGCAGCGCACGTTCCCCGGACGATGGGTGCCCTCGACTGATCCCGGCCCGCACGTCCGTCACCCGAACGGCCCTCGTGCCGAGGTCTCGCTGCGTCGAGAACGCAGAGAGAACATGCCGACGCCTGCGCACGAGGCGTGGAGGTCGGACGGCGACAACGGGTGACACACGACGTGGCAGCAGGCCCAACAGAGACAGCGACGGCAGGTCAGCCGCGCGGGCGCGCCCTCGTGACGCGGCGGGGGCAACGCAGGGCGGAGCGACGTGCCGCCCGAGCACGACGCCGCGCCGCGATCGCGAGTGTCGTCGTGCTCGCGGTCGCGATCGCCGCAGTGACCGTCGGCTTCACGGCGCGTGACGCCGCAGTCGCGCGTGAGCGAGCGACCGCGTCCGCGACGGAGACGGCGCTTGAGGCGGTGCTCGCGCGACGCGCCCAGGCCGCGACGGCGTCTCGCCTCACCGACGCCGCGACCGCCTACGCAGCAGCCACCCGCGCTGAGGCTCTCGACTCCGCTGCTGGGGCTGAGGCCGCGGCAGCGGACGTCCAGCGCGCCGCGACGGCCGTCCTCACCGGAGACGCCCTGGCTCCCCTCGTCGACGCCCGGCAGGAGCTGGCCGCCCTGACGGAAGGCCTCTCGTCCGTCACGCGCAGCTCCGACGTCCTCCGGGCGGCGCGTGGCCTCGCAGCCACGACCGATCAGATCCGGGCAGCCACGTCGGACGCGATCGCCGATCAGGACCGACACGCCGCCGAGGCAGCAGCCTCCGCAGCAGCCGATCTTGCTCGACGAGTCGCTGTCGCCGCCGCCGCGCCGAACGGTCGGATACCCCTCGAGACTCTCTGCGGTGTGGCGTTCGCGCCCGGTGCGCGACTCCGCTGCGACGCGGCCGCAGCGCTCGACCGCCTCGACTCCGCGTTCCATGCCGCTCGTGGCGGCCACCTCGTGGTGGTCAGCAGCTATCGCGACCTCGCCGATCAGGTGGAGGTGAAGGCCTCTCGAGGCGATCTCGCGAGCACCCCCGGCGCCTCGAACCACGGTCGAGGGCTGGCCGTCGATCTCGGCGGTCTCGGCACGGTCGACGACTTCGCTGAACCGACGTACCTGTGGCTCAAGGCGCACGCGGCGTCATACGGCTGGCACCATCCCACGGCGATGGAGCCCGGAGGGGGCGGTCCGCTCGAGCCGTGGCACTGGGAGTTCGGCACCGCGTGACGTCGTGGCCGCTGCCGGCACGCATTATGCGCTCCGGCTGAGGTGAACCTGGCTGGCATCCGACGCTACGGGCACCTAGCGTCAGTGCCATGGTCGATCCACAGCAGTCGGGCGATGACGTCGCTCCCGACGTCCAGCCCCCTTCGTCCGGCTCGATCGACGTCGGCCAGCACACGGGCGAGCCGCACAGCGACGGCATGGGCGCGCGGCTCAACTGGCTGCGCGCCGGGGTCCTCGGTGCCAACGACGGCATCATCTCCACCGCCGGTCTGGTGATCGGCGTCGCGGCAGCCACGACCGCGCGCGGGCCGATCGTCACCGCAGGCGTCGCCGGTCTCGTCGCGGGCGCCGTCTCGATGGCCCTCGGTGAGTACGTCTCGGTGAGCAGTCAGCGCGACACCGAACGCGCTCTCCTCGAGAAGGAGCGCCGGGAGCTCGAGGAGTTCCCGGAGGCAGAGCTCGCCGAGCTTGCCGACATCTATGTGAAGAAGGGGCTGAGCAAGACGACGGCGAGGATCGTCGCCGAAGAGCTCACAGCGAACGACGCGTTCGCCGCGCACGTGGACGCCGAGCTCGGGATCGACCCGGACGACCTCACGAACCCCTGGCACGCTGCATTCGCGTCCGCACTCGCCTTCACGGTCGGCGCGGCTCTGCCGCTCCTCGCGATCGTCCTGGCGCCGACAGCCGCCCGGGTGACGGTCACGTTCGCGGTCGTCATCGTGGCGCTCGCCCTCACCGGCTCGGTCAGTGCCGCGCTCGGGAAGGCAGGACACCTGCGCGCCATCGTTCGCCTGGTTGTCGGAGGCGCGCTGGCGATGCTGGTCACCTTCGGCATCGGTGCGCTGCTCGGCGCCCACGTGTCCTGACGCAGCCGGGGCGCCTCCGAGACCCCGCTCGCGCGCCGTTCGACCTCGTTCGACACGGCTCCGGTGCATAGGATTGAACCGCGCGACCTCGTGGCAGGCCTGCCGACGGCCGTCACACCACGCGGGGTCGCCGGCTGATCCACACGAGCCGACACCGTCCGGGGAGGTCCACGTGGGGACGCGGCGCACGCGGGCCCGCTTCGCTCGACCCTGGTCGACGGTGCACACGACGTTCGTCGGTGCGATCGGTGCGTCGTTGATCGTCCGGGGCTTCCTGATCTCGCTCGTCACGGCTCTCGTCCCGATCGCGATGCCCCCGGTCGCGATCGCCACCCACCACACGGCGACCTGCGCCGGCGGTGCGATGCAGGTCGTCGCTCACGAGGACGACGACCTCATCTTCCAGAACCCCGACATCCTGCACGACATCGACGCCGGGCGCTGCGTGCGGACCGTCTTTGTGACCGCGGGTGACGCGGCGCAGGGAGAGCTCTACTGGAAGAGCCGTGAGAACGGCAGCCGAGCGGCCTACGCGCACATGGCGGGGGTGGCGAACGCCTGGACGACGACCGACGCCGGCGTACCCGGTCACACCGTTCGCCTCCAGACCCTCATCGATGCGCCTCACGTGTCCCTGGTGTTCATGCGGCTCCCGGACGGCGACCGGACCGGCTCCGGCCTCGTCGTCCATGGTCGCGAGAGCGTCATGCGACTGTGGCAGGGCCAGATCGCCTCGATCGGGTCGGTCGACGGATCGGCGCGCTACACCGAGTCGGGTCTGCGTTCGACGCTCGCCGCGCTCATGACCTCGTTCGAACCGACGACGGTCAGGACGCAGGACTGGACGATCGCGTTCCGGCACGGGGACCACGCCGATCACACCGCCACAGCTCTCCTCGCGCGTCAGGCGAGCCAGGACTACGCATCGGCCCACACGCTCCTCGCCTACGGCGGTTACCCGACCTGGACCAGGCTCGTGAACGTCACGGGCGCGGACCTCCGAGCGAAGGAGAGCACCTTCCTCGCCTATGCCAGTCATGACCGCAAGCTCTGCCTGGACCCCTGGTGCCCGATCGACGTCGTGTACTCGTTGCGGCTCAGCCGGCAGTACGTCGTCGCGAGCGAGTCCGCCAGCAACTCGGCGCGTGGGCCCGGGGTGCGCGTGACCGCGTCATCCGAGGACGTCGCGTCCGGGCAGGGCGCCGACCGAGCCGTGGATGGGTACGCGCTCGGCGAGCCGAGCGCGCACGCGCGCGAGTGGGCGACCGAGGGAGGTCGGGCCGGCAGCTGGATCAGGCTCGACTACCCCGCGCCCACGACGGTCGACGGCGTGGTCCTGTACGACCGACCGAACACTCGCGACCAGATCACGGCCGGGGTGCTCGAGTTCTCGGACGGGAGCACGGTGTCCCTGGGGGCGCTCCCGAACAACGGTTCCGGCCTGACGGTCTGGTTCCCGGCGCGGAGGGTGACGAGCGTCCGGCTGCTTGTCACCGCGGTGAGTGCCACCACCAGGAACGTCGGCCTTGCGGAGCTCGAGACCTACGCCACCGTACCGGAGCCCGGCACGGTGCCTCGTGCGACCGACGCCCCGGGCGCCCCTCTCTCGACAAGCGCGACACCGATCCCTCAGACGAGCGCGACCGAGGCCTCGAACTAGACTCCGACCATGTCGCTCCCGGTGAGACCTGCAGGTCAGGACGACCGGAACCGGGTCGTCCGGACTCTCGCTGACGGGACCGTGATCGAGGACTCGGTGCCCGTGCCGGTGCACCGCCCTGGGGACCTGCTCGGCGCCGTGGGCGCGCTCGCCGGGATCGTCCTGGTCATGCTGTTCGTCGTCTACGCGCACGGCACCACCGCCGGCGTCTCGCAGGACGTGCAGGGTTTCGCCGCCGACCTCGGTCGCGCACTCCAGATCCCCGTCGCGGTGCTCGAGTGGCTCCTGACGCTGGTCGCGCCGCTCGCTGTGCTCGTCGAGCTCGCAGTGCGGCGGCTCGGACGGCAGGTCGTCGAGGCCGTGGCCGCGGCGGCCGTGGCGCTGACGTCGTCCGTGCTCGTCGGGCTCGTCGTCGAGGTGCTCGGGTCGACCGCCCTCGTACGCGGCCTGTCGGTGCGGGTCGGAGCCAACCTGGCGCTCTCCGTGCCCACCTCGCTCGCGAGTGTGGTCGCGCTCCTTGTGGCCTCAGGTCCCCGAGTCCGGCGACGCACGGTTGCGTGGTCCTGGAACCTCCTCTGGGTCTCCCTCGCCATCATCGTGGTCACCGGACAGGTCTCGCTCCCGGGGACGACAGTCGCCTTCCTCCTCGGTGTCGCCTCGGGACTCGGGATCCGGTACGCCCTCGGGGTGACCTCCGGGCGGGTCGAGGGAAGGGCCCTGGTGGACGGGATCGTGCGCGCCGGCGTCGTGCCCGTGCACGTCGTCCGCCTCGACGACACTTCCGAGTCACGGTCGTTCGACGACCGGACCTACGAGATCACCTCGGCCGACGGGCGCATCGCGCACGCGGTCGTGATGGATGCGGACCGACAGGTCGTGGGAACCGTCTCACGGCTCTGGCGAGCGGTCCGGCTGCGCGGCGTCGAAGGCAGGTCGATCGTCTCCCTCCGACAGGCAGCCGAGCGGGCCGCGCTCGCCACCTACGCGGCGCGAGCGGCCGGGGTGCGGACGCCGGCGTTGGTCGGGATGGCTGAGGCCGCGGACTCGATGCTCCTCGTGATCGAGCACCTCGACGAGGCCGTCGCGCTACGTGAGCTGCCGGAGGACGAGTTGACGGACACTCTTCTCGCCAGGCTGTGGGACCAGATCAGGAAGCTGCATGCGGCCGGCATCGCCCACCGGGCGCTGACCTCCGCGAGCATCCTGGTCGACAGGCAGGGCGGGCAACCACGCATCTGGCTGACGGGGTGGGACTCGGCCGACGTCGCTGCATCTGAGCTCTCGCGGCGCATGGACGTGACCCAGGTCGTCGCGATGCTCGCGACCCGCATCGGTGCGACGCGAGCGGTCGATTCGGCCGCCCGTGCCCTCCCCGATGCCGAGGTCGCCGCTGTCGGCCCGCTTCTCCAGACCGTCGTGCTCCCCCGCCAGACGAGGGTCGAGGTCCGCGAACGCCGCGAGGTCCTCAGCGAGGTGCGCGCGGCACTGGTCGCCCGGATGCCCGACGCGGACGTCGAGCCGCAGCGCCTCGTGCGCTTCGGGGCGCGCTCCGTCCTGAAGGTGATCCTTCCGGTGGCCGCCGCAATCATCGTGCTGACCTCAGTCAATGTCGACCAGATCTCGACCGCACTGGCATCGAGCGACTGGCGATGGGCGGCCGTGGCGTTCCTGCTCGGCCTGGCGACGTTCGTCGGCGCCGGACTCGCCTTCGCCGCGTTCGCACCCGTCCGGATCTCGCTCTGGTCGGCGACTCTTGTCCATGCGGTCGGGGCATTCGTCGGCCTGGTCACGCCAGCGGGGCTCGGTTCGGCGGCGCTCAACCTCAGGATGCTCACGAAGCGCGGAGTGACGATGTCCCTCGCGGTCGCCACCGTGGCGCTCGTGCAGGTCTCCCAGCTCACGGTGACGGTTCTCCTTCTCGTCTTCCTGTCCGTCGTGTCCGGAACGACCACCTCGACCCAGTTCGCCCCGTCGACGGGGACTCTCGTGCTCATCGCCGTCCTGGCCGCGGCGGCTGGCGCGTCGCTGCTCGTGCCGACCGTGCGTCAGTGGGTCGTGCGAACCACCCTGCCGACGATCAGACAGACCTGGCCGCGCCTGGTGGAGATCGCGGGAGAGCCCCGCCGTCTGGCCGTGGCGGTGACCGGCAACGTGCTGCTCACGATGGGATACGTCCTCGCCTTCGACGCGACCCTCGCTGCCTTCGGTCAGCATCTGAGCCTGGTCCAGGTCGCGCTGGTCTTCCTCATCGGCAACACCGCGGGCGCGATCGTCCCGACGCCAGGAGGACTCGGTACGATCGAGGTCGCGTTCATCGGCGGCCTGACCGCGTCCGGGATCAACCCGGGGATCGCGGCGTCGGTCACGATCCTGTTCCGGGTGCTCACCTACTGGCTCCCGATCCCGATCGGCTGGCTCGCCCTGCGTCGGCTCCAGTCCACCGGGGAGCTCTGAGCGTCTCCAGGCTCGCTCAGGAGCTGACGGCGTCGCCCACCCAAGAGGTCAGCCGACGGGCGACGACGCGCCAGTCGGGACCCAGGGTGACGGCGATGACCAGCAGCAGCGTGGCCGCGCGCAGCACCCCGAGCCCAGCATCGGTCGGTGTCAACGGTCCGAGGTGGCGCGGGACGTACAGGCCCGCGACGACGATCATGCTCAACCACGGCCAGCGCGTCCGCCGCCACAGGAGATCGGCGATCACCGTCGCGAGCACGAGACCCGACGTGTAGTACGGATACGTTCCCGGGTCCAGAAGCATCCGCACCGCGAGCACGAGAGCGGGCACCACGATCCAGCGTCGCCGCAGCACGGCAACGAGCCCGAGAGCGACCCCCAGGAGCACCTGAGCCGGGCGGTCCCAGACCGGTGTCTCCGGCGATGTGACCCCGAACGGCCGCAGAGACGAGGAAGCAACGTTGGGGATCGAGAATCGGCCGGCGTGCAGCGTCGCCGGATCTGCGATCACGAACGGGAGCCACGCGAGAGCGATTCCCGCGACCCACGACCACGCGGCGCGCTGCCACCGCTCGCGTGGGAGCGCGAGAAGCACCGGGACGAAGGCCAGCGCCCACGGCTTCGCGTCAGCCGACGCGGCAAGCAGGAGGGCCGCGGTGGCTGCGCGTCCGCGCGAGACCGCGTGAAGCGCAGCGACCAGGAGCGCGAGCGCCAGGGCGTCGTCGAGGTGGGTGTAGTGGATGGCGAGCTCCGCCCACACGGGCATCAGCACCACGGCCGCCAGACCGCGTTGCCGCGCCGTGACGTTCACCTGCGGGAGGCGCGAGACGGCGTGGAGGAGGAGAGGCCCGGCGGCTGCGATAGCGACAGAAGCCAGCAGGCCCGACACCCATTCCGGGATTGCGCTCAGCGGCGCTGCCACCAGGAAGGTCAGCGGTCCCATCTGCAGCTCGGGATGGGTCGCGTACAGGTGGAGACCCCCGAGCTGCCCCGACGACCGGAGCAGTGCGCCACCCGAGACCACGAAGTGCCAGGACACGAGCGCATCGGTCGCGTTCATGACCGCCCACACGCCCATCCAGAACCACGGGAACCAGGCCGCCTCGATCCACCGCACCACAGGGAGCGCACGCTCCTGCTGCGCGGAGACGACGACACGTGTCTCCTGCGCCTCGACTACCGCCATCCGCGCGTCGACCTCTTCCGGGGCTCGGGGGACGCCTGCGAGGCGGCCAGGGACGAACCCGTCCGACGAGACGCGGGGCGCACGTCTCCGGGGACCGGTTCGCGGAGCGCGGGCGCGAGAGCCCGCGTCATGCGGAGACCACGACGACGGAGCGCCCGGTTCGCCGTCGGACCACCGGCTGCATTGCCGCCGAGGCGGCGGTGCGGGCGCGGTGATCCATGACCCGCGAGGATGGCACAGATACCTGGACAGAACCTGGGAGAGACGAGAGGACCGGGGGCGCGGGGGCCCTCTCCTGATCCACGTCGAGCCGAGGCAGAACCCCACAGGATGGCTCCCTAGAGTCATGCCGGACAACGACGGCGGGATGGCGAGGGGAGTGACGACCGTGGCGTGGAGACCACATCGACGGCGTCGCTGGTGGTTCGCCGCCGCTGCCGTCGTTCTCGTACCCCTGCTCGTCGTGGCCGCGCTGTGGCCCGCGACCCCCGGTGTCGGCGATGCCGGCTCGCTCATCAGAGCGCGCCTCGCTGCGCACGGTGCGCCCGTCCTGGATTCGCTGCCCGGCTCCGACAAGGTGGCTCGAGCGCTCGTCGCGACGGAGGACAGCAGGTTCTACGTCACCCCTGGCGTCGACCCGATCAGCGCCGCCCGTGCAGCGGTTGCGACGATCACCGGGAACGTCGACACAGGCGCGGCGACGCTCGAGCAGCAGCTCGCGAAGAACCTCTACTTCCCTCAGGACGACGGCCTGGTGGACAAGGTGAAGGAGGCTGAGGTCGCGCTCAAGCTCGATGCCGCCTACACCAAGCGGCAGATCCTGGTCATGTACCTCGGCGCCGTGTACTTCGGGCACGGGTACTACGGTCTTCCGGCGGCTGCCCAGGGCTACTTCGGCACGCAACCGTCGGCGTTGACCTGGGCGCAGGCGAGCCTCCTGGCCGGGCTCGTGCAGGCGCCGTCGGCCTATGACCCCGTCGGGCACCGTGACGCGGCGCGACTCCGACAACGTCACGTGCTCAACCGGCTCGTCGCCACCGGGGTCCTGACCACGGCGGAGGCGAACTCGGCGTTCGCCGCCCCCCTCAACCTTCGCTGACGCGTAGTCACGGGCGACGGCCCGATCGCGCTCGTCGACACCAGGGCGCGTGCGTCGTGGCAGGCCGGGAAGCTCTCAGGGCCGGGGCGCCGTTCGTGCCGCCCGAGTCGCCGAGACCCGTGCAGGGCGCGCAGTCTGCACGAAGTGCTCCGCGGCCGCACCGAGCCGCATGCCACGTCGCCAGACCGCGTCGAGGGACCGAGCGAGGTCGACACCCTCGAGAGGGACCTCGACGAGTCGCCCGTCCCTGAGTTCGTTGGCCACGGCGAGCTCGCTGAGCACTGCGGGGAAGCTGCCCGAGCCGACGAGCACCTTGACAGCTGCGTTCGAGTCGAGCTCGACCGCCGGCGCGACCATGGGTCGTCCGATGGCCATGCGCAACGTGTCCCGGGTGCCGGACCCGTCCTCGCGCGACGCCAGCGGTGTCTCGGCGAGCTCGTCCCGGCCGAGTGGGTGACGTCGTCGCGCAAGGGGGTGGTCCGGCGCGACGACGAGGACCAGACGATCGCTCGCGACGCGCCGCCGACGGAGGTCGGACGGCACCTGCGGCGTCTCGACGAAGCCGAGCTCGATCTCCCTGGCTCTCAAGGCCGCGATGACCTCCTGCGAGTTCGCCACCCGCAGCTGCACGGGTGGCTCCCCCGCTCGCCGACGGAACTCGCCCAACCAGGTCGGGGCGAGGTACTCCGCGATCGTCTG
>MLJW01000214.1_pt1 | contig 45124 bp, 52 predicted proteins | sample 888231 | NCBI WGS metagenome assembly MLJW01 (sample SAMN05788063, study PRJNA343431) | mine drainage metagenome | isolation source: sample collected from the inflow into an acid mine drainage treatment plant... | place: Germany: Lusatia, lignite mining district
CCGGCCAACCATTGAAGTGACTCGTTGGCCGGTATCCAGCGAGCATTGAGCGAGCGGCCAAGGCGGCGGATGCCGCCGCCCGGCGAGGGACGATACAACCGGTCAATTCATTGGGCGGTTGGTATAACTGTGCATTTCCTTGATGGTAGCGATCAATCTTGATGTGTTTTCAGAACGGGTCTTGATCAGCAGCAGCGCCTCGCTGTCCTCATGCAGGGCCCCGTCCCAGCGGTAGACCGAGGTTATCCCCTCCAGGAGATTGACGCAGGCGGCCAGGCGCTGTTCCACCAGGGCCTGGGCGATGGCGCGGGCCTCGTCGCGGTGGGCGGCGGTGACGTAAACCAGACAGGCGTCCATAGTCGATACCATTGTTTAATGAAGCGGCGGCGCACAACTACGCTTGACGGCATAAATCGGCGGGCAGCGCCGCCGCCAGCAGGTCTGCCGCGTCATCGATACCGCTGGGAGCCGGCAAAGCCTTGGCAGGCAAGGAAAACAACTTTTGGAGTTGCTGTTCCAGGCGCGCCGGCACGAACAGATCCGTGCCTTCAATCTCCAGGCATCGGCCGTTTTCCCGCAGCCACTCAATCATATACGGCGCTTCCGGCCAATCCGGGCGCGGGATATGCAGCATGGGCACGCCGTTGACCGCCGCTTCGGTGAAGGTGCCGTAGCCGGGCTTGCCCAGGATGACGTCGGACGAAGCCAGAAGATCACCGAACGCCATGGGCACCGTTTCGCGGTCGATGAGATCGGGATGGCCGCAAGGATCGCCGGCCAGCACCCATTTCCAGCCCGGAAGCCGGGGAAAGAGGCTGTAATCCAGGGGATAGGCCATGCCGCCGAAGGCGATCAGCCCCACCTTTTCATGGGCGGCGGCCCCGATCAGGGCACGCAGGCGGTCCGGCGCGGCGCGGCCCTGGCGGGCCAGCGGGCCGATGGAGCGCAGGTTGGGCAGCCCCGGCATGGGCATGGCCGGACTGGGGCGCAGAAAGGCCCGGGCCGAGGCATAGCCGGCGCGGATTTCGGCCAGAATCTCCTGGGCGCCGTCCAGGCCGCCGCAATAATGACCGAATAGATCCAGCCAGTTGAGGCAACTGAGGGCATAGGCCGGAATCCCGGCCTCGCGCGCCGCCAGCAGCGCCACATAGGATACGTTGGACAGCACCAGATCAACGCCGCTCCGGCGCATCTTCGCGGCCAAAGCCGACACGGTGGCGGCCAGACCGGCATGCAAGCGGCGGTAGCGGTGGTGCGAGGCGGCCACATCCACCTCCAGGATCGAGCGCATCACCAGGCCGAAATCGGCGCTGTCCCCGATGGGCTCGCTCCACAGCGCCGTCTCGGCGCCATAGCAGCCGCGCATCCACGCCGGATCGACGGCGCTTTGCACGCTGACGGCCAGACCGGGACGGCGGCGGCGCAGGGCCTGCACCACCGGCGCGGTCATCGCCGCATGGCCGTAGCCGTGCGCCGACAGGGCCACCAGCAGATGACCGCCCATCAAAGCGCTCCCCGCCCCGCCCTACTGGGCGCTGGGCGACAGCTGCCAGCCGGTGAAATCGCCGTTGCCGGTGGGGCGGCGGCAGAAGGTTTCCATCCAGTCCCAGGTGGTGACGCGCGGATGCTCCTGATCGAAAATGAACTGGCCGTCCTTGACCGCCGGCACCGATTCGCTGGTGCTGAGGGTCATCTTGTTGGCCACGCATTCGCTGGTTTCCGAGGTATCATGCCGGGTGGTGCGGATGGTGACGGTATAGGTGGCGTTCTTTTCCTCGTCGGAGGAATTGACGTTGGTTCCCGGCGTGGAATCGCTGAGGTTCGACATGTTGGACTTGATGGCCTTCAAGGTCAGATCCTTCAGCATGCCGATCATCAGATGGTTGCTGGGGGCGTTGGCCGACTGGAAATAGCCGTCCACATTGGTCAGAACATCGTCCACCACCGCCTGCGGCAGCCCATCGACGCGGGCGATATCGGCCGCGTCGGAGGCCAGGGCCGGACCGGCGGCCAGGCAAGCCAGAACAAAAACGGGAACGGCGGCTTTCAGGCGGGACGACATGGGCTGATCCTCGTTGAGCGGTGTCGTTGAAGAACTGCGGAGTGCTTTTAAGAACCGATTAAGACAGCATTATGGCGCCATACGAAAAAGGGGCTGCCGTTTGGCAACCCCTTTTCCCGAAGAGTGGCTTCGATTGGTCGGGCAGGCCGGATTCGAACCGACGACCCCCAGTCCCCCAGACTGATGCGCTACCAGACTGCGCTACTGCCCGTCAGGAAACCACTCTGACCTTCCTCGTTGGAAGGAGCGGCACTATACCACCTAATTTTTGGAACGCAATGACCTTTTGGAAAAAAATACCCCAGGGGAAAAAGGACTAAAAACCAAGCGTAATTAAGGGCTTCGCCCTTGCCGCGAGGCGGCGAGAACGTCGCGCAGATCTTCCAGTTCCCGCAGGATCGACAGCAGTTCATCGCGGCCGGTGGCCGGCTCCTCCACTGCAGGCGGCGGCGGCTCCAGGGACTGTTGCGGCTGATCGTCCTGGATGGCGGCAAACACCGTCTCGGGCGGTGGCGCGGTGACCGGCGCCATGATTTCGGCGGCCTCGGCCTCGGTTTCGGCGGGTTCGGCCTCAAAAAGGCCGCTCTCGGGAAAGAGGGAATCCGGCAGAAAGGCCTCGGCGCGGCGGGGCGGCGGCGCCTGCCAGGGGGCCTGGCCGTCATCGTCGGGGGAAAAGGCGGACGGTTCGACGGAGGGCGGCGGCTCGGGCGTGGGATCGCGGTAAATCTCGCGGCCCATATCCTGCAGGATTTTCACCACCCCTTTGATGGTGTAGCCGTCCTTGTAAAGGAAATCGCGGATGCGCCGCAGCAGGATGACGTCTTCCGGGCGGTAGTAGCGCCGTCCGCCTCCCCGCTTCAGCGGCTTGATCTGCGAGAATTTGCTCTCCCAGAAGCGCAGCACATGCTGCTGCACGCCAAGCTCGTCGGCCACTTCGCTGATGGTGCGGAACGCCGCGTCGGATTTTCCATTCCGGCGCGACGCCGAAAGATCCTGGTCCTCGGCGGATGTCACGGTCACGGCTCGGCGCTATCGGCGTGACCGTTGTTGATGCGGCTGCGCAGAAGTTGCGAGGGCCGGAACACCAGCACGCGGCGCGGCAGAATGGGCACTTCCTCGCCGGTTTTGGGGTTTCGTCCGATGCGCTGCCCTTTGGAGCGCACGGCAAAGCTGCCGAAGGATGAAATCTTGACGGATTCACCCCGGGCCAAAGCGTCGGAAATCTCGTTCAGCACCAATTCCAGAAGATCGGCCGACTCATTGCGTGAGAGCCCGACTTCCTGATAAACGGCTTCACTTAACTGGGCGCGGGTAATGGTATTTGCTGCCATGCCGCCACATCCTTCCAGAGATTACGGGAAGAAGCTAACGCTTGCGCAGAAAGCAGTCAATATCAAAGGGATGGCACAAACTGTTCGCGCGGGGGTTTTTCCCCTGGAAGGCTTACATGCGAACCAGCGCCGCGCCCCAGGTGAAGCCGCCGCCCATGGCCTCCAGCAGCACCAGATCGCCGCTCTTGATGCGGCCGTCGCCCACCGCTTCCGACAGCGCCAGCGGCACCGAGGCCGCCGAGGTGTTGGCATGGCGATCCACCGTCATCACCACCCGATCGGGAGACAGGTGCAGCTTGCGGGCGGTGCCTTCCAGAATCCGCTTGTTGGCCTGGTGCGGCACCAGCCAATCGAGATTTTGCGCGGAAAGGCCGTTATGGCTCAGGGCCTCGTCCACCACGGCGGCCAGATTGGACACGGCATGACGGAACACCTCGCGGCCTTCCATGCGCAGATGCCCCACCGTCTGGGTCGAGGACGGGCCGCCATCCACATGCAGCAGATCGTAATGCCGGCCGTCGGAATGCAGATGGGTGGAAAGGATGCCGTTATCCTGGTTTGTTCCCCGCCCATCCTCGGCGCGCAGCACCACGGCGCCGGCGCCATCGCCGAACAGCACGCAGGTGCCGCGGTCTTCCCAATCGAGAATGCGCGAGAAGGTTTCGGCGCCGATCACCAAGGCGGTCTTCACCTGCCCGGACTTGACGAAGTTATCGGCGGTGGACAGGGCGAAGATGAAGCCCGAACAAACCGCCTGCACATCGAAGGCGAAGCCGCCGGTCATGCCGAGAGCCGCCTGCACACGGGTGGCGGTGGCGGGAAAGGTATTGTCGGGGGTGGCGGTGGCCACCACGATCAGATCGAGATCGGCGCCGGAAAGACCGGCATGCGCCAAAGCCTTGCGGGCGGCGGCGATGGCCAGATCCGAGGTTTTCTGCCCCTCGGCGGCGACATGGCGCTGGCGGATGCCGGTACGCTCGATAATCCACTCGTCGCTGGTGTCGACCCGGGCCGCCAGTTCGGCATTGGTGACGACGCGTTCGGGCAGATAGCCCCCAACGCCGATGATACGAGAGCGGATGGTCATTTAAAGTGCCGCCACCTGTGCCGAAGCTTCGTCGGAGTTGACCCGCTCTAGCTCGCGCTTGATGCGCTCGTTGAAACCGTGCGTCACCAGCTCCACCGCCACGCCGATGGCATTGGCGAAGCCGACCGCGTCGGTGCCGCCATGGCTCTTCACGGCAATGCCGTTCAGCCCCAGGAACATGGCGCCGTTATAGCGGCGGGGATCGGTGCGCAGCTTGACCTTGACCAGGGCGGAGCGGGCCAGCAGATAGCCGATTTTCGCCAGCCACGAGCTGGAGAAGGCTTCTTTCAGGAAGGTGGCGTAAAGCCTGGCCAGCCCTTCGGCGCTTTTCAGGGCGATATTGCCGGAAAAACCGTCGCTGACCACCACATCCACCGTACCGGCGGCAATGTCGTTGCCTTCCACGAAACCGTGGAATTTGATGGGCAGGGCTCCGGTGCGCAGAACGGCCGAGGCGCTGCGCACGGCGTCGTTGCCCTTCAGCTCTTCCGATCCGACATTGAGGATGCCGACGCTGGGCTGCTCGATCCCCAGAACGATGCGGGCGAACACCTCGCCCATCACCGCGAACTGCACCAGATTGCGGGCCGAACAGTCCACATTGGCGCCCAGATCCAGCATCACGCTTTCGCCGTGCCGGGTGGGGAAAAAGCCGGCGATGGCCGGGCGGTCGATACCGGGCAGCATACGCAGCACGAATTTCGACACCGCCATCAGGGCGCCGGTGTTCCCGGCCGATACCACGGCGGCGGCATCGCCCTGCGACACCGCATCCACCGCCATCCACATGCTGGACTGGCGGCCCGTCCGCAGCACCTGCGAGGGCTTGTCGTCGCCGGTCACCACCTGATCGGTGTGCCGGATACGGCAGGCCGGGCGCAAATCGGGGTGTTGCTCCAGCAGCGGCTCCAGTTTTGCCTGGTCGCCGAACAGCAGGAAATCCACATGCGGCAACCGCGTGCGTGCGATCTGCGCACCCTGGATCACCATTTCGGGGGCGTCATCGCCCCCCATGGCATCCAGTGAAATCGTCAAGCGCGTGGTCAATTACCGCAGTCCCCGACAGCTTTAACCGGTTGCGTAAGGTTACGCGGCGGCCTCGGACTCGGCCACGACTTCGCGGCCGTCATAGTGGCCGCAGGCGCCACAGACGTGATGCGGCAACTTGGGTTCGCCGCAGTTGGGGCACTCCATATGACCGACCGACTTCAGGGCGTCATGGGAGCGACGCATGTTGCGGCGGGATTTGGAGGTCTTTTTCTTCGGAACAGCCATTTCAATTACTCACTGCCAAAGGGCACAAACGAAGGGAGCCTTATTAACGAAAAACTCTCCCTAGGGCAAGCGCAATGCGCCGCCCCAACATCTATTTCTTTTGCAAAGAGGCCAGAGCGGCGAACGGATGGGGTTTTCCCCCCTCCTCCGGCGCCGGTTCCTCCTCGCCGCCGATCTCCTGGAAGGCGGCGCCGGGAGCGCGCGGAAAGGGATCGAGCGCCAGGGCCAGATGCTCGGCCACCGCCTCGCCCAGATCGATGGCGCCGCCCCGGATGGGTTCGGGCGGATCATCGGCATCCAGATCCACCAGGATATCGGTGTCCTCCACCTCTTCCTCGGGACCATAGGTCAGATCGAAGCCGTCGTCGATATCCTGCCGCACCGGTTCCAGGGTGATGACGCAGGCCTGGCGCACCCGGGCCTGGAATTTGGCCTTCAGGCGCACCAGTTCGCCGCCCGGCAGCATTTTCAGCCGCAGCTGCGCCGCCAGCCGGTCCACCGCCAGGATGCCGAAGCGTTCGGCCAGCGCCGCGCATTCCTCGGGGCTGGCCTCGATCTCGTAGCCGCGCTCGGCCACGCTTAAGGTTTCCAGCCGCACGGGGCGGGAAAATTCCGGCGGAATGTCCATCGCCTCGGTCATGCCTTAAAGCTCCGGCGCCGAGAAACGCAGGCGGCCCTGCATCAGCGCCGCATCCTCCTGGGCGTCCAGCAGCGCGGCCTGGGCCCGCACATAGGCCACCATGGCCCGCAGCACGGCGGGATCATCCATCTTGCCGCGATAGAGATTGCGGGCCAGGGCGTCGGAGAGGGCATCAGGGGTGTCCAGGGTGCCGTCGTAGGCCTGGATGCGACCGAAGAAGGCCTTGGCCATCTTCTTGATCTTAGGCGCCATGCCCATGTCGCTCACCCCCATTTCGCGCAGGCAGCCATCGAAGTCGGCGAACATCAGATCAAAGGTTTTCTGGCTGAGATCCAGCGCCTCGCCGCCGATGCGGCCCAGGCGGCGGAACAGCAGAAAGGCATGCAGCACCACCAGATCGAAGCGGCCATCGATGCTATCGGCCACCCGGCCCCGCAGATAGAAGGCCTCCTGCCGGGCCTGGGCCACCACCGTCTCGTAGAGATCGTGGGATTCGTTTTCCCACCGCGGCTTGCCGCCCAACAGAGTTTTGAAAATGCCCAAATCGGTACTCCAATTGAAATCCGCCGCAAGACCGGCGTCTGTGAAGGGTGGCGTTGACAACAAGCCCCCTGCACGTCACTTTGCTTCACACTATCGGCCCAGGGCGGGCGGCGTCAACGAGTCGCGTTTCATGGCCCTGCCGCCCTTTAAAGATCTTTAGGATGACGATGCGCCCCGCTTCCATCTTCACGCTGTTCGCCGCCGCCCTGACCCTTTCGGTCGGAGCCTGCACGCCCACCATCGATATCCGCGGCAACGTCCCCCCGCCGGAACGGCTGAAGGAGATCAAGCCCGGCGAGATGGGCAAGAACGACGTGATGGCTCTGCTGGGCACGCCGTCCGACACCTCCACCTTCGGCGACGACGCCTGGTACTATGTCAGCAGCAAGGTTTCGACCTACGCCTTCTATCCGCCCGAGGAGATCGAGCGCCAGGTGGTGGAGATCAAGTTCAACCGCCAGGGCAAGGTGATCAGCATCAATACCCTGGGCCTGAAGGACGGCAAGGAGATCGATCTCATCACCAAGACCACGCCGGCCCCCGGCCGCGATCTGACGGTGCTGGAACAGTTGCTGGGCAATGTGGGCCGCTTCAGCGGAGGCGGCGCCACCCCCGGAACCGGGCCGTAACGGCCCCGCCGGTTCCCAAGATGAAAACGCCCCGGAGGTTTCCCTCCGGGGCGTTTTTTCTTATCGCTTTCGCCTTCTGTCGTCCGTTCCTATCCGGCCAGGATGGCCAGCAGGAGAATGGCGACGATATTGATGATCTTGATCATGGGATTGACGGCGGGACCGGCGGTATCCTTGTAGGGATCACCCACGGTGTCGCCGGTCACGGCGGCCTTGTGGGCATCCGAGCCCTTGCCGCCGTAATGGCCATCCTCGATATACTTCTTGGCGTTATCCCAGGCGCCGCCGCCCGAGGTCATGGACAGGGCCACGAACAGGCCGGTCACGATGGTGCCCAGCAGCATGGCGCCCAGGGCCGAGAAGGCCGCGGCCTGGCCGGCCACCGCCGACACCACGAAATACAGCACCACGGGCGCCAGCACCGGCAGCAGCGAGGGCACGATCATCTCGCGGATGGCGGCCTTGGTCAGCATATCGACGGCGCGGCCGTAATCGGGCTTGCCCGTTCCCTCCATGATGCCGGGGATTTCCTTGAACTGACGGCGCACTTCCACCACCACCGCCCCGGCGGCCCGGCCCACGGCCATCATGCCCATGGAGCCGAACAGATAAGGCAGCAGACCACCGATGAACAAACCGATGACCACGAAGGGGTTTTGCAAGCTGAAATCGACAGAGAGGTTGGGGAAATAGTGATGCAGATCCTCGGTATAAGCCGCGAACAGCACCAGGGCGGCCAACCCGGCGGAACCAATGGCATAGCCCTTGGTCACCGCCTTGGTGGTGTTGCCCACCGCGTCCAGGGCATCGGTGATCTTGCGCACATCCTTGGGCAAGTCGGCCATTTCGGCGATGCCGCCGGCATTGTCGGTGACCGGACCGTAGGCGTCGAGGGCGACGATGATGCCGGCCAGGGCCAGCATGGTGGTGGCGGCGATGGCGATGCCGTAGAGACCGGCGGCCATATAGGTGGTGATAATGCCCACCGAGATCACCAGCACCGGCAGGGCGGTGGCTTCCATGGACACCGCCAGCCCCTGGATGACGTTGGTACCGTGGCCGGTGGTCGAGGCCTGGGCCACGCTGCGCACCGGACGGAAATCGGTCCCGGTGTAATATTCGGTGATCCACACCAGCAGGCCGGTAATGATCAGCCCCACCACCGAGCAGCCGAACAGCGCCTTGGCGCTGATCACCAGACCGCTGCTGGTGGTGAACACGGCATGGAAGCCGAAGGTCAACTGGATGATGGCGGCGATGGCGATCAGGGACAGGATGCCGGCGGCGATCAAGCCCTTGTAGAGGGCGCGCATGATCTTGTTGGAGGCATCGAGGCGCACGAAGAAGGTGCCGATCACCGAGGCGATGATACAGCCGGCCGCGATGAGCAGCGGGAACAGCATCAGCTGGATCTGATCGCCGCCGCTGAAAAAGATCGACCCGAGCAGCATGGTGGCCACCGTGGTCACGGCGTAGGTTTCAAACAGATCGGCGGCCATGCCGGCGCAGTCGCCCACATTGTCGCCCACATTGTCGGCAATCACCGCCGGATTGCGCGGATCATCCTCGGGGATGCCCGCTTCCACCTTGCCCACCAGATCGGCGCCCACATCGGCGCCCTTGGTGAAGATGCCACCGCCCAGACGGGCGAAGATGGAAATCAGCGAGGCGCCGAACGACAAGGCCACCAGGCCTTCCATCAAATGACGTCCTTCGAACCCCAGATGACGCAAGGTGAAGTAGTACCCCCCCACGCCCAGCAGCCCCAGGCCCACCACCAGCATGCCGGTGATGGCCCCCGATTTGAAGGCCACATTCAGGGCCGGAGCCAACCCGCCGCTGCGGGCCGCCTCGGCGGTACGCACATTGGCGCGCACCGACACGTTCATGCCAATATATCCGGCCACGGCCGACAGCACGGCGCCGATCACGTAGCCGATGGCCACATGCACACCCAGTTTAACGCCCAGGATCACCCCGATGATGAGGCCGACCACGGCGATGGTGGAATATTGACGGTTGAGATAAGCCCGCGCGCCTTCCTGAACGGCGGCGGCGATTTCCTGCATGCGGTCGGTGCCCGCGGCACTGGAGAGAACGGCGCGGCTTGCGAACGCTCCGTACAACAGCGCCAGAATTCCACAAGCTAATACGAACGTGTAGGCCATGTTATGGCCTCCTTTCCCCTGATGAAGCCAATCTGACCGTCATTCTCTGGAATAAACGTACTGGCGAAAGCTCATTGTCGGAAAGAAAACGACGGAAACCAGCACAGCCTGCCAGAACCAGGGGAAGTCCGCAACGAAACTATTGTTATATCATATGATTATGCGCAATTTTGCGGCGCACAATAATCAGCGGTAATACATGGACTTTATAACGATATCATGGACCACGTTATCGCCGAACATTTTATTTCCCAGCCGGATCAGATGCTGGCGCACCGCCTCCTTGTCGGCGGGATTGCGGGCGTCGGCGTGCTGGGGAAGGAAATCGTATAAATCCAGATTGACCGCGTTCTGCAGCAGCGGCATCTGATCGGCCACCTTGGCCTGATCCTTGGCCAGCACCTGGATTTCCATATCGAGGCCCACCTGCTTGACGATCTGGCGGTTCTGGATGATGGGGATGATATAGGTGCCGAGATCGAAGAACACGGTGGGGGGCGGTTTGGCGGCCTCTTCCGCGGCTTTTTTCGCCGCCTCGACCTTCTGTTCCGCTTCGCGCTTGGCCAGAATCTCGGCAAAGGGGCCTTTGCCCAGCACCGTCATCACTCCCAGGCTGCCGCCCACCAGCAGCAGGAACAGCAGAATAATGACGACGATCTTTTTCATGGCGCTTCCCCGTGCGGATCAGAAATGCCGGTAGCCCGGCCGCGGCGGCGCCAGCGGCCGCCCCTCCCCGTCCAGCAGCCGCACCGGCTGGTCCGGGCCTTCGGCCGGCATCATCCGTCCGATACGGGTCAGGCGCAAGTCCAGGCTGCGTTCCAGGGCGGCCAGATCCTGCCGCCGCGCGGCGGGCGCGGTGAACAAAAGTTCGTAATCATCGCCGCCGGTCACGGCCTTTTCCAGACCATCCGCCCCCATCCGGGCCCGCACCGCCGCCGACAGCGGCACCATTTCGGCCCAAAGCTCGGCCGCCAGACCCGAGGCGGCGGCGATATGCCCCAGATCGCCCATCAGGCCGTCGGACACATCCATGCAGGCATGGGCCAGCCCGCGCAGGGCCATCCCCAGTTCCAGGCGCGGGCGCGGCAAACGGTAGCGTTCCAGCAGTTCTGGCTGTTCCGGCGCCTGGCCCAGGGCCACCTCCAGGCCGAAGGCGGCATCGCCGATGGTGCCCGAGACCCAAAGATCGTCTCCGGCGCGGGCGTTGCCGCGCAGCAGGGCCTGCCCGGCCGGCAGATCCCCCAGGGCGGTGGCGGCCAGGGTCAGCGGACCCGGCGTGGCCACGGTATCGCCGCCGATCAGAGCCAGGCCGAAGCTTTGGCAATCGGCGGCCAGGCCGGCGGCGAAAGCCTCCAGCCACGCGGCGCCGCTGCTGCGGGGAAAGCAGCAGGCCAGCAGCAGAAAGCGGGGCCGCGCCCCCGACGAGGCCAGATCCGAGAGATTGACCCGCACCAGCTTGCGGGCGATGAGATCGGGCGGATCATCGGGCAGAAAATGCACCCCGGCCACCAGGGCGTCGGTGCTGAGCGCCCAGGCCATGCCGTCGGGACCGTCGATATAGGCGCAGTCGTCCCGCAGCGACTGGGCGCCGGCATGGCTTTGCGCCAGCGGCGCGAACAGGCGGGCGATCAGGCCGAATTCGTCAATCGACGGCATGCCCGCCAAAATCTTCCGCCCGCACCACGCGGGCGATGCGGTCCAGCACGGCGTTGACCAGCCCCGGCTCGGGTCCGGCGAAGAAGGCCTTGGCCACATCCACATATTCGCTGATGGCCACGCGGGGCGGCACATCGGGGCGGGTGGCCAGTTCGAAGGCGCCGGCGCGCAGGATGGCGCGCAGCACCGCTTCCAGCCGCTCCACCGACCAGTCGCCGGTCAGGGCGCCGCCGATCATGGTGTCGAAATCGTCGCGCCGGGCCATGGTGCCGCGCAAAATGGCGGCGAACAGCACCTTGTCGGGTTCGGCCAGCTGAGCCTCCACCTCGCCCTCGTCGGCGCCGGGCGGCGTGACCAGGGTTTTGCTGCCGATGCCGTGTTCCAGGAAATCGGCCAGGATGCTGTCGAGAGCGGCGCCGGTCAGTTCGGCCTCGTAAAGGGCCTGCACGGCGGCCAGACGGGCCGAGGAGCGGCGCTGCGCGCCGCCGTTGGGTTTGCGGGGGGCTTTTTCTGTCATTTCGGTATAAGGCTCAGTTCTCTTTTGATATCGATCATGCGCAGGCAGGCGCGCGCCGCCTGACCGCCGAAATTGCGGCGTTCGGGCAGGCAGCGTTCCATGGCCTGCGGGCGGTTGTGCACGGTCAGGATGCCGTTGCCCACCGCCAGGCTGAAGTCCAGGGTCAGGGTCTGCAGTCCGTCCATGGCCAGACGGCAGACATGCTCGTAATGGTCGGTCTCGCCGCGAATGGCGCAGCCCAGGGCGATGTAGCCGGCATAGCGTTCATCGGTGGCCCGCAGCTCCATGGCGCGCACGGCATAGCGCACCGCCGCCGGAATTTCCAGGATTCCCGGCACGATCAGGCGCTTGTAGCCCACGCCCTGGGCGGAGAGCTCCTTGACGGCGCCCTTGACCAGGCCGTCGGTGATCTCCTCGTAGAAGCGGGATTCCACGATCAGCACGCGCATGCCGTTCATGATGCCTCCTAAACTGCCGGAACGCCGCCGACGGCGTTCAGATGACCGCGATGGGCCGCTGCTCCACCACCTTCAGGCCGTAGCCTTCCAGGCCGATGATGGTGCGCCTGGTGTTGGACAGCAGGATCATCTCCGTGACCCCGAGATCCAGAAGAATTTGCGCCCCCACCCCGTAGTCGCGCAAGGCTCCGGCATCGGGATGGCCTTCCACATGGGCTTTCACCCGGTCGCTGAGGCTGGTTGGCGAGGGCTCGCGGATCAGCAGCACCACGCCGCGCCCGGCTTCGCCCACCATGCGCATGGCTTCGTGCAGCTGGCCGCCCTTGCCGGTATCGGTGGTGCCCAGCACATCATCGAGCACGTTGAGGGCGTGCACGCGGGCCAGCACCGGCCCGCCCTGCGTCGGATCGCCCTTCACCAGAGCGATATGTTCGGCATAGGCCACGGTGTTGGTGTAGATCACCATCTTCCATTCGCCGCCATAAACCGAGTTCAGGGTGGTTTCCACCGAACGGCGCACGATTTTATCGTTCTTGCGGCGATAGGCGATGAGATCGGCGATGGTGCCGATCTTCAGGCCGTGAAACTGGGCGAACTTCACCAGATCCGGGGTGCGGGCCATGGTGCCGTCGTCGTTCATGATCTCGCAGATCACCCCGGCGGGGGTCAGCCCGGCCAGGCGGGCCACGTCCACCGCCGCCTCGGTATGGCCGGCGCGCACCAGCACGCCGCCATCGCGGGCCACCAGCGGGAAGACATGGCCGGGGCTGCCGATATCGGCGGCGCCCTTGGCGGGATCGATGGCCACTTCCACGGTGCGGGCGCGGTCGGCGGCGGAAATACCGGTGGTCACCCCTTCCCGCGCCTCGATGGACACGGTGAAGGCGGTCTGATGCCGCGAGGCATTGTCCTGGGCCATCAGGCGCAGGCCCAATTGCTGCACCCGTTCGCGGGTCATGGACAGGCAGATCAGGCCGCGGCCGTAGCGGGCCATGAAGTTGATGGCCTCGGGCGTGGCCATCTGGGCCGGGATCACCAGATCCCCTTCGTTTTCGCGGTCCTCGTCATCCACCAGGATGAACATGCGGCCCTGACGCGCCTCTTCGATGATCTCTTCGATGGGCGACATATATTCATGAAATTGCGACACGGTCGGTCAGTCCTTTTCGAGCAGCCGCGCAACATAGCGCGCCAGCATGTCGATTTCCATATTCACCAGCGAGCCTTCGACATAACGGCCGAAGGTGGTCACGGTCTGGGTATGCGGGATGATATTGACACCGAAACGGTCGCCTTCAACCTCGTTCACCGTCAGCGACACCCCATCCAGCGCCACCGATCCCTTGGGGGCCACGAATTTCTTCAAGGAGTCCGGGGCCTGGAAGGTATAGCGCAGCGATTCGTTCTCAGGCCGGATCGAAACCACGCGGGCCACGCCGTCCACATGGCCGGACACGATATGGCCGCCCAGTTCGTCGCCCACCCGGGTGGGACGCTCCAGATTGACGCGGTCGCCGGCCTTCCAGCCGCCCAGGGTGGTTTTGGCGATGGTTTCCGCCGAGGCCTGCACCTCGTACCAATCCGCGCCCTTGGCCACCACCGTCAGGCAGATGCCGTTATGGGCGATGGAGGCGCCCAGGGGCACGTTCGCCAGATCATAGGCGGTGCGCAGCCGCAGGGTGACATCACCCTTGCCTTTTATTTCAAGAACTTCACCAAGGTCGCTCACAATTCCAGTGAACATCAGACGTCATCCCTCGTCAGGAATTCAAACAGATCGTCGCCGAATTCGGCAACCGACAATCGGGTAAAGCGGGGCGCCCCGTCCAACTGATCCACACCGAAGGCGACGGCGGCGGGCACGCCGTCGCCGCCGATGAGCATGGGGGCGCGGAACCAGGCCAGGCGGTCCACCAGATCATGGCGCAGCAGCGCCGCCGACAGATGGGCGCCGCCCTCCACCAGCACGCGCGTCAGCCCGCGCCGGCCCAGGGCGGTGAAGACGGCGGCAAGATCCACCCCCTCCTCGCCCGCCGGCACCTCGATGACCTCGACGCCGCAGCGGCTGTAGGCCTCCAGTCGTTCGACCGGATTGCCCTCGGCGGTGATCAGCCAGGTGGGCACCCGGCGGGCATCGGCCACCAGGCGGGCGGTCAGCGGCAGGCGCAGACGGCTGTCCACCACCAGGCGCACCGGCGAACGATGCTGCAGGCCCGGCAGGCGGCAGGTCAGATCGGGATCATCGACAATGGCGGTGGTGGACCCCACCATGATGGCGTCGGCCTCGGCGCGCAGGCGATGCCCGGCCTCGCGGGCCCTGGCGCCGGTAATCCATTGGCTGTGACCGCTGCCGGTGGCGATGCGGCCATCGAGCGAGGTGGCGGCCTTCAAGGTGATCAGGGGGCGTCCGTGGTTGATGCGGCTGAAGAAGCCGGCGTTCAGCTCGGCCGCCTCCTCGCGGCAGATCCCCAGATCCACCTCCAGCCCGGCCTGGCGCAGCAGAGCCAGGCCTCGCCCGGAAACGCGGGGATCGGGATCATCCACCGCCACGCAGACGCGGCGCACCCCGGCGCGGATCAGCGCCTCGGCGCAGGGCGGGGTTTTGCCGTGATGGCTGCAGGGTTCCAGGGTGACATAGGCGGCAGCCCCTCGCGCCGCCGCTCCGGCCTGGGCCAAAGCCAGGCTTTCGGCATGGGGGCGCCCGCCGGGCGCGGTCCAGCCGCGCCCCACCACCCGGCCGCCGCCAACCAGCACGCAGCCCACCGCCGGATTGGGCCACACCTGTCCCAGGCCGCGCCGCGCCAGCCCCAGGGCCGCCCGCATATGGGCGAGGTCAGTCGTCGAGATCGGACTCGCCACCGGGCTTTCCAATGAAATGCTTGCCGACGAAATCTTCGAAATCCTTGGCTTCGCGGAAATTGCGGTAAACGGAGGCGAACCGCACATAGGCCACCTGATCGAGGGCGGCCAGGGCCTCCATCACCAGTTCGCCGATGGTGGCGGTGGGGATTTCGCTTTCGCCGCTGCTTTCCAGCCGGCGCTGAATGGAGTTGACGATGCGCTCCACCCGGTCGGGATCGACGGGGCGCTTCCTGACGGCGATGGCGATGGAGCGGGCCAGCTTGTCGCGGTCGAACACGCTGCGCTGGCCGTTCTTCTTCACCACGATCAGTTCGCGCAGTTGTACCCGTTCGAAGGTGGTGAAGCGCGATCCGCATTGCGGGCAGGACCGGCGGCGGCGGATGGCCGCGTTATCGTCGGTGGGACGGGAATCCTTCACCTGGGTATCGTCATGACCGCAAAAAGGACAACGCATTGCTCTCTTCCCCCCTGAAAAAGGCTTCCGGCGGGGCCGGAAGCCTTTTTACCCTAAAATCAGGACTGATAGATCGGGAACCGCTGGCACAAGACCCGCACGGCGGCCCGGGCCTTGGCCTCGGCGGCCGAGTTATCCTCGGGCGAGGCGGCCAGGCCGTCCAGCACGTCGCCGATCAGATTGCCCACCTGCACGAATTCCTCCACCCCGAAGCCGCGGCTGGTGGCGGCGGGAGAGCCCAGGCGCACGCCCGAGGTGATGGTGGGCTTTTCCGGATCGAAGGGAATGCCGTTCTTGTTGCAGGTCATCCCCGCCCGCTCCAGGCTGGCCTCGGCGGCCTTGCCGGTCAGGCCCTTGGGGCGCAGATCCACCAGCATCAGATGGGTGTCGGTGCCGCCCGAAACGATGGCCAGGCCGCGCTGCACCAGGGTGGCGGCCAGGGCGGCGGCGTTTTCCTTCACCGCCTGGGCGTAAAGCTTGAACTCGGGGCGCAGCGCCTCGCCGAAGGCCACCGCCTTGCCGGCGATGACATGCATCAGGGGTCCGCCCTGAATGCCGGGGAAGATGGCCGAGTTGAACTTCTTGCCGAGATCGGCGTCGTTCGACAGGATCATGCCGCCGCGCGGGCCGCGCAGGGTCTTATGGGTGGTGGTGGTCACCACATGGGCGTGCGGCAGCGGGCTCGGATGCACGCCGCCGGCCACCAGACCGGCGAAATGGGCCATATCCACCATGAAATAGGCGCCGACCGCATCGGCAATGGCGCGGAAGCGGGCGAAATCGATCTCGCGCGGATAGGCCGAGCCGCCGGCGATGATCAGCTTGGGCTTATGCTCCTTGGCCAGAGCCTCCACCTGTTCGTAATCGATGCGGTGATCGTCGGGGCGGACACCGTAGGACACCGCCTTGAACCATTTGCCCGACATGTTGGGGGCGGCGCCGTGGGTCAGATGGCCGCCGGCGGCCAGGTTGAGGCCGAGGAAGGTGTCGCCCGGCTGCAGCAGGGCGAAGAACACCGCCTGATTGGCCTGCGAACCGGAATTGGGCTGCACATTGGCATAAGCGCAGCTGAAAAGCTGCTTGGCGCGGGCGATGGCCAGGTCCTCGGCCACATCCACGCATTCGCAGCCGCCGTAATAGCGTTTGCCGGGATAGCCTTCGGCATATTTATTGGTCAGCACCGACCCTTGAGCCTCCAGCACCGCCTTCGAGACGATGTTTTCCGAGGCGATCAGCTCGATCTGGTCCTGCTGGCGGCTCAGCTCCTTGCCGATGGCGGCGAACAGATCCGGATCGGTCGAGGCCAGAGCGGCCCCGAAAAAGCGCTGCAGGGTTGCCTTGTCGGTCGACATGTAAAATCCTTCCTTCTCTCAGCTCATCTTGGCGACGCGCGCGGCGTGCCGTCCGCCCTCGAAGGCGGTTTCCAGGAAAATCTTCAGGCAGTCCTTGGCCACTTCCACCCCCAGGGTGCGGCCGCCGAAGACGATGACGTTGGCATCGTTATGCTGGCGGCAGAGGCGGGCGCCGAAGGCGTCGTGCACCAGGGCGGCGCGCACATGGGCGTGGCGGTTGGCGGCGATGCTGATGCCGATGCCGGTGCCGCACACCAGAACGCCGCGGGCGGCGCGGCCCTCGTTCAGAGCGGCGGCCATGGCATCGGCGTAATCGGGGTAATCCACCGAAGCCGTGCCGTCGGTGCCGAGGTCCAGCACGCCGTAGCCCTGCCGGATCAGCTCTTCCTTGAGGAGGGTTTTAAGTTCGAGGCCGCCGTGATCGGAGGCCAGGGCGATGATGTCTTTGGTCATGACGACAGTATAAGCCCGCAAAAGGAGTAACGGCGCTACTTACCATATCTTGCCCGCCATTGCCACTGCGCACCACCATATTCCGGTGATTCGGCCCGGCCCGCCGGGTGTGAAAAAGCATTCTCCCAGAACGCGCCGGCAGTGCCCCAGGGATTCACATGACCGAGTCTTAATGTCGATAGGATAGGGGTTATTATACCTATAACACAAAAATTATAACCAAAAGGATATGAGTATTCGCGCAGCGTTCAGTGGTGCGGGATGCTGGCACCAGCAATAAGGGCTCTGCACATCTTTACTGGGGAATGATAATCTGAAAGAAATCATTATTGAATTTCCCCGCAATAGCATTGACAGCGCACTGTAGCTATGCATATTTATGAGCCTATTATATGAACCTAGCTGGGTCGGGATCAGCATGACCGAGAATATCGTGGAAAAAGTGTCGCGTGACGACATCCTGCGGATGGCCGTCGATGTGGTTGCTGCCTATGTCAGTAAGAATCCCCTGCCGGCTGGACAGATCTCCGAAGTGATTCACACCGTTTACAATTCTCTCAGCCAGCTGGACAGCCAGCCGGCCGAGCCGAAGGCCGAGGCGCCGCGTCCGGCCGTGTCGGTGAAGCGGTCGGTGCATCCCGACTACATCGTCTGTCTGGAAGATGGCAAGAAACTGAAGATGCTGAAGCGGCATCTGCGCACCACCTACAACATGACCCCGGACGAATACCGCGCCAAGTGGGGCCTGCCGGCGGATTATCCGATGGTGGCGCCCAATTACGCCGCGCAGCGTTCGGATTTCGCCAAGAAGATCGGCCTGGGCCGCAAGGTGGATGATGTTTCGGATGACCGCCGCGGCCGCCGGCCGCGCGTCGCCAAGTAATACCGGCCAACCATTGAAGTGACTCGTTGGCCGGTATCCAGCGAGCATTGAGCGAGCGGCCAAGGCGGCGGATGCCGCCGCCCGGCGAGGGACGATACAACCGGTCAATTCATTGGGCGGTTGGTATAATACCGCCCTTCTTATCTGCCGAACAAGGCCGCCCCTCGCCGGGCGGCCTTGTTTTTAGGCGCCGTTTTTCTGCAAAACCCAAAGGAGTTTGCGGTAAGCCGCCATTTTCAGGGTGGTTTCCCCCATGGTCGGCGAACCGACGATGGAAATCTCGGTATTGCTGACCGGATCGACAGCGCTGACCTTGACGGCATTGCCTACCCGGCGGAACTCGAACAACACGGCGTCCGGCGGGGGCGTCTTCACAGCGGCAGCTCCGCCTGGTCCAACGGCGCGAAGAGCGCGTCCAGCGCCGCCGGGGCCACCGCGTCGGCCGTGGCCTGGCGCCAGCGCGGCACATAGCCCCGCTCCACCAGCTTGGCCCGCACCCCCTCGCGGAAATCATTGCCCAGCGCCATGCGCAGGGACATGCGGTATTCCCGCACCAGAGCCTGAGCCAGGGACAGGCCGCGCCCGGTTTCCAGCTGCCGCAGGGTCAGCGCCATGCAGGTGGGCGACAGGGTGGCGACATGGGCGCGGGTGGTTTCGGCCCAATCCCCGGTTTCGGCGGCCAGATTGGCCAGAATACCCGGCAGATCCGCCACTCCGAACGAACGGTCGATCGCGGCGGCCTGCCCTGACAGCGCCGACTCCGGCGGCGGCGCCCGATGGCGGGACAACAAGACCTCCAATGCTCCGGCGCCCTCGGCCGCCAGTTCGGCCTCCACCTGTGCCAGGCGTGCCGAGGGAATGTAATGGGTGGCCAGGCCGCACCAGGCGCAATCAGCGCCGTCGATCCGCGCTCCGGTCATGCCCAGATAGCGGGCCAGTGGCAGCGGCAGCCGCGACAGGAAAAAGGTGCCGCCGGCATCGGGATAAAAGCCGATGGCGGTTTCCGGCATGGCGAAGGCCGTGCGTTCGGTGGCCACCCGGTGGCTGCCCAGCATGGAAATACCGGCGCCGCCGCCCATGACGAAGCCGTCGAGGAGCGAAATCACCGGTTTGGGGTAGACGTGAATGGCGTGATCCAGCAGATATTCGTCCCAGAAGAAACCGCTGTAGGGGGCGCCCCGGCCCACCGCCTCCCAGACCGCCTTGATATCGCCGCCGGCGCAAAAAGCCCGCCCCTCGCCCCGCAGCAGCACGGCCTCGACCTCGGGGCAGGTTTGCCAGGCGCGTAATTGCGCGTGGATCTCCACGATCATGGCGCGGGTCAGGGCGTTGAGAGCGGCGGGGCGGGTCAGGGTGATCCGGCCCAGCCGGCCGATGATCTCGGCCTGGATATGGCGGTCGCTGGTCATGGGGCCAGCTTATTACAGCCGCCTATTTCCGCCAACCGGTGAATTAAACATTATTAAAGTGTTGTATTTAAAAATAACACACATTATTTTTGTTATCGACTTGACAGAATGCCGGAACGGGTGCTTCCCTGGAGCCAGCCACTCCATTTCGAAGCTCACAGCAACGTCAGGAACCCCGCAAGATGACCGTGCCCTCCTCGCATCCCGAAACCCTGGTTCTGCATGCCGGTTACCGCGCCGATCCCGCCACCACCTCGGTGGCGGTGCCGATCTATCAGACCACCAGCTATCAGTTCCGCGACAGCGACCATGCCGCCAACCTGTTCGGCCTGTCGGAGCTGGGCAATATCTACACCCGCCTGATGAACCCCACCACCGATGTTCTGGAACAGCGCCTGGCCGCCCTGGAAGGCGGCGTGGCGGCGCTGGCGGTGGCCTCGGGCCAGTCGGCCAGCACCTTCGCCATTCTGAACGTTGCCCAGGCCGGCGACAACTTCGTCACCTCCACCGATCTCTACGGCGGCACCTGGAATCTTTTCGCCAACATCTTCAAGCAGTTCGGCATCGAAGCCCGCTTCGTCGATCCCTCCGATCCGGAAAATTTCCGCCGCGCCGCCGACGACAAGACCCGCGCCTTCTACGCTGAAACCCTGCCCAATCCCAAGCTGCAGGTGTTCCCCATCGCCGAGGTGGCGAAGATCGGCAATGAGCTGGGCATCCCCCTGATCATCGACAACACCGCCGCCCCCATTCTGGCCCGCCCCTTCGATCACGGCGCCCATATCGTGGTGTACTCCACCACCAAATATATCGGGGGCCACGGCACCAGCATCGGCGGCGCCATCATCGATTCCGGCCGGTTCGACTGGGAAAAGCATGCCGCCCGCTTCCCGCTGCTGACCCAGCCCGACCCCAGCTATCACGGCGTGGTGTGGACCGAAGCCGTCAAGCCGCTGGGCCCCATCGCCTATATCCTGCACGCCCGCGTGACTCTGCTGCGCGATATCGGCGCCGCCCCCAGCCCCTTCAATTCGTTCCAGATTCTGCAGGGGCTGGAAACCCTGCCGCTGCGCATGCGCGAACATAACCGCAACGCCCTGGCCGTGGCCGAGTTTCTGGCCAAGCATCCCAAGATCACCAAGGTCATCCATCCCAGCCAGCAAAGCGGCGAGCCGCGCCGCCGCGCCGATGCCGTGCTGAAGGGCGGCTACGGCGCCCTGGTGGGCTTCGAGCTGAAGGGCGGCAAGGCGGCCGGCAAGGCCTTCATCGACGCCCTGAAGCTGCTGTATCACGTGGCCAATATCGGCGATGCCCGCTCGCTGGCCATTCATCCGGCCAGCACCACCCATTCGCAATTGTCGGCAGAAGACCAGTTGGCGGCGGGGGTGTCCGAGGGGTATGTTCGTCTCTCCATCGGTATCGAACATATCGACGATATCCTCGCCGATCTTGCACAGGCTTTGGAGGCCGCATAACCAAGTGTTGGGACCAGTCGTCACCGGGGAATTTCCCCAGACCCGCCTGCGCCGCAGCCGCCGCGACCAATGGTCGCGGCGGCTTGTCGCTGAAAACACCCTGACCGCCGCCGATCTGATCTGGCCGGTTTTCGTCACCGAGGGCGAAGCCTCTCGCGTGGAGGTGGCCTCCATGCCCGGCGTGTTCCGCCTGTCCATCGATCTGCTGGTCGAGGCGGTGGGCGAGGCCAAGGCCCTGGGCATTCCGGCCATCGCCCTGTTCCCCCAGGTCGATCCCGCCGCCAAAACCCCCGACGCCCGCGAAGCCTACAATCCCGACAATCTGGTGTGCCGGGCCGTGCGGGCCATCAAGCAGGCCCACCCCGATATGGGCGTGATCTGCGATGTGGCGCTGGATCCCTTCAACAGCGAAGGGCACGACGGCCTGGTGGTGGACGGCTATGTGGACAACGACAGCAGCCTGGTGGCCCTAAGCCGTCAGGCCCTGGTGCAGGCCCAGGCCGGCTGCGACATCATCGCCCCCTCCGACATGATGGACGGCCGCATCGGCGTGATCCGCCACGCCCTCGACGAGGCCGGCTACGATCATGTGCAGATCATGTCCTATGCCGCCAAATACGCCTCGGCCTTCTATGGCCCGTTCCGCGACGCCATCGGCTCGGGCGGCGCCCTTAAGGGCGATAAGAAGACCTATCAGATGAACCCGGCCAACAGCGACGAAGCTCTGCGCGAAGTGGCCATGGATCTGAAGGAAGGCGCCGACATGGTGATGGTCAAGCCCGGCATGCCCTATCTCGACATCGTGCGCCGGGTGTCGGAAACCTTCGCCGTGCCCACCTTCGCCTATCAGGTCAGCGGTGAATACGCCATGCTGAAAGGCGCCATCAACAACGGCTGGCTGGATAACGATAAAACGGTGCTGGAAAGCCTGCTGGCCTTCAAGCGGGCCGGCGCCAGCGGTGTTCTCACCTACTTCGCCGTGGAAGCCGCCCGGCTGCTGCGGTCGTAAGAGCCGTTAAAGCGCCGGCCTCCGGGGGCCGGCGCTTTTTCTATTCCAGCCAGTCGCGCACCACGGCGATCTGCGCCGCCTCCATCAGCGGCGGCGCATGGCCGCAGCCGGGAAACTCCACCAGGGCCGCCTTGGGGCCGCGTTCGGTCATGGCCTGGGCATCGGCGGCGGTCAGCAGATCGGACTGGGCGCCGCGCAGCAGCAGCACCGGGCAGCGGATCTGCTCCCACAACGGCCACATCTCGGCGCCTTGCAGCACCTTGGGATCGCTGAACACCTGGGCGATGCCCGGATCGTAATGCAGGCGCAGGCGGCCATGGCCGTCCGGACGGCTGCTGCTGCGGGCCAGCTGGCGCCAATGCTGGTCTTCGCGCACGCCGAAGCTGGCCATGGCCAGGCGCAGATAGGCCTCCACCTCGTCCAGGCTGGCGAAGGTGGCGCTCTGCCCCACGCCGGCGGCGATGCGGCGCAACGGCTCTCCCGGCATCACCGGGCCGATATCGTTGAGAATCAGCCGGGCCACCGGCGAGTCCGGCAGGGCCGCCATCGACATGCCGATCAGCCCGCCCAGCGACGTGCCCAGCCAATCGACCCGCCCGGCATTCAGGCGGGCCAGAACGGTGGTGCAGGCATTGAGATAGGTGGGCAGCGCATAGTCGGATTTCACCGGCAGCCAATCGCTGTCGCCCCGCCCCGGCAGATCCACCGCCACCACCCGCATGTGCGGGGCCAGAGCGGCGGCCAGCAGATCGAAATCGGCGGCGTTGCGGGTCAGTCCGTGCACGCAAAACAGTACGCGGGGATGATCGGCCCGGCCCCACTCGCGGTAGGCGACGCGGGCGAACCCGTGCGAGGCCAATATCTGAACGTGATCCTGTCGCATGCCTTCAAACGCCTTTTTCCGGATCAGGGAATGTTGCTGCAGCCCATCTCGCCATAAGCGCCGCGGAAGTAGAGCAGCGGCCCGCCGGCTTCCGAAAAATCCAGCCCCTCGACACGACCGATGATAATCACATGATCGCCGCCTTCCAGCACCTCCTCGATGCGGCAGTCGGCCACCGCCAGACAGCCCGGCAGAATGGGGGCGCCGGTGGTGCGCCGCTCATAGGCGATACCCTGCCATTTATCGCCGCCGCGGATGGCGAAGCGGCCGGAAAGGTCGCGCTGGTTGTCGCGCAGCACATGCACGGCGAAATGGCCGGCCGAGCGGAAGGCGCTCAGGCAGGCCGTTTTCTTGTCGAGGCACACCAGAACCAGCGGCGGCTCCAGCGACAGCGAGGTGAAGGCGCTCACCGTCAGCCCCACCGGTTTGCCCTCAGGGTCGGTGCTGGTCACGATGGTGACGCCGGTGGCGAAGCATCCCATGGCCTTGCGGAACGTCCGCTGATCGATCGCCGTCACCCCTATCCCCTTTTCGTCCATGAACACCCCTCTGAAGTTTGGCATGATCCCCACTGCGTTCAATTGCTTTCCCACAGCTTTTCCCTGGAATCCATATTTTTATACGTTACCATGCGCATGGTTGGCGACAAGTGGCGCATTTTATTGCATTCTTCCCGTGGTTCGGCGTGGGCTGGGGTAAAGGGTAATCTTTAATGTTCGTGATCATCGGCATGATCGTCGTCCTCGGTTCCGTCATCGGCGGCTATGTCGGCAATGGCGGCGAAATCGGTGTTCTGATCCAGCCCTTCGAATGGATCATCATCCTGGGCGCGGCCATCGGCAGCTTCATCATCGGCAACCCGAAGGATGTGGTGCTGGGGCTGGGCAAGGCCATGGGCACCATGATCAAGGGTTCGCGCTTCGACAAGGCCGCCTATGTCGAGCTTTTGAGCATGCTGTATTCGGTGTTCAAGCTGGCCAAGACCAAGGGCGATCTGGCCCTGGAAAGCCATGTGGAAAAACCCGACGAAAGCCCGCTGTTCCAGCGCTTTCCCAAATTCTCCGCCGATCATCACACCCGCGAATTCCTGTGCGACTATCTGCGCCTTCTCACCCTGGGCACCAACAACGCCCATGAGGTGGAATCCATCATCGATGCCGAGATCGAGGCGCACCACCACCACATTTCGCTGATCGCCAACGCCATCACCACCATGTCGGACGCCATGCCGGCCCTTGGTATCGTTGCCGCCGTGCTGGGCGTGATCCATACCATGGGCTCCATCACCGAGCCGCCGGAAGTGCTGGGCCACCTGATCGGCGCCGCTCTCTGCGGCACCTTCATGGGCGTGCTGCTGTCCTACGGTTTTTTCGCCCCCTTCGGCCGCATCCTGGACCTGATCTATAAAACGGAAAGCGAATATCTGAACTGCATCAAGGCCTGCCTTCTGGCCCATATGATGGGTTATGCGCCGCAGGTTTCCGTTGAATTCGGCCGCAAGACCCTGGCCCATCATGTGCGCCCCAGCTTCGCCGAGCTGGAAGAAGTGGTGACCAACCTGCCGCCGGACTGATAGCCTCTTTTCTTTTGCTCCTCAGCGAACAGCCGACGATAGCGGGACATGGCCGAACAACCCATCATCATCAAGCGGATCAAGAAAGGCCATGGCGGCCATCACGGCGGCGCCTGGAAGGTGGCCTATGCCGATTTCGTGACCGCCATGATGGCCTTCTTCCTGCTGTTGTGGCTGCTGAACGCCGTGACCGAGGAGCAGCTGCAGGGTGTGGCCGACTACTTCGCCCCCACTTCGGTCTCGGAATCCACCAGCGGCGCCGGCGGCATGCTGGGCGGCAAGGTGGTGGGGGAAGGCGCCATGTCGTCCAACGGCACCACGCCCAGCTTTACCCTGTCGCTGCCGCCGCCCACCATCGGCCAGGGCGGCGATGCCCTGACCGACCCCAAGGAAGGCGGCCAGGGCGAGGGCGAAGGCATTTCGCCCGACGACAATGCCGGCATGGGCAAGAAGGAAGGTATCGGCGCCGGCATGCATCCCGGCACCTCGCAGAGCAAGGGCTCCAACGCCGGCCAGGGCGCCAACGGCACGACCGGCACGCAAAACGGCAGCCAGACGGGGCAAGGGCAGCAGGGCATGGCCAAGGCCGAGGCGGTGTCCGAGGCCGATATCCTGAAGGCCAATGCCGAACGCGAACAGGAACAGTTCAACCGCGCCAAGCAGGCCCTGAACCAGGCCATGAACTCCATTCCCGAACTGTCGAAGCTGGGCAACAGCCTGATGGTGGACAATACCCCGGAGGGGCTGCGTATCCAGATCGTCGATCAGGAGGGGCTCTCCATGTTCCCCAAGGGATCGCCCGACATGTACGGCCATACCCGCGCCCTGCTGGATCTGGTGGGCCGGGTGGTGAAGATGCTGCCCGAAAAGATCGCCATTTCCGGCTATACCGACAGCACGCCCTTCACCAGCCAGAGCAACTACGGCAACTGGGAACTGTCGGCCGACCGCGCCCTGGCCACCCGCCGCGCCCTGCTTGATGCCGGCGTGCCCACCAGCCGCATCGCCCAGGTGGATGGCCGTGCCGATACCGATCCCCTGGTGAAGAGCAACCCAGCCGATCCGCGCAACCGCCGTATCACCGTGGTGCTGCTGCGCAACAACAAGGAGCCGCCTGCGGTCTCCATGACCTCGGGCGCGGTGAAAAGCGGCCAACTGCCGCCCCAGCTGAAATAACCTTCGCTCTCGCCCTCGTTCCCCTTGGGCTCCGTCTTCCAGGGCAATCGGCTTCACCCGATTGCCCTGCTCCGTCTTCCGGCCGATTGAGCTTTCCCCCCTCTTATGCCTTAATACCATTGCAATGATGTCTCTCCCCCCATATTTGGGGGGAGAGGAGCCGCCGCATCCTCCAAGCCGAGGAGCCCCCATGGATCACGTCGCGCTGAAAAGGCCGCATTTTTTCTTCACGACAGCGCCGCTGCCCTGCCCTTATCTGGCCGGGCGGATGGAGCGCAAGATCGTGACGGAGCTGAGCGGCCCCGATGCCGAAAGCCTGCATGAAACCCTGTCGCGCGCCGGGTTCCGCCGCAGCCATTCCATTGCCTATACCCCGGCCTGCCAGGGCTGCAGCGCCTGCATCGCCGTGCGCATCGTGGTCAAGGATTTCGAACCCAATCGCACCATGCGCAAAATCCTGCGCCGCAACGCCGGTCTGGAGGCCCGCTTCACCGCCCCGCATGCCAGCGCCGAGCAGTACCGCCTGTTCGCCCGCTACCAGGAATCACGCCATAGCGGCGGCGACATGGCCCTGATGGGCTTTTACGACTACCGCTCCATGGTCGAGGACAGTCCGATCCAGACCTTCGTGGTGGAATTCCGCGACAACAGCGGCATGCTGCGCGCCGCCGTGCTCACCGACCGTATGGATGACGGCCTGTCGGCGGTCTACAGCTTCTACGAACCGACCATGAGCGAGGACTCGCTCGGCACCTATATGGTGCTGTGGCTGGTGGAGGAGGCCCGCCGCCAGAACCTGCCCTATGTCTATCTGGGATACTGGGTGCGCGACAGCGGCAAGATGGCCTACAAGATCCGCTTTTCGCCACTGGAAGCCTATGGGCCCGGCGGCTGGGCGCCGCTGCCGGCATAACCGAACCGCTGCATCAGACCGGCGGTGATCTCCAGAAACCGCGCCTCCTGCGCCGGCGACAGGTGATTTTTCCAATCCCCCGCCTGGCCTTTGCGGAAGAACGAGGTCCGGTCTTCCCGCCCCGGCGGACGCCCCTGGCTCAAGACTTGAAAATCGGCGCGGCGGCAGGCTTCGGCCAGCAGCGTTTCCGCGTCGGAAACGCCCAGAAAGCGGTACAGCCGCGCCAGTTCGCCCGGCGTATCCGCCAACAGATCCTCGTAGCGCACGCGGCAGCAGGCCTCGGGGTGTTTATCGGCAAAGGCCAGGGCCTCGGCGTTTTCCTGGGTCCAGGCGGCGGCGTATTTTTCCAGATGGCTGTCCAGGGTGGGAAATTCCCGCTGAGCCCATTCAGGGGTAACGCGCTGATTGTGAAACCAGGCGGAAACGGCGCAATCGCGGCCGTCGCGCACCATATGGATGATCTTGGCCCGCGGCAGCACCAGGCCGATCAACGGCAGGCAGCGGATATTATCGGGGGTGCGCTCACCCAGTACGCGCGCCGCCCGCCCCTTGCTCTGCGCCTCCAGCATCAACAGGGCGGCACTGGTCAGAAGATAGAGTCCGCCCTCCACCGGAAAGCGCGGATAGCCGTCCATCTCCTTGAAAATGGTCTCGTTCTTCCAGGTGATGCGGCCGCTGTACTGATCCACCGCCTCGGCCAGCATCGGCCCCAGGGCATCGAAGAAATGCCCCTCGCCCCGGCAGCTGATCTCCGGATGGGCATCCAGGAGCATCTGCAGCCAGGTGGTGCCGGATTTGGCGGTGCCGCCAATGAAGAACAGCGGCCGTTCGGCCAGGGCGGACAGGCGGGCATGGAGATCGGAAAAGTCAAACATATCCGCCGCCTGTCCGCCGTTCCTCAGAATTTGTTGTCGCGGCGGAAGCCTTGCGGCGGCGTGCGGCCCACGGTGGCGCGCTTGCCTAGCCACAAAGCCAGATTGGGCTCGGTGCGGGTTTTGTCGCCGCTGTTGGTGCGGAAGGTCAGGCCGTCGTTCAGGGTGAAGACCTTGATGTCGGCGGCGCCGCCATCGCGGTATTTTTGCAGGATCACTCCGCGCCCGCGGGTCATTTCCGGGATCTCGTCCAGTTTGAAGATCACCAGTTTGCGGTTCTGGCCGATCACCGCCACCGCATCGCCCTCGGCGGGCAGGCAGAAGGCCGCCTGCTCGCCCTCGCCGGTATTGAGGATCTGCTTGCCGGCCCGGGTCTGCGCCACCACCTCGTCGCTTTTCACCAGGAAGCCGCGCCCGGCCTCGCTGGCCACCAGCAGCGGAGTACCGGGCCGGAACGGCAGCAGGGTAACGATCTCGGCATCGTTGGGCAGATCCACCATCAGCCGCAAGGGTTCGCCGTGGCCGCGTCCGCGCGGCAGCTTGTCGCCGCCCAGGGTGTAGAAGCGGCCGTTGCTGGCGAAGAACAGCAGCTTGTCCACCGTATTGGCGTGCAGCGACAGTTTCAGTCCGTCGCCGTCCTTGAACTTGAGATCCTCGGCGCTTTCTGCATGGCCTTTCACGGCGCGGATCCAGCCTTTTTCCGACAGGATCACCGTGATGTCCTCGCGTTCGATGAAGGCCTCGATGGGCACCACCACCGCCGAGGGGGCATCGCCCAGCAGGGTACGGCGGCGGCCCAGGGCGTCGTCGGCGCCGAATTTCGCCTTCACCTCGGCGATTTCACCGGCCACGGTGCGCCAGCGCAAGGCCTCGTCGCCCAGCAGGGTCAGCAGGCCCTGGCGTTCCGCCGACAGCTTGGCATGCTCGCCCTTGATCTCCATCTCCTCCAGGCGGCGCAGCGAGCGCAGGCGCATGTTGAGGATGGCCTCGGCCTGGTTGTCCGTCAGCGCGAAGGCGCGCATCAGCTCGGCCTTGGGCTCGTCCTCCTCGCGGATGATGCGGATCACCTCGTCGAGATTGAGATAGGCCTTCAAATAGCCTTCCAGCACCTCCAGGCGCTTCTCGATCTTGCCCAGGCGGTGCTGGGAGCGGCGTTGCAGCACCACGTGGCGATGATCGAGAAAGGCGCGCAGCACCTCCTTCAGGCTCATGACGCGCGGCACCGAATCGGCATCGAGCACGTTCATGTTCAAGGGCACGCGGCTTTCCAGGTCGGTCTGGCGGAACAGCTGCTCCATCAGCATCCCGGCATCCACGGTGCGGTTCTTCGGCTCCAGAACCATCCGCACCTCATGGGTGGATTCGTCGCGCACATCGGCCAGCAGCGGCAGCTTCTTGGCTTCCAGAAGCTCGGCGATCTTCTCGATCAGCTTGGATTTCTGCACCTGATAGGGGATTTCCGTCACCACGATCTGGTACAGCCCGTGCGACAGCTTTTCCACCTCCCAGCGGGCGCGCAAACGGAAGCTGCCGCGCCCGGTGCGATAGGCCTCCAGGATGGCCGCCCGCCCTTCCACCAGCACGCCGCCGGTGGGAAAATCGGGGCCGGGCAGGCGCGCCGCCAGATCCTCCACCCCGCAGTCGGGGTGCTGGATCAGATGGGCCAGGGCATCGCAGATCTCGCCGGCGTTATGCGGCGGAATGCTGGTGGCCATGCCCACGGCGATGCCGGCGGCGCCATTGGCCAAAAGATTGGGAAAAGCCGCGGGCATCACCACCGGCTCTTCCTCCGAGCCGTCGTAGGTGGGGCGGAAATCCACGGCGTCCTCGTCCAGGCCCTGCATCAGGGCGGCGGCCACCTCGGTCAGCTTGGCTTCGGTATAACGCATGGCGGCGGCGTTATCGCCGTCGATATTGCCGAAATTGCCCTGCCCCTCCACCAGCGGATAGCGCACGGCGAAATCCTGGGCCAGGCGCACCATGGCGTCATAAACCGCCACATCGCCATGGGGATGATATTTACCGATCACATCGCCCACCACGCGGGCGCATTTCTTGAATCCGCCCGCAGGATCCAGTTTCAATTGCTGCATGGCGAACAGCAGGCGCCGGTGCACCGGTTTCAGCCCGTCGCGCACATCGGGCAGCGACCGCGAAACGATGGTGGACATGGCATAGGCGAGATAGCGCTCACTCAGGGCTTCCGACAAGCCGATGGAGGTTTCCCCCGCGGCGGCGAGATCAGTCATTCAAGGCCTCTTCCTGCAAACCGAGCTGAACCATAACCATAAACCCTTGTTTATTCCACTAATTCAAAAGACTAGTAAATGTGACCATTTTTATAGTAAAATAACCCTTATAAACATTTCGCAATCGGCTTCGAAACGCTGCCGCCCGCCGTTAAAATGGTGACAAAAAATGAAGCTATCACAGTTCACCGACTATTCGCTAAGGCTTCTGATCTATCTTTCGGAAGCCAAGGGGCGGCTTGTCACCATTTCAGAAATCGCCACGCACTACGATATTTCAGCACCTCATTTAAAAAAAGTCGTCACCAGCTTGTCGTCCCATAAATACATCCGCACGGTGCGGGGAAAACATGGCGGCATCGCCCTGAATAAAGAGCCGGAAGAGATCAATTTGGGGGAACTGATCCGTCATCAGGAAAACCTCAAACTGATCGACTGTACGGCCTGCGCCGTACCGTCCTGCAAGCTGCCCATGGCCATCAATGAAGGGCTGAGGGCCTTTCTGACGGTGTTCGACCGCAAAACCCTGCGCGACATCCTCTAATACCAACCGCCCAATGAATTGACCGGTTGTATCGTCCCTCGCCGGGCGGCGGCATCCGCCGCCTTGGCCGCTCGCTCAAGGCTCGCTGGAAACCGGCCAACCCGTCACTTCAATGGTTGGCCGGTATAAGACCCCAGCCTTTCGGCCAGGCGCAGCCGCGCCTGTGGCAGGGGCCGCCCGCCTTGCGCCTGCAGGCAGCGGCGCAGAAAATATCCGGTCATGTCCAGGGCCTGCCCCACCTCCGCCCCCTGCCCGGCCCGGCGCTCGGCCAGAAAGGCCGGCAGCGGCAGCAGGCGGTCGCGCAGCGGCTCGCCCGCCGTGCGGCAGACGGCCCGGCCGCTGCGCGGCGACACATAGATCAGATCCTCGGCAACGCCGGTGGCGGCGCAGCGGGTCAGATCCAGGCCGTAGCCCACCTCGGCCAGCAGGGCGATTTCCCAATGCACATAAAGCGTGGCGGCCTCGGCCTGGCCCAGCGCCGCCAACAGCCCGGCCAGGCCGTCGAACAGGGCCGGATGGGGCGCGCGGTCGGGGAGCACCGCCTCCACCAGGGCGCAGGCCGCGCCCAGCAGCGCCAGCCGCAGGGGATCATCCAGCCACAGGGCGCCGTGGGCCGTCAGCGGCTCCCAGGTCAGGCGGCCCAGATGCTCGTCCAGCCGCGCCGTCCAGGTGATCTGCAGCTGGTTGCCGGGCTGCAGGGCGCCGCGTCCGGCCCTGCCCTGCCCGCCCCGCGCCAACCCCGCCACCTTGCCGTGCGCGCGGCTCAGCGCCACCAGCAGCGCCGCATGTTCGCCATGCCGCCGGGCCGACAACACGAAGGCGTGGTCGGTCCACTGCATGGATCAGCCTTTAAACATCGAACTCAAGCCCCATGTCGCGGTAGTGCTGGCGCTCCTCCAGCCAGTTCTCCCGCACCTTGACGTGCAGGAACAGATGCACCCGCCGCTCCAGAATCTCTTCCAGCCCGGTGCGGGCCAGGGCGCCGATGCCCTTGACCTGCCGCCCCCCCTTGCCCAGCACGATGGCCTTTTGGCTGTCGCGCTGCACATAGATGGTCTGGTCGATGCGCACGCTGCCGTCGTCGCGCTCCTCCCACTGCTCGGTCTCCACGTTGATGGAATAGGGCAGTTCCTGATGCAGCTGGCGGAACACCTGTTCGCGGGTGATTTCCGCCGCCAGCAGCCGCATGGGCATGTCGGAAACCTGATCCTCGGGGAAATGCCAGGGGCCTTCCGGCACCGCCAGGGCGAAATGGCGCAAAAGATCGGCGGTGCCGTCGCCCTTTTCGGCGCTGACCATGAACACGCGGTCGAACAGGCCGGCGCCGTCCAGCTCGGCGGCCAGGCCGAGCAGGCTGTCGCGCCGCACCAGATCCACCTTGTTCAGCACCAGCACGGCGCGGCGGCCGCTGTTCTTCAGCGTGTCCAGGATGGCCCGCACCTCGTCGGTCAGGCCGCGCTCGGCATCGACCACCAGGGCCACCAGATCGGCATCGGCGGCACCGGCCCAGGCCGCATGCACCATGGCCCGCTCCAGGCGGCGCTTGGGCTGAAAGATGCCCGGCGTATCGATGAAGATGATCTGGGCCCCAGCCTCTTCCACCAGGGCGATGCCCAGCACGCGGGCGCGGGTGGTCTGCACCTTGGGCGAGACGATGGAGACCTTGGTCCCGACCAGGCGGTTGACCAGGGTGGATTTTCCGGCATTGGGGGCGCCGACGACGGCGACAAAGCCGCAACGGGTATTTTCGCTCATTTCACCAAATCCAACATGGCGGTGGCGGCGGCTTTTTCCGCCGCCCGCTTCGAGGTGCCGCTGGCGGTAACCGGCGCCACGCCCTCGACGCGCACCTCCACCAGAAAGCGGGGATCATGGGGTGGGCCTTCGGTGCCCAGGGTGGTATAGACCGGCAGGGGCTTGCCCTGGCCTTGAGCCCATTCCTGCAGCGCCGTCTTGGCGTCCTTCGGCGGGGCGGCGTCCTCGGCCATCAGGGGCGCCCAATGACGGCGCACGATGCGGTCCGCCGCCGGCAGGCCGCTGTCGGCGAACACCGCCCCCAGCACCGCCTCGCAGGCATCGGCCAGCATGGTGGGGGTGGCGATGGCGCCCCCCGCCTCGCGGGCGATGATCAGGGCATGGTCGATCCCCAGATCATAAGCGACGCGGGCCACCGTTTCCCCCTTGACCAGGGCGGCATGACGGCGGGCCAGATCGCCCTCCTTCTCATGCGGGAACTGGTGGAACAGCATATCGGCCACCACCAGCCCCAGCACGCGGTCGCCCAGGAACTCCAGCCGCTCGTAAGCGGCGCGGCGCTTGGCGGCGCGGCTGTTGGAGGCGCCGGGATGGGTCAGCGCATCGTTCAGAAGATCGACGCACTGGAACTCATATCCCAAAGCCCGGCTGACATCGGCAAGACGGTCCTCCATGGCGGGGCCTACTCGATCCGGGTGAGAAGACGGTTCCAGCGGATGGCCCAGGGCCACTTCCACAGTTCCCACAGCGCCGCGGTGCCGTTGGTGGAGAAGAAGATCACCTGGGCCTTGCCCACCAGATTTTCCTTGGGCACGTAGCCCACCTCGGCCAGGAAGCGGCTATCCTCGGAATCGTCGCGGTTATCGCCCATCATGAAGTAATGATCGGGGGGCACCACATAATCCATGGTGTTGTCCATGGGGCCGGTGTCGCCGTCCAGCTCCTGAATGCGGTGCACCTTGCCGTTGGGCAGGGTTTCCAGATACTGCGGGGCGCGGATCAGGCTGCCGTTGCGGTCATGGCCGACATAATCCTCGATCTGCTGGCGCGGACAGATGCTGCCGTTGATCATCAGGCGGCCATGCACCATCTGGATGTGATCCCCCGGCAGCCCGATCACCCGCTTGATGTAATCGGTGCGGTTGTCGGTGGGCAGCTTGAACACCACCACATCGCCGCGCTGCGGCGGGTGGAACAGCACGCGGCCGGGAATCAGCGGCAGGCTCAGGGGCAGCGAATGGCGGCTGTAGCCGTAGCTGTATTTGGAGACGAACAGATAGTCCCCCACCAGCAGCGTGGGAATCATCGAGCCCGAGGGAATATTGAAGGGCTCGAAGGCGATGGTGCGCACAAACAGGGCGATGACCACCGCGTAAACGATGGTTTTCACCGTATCCAGAATGCCGCCGGATGAAGTCTTGGAGTGGGCCATATCTCGCTTTTCAGGCATGCCGCCCTGAGGAGGCGTTTTAAAAATCCAGGGTTCGGGGGATCAAGCCCCAGGCCGGGCGCCGCTGTCAAGGCTTGCAGGCTCGGCCGCAGGGCAATCGGGTGAAGCCGATCGCCCTGTTTGATGGGCGTCCCTCAATCGCCGGGCGCTGGCGTACCGCCAGCTTGGCTTGCGCGCGAACGCTCGCGCGGGCGCTCAATGCGCCATCCCGGCAAAGACGGTATGGCGTAAAACAACATCCGCGCGTTCATCCGATGACCCTGGGCTCGGCCGACAGAATCACCACCGCCTGGGCCAGCGGGTACTCGTCGCTCATGGTAAGGTGGATCACCGGCCGATGGCCGGCGGGCACCAGGGCCGCCAGGGTGCGGGCGGCGCGGCCGTGAAAGGATAAAACCGGCTGCCCGCTGGCAAGCGAACCGACCTCGAGATCGGTGAACCAGGCATGGTCGCCGATCCCGGTGCCCAGGGCCTTGGCGGCGGCCTCCTTGGCGGCGAAACGCTTGGCGTAAAAGGCCGCCCGCCCCTGGGCCGTGGCGGCGCGCGCCCCGGCCCGCGCCTGCTCGCCTTCCGTGAAGACACGGGCCAGAAAGCGGGCGCCGAAGCGCTCCAGGCTTTTCTCGATGCGGCGGATATCCACCAGATCGTTGCCCAGCCCCACGATCATTGCCCGGCCCGCGCCTGGTCCATCAGCTGGCGCATGCGGCGGATGGAGGCGTCCAGCCCGGTGAAGATGGCCTCGCCGATGAGGAAGTGGCCGATATTGAGTTCGGCGATGGCGGCAATGGCGGCAATGGGAGCCACCGTCTCGAAGGCCAGACCGTGCCCGGCATGGCATTCCAGCCCCAAGGCGGCGGCCTGGGCCGCCGCCGCCTGGATGCGGGCCAGTTCCTTGTCGCGGCGCGGCCCGGCGTGATCGCAGTAGGCGCCGGTATGCAGCTCCACCACCGGGGCGCCCAGGGCGCGGGCGGCGTCGAGCTGGCGCGGATCGGCCTCGATGAACAGGGAAACCCGGATGCCCGCCTCCACCAGGGCGCCGACCATGGGGCGCAGATGCTCCAGCTGCCCGGCGGCGTCCAGGCCGCCCTCGGTGGTGCGCTCCTCGCGCCGTTCGGGCACGATGCAGGCGGCATGCGGCTTGTGGCGCAGGGCGATTTCCACCATTTCCGGCGTGGCCGCCATTTCGAGATTGAGCGGCAGGGCGATGGTGTCCATCAGCCGGTCGATATCGTCGTCGGTGATATGGCGGCGATCCTCGCGCAGATGGGCGGTAATGCCGTCGGCCCCGGCGGCGGCGGCCAGGGCGGCGGCGCGCACCGGATCGGGATGCGCCCCGCCGCGCGCATTGCGGATGGTGGCGACATGATCGATGTTAACGCCTAAACGCAGCTTGCCCAACGCGGACTCTCCCTGTTCAGCTGCGGCCCCGTTCGACCGAATTGATCATCGGGGTGGCCCGCAGCGCGGCAATGATGTTGGTGAGATGCTTCACGTCGCGCACATCCACATCGATGATCATTTCCGAAAAATCGGCGGCGCGGTTGGTGACTTTGAGGTTGGAGATGTTGCCCTGGTTCTTGGCGATCACCGTGGTCAGGGTGCCGAGGCTGGTGGAATCGTTGCTGACCACCAGGCTGAGGCGGCCCAGATGCATGTCCTTGGTGGCGGGATCCTGGTTCCACGACAGATCCAGCCAGCGTTCCGGCGCCTCGCCGTACTGGGCCAGGGTTTCGCAGTCGATGGTGTGGATGGTCACCCCCTTGCCGGTATTGACGATGCCGACGATGCGATCGCCCGGCAGCGGATGGCAGCAGCCGGCAAAATGGGTGGCCATGCCCGGCACCAGGCCGCGAATGGGGCTGATCTGGCCGTTGAAGGGCTTCTTCACCGACCGCTTGATATCGGGGATCTGCTGGGCGGCGGCCAGCTGCGCCTTTTGCTGCGCGGTTTTAAGCTCGGGATACACCGCCGAGACCACGTCGCGCCCCGTGAGGTTGCCTTCGCCCACCAGCACGATCAGATCCTCGGCGGTGGCGGCCTTGAAGATCTTCACCACGCCGTCCAAGGCCTTTTCGGTGAAGTCGTAGCCTTCCTGCTTGAAGGCGCGGTTCAGGATGGCGCGGCCCAGATCGATGAACTGCACCCGCTGCTGGGTGCGAACGAAACGGCGGATGCGGGCCCTGGCCCGCCCGGTGACCACGAAGCGCTCCCAGGTGGGATTGGGCGTTTGCGCCTTCGAGGTGATGATCTCCACCTGATCGCCGTTGTTGAGCTGGGTGCGCAACGGCATGATGCGCCCGTTGATCTTGGCGCCGACGCAGGTGTCGCCCACCTGGGAATGCACCGCATAGGCGAAATCCACCGTGCAGGCGCCGCTGGGCAGGGCGATCAGATCCCCCTTGGGGGTAAAACAGAACACCTGATCCTGGAACATCTCCAGCTTGGTATGTTCCAGAAACTCCTCAGGGTTCGAGGCATGCTCCATGATATCCAGCAGTTCGCGCAGCCAGCGGTACTGGCGGCCGTCGGTCTGCTGTTTCTGCTTGTAGCTCCAGTGCGCCGCCACCCCCAGTTCCGAGACCTCGTGCATGTCCTCGGTGCGGATCTGGATTTCGATACGGTGCCGTTCCGGCCCGAAAATGCCGGTATGCAGGCTGCGGTAGCCGTTGGGCTTGGGAGTGGAGATGTAATCCTTGAAGCGGTTGGGCACCATGGGATAGTGGCTGTGGATCACGCCCAGCGCCCGGTAGCAGTCCTCCACCGAATGCACCAGCACCCGGAAGGCCATGATGTCGGACAATTGTTCGAAGGCCACGTTCTTCATCTGCATCTTGCGCCAGATGGAAAAGGGCGTTTTCTCGCGGCCCGACACCGTGGCCGCCACCCCGTTTTCATCCAGGATGTGGCGCAACTGATCCAGAATGCGGCCGATCAGATCGCCGCCCTGCTCGCGCAGATAGCTGAGACGGGCCACCAGGGAATCGCGCACATCGGGATGCAGTTCGGCGAAGGCCAGGTCTTCCAGCTCGTTCTTCACCTCCGACATGCCGATGCGTTCGGCCAGCGGAGCGTAGATCTCCATGGTTTCCAGGGCGATGCGGCGGCGCTTGTCGGGATTGCGGATGTAATGCAGGGTGCGCATGTTGTGCACCCGGTCGGCCAGCTTGACCAGCAGCACCCGGATGTCTTCCGACATGGCCAGCACCAGCTTGCGGAAGTTTTCCGCCTGTTTGCTGTGGTCGGACTGCAGCTCGATGCGCGACAGCTTGGTCACGCCATCCACCAGACGGGCGATATCGGACCCGAACATTCGTTCGATATCCTCGAAGGTGGCCGGGGTGTCCTCGATGGTGTCGTGCAGCAGCGCGGTGATGATCGAGGCGCAGTCGAGTTTGAAGCGGGTCAGGATGCCCGCCACCTCGATGGGGTGGGAAAAGTAGGGATCGCCCGAAGCGCGCAACTGCGAGCCATGCATCTTCATGGCATAGACATAAGCCCGGTTCAGCGCATCCTCGTCCGCGGCGGGATCGTAGGATGTGACAAGCTCAACCAGTTCGAACTGACGCAGCATCGCCAGGCGCCCTCCCATTGTTGGAGCCGGGATTTCCGGGCCGCAGCGCTAAATAGAGAACGGGCGGCCCGATGTATTATATCGACCGCCCGGCTTGCGAAGAAAAGAGCCTCTTATTCTTCGTCGAAATCGGCGGCGCCCAGATCGGCGCCATCGTCGTGGATGGAAAGACCGGTGTCGCCGCTCTCATCATCCAGCAGGCTTTCCCCGCCGGCGTCCAGCAGCAGATCGTGGCCGGACATCATATCGATTTCGTCCTCTTCCGGCTCGTCCACTTCCACATGCTTCTGCAGGCCGGTCACCACGGCATTGCGCAGCATTTCCAGATCGACGGTCTGATCGGCGATCTCGCGCAGGGCGACCACCGGGTTCTTGTCGTTGTCGCGCTCGACGGTCAGGGCGCTGCCCGAGGAAATATCGCGGGCGCGCTGGCCGGCCAGCATCACCAGCTCGAAGCGGTTCGGGACCTTGATAACGCAATCTTCAACCGTAACGCGGGCCATGCAATCACACTCCAGGGCACAAAAGGCATCTGATCAGGATATATATTGAGATGCCAAAGTCAAAGCAAGGAGTTCCTGGCGCATGAAAGCTATGCCGGAACCGCTTTCTGATCGGCGGGCAGGCGGGCGATCAGGGAAAGAAGGGTTTCGCCGCTGCAAGGATGCACCCAGCCCGGCGCCACATCCCGCAACGGCAGCAGCACGAAGGCCCGTTCGCCAAGACGGGGATGCGGCAGGCAAAGCCCCTGCCCCGGCTGGGCGGGCACGATCCGGCGGCCATGGGCCAAAAGATCCAGATCCAGCACGCGCGGCGCGTTGGGCAGGCTGCGCACCCGCCCGAACTCGGCCTCCACCGCATGCAGCAGGGCCAGCAGCGCCTCGGGCTCCAAAGCCGTTTCCACGGCGCACACGCCGTTGACGAACCAGGGCTGATCCGACACCGGCACCGGCTCGGTCAGCCAGAAGCGCGAACGGGCCAGAATGCGCAGGCCGCGCTCCTCCAGCCGCAGCAGCGCCGCCGCCAAGGTTTCCTGGGGAGCGCCGTACCGGCTGGGAAGGTTCGCGCCGAAGGCGATCAATATCGCCTCATCCTCTCTGAATACGCTTGAATGCCCTGAAATATTCGATGACTCTTGCCGTGTCATGCCGCAGGCCCTAAGGTGAGGTGTTCATAGTTTTAATTTATTCCAGCCCATGCGGCTGTTTTAAGGTGAGATATTGTGATGTCGATGATTTTTTATTCAGAAGAACGTATTGGCCTTTTTATCGACGGCTCCAACCTTTACGCCGCCGCCCGCGCCCTGGGATTCGACATTGATTACAAGCGCCTGCTGACCCTGTTCGCCGGCAAGGGCCGCCTGATCCGCGCCTTCTACTATACCGCCTTAGTGGAAGACCAGGAATATTCCCCGATCCGCCCGCTGGTGGATTGGCTGGATTACAACGGCTACACCATGGTGACCAAGCCCACCAAGGAATTCACCGATGCCTCCGGGCGCCGCAAGATCAAGGGCAACATGGATATCGAACTGGCCATCGACGTCATGGAGATGGCCCAGCATCTGGATCATGTGGTGCTGTTCTCGGGCGATGGCGATTTCCGCCGCCTGGTGGATGCGGTGCAGCGCAAGGGCGTGCGGGTGACCGTGGTCAGCACCGTGCGCTCGCAGCCGCCCATGGTGGCCGACGAACTGCGCCGCCAGGCCGATATCTTCATCGAGCTGATGGATCTCGCCCCGCAGATTTCCCGCGGCCCCGCCCCGGCCCGCGAGGCCTATCACGTGGACGACGGCGACGATTACGAGGAAGACGACTATTGATGCCCCCGCAGCCCGCCGCCGAGTGCGCCCTGTGTCCGCGCCTGTGCCAGTTCCGCGCCGAAAACCGCAGCCGGTTTCCCGGCTGGCACAATGCCCCCGTTCCCAGCTTCGGCGCCCTTGAGGCGCCGCTGCTCATCGTGGGGCTGGCGCCCGGCCTGCGCGGCGCCAACGCCACCGGCCGCCCCTTCACCGGCGACTGGGCCGGTGATCTGCTTTACGGCACCCTGCTGCGCTTCGGCAATGCCCACGGCCACTACGCCGAACGGGCCGACGACGGCCTGACCCTGGCGGGCTGCCGCATCACCAACGCCGTACGCTGCGTGCCCCCGGCCAACCGCCCCACGCCGGCCGAAATCAAGGCCTGCCACCCTTATCTCGCCGCCGAAATGGCCGCCATGCCGCAGCTGAAGGCGGTGCTGGCCCTGGGCGGCGTGGCCCACGATGCCGTGCTGGCGGCCGTGGGGCTGAAAAAATCCGCATCGCCCTTCGCCCATGGCGCCGAACACGCCCTGCCCGGCGGCGCCCGCCTGTTCGACAGCTACCACTGCTCGCGCCTGAACACCAATACCGGCCGCCTGACCGAGGCCATGTTCCACGCCGTCTTCGCCCGCGCCAAAGCCCAGGCCCTGGTTTGATCTTCCCATCAAGGGAGCTTAAGTCCATGATACGGGACGGAAACAGAAGCAAATGGACGGAACGGCCATGCAGATCGAATGGTCCGATCAATACAAGCTGGGCATCCCGCTGATCGATGCCGAACACAAGGCCCTGGCCGACCTTGTGAACCATTTCTTCATCCGCAGCGAGGCGGGCGCGGCGCCTGAGGAACTGGAAGCCATCCTCAGCAGCCTGATCGACAAAACCCGCGATCATTTCCGGCACGAGGAAAACCTGCTGGACCGCCACGGCTATCCGCATCTGGCCTTGCACCAGGATGCCCATATCGGTCTGTTGCAGCATTTAAGCCGCTTTCAGGAGGATTATATCCAGGGCCGCACGGAAGCGCGCGACATCACCGTGGATACGGTGACCTTCTTCCGCAACTGGCTGCTGGATCACATCCTGAAGGACGATATGCCCTATCGCCCCTACATCCAAACCCTGAGCTGATCAGTCGCCGCCCTTGTTGCGCATGATACGGGCCTTGTCGCGCTTCCAGTCGCGGTCCTTCTCGGCGGCGCGCTTGTCGTGCAGCTTCTTGCCCTTGGCCAGGCCCAGAGTCACCTTGGCCAGGCCGCGGTCGTTGAAGTGGATATCCAGCGGCACCAGGGTCATGCCGTCGCGGGTGATGGCGCCCAGCAGCTTGCGCAGCTCCTTGCGGTGCACCAGCAGCTTGCGCGCCCGCCGGGTTTCGTGGGTGAAGAAGGTTTTGGCCTGATATTCCGGAATATAGCAGTTGAAGAGGTAAAGCTCCCCCTCCTGCTGGCCGGCGTAGGCTTCCGCCAGGTTGGAGCGGCCGAGGCGTAGGGATTTCACCTCGGTCCCCTCCAGCATGATGCCGGCTTCCAGGGTTTCCAGAATGGTATATTCATGGCGCGCCCGCCTGTTCTCGGCGGCGATGCGTCCTGCGATCAGGGTGGGGCGTGCCATGATATGAATGTATCCCGTCCGCTCAGATCAGGCCGCAGGCCTGCATGGCGGCTTTGACCCGCTGCTGGCTGGCCTCGGAAATCCCGGTCAGCGGCAGGCGCACCTTGCCATTGCCCCAGCCCAGCAGGCTGGCGGCGTATTTCACCGGCGCCGGGTTGGTTTCGCAGAACATGGAATCGTGCAGCGGCGCCAGTTTATCGCGCAGTTCGGCCACGCGGGCGAGGTTTCCGGCGGCCCAGGCATCCTGCATCTCGGCACACAGCCGCGGCGCGATGTTGGAGGTTACGGAAATGCAGCCGTGGCCGCCCTGGGCCAGAAAGGCCACGGCGGTGCCGTCCTCGCCGGAAAGCTGCGAAAAGGCGTCGCCGCACAGGGCCCGGGTCTTGATGGGGCGGCCCAGATCGTTGGTGGCGTCCTTCACCCCCACGATATTGGGCAGGCTGGCCAGCCGCGCCATGGTCTCCACGCTCATATCGATCACGCAACGGCCCGGAATGTTGTAGATGACGATGGGAATATCCACCGCATCGTGAATGGCCTTGTAATGCTGATAAAGGCCTTCCTGGGTCGGCTTGTTGTAATAGGGCGTGACCACCAGCACGGCATCGGCCCCGGCCCGCTTGGCATGGGCGGCCAGGGAAATGGCCTCGGCGGTGGAATTGGAGCCGGCGCCGGCGATCACCGGCACCTTTTTGCTTTTCGCCACGTCCACGCAGAGTTCGACCACACGGTGATGTTCCTCGTGGCTTAGGGTCGGCGATTCGCCGGTGGTGCCGCACGGCACGAGGCCGTCGGTGCCTTCAGCGATCTGCCACTCCACGAAGGACTGGTATGCCGCCTCATCCACACCGTTATCGGTGAACGGGGTGATCAGGGCGGTGAACGAACCCTTGAACATGGGAGATGCTCCGTAAAGCGCATAGCAGCGAAAAGGCAAGGACCATAGCCCCCTCCGGCACAAGCCGCAACACCTGGATGCGATGCAAGGCCATTGCAGGGTCATCGGATGAACGCGCGGATGTTGTTTTTCGCCATACCGTCTTCGCCGCGATGGCGCGTTGAGCGCCCGCGCGAGCGTTCGCGCGCAAGCCAAGCTGGCGGTACGCCAGCGCCCGGCCCTTGAGGGACGCCCATCAAACAGGGCAATCGGCTTCACCCGATTGCCCTGAAGGCCATTGGAAAGGCCATTGCCCGCGATCGCCCCCCCGGCCTAGAATGCGCCGCCGCGCTTTGGTCCGGCCCCCTTATGATTGGCATGACGTCATGACGGTTGCTTCTCTCCTGCGCTGGACGGGCATTCCCGTGGTGGCCGTTCTGCTGTGCGGCCCGGCTCCCGCCCGGGCCGATCTGTTGTCGCCCCGCGATCAGGCCGTCTACCATCTGGCCTTCGAGGCGGCGCACCAGGAGCGTTTCGATCTGGCCCGCGCCGAGGCGCGCAAGGGATCCTCGCCGCTGATGGGCAAGGTGCTGGACTGGATGGAGTATATGTCGCCGCAGTCGGGCGCCACCTTCGCCGAAATCACCGCCTTCATCCGCGCCAATCCCGGCTGGCCCGACATTCCGGTGCTGATGCGCCGCGCCGAGGAGGCCATCAGCGTGGCCACGCCCGATCAGGCGGTGCTGGCCTGGTTCGACCGCGATCCGCCGGTCACGGTGGCCGGAGCCATGGCCTACGGCAAGGCGCTGCTGGCCAGCGGCCAGAAAGCCAAGGCGGCGCCGCTGCTGCGACGCCTGTGGATTCAGGGCAATTTCGGCGCCCAGCAGGAAAGCGCCTTCCTGACCAGCTTCGGCCCGCTGCTGACCGCGCACGACCAGATCGCCCGGCTCGACCGCCTGCTGTGGGAACATCAGGACGAAGCCGCCGAAAAACAGCTGGAGCGTGTGCCCGCCGCCATCCGCCTGGAAGGATTGGCCCGGCTGGCCCTGGCGCGGGAGTCCTCGGGGGCCGAACAGGCGCTGGCCCGGGTTCCCGCCGCCTTGCGCGATGATCCCGGCCTGATCTTCGAACGCATGCGCTACCTGCGCGCCCACGACGACGACGATCAGGCCATCGCCCTTTTGAAAAACCCCGCCAGCCGCCGCATTCACCCCGAACTGTGGTGGACGGAACGGGCCATCATGGCCCGCAAGCAGCTGGGGCTGGGGCATATCACCCTGGCTTACGATCTGGCGCGCGACCACGGCCAGACCAGCGGCCGCGGCTATGCCGATGCCGAATGGCTGGCCGGCTGGATCGCCCTGCGGTTTCTGAACGACAGCCAGACGGCGCTGAACCATTTCGCGCAGATCTACGACCGTGTGACCACGCCGCGCAGCCGCGCCCGCGCCGCCTACTGGGCCGGACGCAGCGCCGAGGCCCTGAAGCGCCGCCAGGACGCCGTGCGCTGGTATGCCGCCGCCGCGCAGAACGTCACCACCTTTTACGGCCAACTGGCAGCCAGCCGCATCAGCCGTGATCAGTTGTGGCCCATGCCCGCCGATCCCCTGCCCACCGCCCAGGACATCACCGTCTTCGAGGGGCAGGATCTGGTGCGGATTTCGCGCATGCTGGGAGAAATCGGCGAAAGCGAGCTGATCCGCCCCTTCATGCTGCACATGAACGATCTGGCCAGAACCCCCGGAGAACGGGCCCTGGCCGCCAATCTGGCCACCAGCCTGGGCCGGGCCGACATTGCCGTGGCGGTGGCGAAACGATCGGAACATGAAGGGGTGCCGCTGATCGCCTCGGGCTATCCCATTCCCGCCTTCAGCGGCGGCGGCGAGCCGGAAAAGGCCCTGGTTCTGGGCCTGATCCGTCAGGAAAGCGCCTTTCATTACGAAGCCGTCAGTCCGGTGGGGGCGCGCGGACTGATGCAATTGATGCCCGCCACCGCCAGCCGCGTCGCCCATGGCCTGGGCCTGCGCTACCGCCATCTGGACACCCTGACGGCGGCGCTCACCGCCAATCCCGATCTCAATGTCCGCTTGGGATCGGCCTATCTCGGCAGTCTTTTATCCACCTTCAACGGCTCTTACATCCTGAGCATCGCCGCCTACAACGCCGGCCCCACCCGCGTGAAGCGCTGGGTGAGGGAAATGGGGGATCCCCGCACCTCCGATATCGATCCGGTGGACTGGATCGAAAGCATTCCCTATTCCGAAACCCGTAATTACGTGCAGCGGGTGCTGGAGGGAACCGAGATCTACCGCCGCCGTCTGGGCGCCACCGGCATGGCCCTGAGCCTGGCTGGCGACCTTAAACGTTAGGAATGCGGAATGAACTGGATGCGGTTTGATGGTATTTCAACTGTTTTTTTAAGCCACTATAGTGCAATGTTAACGCGAAACATCACGCTGGATGCAGCCCCATGACCACGCCCGCGCCATCGCCCCGCCCCTCGCTGCGCGATCCCGCCCTGCTGCTGGCCACCTGGTTCGGCGCCGGTCTGCTGCCCAAGGCTCCCGGTACCTGGGGCTCGCTGGCCGCCCTGCCCTTTGCCTGGGTCATCGTCCGTCTGGGCGGCGCCGATGCCCTGGCCGCCGCCACCGGCCTGGTGTTCCTGGTGGGGATATGGGCGTCCGGGCAGGCCATCGGCGCCACCGGCCTTGCCGATCCGCAGCTGGTGGTGATCGATGAAGTGGCCGGGCAATGGCTGGTGCTGCTGCTGGCCCCCACCACGCTGCTGCATTACGCCCTGGGCTTCGCCCTGTTCCGCCTGCTGGACATCACCAAGCCCTGGCCGGCCTGCTGGGCCGACCGCAAGGTGCATGGCGGCCTGGGGGTGATGCTGGACGATGTTCTGGCCGCCGTTTACGGCCTTCTGGCCATGGTGGCCCTGCGCTGGGTGCTGCCGTGAGCCTGCTGCCCGCCGCCCTCGACGCCGCCGCCCGCGCCGTTCTGGCCGCCGCCGCCGATGCCGGGCTGCGGCTGGCCACGGCGGAATCCTGCACCGGCGGGCTGGTGGCGGCGGCGTTGACCGGCATTCCCGGCTCATCGCAATGCATGGAACGCGGCTTCGTCACCTATTCCAACGAGGCCAAAACCGAGCTTCTGGGGGTGCCCGCCGCCCTGATCGCCGCCCACGGCGCCGTTTCGGAAGCGGTGGCCCGCGCCATGGCCGCAGGCGCCCTGGCGCATGCCCGCGCCGAAGCCGCCGTCTCCATTACCGGCATCGCCGGGCCTGGCGGCGGCAGCCCGGAAAAACCGGTGGGCACGGTGCATTTCGCCGCCTGCCGCCTGGGCGGCCCCACCCTGCACCGCCAGCGCCTGTTCAGCGGCGACCGCGATGCCGTGCGCCTGCAGGCCGCCCTGGAAGCCCTGGATCTGCTGGGCACGGTTTTATGTTCCTAAGGACTTATACCGGCCAACCATTGAAGTGACTCGTTGGCCGGTATCCAGCGAGCATTGAGCGAGCGGCCAAGGCGGCGGATGCCGCCGCCCGGCGAGGGACGATACAACCGGTCAATTCATTGGGCGGTTGGTA
>MLJW01000215.1_pt1 | contig 45052 bp, 40 predicted proteins | sample 888231 | NCBI WGS metagenome assembly MLJW01 (sample SAMN05788063, study PRJNA343431) | mine drainage metagenome | isolation source: sample collected from the inflow into an acid mine drainage treatment plant... | place: Germany: Lusatia, lignite mining district
ACAACCGCATCGTTGGTGATCATCGCCCGCAAAATCGCCCGCGCCGCTTGGTCCATTCACCATTACCACTCAACCTTTAACCCGGATAGGATTACAAAGTGCTTGACGTGAACCATAGAATCTCAGGACAGGCTGGCTCAGGGCGAACGGCATTTTTGTTTCGTTGATGGAGTTTCAAAATGGGTGGCTGGGGTTGTCCGCACGAGGTCGATGGCAAATGTCAGCGCGTGAACAATATCCCGTGCGACCTGGGCATGAAGGGTTGCGTGCTGTTCGGACGTTTCCGCTTTGCCGATCCCGGCAAGAACCGGCCCAAAAAGGCACCAGACAATTTGCCTGCCAAAGCGCCACCCCCGGGCGATGACAAGCGATAATCCTTTCGAGCTCATCTACCGCGATGATTCCTTGCTGGTGGTGAACAAGCCGGCCGGTTTGCTGGCCGTGCCGGGACGCGGCCCGGACAAGCAGGATTGTCTTTCTTCACGACTGCAACGTGAGTTTCCCGATGTGCTTGTTGTGCACAGGCTGGATATGTCGACTTCCGGCTTGATAGTGTTTGCGTGCGGGGCCGGGATGCAGCGCCGGCTGTCGCACCTGTTCCACGAGCGTGAGGTGAAGAAGCGATATGTGGCTATCGTCGCAGGCAGGCTGGAACCGGAAGCGGGTGAGGTGGAACTGCCCATCGGGGCAGATTGGCCGAACCGGCCTTTGCGCAAGATTGATACCGAACTGGGCAAGCCCTCACTAACCCGCTACCGGGTTGTGCATGCCAGAGCCCGCGGTAATTCCGAACATTCACCCTTCGACGGGCTCAGGGCGGACGGTTTTTTTGAGGCCACCCGAGTTGAACTGGAACCCGTGACCGGCCGCACTCATCAGTTGCGCTTGCACATGTCCGCGATCGGCCATCCTATCCTTGGCGATGCGCTCTACGGCGATGATGCCACCGCACCACGCTTGATGTTGCACGCCACCGAGCTGGATTTGTTGCATCCGGGTACTGGTTCGCCCTTGCATTTTGTCTGCGCACCCCCATTTTAGGAATTGAGCATGAGGGTTGCCTGATTTTGTCTGGTTTATAATCAACTTGGACTTTCCACATTCTTGGACTTCAACATGGCGCTGCCAAAAAGTTTTTTGACTGCAATTCTTGGTCTTGTCGTTGTCGTATCGGCTATCTTTGCCGCGTACACTTGGGCCGCGTTGCACTGGAGCTATTCGGAAGGCGAACGTGCCGGGTTCATGCAAAAGCTGTCGAAAAAGGGCTGGATCTGCAAGAGTTGGGAAGGCGAACTATCTTTGGTCGCTTTGCCGGGGGCTGCGCCCGAGAAATTCCTGTTCTCTGTGCGCGATGATGAAGTGGCTGCAAGGATTAACCAGCATGTCGGTCAACGCGTCTCTTTGACTTACGAGCAGCACATCGGTTTGCCCACGACGTGTTTTGGCGACACCGAGTATTTTGTCACTGCCGTGAAGCTCGTATCTCCATGATAATATTAGTGTAATCAGTTAGCTTTAGCATCTCCGGCCGGTGCTATACTGCGCCCCGCTTTGAATCTTCCCACTCATGAGGAATCACATGAAACGCTTTTTACTCTTGTTTACCATTGTTCTGACCAGTATGTCTTTGCTCGCTACCAGCGCTGAAGCCAAGCGCTTTGGCGGCGGGGGCAGCTTCGGAAAACAGCGCACCATGAGCGCGCCCGCGCAAAATTCGCCTGCGGCAGCGCCCGCCCCGATACCTTCGCAGCCAGGCGTCACACCCCAACCCGCCGGCAATAGATGGCTCGGTCCCTTGGCGGGTCTGGCGATTGGCGCCGGTCTGGGTGCGATGTTCGCCGGTGGCAGCATGGGTGGTGGAATGGGCTCCATCCTGATGATGATCTTGGCCGGGGTTGCGGTGATGTTCCTGGTCTCGATGTTCCGCCGCAAGCAGGAACCCGCGATGCAATATTCGGGAGCAAGCGGACCTTATGGCGGTGTGCAGGAGCCCGTCCGGCAGTCTTATGGCGGCAGCGCAGCGCCGGTCGCTGCTGCCAACATTCCAGCCGACTTCCCCGTAGAGAGCTTCCTGCGCAGCGCCAAGACTTCGTTCATCCGCCTGCAGGCCGCAAATGACCGCAAGGACCTGGACGACATCCGCGAGTACACGACGCCGGAGATGTTTGCGGAGGTTTCCATGCAGTTGCAGGAACGCGGTGACGCTCCGCAGAAGACTGATGTGGTTACCCTGAACGCCGATCTGCTGGAGGTGGTCACCGAAAACGACCACGCCATTGCCAGCGTGCGCATGAGCGGCCAGCTGCGCGAGAACAACGGTACGCCGGAAAGCTTCGACGAAATCTGGCATGTACAGAAGAACCTGAAGGACAACAAGGCGGTCTGGCTGCTGGCCGGAATACAGCAGGTTTGATTCCAAAGTAAAGTAAACTAGAGGGCATGGCGGCATCCGCTGTGCCCTTTTTTATTTGAACTCTTTGTAAATGCGTTTTTTCCGCTTACTCAAGATCATTTACGTCGTTCTCCGTTTCGGCCTGGACGAGTTCCTGCTGGCGCATGACCGGACGAGCTGGTTGCTCCGTCCGCTCAATTGGCTGTTGTTCTTCCGCGATACCTCCCGGCCGCGCGCCGAACGCCTGCGTTTGGCGCTGGAGGCATTGGGCCCCATCTTCGTCAAGTTCGGCCAGCTGCTTTCAACGCGCCGCGACCTGATCCCCACCGACATCGCCGATGAACTGGCCAAGCTGCAGGACAGGGTCCCGCCTTTTCCGTCGGCTCAGGCCGTGGCGTTGCTTGAACAGGCATATGGCAAAAGGCTGAACGAGGTCTTTGCCGAATTCGACGAGACGCCCGAGGCCAGCGCATCGGTTGCGCAGGTGCATTTCGCCGTGCTGCCGGATGGGCGGGACGTGGCCGTCAAAATCTTGCGCCCCGGCATTTTGAACGTCATTGAACATGACATCGCACTGCTGCAGATCTGCGCGGGCCTGATCGAACGCTGGTCGGAAGACGGCAAGCGGCTGAAGCCGAAGCTGGTCGTCGCCGAGTTCGACAAATACCTGCATGACGAGCTCGACATGATGCGCGAGTCGGCCAACGCCAGCCAGTTGCGGCGAAACTTTGCCGACGCCAAATTGCTGCTCGTGCCGGAAGTGCACTGGGATTGGTGTTCCGCCCAAGTGATGGTGATGGAGCGCATGCACGGCATTCCGATCAGCCAGATCGGTGCATTGCGCGAAGCAGGGATAGATCTTTCCGCGCTGGCAGCCAATGGGGTAGAGATCTTCTATACGCAAGTGTTCCGTGATGGCTTTTTCCATGCCGACATGCACCCGGGCAACATCCTGGTGGCGCACGATGGCCGGTATGTGGCGCTGGACTTCGGCATCATGGGCACGCTCACGGTGACCGACAAGAATTACCTTGCGCAGAATTTCATCGCTTTCTTCAACCGCGATTACAAGCGTGTGGCCGAACTTCATATCGAATCGGGCTGGGCTCCGGCCCATACCCGCGTGGACGAATTCGAGGCCGCGATCCGCTCGGTATGCGAGCCCATCTTCGACAAGCCATTGCGCGAAGTTTCGTTCGGGAAGATCCTGCTGCGGTTGTTCCAGACCTCGCGCCGCTTCGGCATCGAGATCCAGCCCCAACTGGTATTGCTGCAAAAGACCTTGCTCAACATCGAAGGCCTGGGACTGCAACTCGATCCCGAGCTCGATCTCTGGAAGACGGCCAAGCCGTGGCTGGAGCGCTGGATGAGCGAACAGGTCGGGTGGCGCGGCTTCATCAAGGCCCTGCGTGCCGAAGCGCCGCGTTATGCGACCTTGCTGCCGCAACTGCCGCGCCTGCTGCATCAACGCCTGAACCAGGACCTTGCTGCCCAGACCGCACCGCTGCTGCGGGAGATGTTGCTGCAACAGAAAAAGCGCAATGCCTGGTTGTCGGCCATTGCGCTTCTGCTGGGTGCGTCCTTGTTCTTCGCTGTTTACACCTGGTTCGTTTAGACGAAGCCGCTTTCCATCAGTTCTGCCGCCAGCATTTTGTAGTCTGCCGCGCCCGGACTTTGCGGTGCATAGGCGAATACATCCAGACCATGCATCGGGCTCGTTGCCAGTGCCACCGTCTCGCCGATGCGGGTTTTGCACACCAGGTCGCCGTAGCGCTGTTTCAGCTTGTCGTAGATGTCATAGGACAGTTTGCGGCGGGAGTCGAAGCGCGTAACGACGATACGGCGCTCGAATGTTCGTTGCAGTTTCTTTTCCAGCACATTGAGCGCCGAATCCAGCCGGTGCACCCCATGTTCCGACAGGAAATCCGCCGATACCGGAATCAGCACCTTGTCTGCCGCCAGCAACGCATTCAAGGTGAGTACGCCCAGCATCGGGCAACAGTCGATGATGATCGGTGCGCCGGTCAAGGCCAGCTCCTCCGCCAGACCCTGTTTCAGCATCTTTGCCGCCTGCGGGTCGCTGCCGTACAGCGCATCGATCTTGGATAGCTCCAGCGTGGCGGGAATAAGTTGCCAGCCGGCAGGCGTGTCGTGCAGCAAGTTCGCAAGCGGAGCATTGTCCTTGAAGAATGCGGCCATGCTCCTGGATTGCGCCGTGCCGTTCTTCAGGCCCGAAGAAAGGCTCAAGTGTCCTTGCGGATCCATGTCCAGCGCGATGGGATGCCGTTGCGCTATCGATAGCGCGGCAGAAAGATTCAGGCAGGTGGTGGTTTTACCCACTCCGCCCTTTTGGTTGAATACGGCGATGACCGCCATGCTTCGGGACTCCTTGGTTTGCGGGAGATGTGCCTTTTTGTCGCGCGGTTTATGGTTCCGGCCATCAGTTAGCCGTCACTGCAAGCCCCACGCAATGCCGGTCACTCTACAGTGACCGACTTTGCAAGATTGCGGGGCTTGTCCACATCCGTTCCCTTTTGCAATGCTACGTAATATGCCAACAGTTGCAGCGGGATGGTGTGCAGAATAGGGCTGAGAAAACCCGCGTGTTCGGGCATTTGCAGGATGTGGACGCCTTCGGCTTCCTTGATATGGGTGTTCGCGTCGGCGAAGACATATAGCTCCCCACCGCGGGCGCGCACCTCTTGCAGATTGGACTTCAACTTTTCCAGCAGCATGTCGTTGGGCGCGACGGAAACGACCGGCATATCCTTGTCCACCAGTGCCAGCGGGCCGTGCTTCAATTCCCCCGCCGGGTAAGCCTCGGCGTGGATGTAGGAGATCTCCTTGAGCTTGAGCGCGCCTTCCAGCGCGATCGGATAATGCAATCCGCGGCCAAGGAACAAAGCGTGCTGTTTATCCGCGAAGTTCCTGGACAGTTCTGCTATCTGCGGCTCCAGCGCCAATACTTTTTTGACCGCGCTCGGCAAGTGCCGCAGTTCATGCAGGAACTGTTGTTCACGCTCCGGATCAATGCGTCCTCGCAATTTTGCCAAAACCAGCGTCAGCAGGAACAGCGCGGCTAGCTGCGTGGTGAATGCCTTGGTCGAAGCAACGCCGATCTCCGGACCCGCACGCGTCAGGAAACGCAGTTTCGATTGCCGGATAATGGCGCTTTCCGGTACGTTGCAGATGGCCAGCGTGAAAAGATGGCCCGTCACCTTCGCATGATTGAGCGCAGCCAGCGTATCGGCCGTTTCCCCGGACTGCGAGATGGTCACGACCAGGGTATTGGGGTTGGCGACGCTGGCGCGATAGCGGTATTCGCTGGCGATCTCGACCGTGCACTGGATGCCCGCGATCTCTTCCAGCCAGTAGCGCGCCACCATGCCTGCGTGGTGGCTGGTGCCACATGCAAGGATGAGGATGCTGTCGATCTGGGGGAATATGGCTGTCGCTTCCGCACCGAAGATTCCCGGAACCATCGTTTGACTGTTGCATACCGATTCCAGTGTATCCGCGAGGGCTTGGGGTTGCTCGTGGATCTCCTTTTGCATGTAGTGCTGGTATTCACCCAGTTCCACGCTGTCGTTGTTGAGCTGACTGACGTTCACCGGGCGTTGTATCGAAATTCCTTGGGTATCGAAGATGCGATAGTTGGCGAGATTGACCTCAACCACATCGCCTTCTTCCAGATACACGACGTTCTTCGTGACCTGCAGCAGGGCGGACATATCGGATGCGATGAAGTGCTCACCTTCGCCAACGCCCAGCAACAGGGGGCTGCCCTTGCGTGCGGCGATGAGCTGATGCGGGTTGTCTGCCGCCACCACGCCGATCGCGTATGCACCGATCAGCCGCGATAATGCCATCTGCGTGGCGACCAGCAGGCTGCCCTGTGCATAATGGCTGTGGATCAGGTGGGCGATGACTTCGGTGTCGGTATCGGAAGTGAATTCGTAGCCCTGCTCGGTCAGGTCGGTGCGCAGCTCTTCATAGTTTTCGATGATGCCGTTGTGTACCACGGCGATGAGGTCGCGGCTGATGTGCGGATGCGCGTTGCGTTCGCTCGGCACGCCGTGCGTGGCCCAGCGCGTGTGGGCGATGCCGAGCTCGCCGTAGGTGTTCGCGCTCTTTGTTGCCAGCTCCGCCACGCGTCCGATGCTGCGCACACGGTCCAGCTTCCCGTCATGCACGACCACCAGCCCGGCGGAGTCATAGCCTCGGTATTCCAGCCGCAGCAGGCCATTGACCAGAATGGACACGATATTCCGTTTTGCGACGGCGCCTACGATTCCACACATATTATTTCTTTCCTTTTTGCGGACGTTTCCAGCCTGTGATCGTTGTCTGCCTGCCGCGCGAGATGGTCAGTTCACCGGCGGGTGCATCCAGGGTGATAGTTGAACCGGCACCTATGGTCGCGCCCTTGCCGACGGTTACCGGTGCGACCAGCTGCGTGTCCGACCCGATGAAGGCGTCGTCCTCGATGACGGTGCGATGCTTGTTCGCGCCATCGTAGTTGCAGGTGATGGTCCCCGCACCGATGTTCACGCGGCTGCCCACGGTGCTGTCGCCGATGTAGCTCAAGTGGTTGGCTTTGCTTCCTTTGCCGATCTCGCTATTCTTGATCTCGACGAAATTTCCGACATGTGCGTCGTCGTGCAATTTTGTTCCGGGACGCAGCCGTGCGTAAGGGCCGATATGGCAGTTTGCGCCCACTTCGCTGTCGTCGATATGGCTGTATGGCGCGATCTGGGTTCCCTGGGCGATGGTTGCGTTACGAATGATACCGTAAGCGCCCACTCGCACGCCATTTCCCAAGTTTACATTGCCCTCAAAGATGCAACCGACGTCGATCTCGACATCGCGCCCGCAAGTGAGTTTGCCGCGCACGTCGATGCGCGCTGGGTCGGCCAGCGTCACGCCCTGGGCCATGAGTTGGGCCGCAACGTTCTGTTGCCAGACGCGCTCCAGATCGGCGAGCTGTATCTTGTTGTTGATGCCCTCGACTTCCCATCGGTGGGCAGGCTGTACGGTATGCACCGCCAGGCCTTGCTGAACGGCCATCGCCACGATATCGGTCAGGTAATACTCACCTTGTGCATTGTTATTGCCCAGCTTGCTGAGCCAGGTGCGCAGCCTTTCTGTAGGCGCCAGCAGCATGCCAGTGTTCACTTCGCGTATCTCGCGCTGCTCGGCTGTAGCGTCCTTTTCTTCAACGATACACTGCACATCGCCTTGCGGATCGCGCACGATACGGCCATAGCCGGTCGGGTTTTCAAGATTGACAGTCAGCAGCACCAGGCCTTCGCCCGCCTGTTGCATCTGGTGCAGCGTGCTGTGCCGGATCAGCGGAACATCCCCGTAAAGCACCAGCGTGCGGCTGCCGTCTGGCAGATGCGGCATTGCCTGTTGCACTGCGTGCCCGGTGCCGAGTTGCGGTTCCTGGATCACGAATTTCGCCCCGTATTGCTGCATCGCCAGCGGTACGGCTTCCCCGCCGTGCCCGTAGACCACGCACATCTGTTGCGGCTGCAAGGACGTTGCGCAATCGAGAACGTGCTGCACCAGCGGTTTACCCGCCAGCGCGTGCAACACCTTGGGCTTATCGGAATACATTCGCGTGCCCTTACCGGCAGCAAGAATGACGATGTTTATAGGGCTCATATCGGCTCTGAATCCGGGGATGGCGGAGTATATCAAATCACCCGCTTCAATTTGGTGGCTTGTTCTGCTCGAGTCCCCTCTACAATAGCCACATGAGCACACCTATCCTGAAAATCGTCGACGACCTTGCGGATATTTCCGCTGCGGATTGGGACGCGCTGTCGGATGGCAATCCCACGCTTTCCCATGCTTTCTTTTATGCGCTGCAGGAGAGTGGTTGCGCCATGCCGCAGTACGGCTGGAAGGCGCAGTTTGTCACGTTGTGGCGGGACGGCCGTCTGGTTGGTGCGATGCCGCTTTACCTTAAGATGAATTCATTTGGCGAGCATGTGTTCGACTTTGCCTGGGCCGATGCATATCATCGGCACGGGCTGCGCTATTACCCAAAACTGGTATGTACCGTGCCATTTACGCCGGTGGCCGGGAAACGTCTGCTTGCAGGATCGGAAGAGATCCGCGGGTCGTTGCTGAAGCATGCCCTGCAATACGCAAAGGACATCGGCGTGTCTTCTCTGCATTGCCTGTTTCTGAATGAGGCCGATGCGTCGGTGGCGCAGGCTCAGGGAATGATGATGCGCCAGGATGTGCAATTCCATTGGAAGAATCCGGGCTATCGCGATTTTGACGATTTTCTGTCGACGCTCAGCCGCGACAAGCGCAAGCGCATCTTGCAGGAGCGGCGCAAGGTGAAAGAGTCAGGCGTCGAACTGCGATGCGTCACCGGGGAAATTGCTACTGCGGATCAGTGGGCTTTCTTTGCTTCGTGCTATTTGCATACCCTGCAGCTGCACAATTCGCCGCACCAGTTGAATGAAGACTTCTTCCAACGTATCGGCGCTGCATTGCCGCAACACACTTTGCTCGTCATTGCTTCGCGCGAAGGTCGCCCCATCGCCAGCGCGCTGAATTATCGTACTGAAGACGCTTTATACGGGCGCTCGTGGGGCACGTTCGAATTTCATTCCGGACTGCACTTCGAGGCTTGCTACTATCAGGCCATCGAATTTTGCATCGCAAACAACATCAATACTTTTGAAGGCGGCGCAGGGGGCGAGCACAAATTGTCGCGAGGGTTTTTACCGGTGACGACGCGTTCCGCGCATTGGCTGGCACATCCGCAGTTTGCCCAAGCAGTGGAAGATTATCTGAAGAACGAGACCGATGCCGTTGCCGAATATGTGGATGTGCTGAGGGCGAGAAGCCCGTTCAAGCAGGGTTGAACCAGTGTTGTGAAACAGCAGTGATTGCCGGTTCTTGGCGTGTTGCCGGCGGCCCAAGTTTCCATCGGCATGTTTTTTTCGGGCGCTATACAATCGTATTTATCCAGCGCAATCACCTGATCCATACCCATGAGTACTGTCAGCACATCGTTCAATCCGCCCGTTCAGCGGGACACCGCAGTCATTGCAGTGATCGGCTTGGCGCACGGTACATCCCATTTTTTCCATCTGTTGCTTCCCCCGTTGTTTCCCTGGTTGATGACCGCTTTCGGGCTGGATTTTTCGCGGATCGGCCTCACGATGACCGTTTTCTTCGTTATTTCCGGCGTCGGTCAGGCGCTGGCCGGATTTGCCGTAGATCGTTTCGGACCGGTGCGTGTGCTGTTGTTTGGCATGAGCTGCTTTCTGCTGGCCGGTTTGAGTCTGGGATTGTTTGCCCATAGCCTGACCGATCTGTTCCTGGTCGCCGCGCTGGCCGGACTTGGCAACAGTGTGCTGCACCCTTCCGATTACTCCGTCCTCAACCGAAAGGTGTCGACGTCGCGCCTGGGGCATGCTTTCTCGGTGCATGGGATATCGGGAAATCTCGGTTGGGCCCTTGCGCCTGTATTCCTGACGGGGATCTCCGCGCTAGCCGGCTGGAAAGTAGCGGCCATCGCAGCCGGAGCGATGGCGCTTCCGGCCATGTTCATGCTCTGGATATTCCGCGATCAACTCGATATCAACTCAGTTAAAGCCGGTAGCGAGAGTCATCCCAGGCATGGCACGTTCTCTTTCCTTTCCGTTGGAGCAGTCTGGCTCTGTTTCGCCTTTTTCTTTCTGACTACGGTCGCTTTCGGTGCGTTCCAGAATTTTGGGACGCCGGTCCTGCAACATCTTTACGGGTTGCCACTGGGTGCGGCCGCCACTGCACTTTCTACGTTCCTGCTGGTCGCGGCCTGCGGTATCTTTGTCGGGGGTTTCGTTGCCCAGCACCGCGCGCAGGACCATATCATCGCTATCGTCCTGACGATGGCTGCTGTACTGGCATTGTTCCTGTCCATGGAGTTGCTGCCGGCTTGGTCGGTATTGCCAGTCATGGCTGGCATCGGCTTCTTCACCGGTATCGCGGGCCCCTCGCGTGATTTGCTGGTACGGCGCGCGGCGACCGCCCGTTTCGGTCAAGCTGCATATGGCCGGATCTACGGCTTTGTCTACTCCGGACTGGATAGCGGTCTGGCGTTGTCGCCTCTCGTTTTTGGCCATTTCATGGATACCGGGCATTACGCGTCGGTCCTGATTGGAATCGCGATCTTTCAGGGTCTGGCTGTACTGACTGCGTTACGTGTGGGACGTTCTGCCCCGATCGCTGCTGCAAAATAAAAAAGCAGCCGAAGCTGCTTTTTTATTCTGTCGCTGTATTACTTGCTTTGCTCAGTGCGTGTGCTTGCGTACCTGCTGGATGGCACGGAGTTGAGCGATGGCCTCTGCCAGCTCGGCTTGTGCTTGTGCGTAGTCGATGTCGGAGGTGCGGTTCTTCATCGCTTCTTCTGCTGCCTGCTTGGCTTCCAAGGCGCGTGCCTCGTCCAGATCGGCGCCGCGGATCGCGGTGTCGGCCAGTACGGTCACGACATCCGGCTGCACTTCCAGCATGCCGCCGGAAACGTAGATCAACTCTTCCTGTTCCTGATCCGGGCGCTTGATGCGCACGGCGCCTGGTTTGATGCGTGTCAGCAGTGCAACGTGACGCGGGTAAACACCGAGTTCGCCCATCTCGCCGGGGACGATGACGAATTCCGCCAGTCCCGAGAAGATGGACTCCTCCGCGCTCACCACATCCAAATGTACGGTCATTGCCATAATCGGCTCCTAAGTATTATTGCAGCGTCTTGGCTTTTTCGACCGCTTCTTCGATGCCGCCCACCATGTAGAACGCCTGTTCCGGCAGGTGATCGTATTCGCCGTTGACGATGCCCTTGAAGCCCTTGATGGTTTCCTTCAAGGTGACATACTTGCCGGGGCTGCCGGTGAACACTTCGGCCACGTGGAACGGTTGTGACAGGAAGCGCTGGATCTTGCGCGCACGTGCCACCGCCAGTTTGTCTTCCGGTGCCAATTCGTCCATGCCCAGAATCGCGATGATGTCGCGCAACTCTTTGTAACGCTGCAGAGTCTGCTGCACGCTGCGGGCAACGCTGTAGTGCTCTTCGCCCACGACCAAGGGGTCGAGCTGGCGCGAAGTGGAGTCCAGCGGATCGACAGCTGGGTAGATACCCAGCGAAGCGATGTCGCGGCTCAACACGACGGTGGAGTCCAGGTGCAGGAAAGTTGTGGCAGGAGACGGGTCGGTCAAGTCATCCGCAGGAACGTAAACGGCCTGGATGGAAGTGATCGAACCGACCTTGGTCGAGGTGATACGCTCCTGCAGGCGACCCATTTCTTCAGCCAGTGTCGGTTGATAACCCACGGCGGAAGGCATACGGCCCAGCAGCGCGGACACTTCGGTACCGGCCAGAGTGTAACGGTAGATGTTGTCCACGAAGAACAGGATGTCGCGGCCTTCGTCACGGAATTTTTCAGCCATGGTCAAACCGGACAGCGCAACGCGCAGGCGGTTGCCGGGCGGCTCGTTCATCTGGCCGAACACCATCGCCACTTTGGACTTGGTGAAGTCTTCCTTGTCGATAACGCCGGCGTCGGACATTTCGTGGTAGAAATCGTTACCTTCGCGGGTACGCTCACCCACGCCGGCGAACACGGACAGACCTGCGTGTTGCTTGGCGATATTGTTGATCAGTTCCAGCATGTTCACAGTCTTGCCCACGCCCGCGCCGCCGAACAGACCGACCTTGCCGCCCTTGGCGAACGGGCAAACCAGGTCGATCACCTTGATGCCAGTTTCCAGCAAGTCTACGGAAGGGGACAGTTCGTCGAATTTCGGCGCCTTCTGGTGGATCTCCCGGCGCTCGTCGGACTTGATTTCCCCGGCTTCGTCGATCGGACGGCCCAGCACGTCCATGATACGGCCCAGTGTGCCGGTGCCGACCGGGACTGTGATGCCCTTGCCTGTCGCGTTGACCAGCATGCCGCGGCGCAAGCCGTCGGAGGAGCCCATCGCAATGGTGCGCACGACGCCATCGCCCAACTGCTGCTCGACTTCGAAGGTCAAGCCCGCTTCGGCCACCGAATTACCCGCATCGGCCAACTTCAATGCCTCATACACCTTAGGCATCTGGTCACGCGGAAATTCGATGTCAACCACCGCGCCGATACACTGAACAATCTTTCCTTGACTCATTTTCAGATTCCCCGTCTAAATTAATTCTTGAACTGCAGTCGCGCCTTGAAGATTTGGTCTCGTCTTGACGTTCGCTACGCTCACGTCAGTCTCGCCCGATCTTCACTCGTGCCGCGTTAAACCGCTGCGGCACCGCCCACGATCTCGGAAATTTCCTTGGTGATCGCAGCCTGACGCGCTTTGTTGTAAACCAGTTTCAGCTCGCTGATAACGTTCTTGGCGTTATCGGATGCGGCTTTCATCGCCACCATGCGCGAGCTCTGTTCGGAAGCCATATTCTCGACCACTGACTGATACACCAGGGATTCGATGTACCGCACCAGCAGTTCGTCGATCACGGGCTTGGCGTCGGGCTCATAGATATAATCCCAGTTGCCGCTGGCCCCGCCTATCTTGTCGTCCGAGAGCGGTAGCAGTTGCTCCATGCGCGGCTCTTGCTTCATCGTGTTGATGAAGTGGTTGTAGCACAAGTGGATCGCGTCGATCTCGCCTGCGACATAGGCATCCAGCATGATTTTCACGGCGCCGATCAATTTCTCGATGTGCGGCGTGTCGCCAAGGCCTGTCAAGTGCGACTTGACGTTGGCGCCTACGCGATTCATGAAGCTGAAACCTTTATTGCCGATAGGGCAAACAACGATACCCTTGCCCTCGCCTTCCCACGATTTCATGCGGCTCACCGCAAGGCGCAGCACGTTGGTGTTCAAACCACCGCACAGGCCCTTGTCCGACGTCACCACGATGACGCCTACATTCTGGATGCTTTCGCGCTTGACCAGGAATGCGTGCTTGTATTCCGGGTTGGCGCGCGACAAATGAGCAGCAACGTTGCGGATCTTTTCGGCGTAGGGACGAGCGGCCCGCATGCGTTCCTGCGCCTTGCGCATTTTCGCCGCGGCCACCATTTCCATCGCGCGCGTGATCTTGCGAGTGTTTTCGACACTCTTGATCTTCGTGCGGATTTCTTTGCTGCCTGCCATGATTTTGCTCCTGCTTATAACCAACCGCGTCGCAACCGTCCGTTGGTTGCCTGGCGGGATGGCTAGTTGTTACATCAGTAGACTGCTGTCGCCTTGAATGCCTCGATGGCTGCAATCAGCACCTTTTCATTGTCGCCGGACAAATCCTTGGTGGATTGGATGGCATCCATCAGTTCCTTGTTCTTGGACTTCAGGTACGCATGCAACGCCGATTCGAAAGCCAGCGCCTTGGGCACGGCCACGTCGTCGAAGTAACCCTTGTTCACGGTGAACAACGTCACGGCCATTTCAGCAACCGACAGCGGGCAATATTGCAATTGCTTCATCAACTCGGTCACCATGCGACCGCGTTCCAATTGCTTGCGGGTCGCTTCGTCCAGATCGGATGCGAACTGAGCGAACGCGGCCAATTCGCGATATTGAGCCAAGGCCAGACGCACACCGCCACCCAGCTTCTTGATCACCTTGGTCTGCGCTGCACCTCCCACGCGGGACACCGATACACCGGCGTTGATCGCGGGACGGATACCGGCGTTGAACAGGTCGGCTTCCAGGAAGATCTGGCCGTCGGTAATGGAAATCACGTTGGTCGGCACGAATGCGGACACGTCGCCGGCTTGGGTTTCGATGATCGGCAATGCGGTCAGCGATCCGGTCTTGCCTTTGACGGCGCCTTTGGTGAAGGCTTCGACGTAGTCGGCGTTCACGCGGGCTGCGCGCTCGAGCAAACGGGAGTGCAGGTAGAACACGTCGCCGGGGTAAGCTTCGCGGCCCGGCGGACGGCGCAGCAACAGGGAGATCTGACGATAGGCCCAGGCTTGCTTGGTCAAGTCATCGTAAACGATCAGTGCGTCTTCGCCGCGGTCGCGGAAGTATTCGCCCATGGTGCAACCGGCATACGGTGCCAGGAATTGCATCGCGGCGGAATCGGAAGCGGTCGCTGCAACGACGATGGTGTATTCCATCGCGCCGTGTTCTTCCAGTTTGCGTACCACGTTGGCGACGGTCGATGCTTTCTGACCCACGGCAACATAGATACAGGTCATGTTCTGACCCTTTTGATTGATGATCGCGTCGACAGCAACGGCTGTCTTGCCGGTCTGGCGGTCGCCAATGATCAGTTCGCGCTGACCACGGCCGACCGGAACCATGGAGTCGATGGATTTCAAACCGGTTTGCACAGGCTGGTCAACAGACTGGCGTGCAATGACGCCCGGTGCGACCTTTTCGATCTTGTCGGTCATCTTGGCATTGATCGGACCTTTGCCATCGATAGGCTGACCCAACGCGTTGACCACACGGCCGCGCAGTTCGGGACCAACCGGCACTTCCAGAATGCGGCCCGTGCACTTGACGGTGTCGCCTTCGGTGATGTGTTCGTATTCGCCCAGAATAACGGCACCTACGGAATCGCGCTCAAGATTCAGCGCCAATCCGAATGTATTGCCGGGGAATTCCAACATTTCGCCCTGCATCACATCGGACAAGCCGTGCACACGGACGATACCGTCGGTCACGCTGACCACCGTACCTTCGGTGCGCGCTTGGGTCAGTGCTTCGAAATTCTCGATGCGACTGCGTATCAGATTACTAATTTCGGAAGGGTTGAGCTTCATCTGGATTTCCTCATTCTTGATAAATCTTTATCAGGCCAACTGGTTTGCCATCAAGCAAGCGCGGACGCCATTTCACTGAGTCTAGTGCGCGCAGATCCGTCGATCACCTTGTCACCGGCGCGAATCACCACGCCCCCAAGCAATTCTTTATTGATATTGCATGTCAGTTTGATCTCTCGACCCATGCGCTTCTTGAGCGAACTGACGATCTTGTCTTGTTGAGCGGCGGACAGTTCGAACGCCGAATCCACGACCACGTCCACGCTCTTCTCTGCTTCAGATTTGAGCACCTCGAAGATGGATGCGATCTCGGGCAAAAGCAGCAGACGCTGGTTTTCAGCCAGCACGTTGATGAAATTCATCTGTTGCGGCTTGAGTTTTCCGCCCAGTATGTCACCCAGCAACCTTCCCAGCTGGGCTTTGGCAACGCGCGGACTGCTGATCACGTTGCGGATTTCCGGATAGTTCACGGCTTCGGCAAGCGACAGCAAAACCTCCGACCAGCCTTTCAGGTCGGAGAGTTTTTGTGCTTCTTCAAACGCCGCTTGGGCGTAGGGTCGTGCTGTAGTTAGGGCTTCAGACATGGCTATTAGAGATCCGCTGCAAGTTTGTCGAGCAGGTCATTGTGCGCCTTGGCGTCGATTTCCCGGCCCAAAATTTTGCCCGCACCCGCCAATGCAATTGCCGACACTTGAGTACGCAGTTGTTCCTTGGCGCGAAACACTTCCTGCTCGACTTCTGCCTTGGCGCCAGCCACGATACGGTCTCCCTCGACTTTGGCCTGCGCCTTTGCCTGTTCGACGATTTCGCTGGCGCGTTTTTCACCATTGGCGACGATTTCGCCCGCCTTGTCTTTTGCTTCGCGCAAAATATCTGCGGAGCGCTTGGCGGCCATATCCAGGTCATGCTTGGCGCGCTCTGCATCAGCCAATCCATCTGCAATGGTCTTTTGACGCGACTCGATCGCTGCCAGCAAAGGCGGCCAAACGAATTTTGCAGTGAACCATATCAAAATGGCGAATGACAGTGCCTGCGCGATTATTGTCAGGGTAATGTTCATTTCGATTCCTTAATGCTGGATTGCGCATCCCGCAATGTTCAATTACTTGATGACGGCGAGCAGCGGGTTAGCGAACGCGAACATCATTGCCAGACCAACGCCGATGATGAAGGAAGCGTCGATCAGACCCAGCAACAGGAACACTTTACCCTGCAGCGTCGGAATCAATTCTGGTTGACGGGCGGCGCCGTCCAGGAAGCTGCTGCACATGATACCGATGCCGATACAAGCTCCTGCTGCGCCCAGACCGATGATCAAGCCGATACCGATGCCGGTGTAGGCTTGGATCAGTGCCATGAATTGAACTGTGTTTTCCATTTTGTTTCCTTTCGATTTACAAAGTTGATTAAAAGTTAATAGTGAAAAGTGATTAGTGGCTTTCGTGAGCCATCGCGATATAGACGATCGTCAGCATCATGAAAATGAACGCCTGGAGCACCACGATCAGGATGTGGAAAATCGCCCAGCCAGCACCAAGCAAGGCGCCAAATATCGTTCCCGCCAAACCTGTTGCAGCCCACATGCCAAGCAACAGGAAGATGATTTCGCCTGCATACATGTTGCCGAACAGTCGCAAGGAGTGCGACAGCGGCTTGGAAACATATTCGATCAGATTGAAGAGGAAGTTCGCAGGCCACACCAGCGGATTGGAACCAAAGGGTGCGCAGAACAATTCATGTATCCAGCCACCCAGGCCTTTGACCTTGATACTGAAGAAAATCATCAGCAACCACACTGACAGCGCCAGTGCGAACGTTGTATTGATGTCGGAGGTCGGGACTGCACGGAATTTCTCCTGGCCGAACACATGAAGGTAGATCCACGCCATGATGTCGATCGGCAGGAAGTCCATCGCGTTCATGACCAGCACCCATACGAATACGGTCAGGGCAAGAGGAGCTACGAACTTGTGACGATCACCGTGAAAGATGCCTTTGACTTGCTCATCGATGAATTCGACCATGAGCTCAACAAATGCCTGGCGTTTGCTGGGGACGCCCGAGGTCGCACTGCGCACAACCAACCAAAGCAGGCCGAAAGTGACGATTCCGAGCAGGGCGGAAACAACCAATGTGTCAAAATTGACAGACCAGAATCCGCCGCCGGCGACTTGTTTGACGTTGAAGCTAAGATGATGCTCGATGTAACTGGATGCAGTCAGTGCGTGTTCAGTGGACATCCCGGACCCTACTTGTCGTTCTCGTTATTCACGGCTCGCAAACCCGCGCCTGATGCCAGCGCAGAACCTGCCAACCCACCTATCAGAGACAATGGAACCAATCCCTGGTAATACTTGAAAACCGCCAGCAACAGCATTGCCACTACCAGCACCTTGATCGCTTCTGCTTTCAGCAAAGTAACCAGTACTGCGCCTGGCGCACCGCCGTTTGGCCTTTGCGCAATCAGCATTCCCGCATACCCACCGACTATTACGGACGAACCTCCCGCTAAAGCGGAAATTGCTGCGTTCATACCCGCAACCAGCAGAGAGACACCCGAGATGAGTACCGTTATGATGATTTGCCAGCGCGCCGCCTTGCTGAATGCGCGGCTTATTGTTGTGTTTGTTACACTTTCCATCTTGTGCCCCCAGGCGCTCATTTGGCTGGGGCCGAAAAAAAGCCCGCGCATTCTCTACTATTCAGCCACAGCAAGTCAAGCGCATTCGCGGTGTAAAGGGCGATCAGGCCTTGGATCAGGCTCGCTCGTACAGTTTGCCGGTCAGTTCTTCCAGATGTTCGTTACTGGAATATTCGATGACCAGCTTGCCTCCACCCTTGCTGTTTGGCTTGATTTCCACGCGCGCACCGAGCTGAGAGCTTATTTCGTCTTGCAGTCGCTGCGTATCGCGATTCTCTTTTGGCATCTTCTTGCCGGTTGTTGTCTTGGTGGACGATTGTTCGCCTTGTTGCTGTACCAGCTTTTCCGCCTCTCGCACAGAAAGGCCTTCCAGAACGATCTTGTTCGCGAGCAGTACTTGTTGTGCGCCTTCCAGCGACAACAACGAACGGGCGTGGCCCATGTCCAAGGAACCTTCCATCAGCATGTCTTGCACAGCTTGCGGCAATTTGAGAAGGCGCAAGAGGTTGCTTGCGGCGCTACGCGAGCGGCCCACTGCGTCGGCTGCAGCCTGATGTGTCATCTGGAATTCGTCTATCAGGCGCTGGATGCCGATCGCTTCTTCCAACGGGTTCAGGTCTTCGCGCTGGATATTCTCGATCAGCGCCATCGCCAATGCTGCGTTGTCAGGCACTTTGCGCACGATGACCGGTACGATTTTCAGTTCAGCCAGTTGAGCGGCGCGCCAGCGACGTTCACCGGCGATGATCTCGTAGCCGCCTTCGGCCAATTCGCGGGCCAGAATCGGTTGCATCACGCCTTGCACCCTGATCGATGCGGCGAGTTCGTTCAAAGAGGCTTCGTCCATGCGGCTGCGCGGCTGGTATTTCCCCGGTTTCAGCTGTTCAACTTTCAGTTCGCGTAGGACGTCGTTCTGTTTCGATGTACTGTTGCCGGAAAGCAGCGCGTCCAAGCCGCGTCCCAGACCCTTGATCGGTTTTGCCATGATTTTCCCTTAATGAAACTTGTTATGCGGCGACTCGTGCCATTGAGTTGTTGAGCATTTCTCCAGCTAATGCAAGATACGCCAGTGTCCCCTTGGATTGACTGTCGTGGTACAGCGCAGGAATTCCAAAACTGGGCGCTTCCGCCAGACGCACGTTGCGCGGAATGACGGTGCGGTAAACCTTGTCGCCGAAATGTTGCTGCAATTGGTCCGAAACCTGTTGCGCCAAGGCGTTGCGCGGATCGAACATGGTACGCAACAAACCTTCGATCTCGAGCTCCGGGTTCAGATTCTCCCGCACCTTGCGGATGGTGTTAACCAGATCGCTCAAACCTTCCAGAGCGTAGTATTCACACTGCATCGGAATCATCACGGATTTTGCGGCACACAACCCATTCAGGGTGAGTAAATTCAGCGCGGGCGGACAATCGACCAGGATGTAATCGTATTCGTCCAATACCGGTTGGAGCTCTTCTTTCAAGCGCATTTCGCGCCCTTCTACGCCCACCAACTCGATCTCCGCGCCGGCCAGTTCGCGGTTTGCCGGCAATACGTCATATTTGCATGCGGCAGAGCGGATGCGCGCTTCTGCGATCGTTTTTTCTCCGAGCAGCACATCATAGATGGTCGCTTCGAGATCGGCTTTATTGATACCGCTCCCCATGGTCGCATTGCCTTGCGGATCGAGGTCGATCAACAGTACGCGCTGTTTCGCGGCGCCCAGGCTTGCGGCCAGGTTAACCGTAGTTGTGGTTTTGCCCACGCCGCCTTTTTGATTGGTGATTGCCAATATCTTGCTCATTTTTTTACTCCCAATACGACCAAACTGCGGGCAGCTTCCAGCCCGGGGACCTGCAACGTTATTACTCTTTCAACCAGAACATCCGAAGGAAGCCGCGCCAGCTCTGGTTCGGGCGCGCCTTTCATGGCCGCCCAGTGACCACCTTCCGCCAGCAAATGTCGCGTCAACGCGACAAAATCCACGGCTTCAGCAAAAGCGCGGGAAATTATCCCGTCGAACTTCTGTTTTGCTTGCCACCGTTCCACCCTTTCGCATCGGACTTCCACGTTGTTCAAACCCAGTTCGATAGCTGCTTGCTGTACAAAGCCGGTTTTTTTACTGTTGCTATCCAGCAAAGTGAAGGACCATTCCGGCCGCATCACGGCCAACACAAGTCCCGGCAAACCCGCGCCACATCCCACGTCCAGCCAGCGTTGCGGCCACAGGTAGGGCAGCACGGCCAAACTGTCGAGCAAGTGGTTACTTACCATCTGCTCGGGATCGCGTATCGCGGTAAGGTTGTAAATCCCGTTCCATTTGTGCAGCAGGGCCAGATAATCCAGCAGCTTTACCTGCTGTTCCGACGTTGCTTCCAAGCCCATCTGTGTGAGCCCAGCCGTCAATTCCTGCGCCAGCGTCATGCCGCTTTGTCTTGTTTGAAGCCCCGCTTCAAATGCACCAGCAGCAAGGAAATTGCGGCCGGGGTCACGCCGGAGATGCGCGCTGCCTGGCCTACTGTTTGCGGTTGGTGCTGATTCAACTTTTGCCGGACTTCGATAGACAAGCCGCGCACCACCGTATAATCCATGTTGTCCGGTAATTGCGTAGTCTCCTGGCCTTCCTGGCGCTCGATTTCGTCCTGCTGACGCTCGATATAACCGTGATATTTAGCCTGAATTTCCACCTGCTCCGCTATCTCCGATACATCGGCCGCTTGCGCTCCGGGCAAGGTCATCAAAGCGACATAGCTCACTTCGGGGCGGCGCAGCAGATCGTACAGACAATATTCACGCTCAATCTCTTTACCCAGCACGCGTTCGGCATCGGCTTTGTCGAGCATGCGAGGGTTCACCCAAGTCGTTTTCAGGCGCTCCAATTCGCGCGCGATCTTTTCTCGCTTTTCTTCGAATACTTGCCAGCGAATATCGTCCACCAGACCTAAACGGCGACCAATCTCGGTAAGACGTATGTCGGCGTTATCTTCACGTAACTGCAAACGATATTCGGCGCGGCTCGTGAACATTCTATAAGGCTCGGAAACGCCGCGCGTGATCAGGTCATCCACCATCACACCCAGATACGCCTCGTCTCGTCGCGGGCACCAAGCCTCTTCATCTTTGGCCTGCAGTGCTGCATTTACGCCAGCCAGCAGACCTTGCGCGGCGGCTTCTTCATAACCTGTTGTTCCGTTGATCTGTCCGGCGAGGAAAAGGCCTGCTATCGTCTTGGTTTCCAAAGAGACTTTGAGTCCGCGCGGGTCGAAATAATCATATTCGATGGCATAGCCTGGACGGGTGATATGCGCGTTCTCCAGTCCCTTTATCGAGTGCACCAACGCCAATTGTGTATCGTAGGAAAGACTGGTCGAAATGCCATTTGGATAGATTTCGTGCGTTGTGAGCCCTTCAGGCTCCAGAAATATCTGGTGCGAAGACTTACCGGCGAATCGCGTGATCTTGTCTTCGATGGATGGGCAATAGCGTGGGCCCACTCCCTCTATAACTCCGGTGAATAATGGTGATTCGCCCAATCCGTTACGGATGATCTCATGCGTACGCTCATTCGTTTGGGTGATCCAGCATGGCATTTGTCTTGGGTGTTGGTCGGCGCGCCCCAGAAAAGAAAATACAGGAATTGGCGTGTCGCTGTGTTGTTCCTGCATCGCAGAAAAATCGATGCTGCGCCCGTCTATGCGTGGCGGTGTGCCCGTTTTAAGACGCCCGATTGGCAGCCCCAATTCGCGCAGATTGTGTGCAAGCCCAATAGACGGCGGATCGCCTGCGCGACCTGCCGGGTAATTTGTCAGGCCGACATGAACCAGGCCTGCGAGAAATGTGCCTGTGGTCAGAACCACGGCTTTGGCGTAGTAACTCAAGCCAAGCTGGGTCTGCACACCGATAACGCGCCCGTGCTCAATCAATAGTTTTTCTGCCGCTTGCTGAAAAAGCTTCAGATTATGCTGATTTTCCAATCGCTTACGAATTGCGGCCTTGTAAAGCGCACGGTCTGCTTGCGCACGGGTTGCACGCACGGCAGGTCCTTTTGAAGCGTTCAGGATGCGGAACTGTATGCCCGCTTCGTCTGTTGCTGCGGCCATCGCCCCGCCTAAGGCGTCAATTTCTTTGACTAAATGGCCTTTGCCGATGCCGCCGATGGAGGGATTGCAGGACATTACGCCCAGCGTTTCGATGCTATGCGTGAGCAAAAGCGTAGCACATCCCGCACGGGCGCTTGCCAGCGCGGCTTCCGTCCCGGCGTGTCCACCACCTATCACGATGACATCGAATTGTTTCGGATCGCGCATGCTCCACCCATCAAAATGAGGACGCGCATCATAACTCAAAAGTTATTCACAACGAAAACTTTGAGCAACCCAGTGTTTCACGTGAAACAATTACTTGCCTATACAGAACCGAGTGAATATTTCGCCCAACAGATCGTCTGCAGTAAACTCACCGGTAATACTGTTTAGTGACCTCTGGGCGTGGCGGAGTTCTTCGGCCAACAACTCCGGATGGCCGAGCTGCTGCGAAGCTGTAACAAGTCTTTGTTCTGCTGCTGAAAGCGCTTCCAAGTGGCGCGCTCTCGCCATGAAGACGCCTGTTTCCTGATGCCACCCTATCGCTTCCAGTAGCTTTTCCTGCAGTGCGTCCATGCCTGCGCCGGTTTTTGCGGAGAGGTAAAGGTGCGTTTCCCCATTTCGTACGTCTATACCTGGGGCGTGTCCGCTTAGATCTATTTTGTTATGCAAATATAATCGGGGAACCTTTACCGGCAAGTGCGACAGTATCGCTTGATCCTGGAAGCCCGTTCTTTGATGCGATTCATCCAGTAAAACCAGTACTACGTCGGCTCTGGATAATGCCAATTGCGTGCGCGCAATGCCCATTTTCTCGACAACATCGTCTGTTTCGCGCAATCCCGCGGTATCGATCAAGTGCAGTGGCACGCCTCCAACTTGCAGTGTCTGGCGTATTGCGTCGCGGGTGGTGCCGGGTATCTCGCTTACCAGCGCCACCTCTTCCCCAGCCAAACGATTCAGCAGGCTCGATTTCCCTGCATTCGGAGCCCCTACTAGCACAACCTGCGCTCCTTCACGCAAGATGCTTCCCAGTTTTGCCAATTCTTCGATACGCGTCACTTCACGTAACAAAAGTGAGAGTTTTCTGGCGCAAAACTGCCTATCCGCATCGGCGATCTCCTCTTCGGGAAAGTCCAAGGTCGCTTCAACCAGCATGCGCAAATCTATAAGCTGAGCTACAACCCCATTGATCGCTGCTGAGAACTCACCTTGCAAAGAACGGATGGCGCTACGTACGGCCTGTTCTGTAGTTGCATCGATAAGGTCGGCCACACTTTCAGCTTGGGCAAGATCCATCTTATCGTTAAGGAACGCACGTTGAGTAAATTCGCCCGGTTGCGCAAGGCGCGCACCCAGTTCCAAACAACGTTGCAGCACAGATTGGAGTACTGCGGGACCACCGTGTCCTTGAAGTTCCAGCACCTCTTCCCCGGTATAGGAATGAGGAGCCGGGAAGAACAGCGCGATTCCCTGATCCAGAATCACGCCATCAGCCGCAAGAAAGCTGGTGTAAGTTGCGAATCTGGGAGTAAGTTGGCGTCGGGTCAGCAGGGTGGCCATTTGTAATAGCCCGCTGCCCGATACCCGCACCACGCCGATGCCACCGCGCCCTGGGGCAGTGGCTATCGCCGCGATGTTGTCAGGCCTTGGCGGCACCTTTGCGTGCGGCTGCTTGTCCGCGGGTGATGTACCACTGCTGGGCAATAGAAAGGATGTTATTCACAACAGAGTACAGGACCAATCCCGCCGGGAAGAAGAAAAACACGACGCTGAACACAATGGGCATGATTTGCATGAGTTTCGCCTGCATTGGATCCGGCGGCAAAGGGTTGAGCTTGCTCTGAACCAGCATGCTAATACCCATGATGAGCGGCAACACATAGTACGGATCGGTTGCCGACAAGTCGGTAATCCAACCAAAGAATGGCGCGTGGCGCAACTCTACGCTGGACAAAATTGCCCAATAGAGCGCGATGAACACTGGTATCTGAATCACCATGGGCAGACAACCACCCAACGGATTGATCTTTTCCGTTTTGTACAGATCCATCATCGCATGATTCAACTTATCGCGGTCATCGCTATATTGTTGCTTTATCTTTTCAAGCTTTGGCGCTACCAGACGCATTTTTGCCATAGATCGATAGCTTGCAGCTGACAGCGGGAAAAACGCCAATTTGATCAGAACTGTCAACAGGATTATCGATACGCCCCAGTTATGTACCCAATTGTTGATATGGGACATCAGCCAGAACAAGGGCGTTGAAAAAATCGTTAACCAGCCATAATCCACTGTCAATCCGAGACCAGGTGCGATTTCATCCAGTTTCGTTTGGGCCGGTCCCGCGTAAAGCGTCGCTGAGATGCGTCCGGTCTGGCCCGGTTCTATGCTGGCAACAGGCAGAATTACGCCGGCAGAATATTCATTAACATTCAGCTTTTTTGTATAGAACTCGCGGGGTCCTTTTGGCGCAGGTAACCAAGCGGATACAAAATAGTGCTGTAACATCCCTATCCAGCCGTTATCCGGGTTGGCTGGCAGCTTGACTTTATTCTTGTCAATGTCGGAAAACTGGATCTTTTTGAATTTATCCTGTTCGGTATAAACCGCTGGCCCGGTAAAAGTTGGAACAAATTTTGAGGATCCGGAGATGGCCTCGGAATCACGTACCAGTTGAAAATAAGCTGACGGTGCTAAGATCGTGGTGCCGTGATTTGTGATTTCATATGAAACTTCAACAAGATAACTACCCCGATGGAATGTATACACCTTGGTAACGCTAGCATCACCCGTATTCAGCGCAGTCAGCCGAACTTCCAGCGTATCTTTGCCATCCGCAAGGTGAAACTCTTCTCCCTCACTTGAAAAGTCCGCGTTGTGGGTCGGCAACCCCTTGCCAAGCAAACCGGATTGAGCAACATATAAGTGTTCCCCCTTTTGTTGCAACAATGTGAGCGGTTTAGTTTGATCGTTTGAATCTTTGTGTTTCAGCAAGTCCAGGCGCTGGATGTTTCCGCCGACCGTATTGATTTCCACCATGAAAATATCTGTGGTTACGACGATCTGCTTTCCTGTTGGTTGCTTTTGGGCTTCAACCGATGTGGACACAACTGCATGCTCTGCAGGCTTAACCATTTCTGCCGGAACAGAGGAATCTTTTGGCGATACAGCCTCTGCTACAGGAGCAACTGGTTGGTTCTGACGCGTCCAAGCACTCCAGAGCAGAACCAGAGAAAAAGAAAAAATCAGGAATAAGAACAACCGCCGCATGTCCATCAAGGTTTCACCTGTATTTCAATTATGGGACTGGATCGTATCCGCCCGGGTTCCAAGGATTACAACGTATTAAGCGCTTGATTGTCAGCCAAAACCCCTTGATAGCCCCGTATTTTGAGATCGCTTCAAACGAATACTGCGAACAACTGGGACAAAAACGGCACGACTGAGGAAGCACCGGGCTAATCAATAGTTGATATGCTCGAACAATAAACAACAGAATTGATTTCATTTGACCGCCAGTACGGATTCTAGCATTTCATCCAATGCGGCTCTGGCTTTCGGGAGATCTTTTATCTCTAACGGTTTGCGTAACCGAACAACCAGGTCACGCTCAATCCCGTTCCGTGCACGATGACGAAAACACTCACGAATCAACCTTTTAACGGCATTTCGTCGTGTAGAAGAAGGGATAATGCGCTTGCTAACCGACATGCCAAGCCTTGCATGTCCTGATAAACTCAGGTCACTATGGACGGCAAACCAACTATTGGTTTGCGCCTTTTGACGCAGTATTCGGGAAAACCCCTCCCGACGCGTAAAGCGATAGCGCCGGGGTAAAGTCAAAACTTCAACGGGGTTACACGCCAAGGCGTACACGGCCACGCGCGCGTCGAGCAGCGATTACAGCGCGCCCACCCTTGGTTTTCATGCGGACCAGAAAGCCGTGAGTACGTTTTCTCTTTGTAACCGACGGTTGATATGTACGTTTCATGTTTAGCTCCTGACTGTTTTGATGTTGAAAAGCGCGCGATTACAATCGTTGGCGTACTTCCTGTCAAGTCTTTTTATGCTGTGGATAACTTTTTCCATAGCTTGTAGAATGTGCCGCAATCATTGCGATACATTTTCCTGCCTATGTCTGCCCAAAGTCTGTCTGGAAGTTGCCTGAGTTTTTTCAAAGAGCAACTGCCATTGCAACAATATAATTCGTGGATAAAGCCGCTGATTTTCGAGATCGATGGCGACAGACTTGTTCTTACTGCGCCCAATAGTTTTACATTGCGCATTGTACAGGAGCGGTTCTTGTCGGAGATATCGAAACGCGCTCTTCCATTTTTTTCCGCACCGCCTCAAATCGAGTTGCGCATTGAAAAACGTGGCATGAAACCCGTTAGACAACCTGATGCAGAGCCTGTATTTAGCAAGCCAGCGCTGCCGGTGACAACAAAAGCAACCTCAAAAAATCTGAATAAACTCAATCCTGCCTTGGTTTTTGATACTTTTGTAACTGGTAAAGCAAACCAATTGGCACATGCTGCAGCCATACAAGTCTCAGAAACTCCAGGTGTTGCCTACAACCCTTTATTTATTTATGGAGGGGTGGGCTTAGGTAAAACACATCTCTTACAGTCCATTGGAAATCTGGTCAGTAAGCAGAATCCACAGGCCAGAATCTGCTATATCCATGCAACCAACTATATTTCAGGAGTAGTTCGTGCATTTCAAACCAAAAATTTCGATGAATTCAAGCAATTTTATAACTCATTGGACTTGCTTCTGATCGATGATATTCAGTTCATTGCGGACAAACCAGGTACTCAGCAAGAATTTTTTTACACATTAAATTCTCTTATTGATACTAATAAACAAGTAGTTATAACTTGCGATACATTTCCAAAAGAAATTTCTGGTATTGAACCTCGGCTAACCTCCCGCTTCACCTGTGGACTGACAGTGGCCATAGAACCACCTGGTTTGGAGATGAGAGTCGCCATCTTGCTGCAAAAATCAGCATCAAGCAATTTTCCTATTTCTGAGGACGTTGCATTCTTCATAGCCAAGCACGTACGCTCCAATATTCGGGAATTGGAAGGCGCTTTAAACCGGATAGAGGCCTATGCCAAATTTCATAAGCGTCAGATATCTATAGATTTAGCAAAAGAAGCTCTCAAGGACTTGCTGGCGGCACAAAATAAGCAAGTCTCTATAGAAAACATCCAGAAGACGGTGGCTGATTTTTACCGAATAAAGATTGTTGAATTGCTATCAAAAAAGCGATCGAGGATTATCGCCAGACCGCGTCAAATCGCCATGGCACTTGCGCGCGAACTCACTCAATTGAGCTTGCCTGAGATTGGAAATGCATTTGGAGGAAGAGATCACTCCACCGTCTTGCATGCCTGCAAAACCATAGAATCTTTGCGCAACAGCGATTCTGCATTGAATGCTGATTTCAACTTATTGAATCAAACATTGCGCGGATAGTCACGTATACCCTGTGTATAGTTTGTAGACGAACCCGCATAAACAGAATAATGAAATAGTTATACGCAAACAATAAACATTGACGAGCACTTTTATGAACAGATAAATAATTAATTAAGTTATTGTAATATAAGATAAATAATAGTTATCCATAGATTCAGTGCCTATTATTGTTATTGTTAAGTTTTTAAAGGATACATATGTTCATTAAGCAAATAGATCGAAACGATTTACTTAAACCTTTGCAAGCGGTTGTAGGCATTGTAGAACGCAAGCAGCCTTTACCTATTCTTTCGAACGTACTGATCAAACGCAACAAAGACGGCGTGCAATTCGTCACGACAGATCTGGAAATACAAATAGAAGCGCAATTTAAGGTTGAGCTCGACGGAGCAGAAAGTGCTATTACTATTTCTGCCAAGAAGCTCCAGGAAATTTTGCGCGCGATTCCAGACAACAGCATAGTATCGCTCGATGATCAGGATAACCGCTTGCTGGTTAAAGCGAATAAAAGCCGATTTAGTCTACAGACGCTTCCGGCACAGGATTTTCCGATGTTGACCGAACAATTGGTTGGCGCGGCCAAGCTCCAGATCGAACAAGGTGTGTTACGTCGGCTATTAAGTTCTGTGCAATATGCAATGGCTCAACAAGATATTCGCTATTATCTGAATGGCGTATTACTGGTGATAGACGGGACTTCAATAAAGCTGATTGCAACAGACGGCCACCGCCTTGCTTTTATCAGCGAGGAACTTAAAGAAAGCTACAAAAAGCAGGAAGTCATTCTTTCGCGAAAGACAGTTAATGAGCTGTTAAAGCTACTGCAAGATACTGAAGATAAGGTCCAACTCGAACTAGCGGAAAAACAAGTCCGAATATCATTTGCAGACGTTGTCCTGACTTCGAAAGTAATTGATGGCAAGTTTCCGGATTACAACCGGGTCATTCCAACTCACTCCAACCACCTGAAACTGGATCGTTTAACCTTGTTACAGGCATTGCAGCGTGCCGCTATTTTATCCAATGAAAAGTTTCGCGGTGTACGCCTGTTGTTAACTGAAAAGAATCTACGCATTATCAGTAGCAATAGCGAGCAGGAAGAAGCTCAGGAAGATATTGAAAACGATTATCAAGGAGCCTCTTTGGATATAGGTTTTAATGTGAATTATCTACTGGATGGTATCAATAACATCAGCACTCAGAGCCTTGTTCTGTCCTTCGGGGATCAGAATAGCAGTCTCTTGATTACGATCCCGGATAAAGATGACTACAAATATGTAGTCATGCCAATGCGTATCTAATTTGTTCCACGTGAAACAGAAATGAAAGTACAACCGACACATGAGTGATAACTACGACGAATCAAGTATCCAGCAACTCGAAGGTTTGGAGGCAGTGCGCAAACGTCCCGGTATGTATATAGGTGATACATCAGACGGAACGGGGCTACACCATATGGTGTTTGAAGTAGTTGATAACGCAATCGATGAATCCCTCGCTGGTCACTGTGATGACATCAAGGTAATCATCCATGGCGATAATTCAATATCTGTCGCCGATAACGGCCGAGGCATCCCTATCGGTATCAAGTTCGACGACAAGCACGAACCTAAGCGTTCTGCAGCAGAAATTGTCCTGACGGTATTACATGCAGGTGGAAAATTCAACCAGAATAGTTATAAAGTGTCGGGTGGTCTGCATGGTGTGGGTGTCAGCTGTGTAAACGGCCTGTCAGAATGGCTGAAACTTACGACTTATCGAGATGGAAAAAAGTTCGGTTTGGAGTTTGTGCGCGGCGCTGTAAAAGATCGCCTTGTTGAAATTCAAAAAGGTGTCGAGGTATCTCCCGTTCGTGAATTGGGTGAAAGCCAGAAACGAGGAACTGAAGTACATTTTCTCGCTGACAAGGAAATATTCGGAAACGTCGAATTTCATTACGAAATACTAGCGAAGCGGCTTCGTGAACTATCCTTTCTGAACAATGGCGTCAAGATTGAATTGGTTGATCAACGTACAGGCAAAAGCGAGAACTTCGCCTACTCCGGTGGTGTGCGCGGCTTTGTTGAATATATGAACAAGAACAAGTCTGTACTGCATCCAAAGTGCTTCCAGGCAAGCGGAGAAAAGGACAATATCACCGTTGATGTAGCCATGCAGTGGAATGACAGCTATTCGGAAGTCGTGCAATGTTTCACCAATAATATTCCCCAAAGGGATGGGGGAACACACATGACGGGTCTTCGAATGGCAATGACTCGCGTAATCAACAAATACATCGAAGATAACGAGCTGGCAAAAAAAGCGAAAGTAGATACTACCGGCGATGATATGAGAGAAGGATTGACCTGCGTACTTTCAGTGAAAGTTCCGGATCCAAAATTCTCTTCCCAAACAAAGGATAAGCTTGTATCGAGCGAAGTTCAGCCAGCAGTTCAAGAGGTTGTGGCGCAGAAACTAACCGATTTTCTTTTGGAAAACCCGGTCGACGCAAAGATCATCTGCAACAAGATCATTGATGCGGCTCGAGCGCGTGACGCGGCACGCAAGGCGCGCGAACTGACTCGTCGCAAGGGAATTCTGGATGGTATTGGCCTACCAGGCAAACTGGCCGATTGCCAGGAAAAGGATCCAGCGCTCTCAGAACTGTACTTGGTAGAGGGTGACTCCGCCGGTGGCTCTGCGAAACAAGGCCGTGATCGAAAATTCCAGGCAATCTTGCCACTCAAGGGCAAGATACTGAACGTAGAGCGTGCACGGTTCGAGAAACTTATATCATCACAAGAGATTGCCACCCTGATCACTGTGCTCGGCACGGGCATTGGCAAGGAAGAATACAACGCCGACAAATTACGCTATCACCGTATCATTATCATGACCGATGCGGACGTCGACGGCGCACACATCCGTACCTTGCTACTCACGTTCTTCTACCGCCAAATGCCTGAGTTAGTCGAGCGAGGTCACATCTATATCGCACAACCGCCTCTGTACAAGATCAAACAGGGCCGCGACGAGCGATATCTCAAGGATGAGCACGAACTCAAGAATTACATGCTCGGTTCGGCATTGACCAACGCAGCGTTTTATCCCGCACTCGATGCGATCCCTATACAGGGAGAAGCGCTGGGCGAAATCGCAAAACAATATTTTCTCGCAGAAGCCGTGATTGACCGTCTGTCTCACTTCATTGCAACTGAAGCCAGCCACGCTTTGCTCGTTCTGCCGGCGCTCTCCCTGGATGATGAAGCCCAAGCAACAAAGAGTGCGAAACTGCTGGAAGAAGCCTGTGGTGGCGTCATCCGGGCCGAACCTGAAACAGACATCAATGGAGAACTGCGCCTGCGGCTTGAGAAGATCTTCCACGGAAACTACTCTCTGAGCTACCTGGATAAAGAATTTCTGCACAGCGGAGATTATGTGCAGATTCGTCAGACCGCCGATGCCCTGAATGGCCTGATTTCTCCAACCGCGTATGTAATGCGTGGGGAGCAGAAACGAGGCGTAACCAGTTTCAAACAGGCCATTGAATGGTTGCTAGAAGATGCCAAGAAGGGCGTCAGCATTCAACGCTACAAAGGACTGGGAGAAATGAATCCAGAGCAGTTATGGGAGACCACTATGGATGTGAAGAACCGAATTCTGCTCAAAGTGCGTATCGAAGATGCGGTAGGTGCCGACGAAATATTCACAACCCTGATGGGCGATGTCGTTGAGCCGCGCCGTGCATTTATTGAGAAGAATGCTTTGGGTGTGAAGAATCTGGATGTGTAATAAGCGATGCTGTAGGTTCTCAGAAAAGGTGAAATTTTTCTCACCAAATGAAAACAGCTGAAAACTAATAGCCACCGAGAGTTTCGGTCAAAAAGCACAAAACAGCATGTGCAAAACTTGGCCAACGCCTGAAGAGAGATGACCGCGAAATATCCGCGGTCATTTTTTTTTGCTGATATACGAAAAAAATCATTTGATGCGCAAAAAAAGCCAAACGCGTGCGCTCACTATCTCTGAAACCCTAATTAAATAAAGAAGAAAAGCAAAACAAGCCAAAAGTGTCTATAAAGGCTTGTCAGCTACCAACTGATGTAAGGCCCCACATAGAATAGTTATCGCCCTAAAGAGCCGTTTAGAGGGTTCCTGCCTCGTTTCCCCGTTGACGCAGCGATTCATAAAGCTTCGCTGGTCCAAGCAGCACATCCTTCAACCCGCTGCGCACCTTTTCCGAATCCAGCGCTTGCTTGCTCATTGTCGTATGTGCCGAAAGCGCGTCCATCACCGCGTTCATAATCTCCATAGCAAGGTCTGGCGAATTAGAGAATTGTTCCTTGGTGTTGTTGCTGGCCTGCTGCACCAGGATGTCCGACTCCAGCAGCTTGCCTTTCAGCACATGGTTCACATACACCAGCTTGTCTTCGTCGCTCAGCTCGCCATCGAACAGCGTGTTCACTTTCTCGATAATTTCCGCGAGGAGCGCTTTTTTCTTTTCCTGCAACTGGCCGCTGCCCGGATCGGTCAGTGGCGGCAACGGCTCGCCCACGCCCAACGGCAAAGTGCGCTTGCCCTGATTTTTTAGCTTGTGGTGGGTCAGCACCACCTTGGATAAATCCACGCCTTCGCGCTCGCGGCCAAACTCCAGCAGCGGCAACAAGCGCCGGAAGAAGATCGCGCGTTTCTCAATGGCCGTGTTGCCGTAATCGAATATCTGCGACAAGAAGGCATACACGCGCATAAAGGTACCGAGGTCGCGCTTGAACAATTGCAGCGCATTCATTTCGTCCTGCGCCGCCTGAACTGCTTTCGCATCTTTCAGCGCCTGAGCGTCCTGCCAGGCTTTGCGCGCTACGGCATAACGCTTCAGCAGACGGTCCGCCACCGGCTCCAGAGCTGCATTCAATTCGTATTGCGCTGAGTTCGGGTTCATCTCAACCGTCACCACGCGCTCTACTTCGTTGTCATCGTAATGTCCGGTCGCATCCAGCTTGGCGCGCAGGTCGTACACCAGATTCGGATCGGTCACGCCCGCCAGCGTTGCCGTGGCGTAATATGTCTTGAATGCTTCCAGCACTTCCTCGGCCGCATTCACGAAGTCGAGAATGTAAGTCGTATCCTTGCCCGGATAAGCACGGTTCAGGCGCGACAAGGTCTGCACCGCTTGTATGCCTGCCAGTCGTTTATCCACATACATGCCGCACAGCAGCGGTTGGTCGAAACCGGTCTGGAATTTATTCGCCACCAGCAGAATTTGATATTCGTCGGTATTGAACGCCTCGCGCATGTCACGCCCGTGTAAGTTCGGATTCAGCGCCTTGCTGTTCTCTGTGAAAGGATCGGTACCGGATTCCTTGTCATTCACTTCGCCCGAGAATGCCACTAGCGAAGTTATCTTGTAGTTCTGCGACTTGATGTATTGGTCGATTGCCAGTTGCCAGCGCACCGCCTCCAGACGGCTACCCACCACCACCATCGCCTTGGCGCGGCCTTCCAGCAGCGGCGAAACATTCTCGCGGAAGTGCTCCACCACTACTTGCACCTTCTGGCTGATGTTGTACGGATGCAGCCGCACCCAGCGCATGATGCCCTTCATCGCCGCGCTGCGTTCCACCTCCGTCTCGTCCCACTCACGCCCCTCGCTGGCGAGCTTGAACGCCAGGTTGTACGGCGTGTAGTTCTTCAGCACATCGAGGATGAACCCTTCCTCGATGGCTTGGCGCATCGAATAAACATGGAACGCCGCGGGCAGGTTGTCCGGCCCGGCAGGTAGTGCCGGATTCGGGCGGCGCCCAAACAATTCCAGCGTCTTGGATTTCGGCGTGGCGGTGAACGCAACATAGGTGATGCCCACATCGTTGGCACGAGCGGCCATCTGCGCGGCTAGAATATCTTCCGTACTCACCTCACCACCATCGGCCAGCTCCTGCAATTCCTCGACTGACAAAACAGCTTTCAGGTTGGCTGCTGCCGAGCCGGTCTGCGAACTGTGTGCCTCGTCGGCAATTACCGCGAAGCGTTTGCCTTGCGTCGCTGCCAGTTCCTGCACTGCTTTCAGCGCGAACGGGAAGGTCTGGATCGTGCACACTACAATCTTCTTGCCGCCGGAAAGCGCCTCGGCCAGCTCTTTACTCTTGCTGGCACTCTCGCCCTTGATTGTCGCCACCACGCCCGAAGTGCGCTCGAAATCGAAAATTGCTTCCTGCAACTGCGCATCCAGTACATTGCGGTCGCTCACCACCAGCACCGAATCGAATAGCTTCTTGTGTTGCGCATCGTGCAGATCTGCAAGGAAGTGCGCCGACCACGCGATAGAATTGGTCTTGCCGGAACCGGCGGAATGCTGGATCAGGTATTTCTGCCCTGCGCCCTCGGCCAGCACTGTCGTCAGCAGCTTGCGTGTCGCATCAAGCTGGTGATAGCGCGGAAAGATGCTTGAGGTAACCTGTTTCTTGCTGTCGCGCTTGGTCACGATGTAGCGGCCAATGATCTCCAGCCAGCTATCGCGCGCCCATACATCTTCCCAAAGGTAGGCCGTGCGATGTCCTTTTGGATTCACCGGATTACCCGCCGCGCCATCGTCGCCCTTGTTAAACGGCAGGAAAGTGGTCGCCGCGCCCAGCAGGCGCGTAGTCATCATCGCCGCACTGTTGCTCACAGCGAAATGCACTAACGCGCCGCGCGGAAAATCCAGCAGCGGCTCGGCGGCTGGTTGGCCTTTCGGTCGCGGGTGGCGGTCGAAACGATATTGATCCACCGCGTCTTCCACGCTCTGCGTGTAATCGCTCTTCAGCTCCACCGTCGCCACCGGAATGCCGTTGAGGAACAGCACCAGGTCGATGGCATTTTCGTTATGCAACGAATAGCGCACTTGCCGCACCACGCGCAAACGATTTGCAGCATACCTCTCTTGCAGCGCGGTATTCATCGCCAAGGCAGGTTTGAACTGCGCCAAACTTACTGGCTGGCGCAACCCCAGTAACTCAACGCCATGCCGCAACACATCCAGCGTGCCGCGATCATCCAGTTGTTTGCGGATGCGGTCGAGCAACACGGCTTCTGCCGCAACCCCGTTGTTCTTTGTTAGTGTCTCCCATGCCTGCAGCTGGGTTTGCTGTACCCAGGCCAGCACATCGGCGGGAATTAAGGCACGGGCTCGGTCGTAGCCGGTGTAATCGTTTTCGGCATACAGCCAGTCGTGCGCCGCGAGGTGCGCGCAGATGTCGTTTTCGAATTCGATTTCTTTATGCAGGCTCATGCAATCAATTCGGTGTGGAGCCAAGAATAAACCGCGCCCGCTCGTGCCGTAGCATTTGATAAGGAGTCATGAAGCGCACGCCAAGTCCAACGCAGGCATTCGGGATCTTGATCTTGCGAGTCGAATTCGCGGGAACTTCATGCGTTACAACCGTATGCCCGTGCGCCAGGGCGTGGGCCACCAGCCAGTAATCCGCTACTTGCAGAAAAGTACTCACGGCAACAGGCTCATAATTCTGCCCGGCAGCCCATGTGCTAACGCGTGGCAATACTGGCAACACAAGCCCATCCTGCGGCAGAAAGAAGGCATCGCCGCGCGCTGCCGCCCAATCTGCCAAATCGTCTCCGCCAGCCTGCAATTCATCCCCGACCTGCTGAATACTGAAAACAGTACCCGCCACATTGTTCTGTTCCAGCCATTCCCAGAAGGCAGGACAAAAGTCGAACCCGTACTGCAGGTTCTTGGCCTGAATGAAGATGTTGGCGTCGAGCAGGTAAGCCATCAGATCGGAAAGTTCAGGGATCGCCCGAACTCGTTGAACGTGCTGGTCTTGGCAATCCCCAGCATACGAAAAGCATCCCGATAGAGCGTTCGCCCCTCCAGCGTGCTTTCCACCAGCGCACGGGCAAAACGCTTGCTGACGCGCGCTGCTGTCGTACGATAGAAATCGCCCCCTCCCGTCCCGGCAGCATCAAGGCTACGCAAATGCTCCAGTTCAGCACGGTAAGCACTAAAGAATGCATTGCGATCCAAACGCCCCGCATCTGCCAGCCTGCGCAAAATAACCAGCGTGCTGACCTTGAAGCGGCGCGCAAGGCGGGAAAGGGTGTCGCGCATAGGCTCATCGGCAATCAATTCGGCCACAAATACATTCATCGGCACCAGCAGTTCCGCAGCCACCTGATTGCACCAGGTTTCAATCGCATTATCGGAAGCCTCACCGGCGCTCACATCAGAGACCGCAGACTGGCCCAGCCAAAGGTGCGCCAACTCATGAGCAAGCGTAAACATCTGCGCCGCCTTACTGTCTGCGCCGTTAATGAATACCAGAGGCGCATGTGCGTCCGCCAGTGCGAAGCCGCGAAACTCCTGCGGATCGAGATGGCGATAGTTATTGTTGAGCACAACACCACTGACCATCACCAGCACACCAATTCGCTCAGCCTGCTCGATAAACATACGCAAAGCCTCTGTCCATGTGCGGCAGTCGCGACGTGCATCCACATCGAAACTCAGCCGCGCCCGAATCTGCTCCGCAGCCTGCAACGGCGCAACACCGCTATTCATCGTACCAATGAAATGCACAGGCGGCTCCCCATTCACCAACTCAAAATCGCGATACCATGCCTGGCGTTCCTGACAGGCATAAATGGTATCCAGCAGATTGGGGCTGGGCCGGGCAATGACCCGGTCAGCCATGGTGCGAAAATCAGGTATTGGCATCGGTTCAGCCGGTGGCTCAGGCAAAAAGAAATAGCCGATAGGTGCATGGGTGGCCCGTGCATAATCCTCCAGCTGTTTAAGCGTTGGCAGGACCTCGCCAGTCTCCCATGCCGCTAGCTTGGGGAACCGCGCCTCAAGTGCGAACACGTCCAGCCGGGCACGGTCACGTGCCCAGCGAAGCATGTCTGCACTAACAGAGATTCTGGTCATGGATAATATTTAAACATAGTTCCGTTCAAGGCAGGCAGACGGTTTTGCCCATCATGGATAACCTTGTAATCTAAGAACCTCGTGAACAACCGCTCCCTATGGCTATCGCCAGGCGGCCCAACCTAAATCACAAAGCATGACGCCGATGCATTGCATGGCCAGCTCGGCATCCTGTTCCCTAACATCTCTTGTGTTCTTTTCCTTTTGCACGGCGTACTTGGTTCTTCCGTGCAGCAAGCGAACTATATTTGCAGCACTTCTGACAATTTCCTTTTTGTCTTTCTGATCCAATTTCCCAGCTTCCATGATCGCGTTGTTCAAAGAATCCTGGGTGCGACGTCCTACAAGAACAAGAAAAGCATTCAAGATGCTCGTTGCCGCCTCATTGGCACGATCAACTACCGACTCGGGACTGGCCAAATGATAGTCATCTTCCAATGTTTGCAGCGCCTCTTGAATGTTGCTGCCCTTAATATCCCGCATTTTTCCCATATCCAGTTCCGGCAAGGCGCCCATGCTCTGGCGCGCTTTAAGCGTAACCAATTCCTCGCCCGTAAATCCCGCCTCAATATTGATGATTCGCCAGATCGTAGATGATGTTCCTCTACCCAACACAACCACTGGATAAGGGATGCCAAGAGTTTTCAATTCGGCAGATATTATGCTTCTACTGTAGTCAGCCACGGAGATGTGCAGCATGCCATCTAAAACTTGTGTGCGTGGAATAGTCACCAATGGACTCGGCAATACATACCAATTGGCCCCGGATGTACCAGCATATTTATAGAATCGACCGCGCCTGATTCTGCTTACAGGATCGAATGCGTCTTCCCTGAAATAGTAAGTAACAGGGTCACCAACATTGGCGGAAGAAAACTCTTTTGCGGTCGAATCAAGGAATATTGCCGGGGTAAGGATGGGCGTTGGCCAAACCAGGTGTGCACCATAGTTGTTATCACCCTCATAAACCAATCCATGGCCGTCATCTATGCCAAGCAGCCTGCTCATACAGTCTCCAATGCTCGTCCTTCACCCGATTGAGAGGATGGAACGAGGGGGCGCACATCAATCTTGCCGGTGACGGCGGCGGAAATCAGCGCGCTGCGGCGTTCTTGTAGCAGTTCGATTGCGCGGTTGGCTTCGGCGGTGAGGGTGTCTAGTTTGGCGGTTTCGCGGTCAATGTAGTTCGCTATGGCCGTTTGCTCATCCAATGGCGGGACAAGGCACTCGATCATTCCCAGTTTGCTAGCTTTAATTCCCAATGCTGTAGAGCCAGTTGCCAATGTTTCAAGCCGCGCCTGGCAATGCGCGCTCATGAACCAGTACAAAAGAAAGTTGTTTTGGATGACTTTTGGCATCCCACGAAACTTCACGATGCGCTGCGCAAGAGCTATGTCTATGCGATCTATCAGGGCTACTTGTCCCAATGGTGCTTCCATAGTAAAAAGCAGATCACCAATCTCAGGTTTACCGCGTGCAAGAAGCGATGCGGCTGATTCAGGATCAACAAATTCCTGCGAGGCCTCATAGTCAATCTTCCCGTCGCGAACATTTCTTGCCGTTACCAAGAAAATGCCTTCGTCCACCTTTGTGGGTGTGCGGCCACGGTAGTCGACTACAGGGCCAATAAAACGAGTTAAGCCTCCAATTTCCCAGTGCTCCGGCACTTCGCCAAGCCATTCGATGCCAGAATCTTTTATTCTGGCGTTTTGGTTCAGCCCCTTGGTAACGGCGTGCGAAATTACCGCCTGCCGTTTTTCCACCAGCAGCTCCACCAGCCGCTGTTGCTCTGCAATCAACGCATCAATCTTCCCTGTCTCGCGGTCGAGGAAGGCGGCGATGATTTGCTGCTCTTCTAGCGGGGGCAACGGGAAAAAGAAATCGTTGAACTGTTCAGCTGGCAGGCGCCATCTACCAAGCTGCGAACTTCCTTGTCCAAAGGCATAGAAAATTTTGTTTTTGTAGCCCATTTGAAATAGGTACAGAACGTACTTATCGTAACTTGCCCGCTTATCCCTAATTGAGAACACGCGGTAATCTGGGCTCGTAACTCCATATACTTCTGAAATATCGACGTACCCTGTTAACAGGTCCATGTGATTCATCGCAAAATCACCAATCTCAACAAATTGATATTTGGAGTAATCCATCGAGATCTGACCGTCATTGCTTTCAAGGTCCTTAATCTTTATACCTTGCTGAGTAATGGATAAAACGTCATGGCCTAGTTCGCCCGAGATTCGCTTCTTTATCTCGCATAGCCACCGGACTTTTCTAACATCCCAATGCCTAGGCACCTCACCCAGCCAAGCCACACCGCTGTCTTTGTATTCGGGGAAACGCGGCAAGCTCATGCGCTCAGTCCTGCAATCATGGTCAATATCCGGTCTGTGCACTGTTTCAGCTCGGAATCAATCTCCGCCAGCGCACGCGGGGGCTCGAACACGTAGAAGTGGCGGTTGAACGGTATTTCGTATCCGACTTTGGTCTTGTCGTGGTCAATCCAGGCATCCGGGGCATGGGGCAGCACTTCGCGCTTGAAGTAACTTTCCACCTCTTCGCTGAGCGGGACGTTTTCGGTGTCGCGAAGGTTGGCATCGGATTGCGGCTTGCCTTTGAGTTTGCCCTTTTCGTTCAGCACGACTTTTCCCTGCTCGTCTTTCAACGGCCGTTCGACAGTGATGGCGCGGTAACCAAAGTCTTCGTTCTTGAAAATGCGCGAGATGGGCTTGCCGTCCTTTTCCGCGTCAGCGCATTCGCCGAACAGGCGGGTGATCTCTGCGATGTGTTCATCGGAGAGTTCCTTGCGCTTGCTGCCCAGATTCTTGCGCATCTTTTGCCAGAAGGCTGAGGCGTCGATAAGCTGAACTTTGCCCTTTCGTTTGGCGGGCTTGTGGTTGCAGAGTATCCAGACGTAGGTGCTGATGCCGGTGTTGTAGAACATGTCGGTGGGCAGGCCGATGATGGCTTCGACCAAGTCGTTTTCCAGCACGTAGCGGCGGATTTCACTTTCGCCGCTGCCTGCGCCGCCGGTGAAGAGTGGCGAGCCGTTGAGTACGATGCTGAAGCGGCTGCCGCCGTCCTTGGCTGGGCGCATCTTGGAGACAAGGTGCAGCAAAAAAAGCATGGAGCCATCGGAGATGCGCGGCAGGCCGGGGCCGAAGCGACCATTGAAACCTTGCTGTTCGTGTTCCTTGCGCACTGGGTTTTCGACCTTTTTCCATTCCACGCCGAACGGCGGGTTGGAGAGCATGTAGTCGAACTTGGTGTGCGGGTGGCCATCTTCGGAAAGGGTGTTGCCGGGAATGATCTTGGCGACATCCTGTCCCTTGATGAGCATGTCGGCCTTGCAGATGGCGTAGGACTCGTCGTTGAGTTCCTGCCCATGCATGGTGAGGCGCGCGCCGGGGTTGTGCTCTTCGAGGTATTCGCCCGCGATGGAGAGCATGCCGCCCGTGCCCGCTGTTGGGTCATAAATGGTGCGCACCACGCCGGGTTTGCTGAGCACTTCGTCATCTTCAATGAACAGCAGGTTGACCATGAGGCGGATGACTTCGCGCGGGGTGAAGTGTTCCCCGGCGGTTTCGTTGGAGATTTCGGCGAACTTGCGGATCAGCTCTTCGAACACCAAGCCCATCTGCCCGTTGCTGACGGCTTCGGGGTGGAGGTCGATGTTGGTGAATTTTTCGGTGACCTGGTACAGCAGCCCGGCCCGGGCGAGGCGGTCGATCTGGATGTGGAATTCAAAGCGCTCGAAGATATCGCGCACGGCCGGGGCAAACTCGCCGATATAGCTGTAGAGGTTTTCGCGAATATGGTCCTGGTCGCCCATGAGCTTTTTCATGTCCAGCGGCGAGGTGTTGTAGAAGCCTTGCTTGGATTTGCGCAGCAGGTAAGGCTCTGGATTGATCCCGGCTTGTTGCTGTTTTGCGTATTCGGCCAGTACGGCGGGCTTGGTGGCTTCCAGCACACAGTCGAGACGGCGCAACACGGTAAACGGCAGGATCACCTTGCCATATTCGGATTGCTTGTAGTCACCACGAAGAAGGTCGGCAACCGACCAGATGAAAGAAGAAAGCGCTTGCTGATTCATTAGCCACGACCAAAATTTTCGACCTGCGCATTCTGGGGGGTAAGCGAAATCAGCACAATATGCCAAATGGTTTAGAGCCAGACCAAGAGAAGCAAATATTTCTCTCAATTTCAGGCAGATGAATTACTTATTATCATAAAAAATTTAGGCTCGACTAATCAGTACGATGGAACACAAATCGCACTTTCAGTACCGAATTTAGCACCAATGGTGCAATTTATACCAGTTATTTCAATCACTTAGATGTTGACGGAAAACTCTTCCTGAGTACAATACGTAGCGTTGATAAGCTCGAATATCGGGAAAATGAGTCCATTCGCAAAACTGCTTCACGACTATCGGATCAAGGCGCGTTTGCGCCAAAAAGAATTGGCTGAGCTGCTCGGTTATGAACAGAGCTACCTATCGGCGCTTGAGCTAGGGCTAAAGGGGCCCCCCAATAGGGAGTTCGCAAACCAATTGATAAGGGTCTTGGAGTTAGATGAGGAAGAACAGATAACTTTAAGGGAAGCGTTGGCCGCATCTCAGCGCAAAGTTGATGTGCCAAACGAGGCACCAATTGAGATCTTCTGGATGTGTCACAAGCTGCGGCAACAGATAGACAGGTTGCATCCGCTTCAAATTGAGCTGATGACAGCGGCACTGAATTTGCCGTCGGAATTCAAATTGGTCAATCCAGAACTACCTGCCCGGCTTCGCCGGCGTAGCCATAAATCCACCATACAGGAGGGCCAAAAGTAAAAAGGGACCAACCTTTTGGCTGATCCCCCTTTGGTTGAGCAGCTGACGCTACCCGTCTGGATAACGTAAGTATCGTCTCTGCCCGCCATGGGCGTCAAGCCATTTCAATGTAACCAGGTAACACAGACTGAGGGAAATTACCCGCAGCGGGAGTTATTACGCCTCAATTTTGTGTTTTCGGATTTGTCGCAAAGCAAGTCAGGGGTAACTGTTGCCTGAATTTGGCAAAAACAAAGGAGATGAACATGCCAGTGAGAAAAGTCGTGACGCCTTCAGGGCGTGGATATAGAGGGTACGAGCCCTCAAAAAAAATGGGTCGGATGATCGCGTGCGAGTCAGCACTAGAACAGGACGCAGTACGGCTCTTTGAGTTCTCGCCGGGCGTTGTAAAAATTGAAGAACAGCCGGAGAAGATTCAATTCTATGTGGCGGGTGAACAGTGCACCTATTTTCCAGATTTCGAGGTGATTTTGATTCATGGCGAAATCATTCACGTTGAAGTCAAGCCGGCTTCAAAGTTGAAAAAACGCGCTTTGAAAGAACGCTTCGAAAAAATTGCTCAACACTATGCGAGCAAGAATCGCCAATTTCGCATCCTGACCGACACAGAAATCCGCGCCGAGCCGCGCTTGTCGAATCTGAAGTTGCTCGCGTACCACCGTCGGGAATGCGATAAAGATGGGAGCAACCTTACAGAATGGATCAAGCAGTTTTCCGTGTTGCCCGCCAAAACGATAGCTGGCGCAACTGCGGTCTTGGGCGACATCACCAAAGTTTATCGTCTTATTGCGTCTGGCTTTCTGCGATGTGACCTGAGCAAACCAATCACACCAGAATCACTTATCACTTTCATAACGAAGGGAGAACAAAATGATGCGCTTCTCTTTTAAGCGTGGCCTACGCTTTTTTGAAGGACTCATTCCATGGACCGTAAATCGTCGTCTTGAGACAGGTAAGCTTCAGCTGGAGGACGAAAAAGGCGAACTAAAAAATATGACTGAAGCAGAAGTCATGAAGAAATATGTCGAGGGAGAGTTCGTCGTTGATACTGAAACACTGCCATCAGAGGGTCCGGCGTGCCATATCATGGTACCTCGCAATCTTTCAAATTTCCCCGAGAAGGAACAGAAAGATGCTCTCCGCAGACAGGACTATCTGAAGCGGCTTAGTGAAATCGGGCCGATTCGATTTTCATCCAAGCATCTCAGCGAGATGGTCGCAAAGGTCGCATCTGATATCGGCGATCCTTCACCTCCAAGCCTCAGCAGCATTTACCGCTGGGAAAAGAAATTCAAGTTCGGCAAAAGCGTAACGTCGTTGTTGAACAAGAATGAAAACAAAGGACGTCGTACAACAATGACGACCGAAGTTCTGGAAATCGTTGATGCCGCGATTGAAGATGTCTTTCTGAACAAACAGAAGTACTCGAAGAAGGACGTTTGTGAGCGGGTACAAAAGAACATCAAGAATCTCAATAAATCACGCGTACCGTCTGATCTGCTTGCGATGCCCTCAAGAGCTACCCTATACCGCCACTTCGATAGGTTGTACCAGTACGAAGTAGACTTGGCCCGCCTGGGAAGGAATGCTGCGGCTAGCAAAAACCGCCCTGCCCTAAAAGCGCTCACAGTAAAACGCATCCATGATCGCTGGGAAATTGACCACACGCCTTTGGATTTCTTGGTCTATTGCGAGGAAACCGGGTTGCCCATGGGTAGACCCTGGTTCACCGCAATTCTTGATCGTCACAGTCGGTACATCTTGGGGTACTACATAAGCTTCCAACACCCCTCAGCAAACACTGTCCTGCAGGCGATTGTCCATGCGATTTTGCCCAAAGAGGCATTTCTAGCCCAATTTCCAGACATACAAGCAAAGTGGCTCGCCAAGGGGTTTGGTGACTTGATCGTGTGTGACAACGGAATGGACCTTCATGCGGGTTCATTTATCGCAACTTGCGAAGAAATAGGTATGAGCGTTTGGTTTTGTCCGGCCAAAACGCCCCAATACAAAGGGGCAATTGAGCGCTTCTTCCGAACGATTAACCACGGATTGATCCATAAACTGCCGGGGACGGTCTTTAACAATCCCAAGGCGCGGGGCGAATACGAATCAGAGAAGTTTGCAGCAATAAGCTTTCAGACCCTGAACCACTTGGTTGCCAAGTGGATCGTCGAGGTATATCACCAAACGCCACATCGGTCGTTACGCACCACACCACACGCAAAGTGGCTGAAGGGAATGGAGACGCGCTTACTTGAACATCCTGTTCATCCTGATCAGCTCCGAATAATTGCGGGAAAAACGCCAAACAAGGATAAAAAATTGCACCTCTATGGCATTGAGCACGACTGCCTCAGGTACAACAGTGAAGAGCTTCAAAACATTCGCCGCCGCCACGGTGAGACGATTGAAATGAAGATCAAATATTACGAAGAGGATGTTGGCCATATCCATGTTTACGATCCGCAAGAAAAAGCATATCTGAAAGTGGAAGCAGTAAGGCACGAATATGCCAAAGGGCTACATCGCGCACAGCACCGTCTCATTTGCCAATATGCACGTAGTAAAGAATGGGACGCCACAAACGTTGATCGTTTGCAGGAGGCCAAGGATGAAATGGCCGAGATTATCAAGAAGGCCACCAAGTCCAAGAAGATGATCGATCGCAAGTTAGCCGCACAGGCGCGTGGAATCAATAGCTCAAAGCAGTCAGACCTCATCGAACAAGCTTGTTCGCCGATTATCGAGTCCAAACAAGCGATCCCCGAGCAGGAAGACTTCGGCCTGGATGAGGATCTCCTAGAAGAGGATATTTCTCATCTGTTTGTGGAGCGAGACTATTTCTCACGTGGCAACGATAATCAGGAGATCTAACATGACATACACAGTACGAAACGATGTTGTTGTTCACAAATACTTCAAAACTGCTGTTTCAAAACTGGAACGGGTTCATCAACGCAGCAAGGCAAATGGATTTGCAGAAGGTCTATTCTTAACAGGCCCGTCAGGGACAGGGAAAACCACTCTCATCAACTACTACGTGGAAAAGCATCATGGCGTAGAAGAAGCAGATCGAACCACAGTCCCTATACTGGTGGTAGAAACACCCTCAGCCCCAACCGCAAAAAATCTCGCCGAAACGATTCAGATCGCTTTGACCGGAGATATCGCGAAGGGAACAACAGAATTTCAAACAAATCGTATCTACACTCTCCTTAAAGAGCTGAGAGTTGAGTTGCTCATCATTGATGAAATTCAACACTTTGTAGACCGGAAGCGCATCGCCGAAACAGCTAGAGTCACCGACTGGCTCAAGTCGTTCATTAACAAAGCGCAGATACCAGTGGTGCTAATTGGCTTACCCCGAAGTCTCCAAATGCTGGAGCTCAACGAGCAGCTGAGGCGCAGGTTTTCAGCGCGTTGCTTCATACGGCCCTTTGGATTCAATGACTCGATTCAGCAAAGAGGATTCCGGGCTGTGCTTAAGGTGTTGGAGGCAGGACTGCCGTACAAATGCGAGGCATCGATGTTTGGATTTCCAATGGCTCGCCGGTTTCACTACGCAAGTAACGGACTTTTTGACTATATGGCCAAGATCATTGATGGCGCTGTAGAAATCACAGAGGGAAACGAATCAGATGTCATCACACTTGCTGCCTTTGAACAGGCATTCCTCGACACCGTGTGGAATGACGCGCCGAGCGAGCTCAACCCGTTTTCGCGTACCTTTATATATCGCAGATTGGATAAGTTTGGAGAGCCCTTCTATTGCCCTGATGTGGATGGACAAAAGGCCGCAGCATGAGCGTTTTGGAGCCAAAGGAGCTAAAGATCCGGCCATATGTGTTGGTACGCGATGAATATTACCCAGAAAACATAGCCTCTGCGCGCTGAAAATTACCCAGGTGATTAACCTCCTCCATTCCGATTTTCGGAATGGAGAAACCAAGGAGATGATCACCATGAAACT
>MLJW01000216.1_pt1 | contig 45018 bp, 37 predicted proteins | sample 888231 | NCBI WGS metagenome assembly MLJW01 (sample SAMN05788063, study PRJNA343431) | mine drainage metagenome | isolation source: sample collected from the inflow into an acid mine drainage treatment plant... | place: Germany: Lusatia, lignite mining district
CATCGCCACTTCGAACGGCTCATTCTCTTTAACACGTACTGTTGTCATGAACAAACTACCTTCTACCAAAAATTCGAGGGCGCGATTCTACAAAACAACGGCTTATTGCACAACCGATATTTTCCACCCTGCCCGGCGAGGGGATTAATTGCCGCCTACCTCGTCTTGCGACGTTTGTTCAGCATAAACAGGAAATTGGAGAGTCCCAGCAGAATTATCAGGTAGAACAACAGGACATGCAGCATGTGGGCGTAGTTGTCGTTATACAAGTGGTTCAGCCAGAATGACCCGTCCTTTCCAAGTTCCAGGCCGCTATCCGGCACGAAGAATATCAGTACGCCAATGAAAGGCTGAACTCTCAACACGTGGAAAATGACGCGGTGAGTCACTTTGGTGACATCGTTCGGGGCGGAGGTATGCAGACGCGATTTGATGTCCTGGTTGCCCGGATACAGATAGAACATGCCAACCACGAAGAGTCCGGATGCCGCAAAGATATGCGCCGCGTAGTAAAGAACGAACACGGGACTGCTCAAATTGGCGTGGATGATATAACCCCCGAGCCAGGTCGCCGCCAACAGGGCGAACGGCATCCAGTGCAGGACGTATACGTACTTGAACCAACGAAGCATGCATCACCTTTCCCGGGCCATCCGGCAACAACCTCAAATTCTCAGGGCCGAATGGTCTGGGGAACGACTGCAGCCGCCCCAATTCTGACCGGATTTCGTGTCTGACGGATGCCGGATCAACTGATACTGACGCGCCCGAACTTGCGCTTGCCGACTTGTGCCACAACAACGGCTCCCGCCTTGAGTTGCAGCGCCTTGTCACTGACCTTTTCACCGTCCAGCTTTACGCCGCCCTGGTCTATCATGCGCAACGCCTCTGAGGTGCTGGCGACGAGATTGGCCTGCTTGAGCAGATGAGCGATTGCGATACCGCCGTTGACGGATTGCACGCTGAGTTCAGGCATATCGTCCGGCAACACGCCTTTCTGGAAGCGCGCCTCGAACTCAGCAAGCGCTTCTTCTGCGGCCTTGAGCGTGTGGAAGCGGGCGACGATCTCCTGAGCCAGCATCACCTTGATGTCGCGCGGATTGCGGCCGTTCGCGACTTCTTCCTTGAAGTTGGCGATCTGCGCCAGGCTGCGGAAGGAAAGCAGCTCAAGGTAGCGCCACATCAGGTCGTCCGAGACGGACATGAGCTTGCCGAACATGTCGGTCGGGGTGTCGGTGATGCCGACGTAGTTACCCAGCGATTTGGACATCTTGTTGACGCCGTCCAGCCCTTCCAGCAACGGCATGGTGAGCACGCACTGCGCCGGCTGACCGAAGTGTTTCTGCAGTTCGCGTCCCATCAGCAGGTTGAATTTCTGGTCGGTGCCGCCGAGCTCGATGTCGGCCTTGAGCGCGACCGAGTCGTAACCCTGCACCAGCGGATAGATGAATTCGTGGATGGCGATGGGCTGGTTGGCCTTGTAGCGTTTGGAGAAGTCGTCGCGTTCCAGCATCTGCGCCACGGTATGGGTGGCAGCGAGGCGGATCAGGTCGACCGCGCTGAACTTGTCCATCCAGGTGGAGTTGAACACGACTTCGGTCTTCGCAGGGTCGAGCACCTTGAACACCTGTTCTTTGTAACTTTGCGCATTGGCAAGCACCTGCTCGCGCGACAAGGGCGGGCGGGTGGCGTTCTTGCCGGTGGGATCGCCGATCATGCCAGTGAAATCGCCGATCAGGAAAAGCGCGTGATGCCCCAGGTCCTGCAGTTGGCGCATCTTGTTGAGCAGCACGGTGTGCCCGAGATGCAGGTCTGGCGCGGTCGGGTCGAAGCCCGCCTTGATGCGCAGGGGCCGGCCCTGTTCGAGCTTTTTGACCAGTTCGGATTCGAGCAGCAGTTCTTCGCTGCCGCGTTTGATCTGATTGAGGATTTCTTGTTGATTCATGTCGAAGAACCGCTTGTCATTATCCAGCCCAATACCCAAGCCGGTTTTGAGGGCTAGCCGCTTTCTGTTAAAGTGGCGCCCGAAAATTCAATAAGTCTTGTTGTGTGCCGATAAAGGATCTACGGGCATTCAGCAAGCACTGCCGCTTTGGGAGCCGCGAATGTTACCGCAAAACACTTTGTCACACGCACACAAAATGAAGCTCCGATGGTTCGTCACCTTGTCCAGCCTGCCTTTGCTCGGGGTGGTGACAGCTTTCGGCATCATGCCCCAGACGGATGTTTTGTCCAAAACGCAACAAACCGTAATCGAAGATATCTCCCTGCCGGTGACTACCGCCGTCGCCAGCAATTCGACTTCTTTCTGGCGCAATGAGCGCATCCAGCGCGGCGACACCGTCGCCGAACTGCTGCGCCGCCTGAACGTGGAAGATCAGGCTGCCAGCGATTTCCTGCGCAGGAGCAAATCCGCCGAAGGGTTGCGCCAACTGGCTGTGGGCAAGGAGGTTCAGGCGGAAACGGATGCCAATGGCGCGCTGCTGGCACTGCGCTATCCCGGTAACGATGCCAATCAGGTGGTCATCGAAAAGGATGGCAACAGCTTCAAGACCCGCACACTGCCTGCACAGACCGAGAAACGCGTACAGATCCGCACCGGCGAGATCAGAACCAACCTGTTCGCCGCGACCGATGAATCCGGACTGCCCGACCCTGCGGCCAACCAATTGGCCGACATTTTCGGCGGCGATATCGACTTCCATCGCGATCTGCGCAAGGGCGACAAGTTCACGGTGATCTACGAGATGAACTATGTGAACGGTGAGCCGGTGCGCACAGGACGCATCCTTTCCGCGGAATTCGTGAACCACGGACATGCGTTCCGTGCCGCGTATTTCCAGACCAGCGAAGATTCGGGTGACTATTACTCCCCCGAAGGGAAGAGCATGCACAAGGCCTTCCTGCGTTCGCCCCTTGAATTCTCCCGTATCAGCTCCGGATTCAGCCTGTCGCGATTCCATCCCATACTGAACAAGTGGCGCTCACACAAGGGTGTGGACTACGCCGCGCCGATGGGCGCCAAGGTCAAGGTCACCAGCGACGGCGTCGTCGCCTTTGTCGGAAAGCAAGGCGGTTACGGCAATGTGGTGATGGTCGATCACCAAGGCCGCTTCTCCACGGTCTACGGCCACTTGTCGCGCTTCGCCAGCGGCCTGCACAAAGGCCAGCGCGTGGGGCAAGGCCAGATCATCGGCTATGTCGGCATGACCGGCCTGGCGACCGGGCCGCATCTGCATTACGAGTTCAAGTTGAACGGCGTCCAGCGCGACCCGCTGAAAGTGGCGCTCCCGGACGGCAAGCCAATCAGCGATGCGCAAAGGACCGCCTTCGCCGATGCGACGAATCAGCTGTTCGCACAGCTGGATACTTTCCACAATACCCATATCGCAAACCTGGACTGAGTGAGCCTCCCTCCCGACCTCTACATCGGCATCATGTCCGGCACCAGCCTGGACGGAATCGATGCCGCATTGGTCGATCTCTCGCAGGCTGCGCCCGTCCTGATCGCCAGCCATTACCAGCCTTATGCAGAGCCGCTGAAGGAGGCGTTGCTGGCCCTGCATCAAGTCTCGCACAACGAACTGCACCAGTCGCAACTGATCGCCAATCGCCTGGCTCGAGAATATGCCGATGCGGCGCAGATCCTGTTGAAGAAAGCGGGCGTCGCAACCGGATCGGTGCAAGCGATCGGCTGCCATGGACAGACCGTGCGCCATCGCCCCGAACACGGCTATAGCGTGCAACTCAACAACGGGGCGCTGTTGGCGGAATTGACAGGCATCCATGTCGTGGGCGATTTCCGGAGTCGCGACATTGCGGCGGGCGGACAGGGTGCACCGCTGGTGCCGGCGTTCCACGACAAGGTATCGCGCCACCCGACCATCCACCGCGCCATTCTCAACATCGGCGGCATCGCCAACCTGACCGATCTCGCGCCAAACAAGACGACAGCCGGCTTCGACACCGGCCCCGGCAACCTGCTGATGGACGCATGGATCGCGCGCCACCAGGGAAAATCCTTCGACAAGAACGGGACGTGGGCAGCCAGCGGCAAGGTCATCCCGGCACTGCTGCAAAAATTACTGACCGAGCCGTACTTCGCTGCCGCTCCGCCCAAGAGCACCGGGCGCGACTTGTTCAACCTCGCCTGGCTTGGAAGACATCTGAATGGTGACGAAGCGCCAGCAGACGTGCAGGCAACTTTGCTCGCGCTCACCGGAGACAGCATTGCCGCTGCCATACAGCGATTCTGCGCAGGGGCGAAAGAAATCTATCTGTGCGGCGGCGGCGCCCACAACGAGAAACTCCTCTCGCACTTGCAGCACGCATTACCGCAATGTCGTATTCAAAAGACCGAAGTATTGGGGATCGCCGCCGACTGGATGGAAGCCATCGCCTTCGCCTGGCTGGCGCAGCAGGCTTTGCACCTGCGCCCCGCCAACCTGCCTGCCGTCACGGGAGCGAGACACCCCTGTGTGCTGGGTGCGATTTATCCCTCATAAAACAAAACGGGGCGCTTTCGCGCCCCGTTCCTGCAACAAGAACTGCCCGATGCTTATGCCGAGAACGACGAGCCGCAGCCGCAGGTAGTAGTCGCATTCGGGTTCTTGATGACGAACTGCGAACCTTCCAGACCTTCCGTGTAATCGATCTCCGCGCCTACCAGATACTGGAAGCTCATCGGGTCGATCAGCAACTGCACACCGTTCTTGCTCATGACGGTGTCGTCTTCGTTGGCGACTTCGTCAAACGTAAAGCCGTACTGGAAGCCTGAACAGCCGCCTCCGCTCACGAACACGCGCAACTTGAGCTCGGCATTGCCTTCTTCTTCGATCAGTTGCTTCACTTTGTTTGCCGCATTGTCCGTAAACAACAGCGGGTCTTGCATTTCGGTCATTGCATTCATATTGCCTCCTAACTGGTTTGATTATGACTCGGCAGAACCGAGCTTGAAAGCCACTACCCTATCCTCCGCTTCCGCCAAGTGAATCAATTTACCCTCAACGATCGCGCCCAACTGTATCTCAAGCGTTTTATAGTGTACATCACCTGTGACCTTCGCTTTGCTCTGTAGTTCCAGATACTCCGCCGCATTGACGGGGCCCACTACAGTCCCGTTCACCACAAGATGGGTAACCCTGATCTCGCCGTCCACGCGAGCGTGCTCGCTCAATACCAGGGTGCTGGGTTTGCTGAGATCGGCAATCACATTACCTTTGATCTCTCCATCGACGCGCAGTCCGCCCGTGAAATGGACGTTGCCTTCAATCCTGGTTCCCACCCCTACCAGCGAGTCGATACGATTCTGCGGTTTACTATTCCGGCTGCTGAACATGCTTGACTTCTCCTTTAGGACGGCAGGTCGACCGTCTGCTTGATCTTGGGCTCCTGTATCCCTTTTTCGAATACACGAACCTCAACGCTATCGACCTTCATCTCCGGCGGCAACTTAAACCCCTTGTCCACACGCTGGTAATACTTGAAACTCAACTGATAAGCTGCCACCTCGGACGGCGAGTCCTCCTGCGGGAATTGTAGCACTACTTTCCTGCCGTCCCGCAGCCCGTTCACCACCAGTTGCAGACTGCCCTGAAATGCCTTGCCGCGCTGTTGAACACTCTGTACCAGCAACATGCGGCACAGATATTCGCCGGGCAGGCTGTCAGGCTCGATCTTCAGGCGATGAATGGACAATTCGGCCTCGCGCGCACCGGTCAGCGGCAAGTTCTGGAAGAACAGCAGGTCTTCCTGCAAACGCGCATTTTCATCGTGCAGGTTTTTCAGCTGCGCAGCTATTCCCTGATTGGAAGCCTGGTCGATCTGTGCCTGACGTTCGTATGCGGCAATCTGGTTGGCTTGCGAAGTATTCTGGTCTTCCAGGAAATGCACCCGCTCGCGCAATTCGCTCAATTCCTTTTCCGACTCTCCGCGGTGGAAGCCAGCCAGCTCCAGACCCGAGCCATACGCCCACCAGATGGTCAGCCCTATCAGCAGGACGAAAGGCACTGCAATGGCCCAGCGCACATACCATGGCACGTGCGGGCGCACTGACAGCCGCGGCGCAGAGATACTGAACTTGCGGCGGAAGCTTCGTATCATCTTCATATCAAGGCAGCAAGGGAACCACGTTAAGCCCTTCGGATTCCGGCAATCCGAACATGATGTTCATGTTTTGTACCGCCTGCCCCGCGGCGCCCTTGACCAGATTGTCGATCACCGACAGCACCACGACCGTATCGCCGCCTTGAGGCCTGTGCACCGCGATACGGCACAGGTTGGAACCCCGCACCGAACGTGTTTCGGGCATGCTGCCCGCCGGCAACACATCGACGAACGCCTCGTTGGCGTAACGCTGCTCGAACAGGGCCTGCAAATCCGCATCCTTCTTGAGGCGTCCGTACAGCGTGGCATGGATGCCGCGTATCATCGGAGTCAGGTGGGGAATGAAAGTCAGCCCTACCGGCTTGCCGATGACATTCCCCAGCCCCTGCCTGATCTCGGGCAAATGCCGATGTCCGGCCACGCCATAAGCCTTGAAATTATCCGAATCCTCTGAAAAGAGGTAGCCGACCTCGGCTTTCTTGCCCGCACCGGATACGCCGGATTTCGAATCGGCGATCAGCGAGCCTTCCTCGACCAATCCTGCCTCAAGCAAGGGAATAAAGCCCAATTGCACCGCCGTCGGATAGCAACCCGGATTCGCCACCAGCCGCGCCTGTTTGATCCTGGCCCTGTTCACTTCCGGCAGACCGTACACTGCCTCTGCCACCAAATCTGGACAGGCATGGGTCATGCCATACCATTTTTCCCACTCGGCGATGTCTTTGATGCGGAAATCCGCAGCCAGATCGATGACCCGTACGCCGGCATCCAGCAGGGCGCGCGTCTGTTGCATCGCGATACCGTTGGGCGTTGCGAAGAACACGACATCGCACTGATCGAGATGTGCCTGGTCAGGGTGGGTAAAAGGCAGGTCTACATAACCGCGCAGGCTGGGAAACATCTGGCTGACCAGCGTACCGGCCTCGGCGCGCGAAGTGATCACCCGCAACTCTGCCTGCGGATGTCCCGCCAGCAGCCGCAGCAACTCGACACCGGTATAGCCTGTTCCCCCTACGATTCCGATTTTCAACACGTTCGTACCTCAAAAAATCAGCTGTAAATGATAAAGGAAAAAGCCGCCCAAAGGCGGCTTTTTCTGTCCTGCGGCAATCCCACAGAGGATTAACGCTTGGAGAATTGCTTCCTGCGGCGCGCTTTGCGCAGGCCGACCTTCTTGCGCTCGACTTCGCGTGCATCGCGAGTGACCAGACCTGCCTTGCTCAGCGTGGGCTTGAGGTTGGCGTCGTAGTCGATCAGAGCGCGGGTGATACCGTGGCGCACAGCGCCAGCCTGGCCGGATTCGCCGCCGCCGGATACGTTCACCATGATGTCGAACTTGCCAACCATGTCGGTCAGTTCCAGCGGTTGACGCACCACCATGCGGCCTGTCTCGCGAGAGAAGAACACATCGATCGGCTTGTCGTTGACGACGATGTCGCCCTTGCCGGGTTTGATGAAAACGCGTGCCACCGCACTCTTGCGACGACCGGTTCCGTAGTTATAAGTTACGCTCATGATTAAGCCTTCAACAGATCAATGGGTTTCGGTTGCTGCGCGCTGTGCGGGTGAGTCGCACCGCCGTAGACTTTGAGCTTGCTCAACATCGCATAGCCCAACGGTCCCTTCGGCAACATGCCGCGCACGGCCTTTTGCAGCACTCGCTGTGGATGACGCTGTTGCAGCTTGAGGAAATTGGTTTCGTAGATACCGCCGGGATAACCCGTATGGCGGTAGTACATCTTGTCCTGAGACTTGTTGCCGGTCACGCGCAGCTTGTCGGCATTGACAACCACGACGAAATCGCCGGTATCGACGTGCGGCGTGTAGATGGCTTTATGCTTGCCGCGCAGGCGGATAGCGATCTGGCTGGCCAAACGGCCCAGAACTTTGTCGGCGGCATCCACCAGCAACCAGTCGTGCTGGACTTCGTGCGGCTTTGCGGAAAATGTTTTCATGGCATTTCCTAAAACTAAAAATGGTTAACAGACTGCGAAGGGCGCGCATTCTAAGCGAGACCACCATCCCTGTCAAACGCTATCAATCACGCGGGCCAACCTGCCCGGAAGGCACGGCACGCAACAGTCCGTCCAGCCAATCCTTCCACTTGGCATATTTTCCGGGGAGCCCCGACGGGCACGCGGGCACATCGATCTTTTGGGCCATTCTGCCGCCTGCACCCGGCAGTCCGGCGGCAAGGTGCGCCGCACCGTTCAGACTGGCCTCCGCCTGCAGCAAACGATAACAGGTGCATGGCACGCACCGGGCGATCCCTTGTTGCAGGCAGGGCAGACTGGACAGGCCCCCTGAAAGATAGACCCGTTCAATTCCGAAATCCCGCCTGAAATCTTCCAGTATCCGGGCCACCCGAAAGATGATGGCTTCCTGCAGCAACAGTGCAATGCGTTGCGGCGCCAGATGCTCGACCGGCTCCGAGAACGCCAGACCCAGGTCACTACGGAAATACGGCGCTCCCAACCCGCTCGGCTCCGCCAGGCAAAAGATGCCGTCGCTGGCCAGTTCTTCAACATGACACTCCCCGACCGGATACGGCGCCAAGGCTGCAGCGATGGAGTTGAGCGTTCCTTCCACGGCCAGATGCGGCGGTTGCGAAGTATCCTGCCAGACCAGGGTTTGCAGGTAGCCGTCGGGAGCACTCGCCTGTCGCGGCAGATAACTGGCCACGAACCCGCCGGTCCCCAGGTTCACCAGCGCTTCCGCCTGGCCGGGGGCGATACTGGCGATCAGTGCCGCCGACTGGTCGCCCACGCTCGCCTGCAGAAGCAAACCGTTCCGCAGACGGATATCCAGCGCGCTGGACGGCTTGATCTGCGGCAAAGCCAGCTGCGGAATATCGAACAATCCGCACAATACCGGCGACCACTGCCGGTTATGAACATCCATCAGCAAGGTTCGTGCAGCCATTGAAACGTCGGTGACATGCTCCCTTCCCTCCGTCCAGCGCCAGACAAGAAAGGAATCCAGCGTTCCCGGCAGCCATTCGCCGCTCAGCAACCGCTCCCGCCAGGATGGGTTCTCGCGCAACAGCACACGCAGTTTGGGGGCCAGATAATAAGGTGTCAGCGGCAAGCCGGTAAGTTGGAGAATCGTGTCTTCACGATCTCGCAGCACGGCACAGCTTTCAGCGCCCCTGTCGTCCTGCCAGGAAACGAGCGGCGTCACCGGCTGTCCGCTGGCGCGATCCCAGATCAGAAAGGAAGAACGCTGGCTGCTCAGGCCGAGAGGTAGGCGCACTTCCGACGCGTTACCGACAAAGTCGGCCGTTTGCGGGAGGAAGTGCGATGCGCCCGCTCCCGCACCAGAGGGCTCCGCCCCACCGCGTCGCGGGCGCACTTCCGACGCGTTACCGACAAAGTCGGCCGTTTGCGGGAGCGGGCGCACATCGTTGCTGGCCAGACATTCCGACAGCACCGCTTCCGCAGTTGCGGCATAGGCACTTGCATCGCTCTCGTATCGCCCGCCGTCCACTGTGATCCGGGGTGCAGGCCTGGCGATGACGCTGCCAAGCGTGCCGCCCTGCGACAGCACCCCCGCCTTGATCGTGGTCGTCCCCAGATCAAGCGCGACGGCAACGATCATGGGCCGCAAGCCTCGACTTCGCGCGCGATCCTGTCCTCATCCCAGCCCATCACGGGCGCGACCAGCTCAGCCAGTCGCCGCACTTCTGCCGTGTCCAGTCTTGCCAGGATCAGCAGCGGCAGGCGGCGACGCAGCAGGTCCGCCAGATGCACGACCATTTCGTCGCGGGCGCACAGCAACAGATCGGCATGGATGAACGGCAGCGCCGGCACGATGCGAGCCGCCAGTTGCGGCGCCTCCCCGACCAACCGGTATATCTGCTCGATGCGGACGCCATGACGGCGCCGCAGCCATTTCGCGCACTCGGCATCGATGCCCAGGCGCTGCGCCTGCGCGCCGGTCTGATCGGACCACTCTTCAAATTTCCGCGGCGGCTTCCATGGAAAATCCCTGCCTCCGGTCGCGCAACCGGCTGCCACGCCGGACCGGGTGCATACCGTATCGACGATCACAGCCGCATCTTCGCGTGCCGAGGTAAGCTTTCCGCCGATGGCGTAAAGCAGCCCGTTCCCCGTCGTTTTCAGCTCCCAATCGCGGCTGGCGTCGGAAGGATGCGCAGCGTCGCTCTGCTTCATCACGCGCACCCCCGCATAGCTGCCGATGACGTCCTGCCTGGTCCACCCGGTTTTCAGGTAGCGGTTGGCTGCGGCAAGCAGATACGCCACGTCTTCCTCTTCCACGACCACGCGATCGACGTCGCCGCGATAGTCGGTATCCGTCGTGCCCAGCAACGTCCGGCCGTACCACGGGATGATGAAGAACACGCGCCCGTCCTGCTTCGCCGTCAACAGGATCGCCTCGCCGGTTTGCAGGGCAGGCATCACCAAATGGATGCCTCTGCTCAAGCGGCACCAGGCTTGGTCCGGAGCAATCGCTGCCATCCACGGGCCGGCGGTGCTCACGCATTGCCTGGCGCGCACTTGCGCCGTGATACCGCTCACCCCGTCTTGCACCGTCGCACCGCACACCTGGCCGCGCACTTCGTTCCAGGCAAGGAGTTTGGCGTAGTTCACGCACACGGCACCCTGCGCCATCGCGCCGGCCACCAGTTCCAGCACCAGCCGCGCATCGTCGGTCTGCGCATCGCCATAAGTGAAGCCGCCCTTCAGGGAGGCTTCATCAAGAAAAGGGAAATGATCCGAAAATTGCGCGCGACCAAAATGGCGATGCCGCATCTGCCCGTCCGGGAACCCCGCCAGGGTGTCGTACAGCGTCAGCCCGGCTTTCAATTTCAAGGTGCCGTTGCGGCTGTCGGCATACACCGGCACTCCGAAGCGCAACGGCCATACGCGATGCGGCGCGATCTGCAACAACAGGCGCCGCTCCTTGAGCGCCTTGCGCACCAGTTTGAAATCGTAGGTCTCCAGGTAGCGCAGCCCGCCGTGGATCAGTTTGCTGGACGCCGACGAAGTCGCGCTCGCCCAGTCGCCCTGCTCCACCAGCGCCACCTTCAGCCCGCGCAGCGCTGCGTCATAAGCCGTCCATGCGCCGTAGATGCCGCCGCCGCAGACCAGCATATCGAACTCACCTTGCAGCGCTGAAAAGTCTCGTTTCATCATAGTGTTCACGTTGACACCGGCAAGTTTGAATCATAGAGTAAATGCCGCTTGCGCACTCGCCGTCATCATTCCTTCGCGATGCACGAAGGAAGAACGGCAGAAATCAGAACAGGAGGCTGACGCAAGAATACCGTCCAACTTGACGCAGGTTGTCTTGTTTGGAGCCGGGATGATTCATCATTTGGATGAACCCGGCATGGGCAGCCACGCCTCCGCCATCCACGTTCAGGCCGGGCCGCGACCTGTCTACCCAAATTAAAAGCCCGGCAGGTTTCCCTGCCGGGCTGGATACAGAATCTTTCGATTCTTTATTGTAGCAACGGCTCTCACCCCGGATAAGCTACGGGTGGGATTATCGGGGAGAACAAAATGTCAGGCAAGAAGAATAATCATGGCCCGTTGACCATCGGACTGGACATCGGCATCGCATCAGTTGGCTGGGCGGTACTGGGAGAGGACCGCATCGTTGATCTCGGGGTACGATGCTTTGACAAGGCGGAAACCGCCAAGGAAGGTGAATCGCTGAACCTCGCACGGCGCACCGCACGGTTGATGCGCAGGCGTTTGCGCCGCCGCGCCTGGCGATTGACCAAGCTGGCGCGGCTGCTCAAGCGCGAAGGGTTGATCGCCGACGTGAATATCCTGAAGCGGCAACCCGCCAAAGGATTCCAGACTCCCAACCTGTGGCAACTGCGCGTGAAAGCGCTTGACCGCAAGTTCGACGCCGAAGAATGGGCGCGCGTGATCTATCACCTTACCAAGCATCGCGGCTTCCACTGGATCAGCCGCGCAGAAGCCAAGGCGGCGGACAGCGACAGCGAAGGCGGCAGAGTCAAGAAAGGGCTGGCGGGCACGAAGAAGCTGATGCAAGAGAAAAGCTACCGCACCGCCGCCGAAATGGTCGTCAATGAATTTCCAGATGCCCAACGCAACAAGCAGGGCGACTACAGCAAGGCGCTATCCCGCGAACTGCTCGCAGTTGAATTGAAGACGTTGTTCCAGCGCCAGCGCGAGTTAAACAACCAGAATGCAAGCGAAACACTGGAAGCGGCGATCCTCGGCAACGGCGACAAGAAGAGCGGGCTGTTCTGGGTACAGAAACCCGCCCTGTCCGGCAAAGACCTGCTAAAGATGCTGGGCCACTGCACCTTCGAAAAAGCGGAATACCGCGCTCCCAAGGCCAGCTTCACCGCCGAGCGCCATGTCTGGCTGACACGTCTGAACAATCTGCGTATTGTGGTGGACGGCAAGCTGCGCGAACTCACCGAGGCCGAGAGGCAAATCGTCTTGCCACTTCCCTATGAGACGGGCGAGTTGAAGTATGGGAAATTGCGCAAAGCGCTCACCAAAGCCGGGCTGTCCGATGAATTCCGCTTCGCCGGGCTCTCCTATCCGAGCGAACGCCAGCAGAAGGAAGAAAAAGCCAAAGACCCGGAAGACGAGAAGCTCATCAAGCTGCCCGCCTGGCAGGAACTGAAAAAGACCCTGAAAGACGCCGGGCAGGAGAACGAATGGCAGCAACTCTCGGTTGCCGCGCTCGATGGCAAGCCGCAACTGCTCGACCAGATCGCCGAGGTGCTCTCGGTGTACAAGGAGGATGCGGAAGTCGAAACTGAATTGCGCAAATTGGATTTGCCAAACAAGGACAAGCTGATGGATGCCCTGCTCGACATCCGCTTCGACAAATTCAGCAACCTTTCGCTCAAGGCGCTTTACGCCATTCTGCCGCACATGGAAGCCGGGCTGCGTTATGACGAAGCCTGCGCCAAGGCGGGCTATCACCATAGCCAGTTGCACGTAGTCGGAGAAGGGAAACATACATACCTGCCGCCGTTCTACTCCGGGCGCGATAAAGATGGCCGCCTGAAATTCAACGAGGACATGGACATCCCGCGCAACCCGGTGGTGCTGCGCGCGCTCAACCAGGCGCGCAAGGTCGTCAATGCGCTGGTGCGGAAATATGGCTCGCCCTATGAAGTGCACATCGAAATGGCACGCGACCTGTCGCGCAATTTCGACGAACGGCGGGATATCAAGAAAGAGCAGGATGCTTTCCACGAGCGCAACGAGAAAGACAAAGCCGCATTCGCCAGCGAGTTTAATGTCGTCGGCGCGGTCAAAGGCAAGGACTTCGAGAAATACCAGCTCTATCGCGAACAGCAAGGCAAGTGCGCGTATTCTCTGGAGCCGCTGGACATCAACCGCCTGTTCGAGCAAGGCTATGCCGAGATAGACCACGCCCTGCCCTATTCGCGCAGCTTCGATGACAGCAAGAACAACCGCGTGCTGGTGCTGGCGCGCGAAAACCGCAACAAAGGCAACATGACGCCCTGTGAATATCTGGGGGGCGCGGAAAGCAGCCCGCGCTGGCAAAACTTCGTTGTATTCGTCAACACGACCAAGACTTACCGGCAAGCCAAGCGCAACCGCCTGCTCAAAAAGGACTTCAGCGACGAGGAAGCCGAAGCCTTCCGCGAGCGCAACCTCAACGACACGCGCTACATCTGCCGCTTCTTCAAAAACCACGTCGAGCGCTATCTCAAGCTGCATGACGAAAGCAACGTCAAACGCTGCGTGGTGTTGAGCGGCCAGATGACCTCCTTCCTGCGCGCCCGCTGGGGGTTGATAAAAGCACGCAGCGACTCCGACCGCCATCACGCGCTGGATGCCGTCGTGGTCGCCGCCGCCAGCCATGGCATGGTCAAGCGCCTGTCCGATTATTCGCGCCGCAAGGAGCTGGAGAAAGTACGCGAAGGTTTTGTGGATGTGGAAACCGGCGAGATCGTGCACCCCGCCATGTTCGATAAACTGGAACAGCACTTTCCTTCGCCTTGGGCGCATTTCCGAGATGAACTGATCGCAAGGCTCTCGATTGACGATCCGGCAGTCTTGCGCACCGAGATGGAGAAACTGGGCAACTATCCGCCGGAGGCGCTGGAAGCACTGCGCCCGCTGTTCGTCTCACGCGCGCCGCAACGGCGCAACAGCGGCGCGGCGCACAAGGAAACGGTTTATGCGCAGCCGGAAAGCCAGAAAACCACAGGCGGCGTCACGCAAAAAGTTGCCGTGACCAATCTCAAACCAGCCGATATCGACAAGCTGATAGACCAGCACCGCAACGAAAAACTTTATGCCGCGCTCCGCGTCTGGGTGCAGCAGCGTGACGAGCGGGAGAAGCGCGCCAGGGACATCGAAAAAGCCGCGAAGGAAGCCAAACGCGAACTATCGGCGGATGAGAGAACAGAAATAGAGCGTTTGCACGCCCTGCCGCGCAAGCCGGACAGGAGCGGCGATCCGACTGGTCCCATCGTGCGCACCGTGACGATGGTGATAGACAAGCTTTCAGGCATTCCAATACGCGGCGGCATCGCCAAAAACGACACCATGCTGCGCGTGGATGTGTTCAAGAGCAAGAAGGATGGCAAGTTCCATCTTGTGCCGGTGTATGTGCATCACAGCGTGGCGGGGTTGCCGAACCGGGCCATCGTGGCATTCAAGGATGAAGATGAATGGACGGTGATGGACGAGGGATATGACTTCCATTATTCATTACACCCTAATGATTTCGTCAAAATCTCGCTAAAGAAAGAGACGCCGTCAGGTTATTTTGCAGGCTGTGACCGTTCAACTGGTGCCGTCAGCTTATGGGCCCATGACCGCAATCAAACCGTAGGCAAAGACGGTTTGATTCGCGGCATTGGTGTCAAAACTGCCTTGAATGTTGAGAAGTTCAACGTAGATGTCCTCGGCAACATCTTCCCCGCCCCACCGGAGAGCCGTCGTGACCTGGCGTAGCGTCGTCATCTCCCGTCCCGCGAAGCTCAAGCGGGATCATTACTCGCTCGCCATCGAGCAGGAGCGGACCGCCTGCGTTCCGTTCGAGGACATCGCGGTGATCGTACTCAACCACCGCGAAATCACCCTTACCCATCCGGTGCTCTCGGCCTGCGGCGAATATGGCATCAGCCTGTTCGCCACCGGCGAGACTCACCACCCTAGTGGTGTATTCATTCCCTTCCTGCCCCATTCACGCGCCACACGCTGGCTACGCCTGCAACTCGATCTGCCGCGCCCTGTCGCCAAACAGACGTGGGCAGCCGTCATTCGCAAGAAGATAGGCAACCAGGCAGCCGTGCTCAATATGACTGGTCGTGACGGCGCGGACAGGCTGGATTCATACGTGCGGCGAGTACGATCAGGAGATGCGGACAACATCGAAGGCCAGGCCGCGTTCTTCTACTTCACGCAATTGTTCGGCAAAGACTTCCGCCGCGACCATGAACGATTCATCAATGCCGCACTGGATTACGGCTATGCCGTGTTGCGAGGCACGATTGCACGCGGACTGGTGGCGCACGGGCTGATGCCATCCATTGGCCTGTTCCATGCCAGCGAGCAGAATGCCTTCAACCTCGCAGACGACGTAATCGAGCCTTTCCGCCCGCTGGTGGACTTGTTTGTTTACAGGATGGCGCCCCAACCAGATGATGAGTTGCACCCGGAAGACAAGGCTGCGCTGGTGAGTCTGCTCAACATCGACGTGGGCATGCCGCGCGGCAAGATGTCGGCACTTGCCGCAATCGAGCAGACGATAGAAAGCCTCGCGCGCATCTACGATGGCGGCAGTGAGAGCTTGCTGGAACTGCCAACCGTCATTGGCTTGGAGCAACACCGGCTGGAGTGCTGAGCCATGAGCACGGAAACGAGGCGATTCATGCGACTGCTCGTATTCTTCGATCTTCCCGTCGTCACCAAGGCCGAGCGCAGGGCCTACACCGTATTCCGCCGCTTTCTGGTCAATGATGGCTACGACATGATCCAGTTCTCGGTCTATGGCCGCATCCTGAATGGTCAGGATGCCCTGGAAAAACATTACAAAAGGCTGATAGACAACCTACCACCGGAGGGGTCGGTGCGATGCCTTTCAGTGACCGAGAAGCAATTTGCCAGCATGAAACTGCTTGTTGGCTTGCCGCTTTTTCAGGAAAAAGCCGTCAAGACCAACCAATTGCTGTTGTTCTAAACCGTTTCCACAAAGCAAAACACCCGCCCAGCCTAAGCTGGGCGGGCATTTGCGTCAGGTCTATCGTAGCTCATCCGGGGTGAGAGAGGGAGCTACAACATTTCTTCTTCTTGGTCTTTGTGGATGGGGATCGTAGCTCATCCGGGGTGAGAGAGGGAGCTACAACGCTTTCCTTGGCCTTCTCAAGCACTACTGCATCGTAGCTCATCCGGGGTGAGAGAGGGAGCTACAACGTATTCCGCCGCATAGTCCCCGTTCTGAACATCGTAGCTCATCCGGGGTGAGAGAGGGAGCTACAACCAGGAGGTTTAGACTGATCTTGCTGGATTCATCGTAGCTCATCCGGGGTGAGAGAGGGAGCTACAACAGTAACACTACAGAGCTGGCTGAAAGGTTTATCGTAGCTCATCCGGGGTGAGAGAGGGAGCTACAACAATAGTGCATCGGATGTAGACACGGAAAGCATCGTAGCTCATCCGGGGTGAGAGAGGGAGCTACAACGACGCCCTGAATGGGGATAACGGCAACGCCATCGTAGCTCATCCGGGGTGAGAGAGGGAGCTACAACTGGTTCGCCGTTGAGCCAGGCATCGGACAGATCGTAGCTCATCCGGGGTGAGAGAGGGAGCTACAACATCTACTCCAACGATGTATAACTTTCCGCCATCGTAGCTCATCCGGGGTGAGAGAGGGAGCTACAACGCGGTGAGCATGGGTTCGTGCTGCGAGGCGATCGTAGCTCATCCGGGGTGAGAGAGGGAGCTACAACATCAGCAGCGAGCAATACGCCACGCTGCTGATCGTAGCTCATCCGGGGTGAGAGAGGGAGCTACAACCAAGCGACTCGCGGTACTGGTCTTTCTTCTATCGTAGCTCATCCGGGGTGAGAGAGGGAGCTACAACGTTGAAGATTCCCACCCCTTGCGGGGTGGCAATTTCAACGTCGCGCTTCGCGCGGTCTAGCAATACTGCTCCCTCATCTGCAACGCCTTTTGCGGCACATCGCTGATCAGCACATCCACCCCCAGGACCAGCGCACGGCTGATCTCCTCGTCCGTGTTGCAGGTGTAGACCGCGATACTCTTGTTGCGTCCGCGCAGCAGCGCGACCATGTCCGCATCCAGCGTGGAGATGTGCATGCACAGGCCGTGCAGGAAAGGCTGCATGTCCAGCGCACGGCGCGCATCGTTCAGGTCGTGCTCCGGCTCCAGATTCAGCACCAGCGGAAACGCCGGTGCGATGCGCTGCGCGTAGGCCAGCCCCGCCGAATTGAAGGACGAGACCAGGATGCGGTCATCCGTTGCGGCGCCGGCCAGCTCCAGCGTCTGCCTGACCTTGAGTTCGCCTCTCGCAGTGACCTCCCAGTCGCGGATCTTGATCTCCAGCAGCAAGCGGCAACGCGCGCGGTAAGCCGCAATGAATTCCTGCAGGCTCATCACGCCCTCGGACGCGCCCGATCCGGCGAAATGCGCGGCGAAATCCATCGCCCGCAATTGGGCATGGTCGAAATCGTCGATGTGCTTGCCGGGCAACTTCAGCTTCTTCAGGTCGCGGTCATGCCACAACACCGCGACTTCGTCGCGACTGAGCTGCACGTCGGTTTCGATGCCGTCGATCGGATAGGCGAGCGCCTTGTCGAAAGCCGTGCGCGTGTTCTCGGCCGCTTCCCTGTTTGCGCCGCGGTGGGCAAAGACCAGCGTTCTGCTCATGGCAATCCTTGAATGAATTTCTGCATGGAGGCTTCCATCGCCGCATAGTGCGGGTTGTACATCAGTCGCCGCAACAGCCCGTGCTCAAGATTCCGCTCGCTCACTTCGCCCCACCAGACCTCCCCGGGCTGCGACATACAGGCCTTGTAACGTTCGCTGTCGTTGTCATAGTAGTGCAGGCAGTTGGTATATTCACCATTTGCGCCGTAATACGTATCTTCCGGCGGCATGACGATGGCGGTATGCGCGCTGCTCAGGATGCGCTTTTCCGGCACCGCGCTGTCCACCCACTCGACGTTTTCCTGCTCGACCTTTGTGCTCGAGTACCACACCAGCCTGCTGCACCGATGCCTTGCCCGCCGCATGAAGCGCAAGGTCGCCGCCGAATTCACGGTGGCATCGTCCTCACTGGCTACCGCGAACACCGGAATGTCCACAGCGCCCTTCGGCAAGGCTTGTGTCAGCTTGTACATCTGCGCCGCCGCATTCTTGCAGAACGATTCGTATTTGTAGAGATCGCGATCCTGCATGTTGCTCACCCAGGCTGCCTTCGGCAGCAGCCAGCTGTAGAGCTTGTGCAGGTTCGCCCACTTCGCCAGCGGAGTGATCTCGAGCGCGGGAGAAAACAGGAACAGGCCGCGCACCCGGTCGTCGTGCGCCGCATGAAACACGCTCAGTGCAGCACCGGCCGAAAAGCCCGCCAGATACAGTTCGTCGACTTCTTCATACAAGCTGTCCGCACCGTAGGCCACCGTCTTCGCCCATTCCCGCCAATCCACATCGAGCAGGTCGCCGGGCTGCGTGCCGTGCCCGGGCAACAGAACGGCCATCACGCGGAATCCGTTGCGCTGGAAAAATTCCGCCAGATGGCGCATGTGATAGGGGGAGTCGATCAGCCCGTGAGTGAGCAGCACGCCGCGTCTATAAGGTTTATCCCGCCCCTTTTCAAAGTCGCCAGACGGCGACAATTCAAAAGGCGTATTGCCTGCGACGATCTCTTCCTGGTCGTTCTTGCCGTCATGGTGACGCAGCAGCATGGCTTGCGTTTGCCGCACGTACTCCGCGAACGGCAACCCTGCGCCGGCGAATCCGGCATTCATGCCCGAGGTGCGGTGCCGCAATCCCAATATTTCCATCATCTCTCCGTCATATTAACGTAACAACCCGGCGTTATCTTGCGCACCCTAATAGGCAAGCAGGAGGACTCAATGCACAGCATTCTACCTGTCGAAAAGTACCGCACCACTGCCCGCGCACAGTTTTTGGCAAGCCAGTTCATGCCGCGCCCCAAGGAACAAGCCATGTCGCCACTCCGTGAAATCCTCGAACAGCGGCGCTTGAGCGCCCTGTTCCAGCCCATCATCGATCTCAAGAGCGGCGAGTTCCTGGGCTTCGAGGGCTTGATCCGCGGTCCGGCGGACAGTCCGCTGCACTCGCCGATCAATCTGTTCGGTGCAGCCGAACAACAGGGCCTGCAACTGGAACTGGAGATGCTGTCGCGCCAGGTCGTGCTGGAAACATTCGCAAAACTCAATCTGCCGGGCAATCTGTTCCTCAATGTCAGCCCGGAGACGTTGACTAATCCCAGCTTCAAGGACGGCCAGACGCTGGCGTTTCTGAAACAACTGGGGCTCGATCCGGCCCGCGTGATCATCGAGATCACCGAGAACCAGCCGACCTTCGATTTCGAGGGCATGCGCGATGCCTTGCTGCATTACCGCGGAATGGGGTTCAAGATCGCCATCGACGACTTGGGGGAGGGCTTTTCCAGCCTGCGCCTGTGGTCGGAGTTGCGCCCCGAGTTCATCAAGATCGACATGCATTTCGTGCAGGGAGTGGACCGCGACCCGATCAAGCTGCAGTTCCTGAAATCCATCCAGCATATCGCCGAAAGCTGCGGCACGCATGTGATCGCCGAAGGCGTGGAGACCGAAGCTGAACTGCGCGTGGTCAAGGACATCGGCATCGCGCTCGGACAGGGCTATTTCATCGCGCGCCCCAGCCCCACGCCTCCGTTGCTGGCATCCACCGAGACCAGCCGCATCATCAATTCGTCCAACATCGCCCTGTTTCCCAAGGCGGATTTCTACCAGCGTTCGCAAACCACGGCGCACAAGCTGCTGACCTATGTCGAACCGGTGCACCCCGACACACTCATCGATCACATCTTCGAGCGTTTCAACGTCAACCCCGCGCTGCGCATCATTCCGGTCGTCAGGAACAGCGTGCCGCTCGGGTTGATCAACCGTTATCACTTCATCGACCGCTTCTCCAAGCCCTTCCAGCGCGAGCTGCACAGCAAGAAGCCCTGTGGTGACCTGATCCAGGGCGATCCGCTGCTGGTGGAAAAGGGCATGCCAATCGAGGAACTCAGCCATTTCATGGCCGAGGCGGACAGCCGTCATTTTGCGGACGGCTTCATCATCACCGAGAACGGGCGCTATATCGGCGTCTCGTCCGGCCAGGACCTGTTGCGCGAGCTGACCCAGATGCAACTGGAAGCCGCGCGTTACGCCAACCCGCTCACCCTGTTGCCGGGCAATGTGCCGATCAACGAACATATCGAGCGCCTGCTGCTGGCGAACACGCCCTTCGTTGCCTGTTACTGCGACCTCGATCACTTCAAGCCATTCAACGACACCTACAGCTATCGCAAGGGCGACGAGATGATCCAGCTCACGGGCCGCATCCTGAGCTGGGCCTGCGACCCCAAGCTGGATTTCATCGGCCACATCGGCGGCGACGATTTCATCCTGCTGCTGCAGAGCCGCGACTGGAAATCGCGTTGCGAGCAGGCTTTGCGCTCCTTCGAGCAGGCCGCCGAACTCTTGTTCAAGGAAGAACACCTGGCTGCCGGCGGTTACCACAGCGAAGGCCGCGACGGCACCGTGAAATTCCATCCGCTCACCAGCCTGTCCATCGGTGCGATCCAGGCCGCCCCGCGCCAATTCCTGTCCCACCATGAAGTCTCCGCCGCCATGACCGACGCGAAAAAGATGGCAAAGAAGACCAGTGGCAACAGCCTGTTCATCGAAGTGCGCACCGCCGTTACCCGGCAATGAAGGAGATTCCCATGAAACTGTTTGCCAAGGACAACAAGGAAGTCGCCCCGGGCAGCTTCCGCAGCATACGCAACATGCTCTTCACGCAAGGCCTGGGTGGAACCCTGGAATATTTCTGCACGTTTTCCGTGTTCTCCGTTCTGTCAGAGGCTTGAACCGGGTGCACATCCTGACCAGACGACTGATCGCCCTGTTCCGTGCCGCGCGCGTCGCGCTGCATATCGGCTACGGCCTGACGCTGGCGATCGCCTATCCATGGTTCGGATTGGCCATACGGCGACGCATTTTGCAAAGCTGGTCCGCCGGATTACTGGAGATATTCAACGTCCGTATCGAGATAGCCGAAGGCGACCCGCTGCACGCCCTGCGCCCCGGCCTCATCGTCACCAACCATATTTCATGGCTGGACGTGTTCGTGCTCAATGCAGTGGTGCCGATGCGCTTCGTGGCCAAATCCGAAGTGCGGCGCTGGCCCGTCATCGGCTGGTTGTGCGCGCGCGCCCAGACCCTGTTCATCGAACGCGGCAAGGCACGCTCCGCGGCGCGCATCAATGTGCAATTGGTCGACTTGCTGCAACGCGGAGAATGTCTGGCCGTCTTCCCGGAGGGAACCACCACCGACGGCCTGAAAGTCGGGCATTTTCACTCTTCCCTGCTGCAACCTGCGATCGATGCCGGAGCGCTGGTGCATCCCATCGCCATCCGCTACCAGGATGATCTGGGGGCCCACAGCCTGGCGTCGGCATATATAGATGAAATGTCTTTCGGCGCATCGATGTGGAACATCCTGAGTACAGCCGAGCTGCACGTGCAGCTTGTTGCGACCCCGCCGCTGGACGCAAGCGGCACGGACAGGCGCAACCTGACCGGCGCGGTGCGGCAACATATCAGCACGACGCTTGCCGCCATGCACAGCGCGCCGGCATCGCTTCCTCAAATGGAGATCGCCTACGAACATGCTGGAACCGAGCAGCATTTCCAGTCGCTCTATTGCGTATTGCTCCACCCGTCACTGGTGCAGGAAGCGACACAGCATTCCGCAAAATAGCTTAATTAATTTTTCATATTCCCTTAACCCCCGTGCAACATACCGTCGCTAATCTGCTCCCATCAACTCAACGGGAGAACACCATGCTGGACCTGATCAAGCAAGAACACCGCGAAGCGCAAGGCAGACTCACTTTCAGCCTGGCACGCACCGTTGCCGAAGTGGCTGAAGCGCAGCGCGTGCGCTACAAGGTGTTCGCCGAAGAAATGGGCGCAAAGTTGCCCAGCGCAGCCCTGGGTCTCGATATCGACCGCTTCGACGAATTCTGCGACCACCTGCTGGTACGCGATCACGGCAACGACAAGGTCGTCGGTACCTATCGCATCCTGCCACCCGAACAGGCAGTCAACGCGGGCGGATATTATTCCGAGACCGAATTCGATCTGTCCCGCCTGATGCACCTGCGCGACCGCATGGTGGAAGTTGGCCGTTCCTGCGTGCATCCCGATTACCGCGACGGTTCGACCATCACCCAGTTGTGGAGCGGCCTGGCCGATTACATCGGCAAGCACGGCCACGAATACCTGATCGGCTGCGCCAGCATCAGCATGGGCGACGGCGGGCACTATGCCGCCAGCGTCTACAACAAGGTGCACAAGCTGCACGGTGCGCCCGCCGAGTACCACGTGTTCCCGCACTGCCGCCTGCCCCTGGAATCCCTGAACCAGAACCTGGAGGTCACCATCCCGCCGCTGATCAAGGGCTACCTGCGCCTGGGTGCCTATATCGCCGGCGAGCCCGCATGGGATCCCGATTTCAATTGCGCCGACCTGTTCATCCTGATGCCGGTATCGCGCATGAATGCACGCTACGCCAAGCATTTCATGAAGAAGGCAGCGTAGTTTCCCGGTTTCATTCCGTCTCCCCTTTGCGCGCACTCGGTATGGTGCGCGTTCTTTTTGCTGGAGAAGTTTCGCTGATATATTGCAGCTGCACACTTGTGTCTCAATTCAGGAGCCGTTCGATGGAAAGTCCTTACAAAGGTAAGACAGGTCTGGTGCGTTTGTGGAATGCCTTCGGCTATTCGCTGGCCGGGTTCCGTGCCGCCTACAAGCACGAAGATGCATTCCGGCAGGAAGTCCTGCTCGCCACCGTCATGATCCCGCTGGCATTGTGGTTGCCCGTAGGTCATATCGGCCAGGCGTTGATGATCGCCAGCGTGCTGCTGGTCATCATGATCGAACTGCTCAACTCTGCCGTCGAAGCCACCGTGGACCGCATTTCGCTGGAGAATCATGACCTCGCGAAACGCGCCAAGGATATCGGCAGTTCGGCAGTGCTGGTGAGCCTGATCAATGTGCTGGTGGTGTGGGGGCTGGTGCTGCTGCACTAGATGTGCAGTCATAAAACTTTCAAATTGGTTTAATCAAATATTCATGCGTACGCGGCAGGATGTGCGGCATGAATACACCAGACCATAACCTGAACAAGCCGGCGCCACTGAATATCGCGCTGGTCACCGAAACCTACCTGCCCGAAGTGAACGGCGTCGCCATCACCATCGGCCGCATGGTGCAGGGCCTGCGCAAGCGCCAGCACCGCATCCACATGATCCGCCCGCGCCAGTTCAAGCAGGATGTGGCGGCAAATGAGGAAGGCTACACGGAAACGCTGGTGACCGGCATGCCCATACCCGGCTACCCCGAACTGAAATCTGGATTGCCCGCCAAGGGCTTGCTGATGCGCCTGTGGAAGCTGCACCGGCCCGATGTCGTGCACATCGCCACCGAGGGCCCGCTCGGCTGGTCCGCCCTGTCGGCCGCGCGCAAGCTGAACATCCCGGTGAGCACGGATTTCCACACCAATTTCCACAGCTACTCGCAACATTACGGTGTCGGCCTGCTGAAAAAGCCTATCGCAGCCTACCTGCGCCATTTCCACAACAAGGCGGCGTGCACGCTCGTGCCAACGGCTTCGCTGCAGCAACAGCTGGAATTCGAGGGCTACAGGAACGTATATGTGGTCTCGCGCGGGGTGGATGCGGAACTGTTCCATCCGGCCAAGCGCAGTGCCGAGTTGCGCGCCTCGTGGAACGCGGACGAAAACACACCGGTAGTGATGCTGGTCAGCCGCATCGCGCCGGAAAAGAACCTGCATGTCGTCATCCAGGCATTCGAGCAGATGCGCAAGATCAATCCCTTGGCGCGTCTGGTGATGGTCGGCGACGGCCCCGCCCGCGCCGAACTGGAAAAGCAGCACCCGCACGTGATCTTCGCCGGGATGCTGACCGGCGAACCGCTGGCACAGCACTACGCTTCCGGCGACATCTTCCTTTACCCCAGCCTGACGGAGACTTACGGCAACGTCACGGTCGAGGCGATGGCCAGCGGACTGGCCACCGTCGCGTACGACTATGCCGCCGCTCGCCAGCACATGCGTCACGACGAGAACGGCTTGCTGGTCCCGTTTGCCGACACCGATGCGTTCGTCAAGCTCGCAACAGGCCTGATCTCGGACATGGAGCGAGTGAAGCGCCTGCGGCTGGCCGCACGCGAGACCGTGGAAGCGCTGACCTGGGAGCACATCATGGGCGAGATGGAAGCCGTGCTGCTCGATACCGTCCGCACACAGGGAGTACAAAATGTCCAACCTGAACTTTCCGCTGCAGCAGATTAAGACCTGGGATATGGAGCTCTGCGCCTTCTGCAACAGGCGCAGCCGCAACTTCACGGTGCGCAATCTGTTCCGCCTGTTCAGCCGCCTGGGCGACGGCGTGTTCTGGTATGTGCTGATGATCGTGCTGCTGCTGCAATATCAAGGTGCAGCAATTCCCGCGGTATTTCACATGATCGTCGTCGGCCTGGTCGGCACGGCATGCTACAAATTCATCAAGGGAAAGACACTGCGCCCGCGTCCGTTCAACGTCTACCCGGCCATCGTCTGCGCCGGCAAGACGCTGGACCAGTTCAGTTTTCCTTCCGGGCATACCATGCATGCGGTGGCCTTCAGCGTTGTCGCAATCGCTTATTTTCCTGCGCTGATCTGGCTGGTGCTGCCGTTCAGCGTGATGGTCGGGCTTTCGCGCCCGATACTCGGCCTGCACTATCCAAGCGACGTGCTGGCGGGCGCCGCCCTCGGCGGCGTGATCGCAGGTCTGTCGTTCCTGATCTGATTCTTCTTTCCATTCCACATTCCGGAGGTTCCGCATGATGCAAGTTTCTGCATTGCTTAAATCTCTTACCCTGCAACAACAGTTGCGCCTGATGATGGGTATCTCGCTGCTGGGCATGATCACCGTGATCGCCTTCGTCATGATCAATCTGAACCAGCTGCGCCATGAATTCGGCACCTATCAGTCCATGCAGACGATGGACAAAAGCCTGATCGAGGTCAAGGCGACCGCCCTCGCCATCAGCCGCAGCGACCCGATTCTGGCCGAGACTTCGGAAAAGCTCGAGCGCGCCGATGCTCACATACGCGAATTGCTGAAACGCGTTTCCGATTCGTCGGATCTGCCGGCCTTGCACGATTCCCTGAAAAAGATGTCTGCACAATGGAGCGCTTATGCGCAAGGATTCCGGGGTGCGATAAAGATCGCCGCGACCAGCCCCAACGATGCGCTGCAGATCCCCGACTCCATCTACGGCCTGTATCTCTCCCCGATGGTGCAGGATCTGGACAGGCTGGCTGACGCGAACAAGGAGGCCGAACTCGCCTCGGAGCACAGGATCGACAGCGTCGTAAGCAAGGTGCTGTGGGTGGTTCTGCTGCCGATGATGGCGCTGGGCATCATCACCGTGGTCTCGGAAACCCTGTTTGGCCGCAACCTGCGCAAGCGGCTGGAACATATCGTCGGCGAGATCAACCACCTCCACAACGGCGACCTGAGCCGCCGTCTGACGGCGCACAACAACGACGAGATCAGCCATCTTTCGGGGACTATCAACAATTTCATCGCACGCTTCGAAGCCATCCTTCACGAAGTGCATGTCTCGGCCAACCAGACCCACAAGACGGCGCACGGGGTCAGCCAGATGGCGCACTCGGTCACCGCGAATGCGAAGGAACAGTCTGCCAAGGTATTCCAGGTGAGCGGCGCCATCGAAGGCATGGGCAACACGATCAAGACCATCGCGGCGAATGCGGCACAGGCTTCCGCCGCAGCAAAGCAAACCTTGGCCCTGGTGCAATCGGGGAGCGAAACCGGTCGGGCCACGATACTTGCGCTGGGCCAGATCGACGAGACCGTCGGCTCTTCCGTAACGACCATGAGCGAACTGAATGCGGCCATCCAGCGCATCGGCAGCGTCAGCAGCATGATCAAGGAGATCGCCGAGCAGACCAATCTGCTCGCGCTCAACGCCGCCATCGAGGCCGCACGCGCCGGCGAGCAGGGGCGCGGTTTCGCGGTGGTTGCCAGCGAGGTTCGCAAACTGGCCGAACGAACCACCAGTGCGACCGCAGACATCACGAAGATCGTCCAGCTGATCGAAAGCGAAACGGACGAGGCGACCCGGGCAATGGCCCTGGCCAAGCAGGAAGTGGCGCAGGGGGTTCTGCACGGCGAAGGCATGGGAGCACTGCTGCGCGAGATCGAGAGTTCCGTCCTCGTCGTCACCGAAATGATGCGGCAGATCGCCTCGTCCACCGAGGACCAGTCGGCAGCAGGCGAAGACATCTGGCTGAATATCAACTCGGTCGCAACGATCAGTGCCAATACCGCGACCGATATCGAGCAGGCCGGCAATGAAATGCAGACCCTCGCCAATTCCTCCAGGGCGCTCTACGAGACGATCGGCCAGTTCAAACTGGCCCGAACCGCAGCCTAAACCTTGCTGAATACGTCCTGCGGGAGCGGGATACGATGACGCAATTGTTGCGGCGTGGCGAGCTCGATGCGCTGGCGCAGCGTGGGATCGTCGGCATGCGGATTGGCGTCCCATATCGGCTCTTCGCCCAACAGGATACGATCTATGTGCGTCAACCGTGCGCTGGTCTCGCTCAGGTAATAGTTGAACCGGCGTTGCATCCCGGCATCAAGCAAGCTTGCCCCGTGGTAACACAGGTGCGAAAGGCGGCTGGCGCGCAGCAGGCTCTCTGCACCTGCCAGTATGTTCACGCCGCGCTTGGCCAGACTGTGCGAACAGGAAAAATGCTGTGCCACATATCGGGCCAGTTCCGCGCGATGCGCATGCATCAGTTCGCTGGGCTCGGCAAAGAGTTGTGCGCGGACATGCATATCCATCGCCCACTCGCATGCCGCATGGGTAAGCATCGGGATATTTCCCCACATCTTCTCGTGCGCGGGAACAAAGTGGTTGTGGGCGATCACGTCTACCAGCAAGTGGCTTACGAAGCCGAGCGACAGCGCATATTCCTCGTCGCTCCTGGCATCGTCCAGTAACTTGCGCGCCCGCTGCCATTGGTGCGTGGTCGAGAACGGCTCGCCCCACGGATGCTCGCTCAACAACGCGAGATCCGGCAGGCAGGCGCCTGCCAATACCAGTTTTGGAAACGACTTGATCGCGCGGCGATAACGCGGGTCAGTGAGCGGGACCGCCCACAGCAGCATTTGTGCGAAATACACATGGGTGTAAAGCCCCCAGGCATTGGCATCTGCACTCCACAACAGCAGCGGAATCAACCAGCGCCAGTATTTGAGCAGATTCTTCATGGCTCGCAGTGTCGCGGCCGGATGCGAAACTTTAATGACGCTCAGATGATTTTATTGTGACGCTCCGATAAACTCCCGCGCTCTGCGATAATCGCCCGTCTTTCCAAAAGATCAAGATCAGCCATGTCCTGGTTCCTTACCAACCTCATCGGCACTGTCCTGCTGCCCCCGTTCAGCCTGCTGCTCATCGCGGCGCTCGGCCTGTTGCTCTGGAACAGGCACCCGTCGCTCGCCCGCATACTGTTGACTGCCTCCTCAGCCTTGTTGTGGCTGCTCTCCACCCCCTATTTCGCGGAAGCTTTGCTGCATGATCTGGAAGGCAGACCATTCGTCAACGACACGAGAAGATCGCAGGCAGATGCCATCGTGGTACTGGGTGGCGGCACTTATTTTTACGCACCGGAATACGGCGGCGATACGACAAACAAAGATACGCTGGAGCGTCTGCGCTACGCGGCCAAGCTATACCGCGAGACCTTGAAGCCCATACTGGTGACGGGAGGCACTCCGCTGGGCAACAGCCTCGCCGAAGCGGAACAGATGAAACAAGTGCTGGAACACGAGTTCAACGTCCCCGTGCAATGGACGGAAGGAGCATCCGACAACACGCTGGAGAATGCGCGCCTGTGCCGGCAGTTGCTCAAACAGGCCGGCATCAACCGTATCTACCTTGTCACTCATGCCTGGCACATGCCGCGCGCCGCGCGGGCGTTTCAGGCTGCCGGGTTCCAGGTCGTTCCCGCCCCGACCGGCTATACCACGCGCTACCGAACGGATTTGCTCGCTTTCATACCGAATGCCTATGCCTTGAGGGACAGCCGGGTTTTCCTGCACGAGCTGATCGGGATGTTGTGGTATCAGTTAAAATCGTGACTTAGTAATGTCTATTACGGAAGCGCCGGCGCCTTTGTCTGGGCGCGCATCAAACCAACCAACGGAGTGTCAAATGAAAGCACGCATCAAATGGGTAGAAGAGGTTTCCTTCATCGGCGAGACCGAAAGCGGTCATGCGGTCGTGATGGACGGCCCGCCCGCAGGTGGCGGCCGCAACCTGGGGCCGCGACCGATGGAGATGTTGTTGATCGGTACCGGCGCTTGTACTGCCTACGATGTGGTGACCATCCTGAAAAAAGGACGGCAGCAAATCTCCGATTGCGTGGTGGACATCCAGTCCGACCGTGCCGAGACCGACCCCAAAGTATTCACCAGGATCCATCTGCACTTTGTGGTGACGGGCAAAGACCTCAAGCGCGAACAAGTCGAGCGCGCCATCAAGCTATCCGCGGACAAATACTGCTCGGCATCCATCATGCTGGGGAAGACGGCGAAGATGACGCACGATTTCGAGATCGTGGAGGGATAGCCTTTTCGTCATTCCGGCGAAGGACGGAATCCAGTAAAGATAAATACCTTCGCGTAGCGAGGACAAACCCAACTGCATGATTGGTCAAACCACTGGATTCCGGCCTTCGCCGGAATGACGGTCAAACCCAATAAACCGTCCTCGTCATCACTTTCGACATACCCCGCATCGCCAGCTTCACCGGCAGCGGCAATTCCGCCGCACCCAGCTCAACCGCCATGTCGGCATGGCCGACTTCATCCACGTACATCTGCCGTGCCACGGCACGGCTCTTGGCGTCCTGTTTCGGCAAGCTGTCCAGATGGCTTTGCAGGTGCGCACCGACCTGACGTTCGGTTTCGGCCAGAAAACCCAGATTCCATTTGTCGCCCAGCGCACCCGCCAATGCGCCCAAAGCCAACGAACTGGTGTACCAGAACGGATTGAGCAGGCTCAGGCGCCCGCCCAACTCATGCACCCGGTGTGAAGTCCAGGCCAGGTGTTCGGTTTCTTCCCACGCCGCATGCTCCAGCTTCTCCTGCACCCCCGGATCGCGTGCGGTCAGGGCCTGGCCCTGATACAAGGCCTGGGCGCATATCTCTCCGGTGTGATTGATCCGCATCAGCGCGGCTGCGTGCTTTTTTTCCGCGTCACTCATTGCCGAATCCGTGATGTCCGCATCCGGATAGGGGCGCGCAGTCGGCGCGTTGGCGAACAAGGTGCGCAGACCTTTATCGAATTCAATGATCAGATTGTCGAGATTCAACATGTCGTCCTCCTGTGGCAACCTTGGCAATTTAGGCAATCGGCCAAGCACTGTCAAATAAAAACGGCCACCCGAAGGTGGCCGTACTGTATTACGGGGGAAAGACCGGTTTACTACACCGGAAAGTCCGATTAGAACTTCTTGTTCAGACCAACAGCCAGCATGGACGAACTACCGCCGCCAGAAGCCCATCCTGCTGCGGTGCTTGCGGCCAGCGCATCATTGATCACACTATAAGAAGCTGTGTTTGCACCTTGACTCGTTTTGGTATACGCAGCATAGAACGTCGTTGTCTTGGACAGACCTTGCAACCAAGCCAAGGTGACGCCAGAAGCACCCATATCAGTTCCAGTGCCGACCTTCGACAAGCTCGACAGAGTACTGCTCGCATCTATAGTGTTCTTGGCATAGCTGAGCGCAATAGCGCCTGGGCCGACTGGAGCTACCGCGCTGACAGACATAGCCTTGTTAGTGCCAGCCGTGGTGACTATGTTGTTGGTACCAGTTTTGGAGGTCTGATAAGTTGCAAACAGTTTGACCACGGTGAAATCATATGAAGCACCTAAAGCAATGTCGGTCGCCGAAAGCGTCGATGTTTCTGTGGCAAGCGCAGGCAGGTAGGTCGTACCAGCAGTGGCGCCCGTATACACAGCTCCGACGGACAGAGGACCATTGTCGTAATTTGCCGACAGCAAGAATGCAGAAGTTTTAGGATCGACAGCTGCAGTAGAAGGTGCAGTCAAGTTACCCACACCAGCCAGAGCGGTAGAGTAATTCACCGCGACGGTCACACCGCTCATGTTTGGAGAAATGTAGGCCAGTGCGCGTTGAGCACGAGCTGCACCTGTTGCGGAGCCGATCAGGAAAGTGCTGCCTGCGGTTACGTTTTGCAGCGGAGACACCAGCGAATCGGCCATTGGGTCAAACTTGACAGCCCAGTCATAGGCTGTGGTTTGCAGGTAGCCTGTTGCAACCGTTCCGAAATCGCCTGCCAATGCCAGCATTTGTTGACGTGCAACAACGCTTGAATTACCCACGCCGCTTGCGCCTATGGTCGAGTTGGTTTGCGGATCCAGACCGTATTCCAGAACGACGACAGCCTTCATGCCGTTGCTCAGGTCTTCCGCACCCTTCACGCCAAGGCGGGATGCAGACAGGCCGCCCGAAACAGCAATCGTGTCGCTCTTTTGGCCGTCGGCGGAAGCGTGGGCAACCGCTGCGTCAACGTTACCGTACATGGTCACATCAGCGAACGCCGGAGCAGAAAAAGCAGCGGCTACTGCCAGAGCGATGAGTTTCTTTTGCATTTGAATGATCTCCTCAGATTTAGATATTCACTTTCGTATCGGGCCAATCCCTAGCGAAATAATTGGATCGGTGGGATATCCCTCCTCGTCCGAGGCGCAAATTACACTTCCGTGCCTACCACTTCAATCAATTCCTTACAATAAGTAGGCATACGTAGTTTTCATGCAACATGTTGATATATGTCAATAAATATCATACTTTTTGCCAGTGCTGAATTTCAAAAACCTCATAATTTAACGTAATTTTAACAATACAAGAGATAAAACCATTATGTAGGCACTGGAAAACATTGCAGTTTTCCCGGCTTTTTTCCGGGTCTTTTTTCAATCGGGATAGCGGCTTTTGGAGCAGCTCGGAATCTTCTAAGTAGTGTCACAAGCTGTATCATTCCTGCAACAATCCATAGAGCCATATTTTTCCGAACTGAGTGTTCGGCATCCTCCCGCAAACAGGAATGCAGCAAATAAAGCCGCATTGATCCGTTTTACTGTTTTCACCAAGTTTTGCCTGATCGATTCAGTTTCGTGAACTTTGCTCCAAACCGGGTAGCAAATCCTACAAAACCGGGCCTTTGAAGACGATAGCCCTGCCGAGTTTATTTGTAAGCAATTGATAGTTATTGAAATAGCAATTTCGGCACACCTTTTGCTGAGACTCAATTCGTTATGTCGTTATATACATAACGAAGAGTTGATGAAGTTAAAATTCTCAGGGGTAATTTTTTTACCTTAATCATTGAATGAGTAAGGGCAATTGCCCAAGCATAAAATAGCGTTTAAATTTAAGGAGATAAGTAAAATGATCAAGCCCAGTAAAACGTGTTCCGCAGTGATCGTCATCGCATCCAGCTTGATAGCATGGCCTGCATTTGCCGAAGATTCGTCATTTTTCTCGAACTGGTTGGCCAATGTCAGCAGCACCCAGGAAGAGCAACCGCACTGGATGACCCCCTTGGTGACAGTCACCCCAAGACTGGAACAGGAATACAGGTTCGACTATAGCCATTCAGACCTGCCTAAAGGTGCAACGCTGGATAATTATGGCGGCGGCAAAGGAATCGAGATTATCCCCAGCCGCAATACCGAGATCATTGTCGGCGTGCCCGCCTATGAAGTAAAAAACATCCCGAACAAGCCCAATGTCTCCGGAGTGGCTGATGAAAATCTTCTGCTGAAATATCGGCTACTGTCGGCAAATGAGGAACATGGCAATTACATCGTCACCGCTTTCCTCGGAACGAGCCTGCAAACCGGGGGCAATGCATTTACCACCAATCACACGCTCGTCACGCCCACCATCGCTGCCGGCAAGGGGTGGGGCGATCGACAGTCCGGGTTCGATGTTCAGAGCACCTTGGGCATTGCCGTTCCATCGGGCGGATTGGACATCATCGGAAGACCGCTTACCTGGAATACGGCGCTGCAGGGACATGTGGGCAAGTTCTGGCCGGAAATCGAAACCAGCTATACGCACTGGTATAACGGGGCTCTTGCAGGCAAGAGTCAAATGACGATCACCTACGGAGCTACTATCGGCCGGTTCGAGATCAAGGATCGCGTCAAGGCTATCGTTGGAGTCGGCTATCAGGTCGTACAGGGAACGCAGGTGGTCAACCTGAATCACGCCACGCTGGCCACAATGCGTATTACATTTTAGAGATACGGCTTTCAGAAGGCTGAGTCGCGACGATTTCTGCCTTACGAAAGAGTATCAACGGGAGGCTATCCGGGCAGCCTCCCACCCTCCACCCAGTGCGCGGACAAGATTGACGCTTGCCTGCAGCCTTCTCCGGCGCAGATCCAGCGCGTCGAGTTGAACCTGCTGTGCGGTGGCCTGAGCTGTCACCACTTCCAGATAACTCGCGGCACCTTCGCGGTAACGGTTCATGGCGATATCCAGTGTGTTCTGGGTATCCCTGACAGCTGCGTCGAGCGCACTGGACTCCTCCGTCAGATTACTCAAGAGCGAAAGATTGTCCTCGACTTCCTGAAAAGCGTGCAGTACAGCGGAACGGTATTTAGCCCCCGACTCCCTGAATACGGCTTCTTCCTGGGCGACCACCGCCTCGCGCCGGCCGGCATCGAAAATAGTCATCAGGGCGTTCGGCCCGATCATCCAGAATAGATTGGGCGCAGTCAGCCATGCCGACTGGTATGTGCTTTCGTATCCCGCGGCAGCGCTGAGATTCACGGTCGGGAAAAAGGCCGACTTGGCCACCCCGATACGGGCGTTGGCTTCTGCCAAATGACGTTCCGCTGCGGCAATATCCGGCCTGCGCTGCAACAGCGCGGCCGGGACGCCCACGGGGATTGCCGGCAACGGAATGTCGACCACGGCAGGCGCAATGGAAAATTTGGAAGCGGATTGGCCGACCAGCGTCGCGATCGCATGCTCGTAAAGCGCCCTGCTTGCGGCGAGATCCGCGATCTTCGCTTGCGCCGTTTCGAGCTGTACTTTGGCACGGGAGACATCCAGGGCGGAATCGATTCCGCCCTGGAAGCGGTTTTGCGTCAACTCGAGGGCCTTGGTATAGGCGCCGACTTCATCCGCCAATAATTTGGATTGCGCGTCGAGCATGCGCAAAGTCAGATAGTTGTTGACGAGTTCCGCCCTCAGGCTCAGATGAATGGACTCCAGTTCCGCCGCAGCAGCCTGAGCGCCCGCCTCTCCGGCTTCAACCTGATTGCGCACGCGTCCCCACAGATCGACTTCATAATCGGCCATCACGCCGAGCGCGTTATCGCCATAGACATTCGGCTGGGCGGCGGAACGCAGCGCTCGATTTTGCGACTGCCTGTTGCGCGTCGAATAAGCGCCCGCCGACACGGTGGGAAAATAACCCGCTCGCGCCTGGGCTGCATAGGCTGTCGCCTGGTCAAAATGAGCTACGGCCACCGCAAGATCGGCATTGGCCGCATCCAGCCGCACAACCAGGTCGTCCAGGGCGGGCGTCTTGTATGCCTTCCACCAATCGCCGCGCGGAAGATTGTCCGAGGGCTGGGAAGGCTGCCAGATCGCGGCATCGCCTTTGTATGCCGCCGGTGCCGGAACCACGGGTATTTTGTAAGCAGGCGCCTGGGAACAGCCCGCGAATACCGATATCAAAAGTATCGACGATGCCAGCCGGTTTGCGTTCATGGCGCAGTTCCCGGCTTCGGCTCGGCAGGCTCGGCATTCTTGATGCGCACGACATCACCCTGCACGATGGAATCCGACGGGCTATCGATCACCCGGTCGGCACTGTCGATTCCGCTGTTCACTTCCACCACGCGCCCCAGATCGCGCGCAATCGCGATGTGCTTGAGAACGACCCGGTCATCGGCACCCACGGTTGCAACTTGCAGCCCCTCTTTGCGGAACAACAGTGCACTCACCGGTAAACGGAACACTTTCGAACTGGAAGGCAGGTCAAAGTGCACTTCCGCATAACTGCCCGAGAACAGCTTCCCGCCCTTGTTTTCCATCAACAACTCGACCGTCGCCGTACGCGAGGACTCGCGGATCGCGTTCGACGTACTCAGGACAGTCGCCGCAAAGCCCTGCGCGGGAAGCTCGGGAAAATAGACTTGTACCTTCATTTTCGGCTTGATCAGGTAAATGAAGTACTGCGGCACCTCGGTGTAAATCCGCAGTCTCCGGTTGTCGACGACCCGGAACAACGCCTGTCCGTTGTTGCTTCCCGGATTGATCAGTTTGCCGATATCGGTATTACGTTCGGTGACGACACCGTCAAAAGGCGCCACGATACGCTGGAACGACTGGTTCGCAAGCAGGCTTTCCAGGTTGGCTTTCGCCGCGTTCAATATGTCATGCTTGGATTTTGCATCTGCCGTCTTTTCATCCGATTCCTGGCGGGAAACCGAATTCGAGACCACCAGATTCTGCCAGCGCTTTGCCGTGATGTCGGCAATTTCCAGGTTCGATTCTGCGCTCGCCACATCTGCCCGGGCCCGCAGTATCTGCTGGTCAAGTTCCGGCGTTTCCACTTCACCCAGCAATTGCCCCTTCTTCACATGCGCGCCAATGTCGGTATACCAATTCTTGAGGTAGCCACTCACTCTGGAATAGATGGGCGCATCAAGATCGGCGCGCACATTTCCGGGCAAAATCAGTGTCTGCATAGCGGGACCCAACTGGGGCAACACAACTTTAACCGTCACATGTTTCGCCTCAACCTCCCGTTCCAGATCATGTGCGTGACTGACGCGAATCCAGATACCAACTGCCGCCACGATGGTGGCAACTGCCGCCAGCGTCACTCCGGCGAGTCGAAGGCGCGCGGGGGCGGGAACGTGATGGATAGGCTCGGTCGTCATGCGTGCTCCGGAATCAGGCGGCGTCATTCAAAGTTTCCTTAATATCCTGGTCTTGAACTCTGTGCACCAGACTGAACACGACGGGCACAAAAAGCAGTGTCGCAAATGTCGCGAAGGCGAGTCCGCCTATCACCGCCCGGCCAAGCGGCGCATTTTGCTCGCCACCTTCCCCGAGCCCCAATGCCATGGGTGCCATGCCGATCATCATGGCAAGCGCCGTCATCAAAACCGGGCGGAAACGGATAAAGCCCGCCTCCAGCGCGGCAGTGACCCCGCTATCCCCCTCACGCAGCCTTTCACGCGCAAAGCTCACTACCAGTATGCTGTTGGCGGTGGCCACGCCCATGCACATGATCGAGCCGATCAGCGCCGGCACCGATAAAGTGGTATCGGTCACGAACAACATCCAGACGATCCCGGCCAAGGCCGCAGGCAATGCCGTGATGATGACGAACGGATCCAGCCAGGACTGAAAATTGACCACGATCAGCAGATAGATCAATACGATCGCGCCTAGCAATCCGAACAGCAATCCGCTGTAGGAATCGTTCATGGCCTTTACCTGGCCGCGCATAACCACGTAAGAACCCTTGGGAACGTCCTTGACGGTATCTTTCAAAACCCGCTCCATGTCATAGGCGACATTGCCCAGATCCCGCTCCTGCGTGGAACCGAAAATATCGATGGTGGGCTCGACATCGTAATGCGACACGACGGCTTCGCCCTGCCCCCTGGTGATGGTGGCCACTCCGCCGAGCAACTGCGATTGCGAATTCGAATCCTGACCGGATGTGACCGGAATATTCTGCAGATCGCTGAGCGTATCAAGACGGGGCTGCGGCACTTGCACGACCACCGGGTAGGATACCTTGTTGTCCGGATTGACCCAGAAATTGGGCGCCGTCTGAAAGCTGCCGGATAACGAGACCAGCATGTTGATGGCCACGTCATGCTGGGTCAGTCCCAATTCCCGCGCCCGGGTGCGATTCACATCCACATACAGTTCGGGCTGGTTGAACGCCTGCTGGATGCGCAAGTCCGCCAGGCCCGGAATTTTCTTCATCCGGCTCATGATGGCCGCCGCATATTCCTGATTCGCCTTGCGGTTGAAACCGATCACCTGAACGTTGATCGGTGCGGGCATGCCGAAATTCAATATCTGGCTCACGATATCGGCAGGCAGGAATGCGAAGGACACCCCCGGAAAATCATCCTGCAGGTGCGTGCGCAATGCCTTGACGTACTGCGCAGTGGGCCGGTGCCCCTTATTCAGGGAAATCAGGATATCCGCATCGCCGGGGCCGATCGGCGATGAATTGCTGTAGGCCAGATTGATTCCGCTCACCGGCAAGCCGATGTTGTCCAGGATATTCCGGATTTCACCGGCGGGAATCTCGCTCCTGATCTGGCGTTCGATTTCGTCGCACAGACGCGCCGTTTCCTCGATTCTCGTACCGGTTTGCGCCCGGATGTGCAGTTTGATCTCCCCGGCATCTACCGCAGGAAAGAAATTCCGGCCGAGCCAGGGCACAAGTGCGAACGAGACGAATACAAACCCGAGGAAACCGGCGATGAAAGGAACGCGATTGGAAAGCGCATCCGTCAGAATCTCTTTGTATTTTTCGCGAATACGGCCAAATGCGCTTTCAAATGCCTGTTGAAACCGGATCAACGGATTCTTCGATTGCTGCAGCAAATCCCGGCTTTCCAGTTGTTCACGATGACTTTCCTGAACACGGGGCCGCAGCAGGTATTTGGCCAGCGTCGGCACCAGCGTACGCGACAAAATGAATGACGCGATCATCGAGAACATGACCGCCTCGGCCAACGGAACGAAAAGATATTTCGCCACGCCCTCAAGAAAGAACATCGGGATGAATACGATGCAGATACATAACAAGGACACAAAGGCAGGGCCCACTATCTGGTGCGCTCCATCCATGATGGATGCCTCAACGTGTTTTCCCTGCTCCAGATGCCAGTTGATGTTTTCGATCGTCACCGTTGCATCGTCGACCAGTATCCCCACAGCCAGTGCAAGCCCCCCCAGTGTCATGACGTTCAATGTCTGGCCGAAAGCGGCCAGCGCGATAATCGCCGACAATATCGCCAGCGGGATTGATATCGTGATGATCAGTGTGGAACGCCAGCTGCCGAGAAAAAGCAATATCATCAGGCCCGTGAGTGCGGCGGCAATCACCCCCTCGCGGATGACGCCGCTCACCGCCGACTTGACGAACACGGACTGGTCGCCGACCACCTTGAGGATAAGCCCGGGAGGGGCGCCCGCCTCGACACGCGGCAAAAGCGCCTTGACGTTATCGATGATGTCCAGCGTCGAGGCGCTGCCGTTCTTCTGGATGGTGGTCAATACCGAGTGCAGGCCGTTTACCCTGACGATGTTCTGTTGCGGCGAGTACCCGTCGCGCACATGCGCGACGTCGCGCAACAGGATCGTCGCGCCGTTAAGCGACTTGATCGGCAGGTCGTTCAGGTCATCGAGCACGTCCGGGCTCGCATTGAGCTTGACGTTGTACTCGAACTCTCCCATTTTTTCGGTGCCCGCCGGAAGGATCAGGTTCTGGCTAAGGATCGCGTTAGTCACATCCTGCGGCGTCAGGCCCTTGGAACGCATCGCCTGCATATCCAGATCCACCTGGACCTGCCGGTTCTTGCCGCCATAGGGCGACGGAATGGCGGCGCGCACTTGCGCCAGGATCGGACGAATGAAATTATTGGCGAGATCGAACAGCTGGTTGTCGAGCAGCGTATCGCTGGAAAGCGCCAGTTGCAGAACGGGCACGCTCGACGCGTTGTAACTCAGGATCAGCGGCGGCGTAATGCCTGGAGGCAACCGCTTCAGCACGGTCTGCGAAAGCGCGGTGACCTGACTGACGGCGGCATTGATGTTGACGTCGGGCTGAAAGAATATTTTGACGATAGCTACGCCGGGTAATGATTGCGACTCGATATGTTCGATATCGTTGACTGCGGTGGACAATTGGCGTTCGTAATAGGTGACGATGCGGTCCGACATGTCTTCCGGCGGCAGACCGTTATAGGCCCAAACCGCACTGACGACCGGCACCTTGATATCCGGAAAGATGTCCGTGCGCATGTTCACATAGACCAGCGGCCCGAGGATCAAAATCAGCAGCGCCAGTACTATGAAAGTATAGGGGCGGCTTAATGCGATCCGGACTATCCATAACATGCGAAGCTACTCCCGATCCAAAAGTACGTCTCAGACAAATACGGCAAGATACTTCCTGCCGAATGATAGATCAGGATTTTCCGCTAAAGAAATGCTTTTTTACCAGGCTTCCCAGCATTGCCTCCAGAAGGGTATCCGGTGCATGCACGATTTCCTGATGGAGAGTATAGGCCCGCTCGCGGAAAACCCGGAATAATTCGGGGTCGAAACGCTTGCCGCTGTCGGGTTCCATCATTTTCATGGCTTCTGCGAAATCGAAGGGATCTTTGTAAGGGCGTCTCGACGTCAGCGCATCGAATACGTCGACAATTGTGAAGATTCGCGCGTTCAGCGGAATATCGTCGCCCCGCAGCCCCTGCATGTAGCCACTCCCGTCGAATTTCTCGTGGTGAAACTCCACCACCTCACGTGCGCCCGCCAGCCATTTCGACCTGCTGATGATATCGACACCCAGCAGAACATGGGTGCGCATCACCGCAAACTCTTCCTCGGTCAGCCAGGCAGGCTTGAGCAGGATGTTGTCCCTGATGCCGATCTTGCCCACATCGTGCAAAAACGCGCCTGCTATCAGGTTGCGGATTTGCGCACTGTTCAACCCCAGCATTTCGGCAAACCGAATCGAATATATGGTGACGCGGTAGTTATGGCTGTTGGTATCCGAATCCCGCTTCGCGATGGCGCTGCCGAGCACGTCCATCAACTCGATATTGCCTTTCAGCAGATCGGACGAAAGCTTGATCAGCCCCTTGTTGAGGGAAATGATGATCGGGTACAGCATGACAGCCGTGATGAGAATCACCAGAACCACCATCAGCAGGGTGCCAAAAGTATCGATTTCGATATTGCGCAGCGTCTCGGCATCGACCTGGTAGACGCCCTCGAAATAGCCGATCAACTCGCCGTTCTTGTCCCGGAGAGGAAACATCACGCGCAGGAACGAATCCCCGTGCATCAGGAATTGCCGGAAGCGGGTTGCGTTTTCGAGAGGGAATGCGCGGGCACGCTGCTCGATCTCTCTCTCGATTTCCTCCTTGCCCGGGCTTGTCTCGCGCAGAATCCGCTTTTTGTTTTCGTCGTAGAGTTCGACGACGATGAAATGCCTCTTGAGAAACGCATCAGCCTTCTGCTTCAGTATTTCCATCCGCTCCGCGCTATGCCGGTCAAGTTCGGCTGTGAAAAAGCGCGATTCGGTGATTGCGAGACCCAGCACCAACTGGTCCACTTTCTTTGACTCAAGGTAGTAGACAGCTCCGCCGATTGTCAGGGACAGAAAAATCCATCCGAAGAGAAGACGTGTGAAGACTTTCTTGTGAATACTCTGAATGCGCATAGCTGCCCTTTCCGACCTGGCCAAAGACGCACAACACTCAGCAAGACCTTGCCTATTACCAATCAGGGTAGTTGATTGGAAAGCCCGCCGGACAACAAGTCCGGCTGCGCACTGGCGGTGGCCGTGTTTATCCGGTTATAGCCGGGAGGCACCAGACCCTGCTGCAATTTGACAGCAGGATTTCGAATGAGTGCGCCGGCAGTTCTCCCGTGCAGTCACCCAACCCGGGCGACCTTCATCGGAGCAAAGTCCATCGTCACTGGGACGATATCTGGGTCACGTTCCACCCGCCGCCGAGTGAGCGTATCAGATCCACGCTGGTTCGCAGTTGCCGGGTGTGCAGATCCAGCGCGTCGCGTTGAGCCGACAAGGCAGCGGTCTGGGCGGTAACGACTTCGAGGTAGTTGACCGCTCCTTCGCGATAGCGATTGAAAGCAAGCGTCAGCGTTTTGGTCGCCGCTTTGACTGCATCGTCCTGTTCCAGCTCTCCTTGATGGTCATATTTCAAACGGGCGAGATCGTCTTCCACCTGCTGGAAAGCCGCCAGCACCGTGGCGCGATATTCGGCACCCGCCTGTTCCTGTATTGCTCGCGCTTCGGCAACCTGGGCATCACGCAAGCCCGCATCGAACAGATTGAAAACAACGCCGGGTCCCAGCGTCCAGAACCGGTTGGGAGCTTGCAGCAAATCCCCTTGCCCGGTGTTCTGGAATCCTCCGACGGCACCGAGAGTGAAGTCCGGGAAATACGCAGACCGAGCGACGCCGATCATCGCATTTGCCGAGGCTGTCCGGCGTTCGGCAGCTGCGATGTCCGGACGGCGCTGCACCAGTGTCGACGGCAGACCCGTTGGAATCTCGGGAACGTTTATGATTTTTTCGGAAACGGGCAGGGAAAAATTCATTGCCGGCTGGCCGATCAGGCTGGCGATCGCGTGCTCATAGAGCGCGCGGTCAGCGGCGATTTCTGCTGCCTGAGCACGGACCGAACTGAGTTGTGTCTGCGCGCGCGCAACATCCAGACCCGAAGCGATCCCTCCGGCATGGCGGTTCTGCGTCAGCTCCAGGGCTCGGCCATATGCAGTCACGGCATCGCTAAGCAATTTTGCCTGCGCTTCGATCCCGCGCAATTTGATGTAGCTGTCGGCCAATTGTGCATGCAGGCTGAGGCGGACACTCTCGACGTCGGCCGCGCTTGCCTGCGCCGACGCCTCGCCCGCCGCAACCAGGTTGCGGACCCGTCCCCACACGTCCAGCTCGTAGTTGACACCTATTCCCAGCGTATTCGCAGAGTAGACATTGGGCAGATTGGCCCCGCGCAGCGGACGGTTGTTGGACTGCCGGTTATGCGTCAGCGCACCTGCCGCATCCACCGTGGGGAAAAGTTCCGAGCGCACTTGGCTGGTGTAGGCGGTTGCACGGTCATAGCGCGCCAAGGCTACGGCAAGATTCGGATTCGACTCTTCTATCTTTGATTCAAGTTCATCCAGTACCGGGTCGCCATAGATCGTCCACCAGTTTCCATGCGGCAATTCGTCGGACGGCTTGGCAACCTGCCATGGACTGTCTTTCCACGCATCGGCCTGAATGGTAGTGACGGGCACATGGTACGCAGGCGCAAACGAACAGCCCCCCAGGAGGCTGGCTCCCATCGTGGCAACGATCCAGTACCGCTTGTAAATCATCATTTGCTTTCCCCGGTCGAACGAGTTTCGGGTTGCCCCCCCACGTTTACCTTGTCCCCTTCTTCCATGAAGTCCGGCGGATTGTCTATGATCCTGTCGTTGACTGACAGGCCGGTGGCAATCTCGACAACGGCCCCCAGGTCGCGGCTGATCTGTATCGAACGATAGGCCACACGGTTGTCGGGTGTCAGCGTCGCCACAGTCAGCCCGTTCTTCTGGAATTTCAGCGCACTGGCGGGTATCTGGACCGACTGCGTATCGCGCGGCAAATCAAAGTGAACGGATCCATATCCTCCCGGCATGAGCTTGCGATCCTTGTTGTCGACGTCCAGCTGGATGAGGACAGTGCCGGAACTTTCGTTGACCGAACGCGAATTGTTCGAGAGTACCGCGGTGAAAGTTTGTCCCGGATGCTCGGGCACATCGAATTGGGCTTTCATGCCCATGTAGATCTGGTTGGCATAATTTTGCGGAACATCGACATAAAGCCGGAGCTTGTGCACATCGGCAACGGTAAACAACTCATGCCCGGCATCATGACCGGCGTTGATCAACGCACCGATATCCGTCTTCCGATCCGTCACCACGCCGTCGAAGGGCGCGGTGATGCGCTTGAACGACTCGAGCGCGCGCAAACGCTCAACATCCGCCTTGGCTGCCGCAACCAGCGCCTGTTTCGCCTCGAAATCGCCCTTCTTTTCATCCGCTTCCTGTTGTGAAACGGAATCGCTCTTCAGCAGATTCTGCCAACGGGCGCTGGTAATCTCCGTGAGCTTCACGTTGGCGATGGCAGTATCGAGATTCGCTTCCGACTGCTTCAACTGCTGGTCCAGCTCCGGCGTCTCAATGTCCGCCATCTGCTGGCCGGCCTTGACCTTGTCTCCGATATCGACCAGCCAGTGTCTCAGGTAGCCGTTGACCCGCGCGTAGACCGTGGCGGAATAATAGGCCTGCAAATTTCCGGGAAGCGTGAGCACCTGCGCATCCTGCCTGAGGGCGGGTTGTATGACGCTGACGGTCGGGATCAACTGTTCCTGTTTCACATTTTCCAGCGTAGTCTTGTCTTTCATCCTGCTGGTCAGTCCCCACGCAACCACGCCGATGGCGATCGCCAAAGCGACCATCGCCTTGAATTTGAGATTGGCTGGTGGACTTTTACGCAGCGGCGTCTGTATATCGTTAGAGCTCACTCTTTTCTCCATCGGTTGTAATGTGTTTGTGGTTCCTATGTATGATACTGAATACGATAGGCACGAAAAATAAGGTGGCCACGGTGGCGAAAGCCAAACCACCGATCACGGCCCGGCCCAGCGGCGCATTCTGCTCTCCGCCTTCTCCCAGGCCCAGCGCCATGGGCGCCATGCCGATGATCATCGCCAGCGCCGTCATCAGAACCGGCCTGAACCGCGTGAAGCCGGCTTCCAGTGCGGCCCGGATCGGTTCGCCGACGATGCTCAGGCGCTCCCGGGCGAAGCTGACCACCAGAATACTGTTTGCCGTAGCAACGCCCATACACATGATCGCGCCGGTCAGCGCCGGCACCGACAAGGTCGTATGGGTAGCAAACAACATCCAGACTATACCCGCAAGGGCTGCGGGCAGCGCCGTGATGATAACAAACGGGTCGCTCCACGACTGGAAGTTGACGACGATCAGCAGATAGATCAGCACCACTGCGGCGAGCAATCCGAACAGCAAGCCACTGAAAGCGGTATTCATGGTCTGCACCTGTCCGCGCAGACTGATGGTAGAGCCTTTTGGACGGTCCTTCTCGTTTGCCTGGAGTATGCGCTCGATGTCGGTAGCCACCGCGCCAAGGTCGCGATGTTGCGGCGTGGCAAAGATGTCGATCACCGGCTGCACGGCATAGTGCGAGACAACCCCGGGTGTGTTGTAGCGCGTGATGTTTGCCACCCCGCCCAGGATGAGCGCGCCATGGACAGCGTCTCCGGCAATCGGGATATTCTGGAGATCCGACAAGGTCTGGTTGCGGTATTCCGGTGTCTGCGCAACGATCGGATAAGACACGCCGTTGCGTTTGTTCAACCAGAACGCGGGCGCGACCTGTCCGCTGCCGGCCATCGTCACCACCAGGCTGTTGGTGACATCGCGCTCGGTGACTCCCAGCTGTTTCGCACGGGTCCGGTCGACGTCCACCATCAACAAGGGATAGTTGTTGGCCTGCTGGATGCGGGCATCGGCGACCCCGATCACTTTATTGATCTGGCGCAGCAGCTTTTGCGCATACGCCATATTTTCTTCACCGTTTGGTCCCATCACTTGCACATCGATGGGGGCCGGTGCGCCGAAGTTCAGGATCTGGCTGATGATATCGGCGGGCAAGAACGAGAAGGTGGTGCCCGGAAATTGTCGCGCGAGATTCGCACGCAACTCGGTGACATACTCGTCAGTCGGACGATGTCCCTCATTGAGCGAAATCAGGATATCGCCATCCTGCGGGCCGATGGTACCGGTATTGTTGTAGGCCTGGTTGATGCCGCTCACGGTCAGGCCGAGATTGTCGACGATGCTGCCCAGTTCATCCCGCGGAATCGTGCTGCGGATACTCAGCTCGATCTGGTCGAACAGCTTTGCCGTTTCCTCTATGCGGGTGCCAACCTGTGCGCGCACGTGCATCTTGATTTGCCCTGCATCGACGGCGGGGAAGAAGTCCCTGCCCAGGAATGGCACCAGGGCAAAAGACAACAGGACGATCGACAGGAACCCGATGACGAATTTGCGCTGGTTTTCGATCGCAAGCACCAGCAGCGAATAATACACATCGCGAATGCGCGAGAACCGGTGCTCAAATCCCTGCTGAAACCTCACCAGCGGATTGCGCGACAACGACGGCGTGTGGTGGTTCGGCTGCATCATCTGCAGCATCTCTCCGGAAGAATGCCCGCCGACGATATGTGGTTTCAGCAGGTATGCTGCCATGGTAGGAACCAGGGTTCGCGACAGGCAGAACGAGGCGATCATCGCGAACACCACGGCTTCCGCCATCGGAACGAACAGGTAGTGCGCGACGCCGGTGAGGAAGAACATCGGAATGAAAACAATGCAGATGCACAGCAGCGAGACGAACGCCGGCGTCACGATCTGGTGTGCGCCATCCATGATCGCGGTGCGGACTTCCTTCCCTTTTTCAAGGTGCCAGTTGATGTTCTCGATCGTCACCGTGGCATCGTCCACCAGAATACCCACGGCCAGCGCCAGTCCGCCCAGGGTCATGATGTTCAGCGTCTCGCCGATCGCATACAGGGCAGTGATGGAAGACAGGATGGCGAGCGGAATGGATACGGCGATGATGACGGTTGAACGCCAGCTTCCCAGGAACA
>MLJW01000217.1_pt1 | contig 44617 bp, 35 predicted proteins | sample 888231 | NCBI WGS metagenome assembly MLJW01 (sample SAMN05788063, study PRJNA343431) | mine drainage metagenome | isolation source: sample collected from the inflow into an acid mine drainage treatment plant... | place: Germany: Lusatia, lignite mining district
GCTGGACAACAAGGACTGGAAGCCGGAGCTGGACACGCCGGTGGCGCAGCTGGCCGAGGAGATCTACCAGCCGGTGCGCAACTTCCTGGCGCACAAGGACTACACCACGGCGATCGACGTGAATCCGAACTACATCACGCCGAAGATGCTGCAGATGCGCCTGCAGAAGGTGATGGACGAGTATGTCGCGGGGGTGGCGACCTACTACAACACCAACGACAAGATGCTGGCGGTGGCGGAAGAGAAGCTGGAGATGCTGAAGGAAGACTCGCTGAAGATGCGCGCCAAGGACCTGCACGAGCTGTTGCGGGCGTGGGAGAACTACCACCGCATCATCACCGCCGAAGCGCACATGAAGCACATCCAGTTCCGCGAGGAGTCGCGCTATCCCGGCTTCTACTATCGCACCGACAAGAACTTCGTCGATGAGAAGAACTGGCACTGCTTCGTCAATTCCGTCTATGACAAGAACTCAAAGAAGTGGACCTGCTTCAAGCGCAAGCACATCGACCTCGTCGATAAGTCCAAGCTGTTCAAGGCCGCTGCTCACTGAGGGCCTTCCCCCCAACCCCCTCCCCTTGGGCGGGGGTGACGGGGGCTCGCTTCGCTCGCAGGCTTACGCTGCCCCCGCCTTGGGGCGGCGCCCCGTAGGAAGTCCCCTTGGGGGACCCGGCGGCGGGGGCCTCACTGATCTTCCTTGGTAGTATGATGTCCCTCCCGGGCGCTCAGGCGCCCGGGCTTTTTTTGGGGGAAAAAAAACGGGGGCTGATCGCCCCCCCGTATAAAGCCCACAAAGAACATGAGCGCCTCCTCCTTGCTGCTGCCTCCTCCTCCTACTTCGATTTGTGATCGAAATCGACCCGGCGGTTTTCCTTCCAGCACTTCTCCTCATTGCAGGTCGCGCGGGGCTTTTCCTCACCAAAACTGACCGCCTCGATACGGCTATCAGGGATGCCCATCAGCTTCAAGGCCTGGCCCACAGACTCGGCCCGCTTCTGGCCGAGCGCCAGGTTATATTCCTTGCTGCCTCGTTCGTCGGTGTTGCCCTCCAGGACCACGGTGTCCTTGCCGAACTCCTTCATGAAATCGGCGTTCTGCTGTATGACGTTCTCGTATTGGGGCTTCACATTGTATTTATCGAAGTCGAAGTAGACGCTCTCCTTCGACAGGGTCGTCAGCAAGCGGCTCATTTTCTGCGCCTCCGTTTCCGCGACCGGCTTGGGCTGCGCCGGGGGCGTGCTGACCTGGTGGGACGTCGACTCCGTGGCCGTTTTCTGCGTCGGACCGGTGGAGGCGCATGCGGCAAGGGCAAGACAAACAGCGGTGGTGGTCAACAGTTTCATCATGTTCGTGGGCCTAGTATGTTGGTTGAGGGGAACGTCGAATACAAGATTGGGTGCCAATATAATTGACGCACAAGTATAATACAAGAGGACGAATGGCGGTGCGCCGCTACAGCACAGCGCGGCGGGCTACCGGCCCTGTCTCGGACACGAGGAGCAAGCCTTGACCAACCCCTCCCACCTTCAACTCAGCTTGCAGGTCCTGATGCAGTTTCGCCTGATTTACGGATCGGTGCGGCAGCATTTTCGTGAGGTCGAGCAGACCTGCGGGGTATCCGGATCACAGCTATGGCTGATGCAGGAAATCGGCAAGACGCCGGAAGTCGGCGTGAGCGAACTGGCGAACCGGCTGTCGATTCATCAATCGACCTGCAGTCTGCTGGTGGAGAAACTCGTCTCCCGCGGCTACGTGATCAAGATCCGGCAGCAGCAGGATCAACGACGGGTCGGCCTGCGGCTGGCGCCGGAGGCCGCGGAATTACTCGGCCGGGCGCCGGGGCCGGCCGCAGGAGTCTTGCCGGAGGCATTGCAGGCGCTGCCGAAGACGGCGCTCAAGGCACTCCATGGCAATTTGGCCGAAATGATCGAACTGCTGCAGACCCGGGACGAGCACCACGCCGGCCGGCCGCTGGCGGAGTTGTGATGGTGATGGCGAGAGGGGTCATCCGGGGGCTGTTCGGCGTCTGCGCGCTGGGACTGGCCGGTTGCGCCACCTTGCCGCCGCCCGCTGCCGGTAACAGCCAATCGGCCGTCGCCGGACCCGCCGCCGTTCCGTTCGCGGCGAGGCCCGCACGGCCGCACGCCGATGCGGCCGAGGGCGGCATCGGGACGGCGAAGGATGACGCAGCGAGCGGGCCGATCAACGAGGTCGTGCCGCCGCTGGATTACGCGCACAACGTCTATTTCCCCTTGGGCTCTCATGCCCTGGACAGCGAAGCCATGGCCGCGCTCAAGCGCCACGCCAGGCGGCTCAATGGCAACGCCCGGCTGGTGGTGACCCTGATCGGGCACACCGATGATCTGGGCAGCCGGGAATACAACGACGCCCTCTGCCTGAAGCGCGCCAAGGCCGTCGAACAGGCATTGCTGGCGCTGGGCGTGTCGTCGCGACAGATCCGCATCGCGTCCAGGTATGGCTACGAGAAGTCTCCGACCGAGCCGTGCCGGACGGAGGCTTGCCGGCGGGCGCTGCGCAAAGTGGAACTGCGCTACCTGGAGCTGCACTACCCACCGAACTGAATGTCTCGCCGCGCGGCGAGACGGTTCCGCTTCCGAAGGATAGGGTAAGAAGATATGCGTCTCTCCCTGCGCTTTGTCATTCCCCTGATGCTGGTCCTGGCGGCCTTCGCCTATGCCGTGGTGCCGCTGGTGGACAAGCTGACGCTCAGCTGGTTCATCCGCGATCTGGACAGCCGCTCGACTCTGATCGCCAACACCATCCAGGAACCGCTGGAGGATCGATTGGCAGCGGGTTCCAGGGCGAATGTCATCGCTTTCTTCGCCAAGATCACCCAGGACGAGCGCCTCTACGCCATCGCCTACTGCGCCTCGCCCAACAGCAGGCCGTTGGCTTCCCGCTTTCTGCCGAAGATCATCCGCTGCGACGATCTCGATCGCTGGGAGAAGCCGGGCGAGAATCTGCTCTCCGGCGACAATGGCCTGCTGCACGTGACGGTGCGGTCCATGGGCAGCGAAGCGGCACCCGACGGACGCCTGGTGCTGGTGCACGACATGAGCTTCGTCGAGCGGCGCAGCGAGGAGACCAAGCGCTATCTGTTCTATTTCTTCGTCGGCCTGGCCGCCGTGGTCTCCCTGATCACCGTGATCATCGCCCAGCTGTCGTGGCGCGGCTGGGTGCAGGGGATGCGCGCCTTGCTGCGCGGCGAGGGCCTGCTGCGCCAGCCCGAACTGCCGGTCAAGGCCAACGCGCCGGAGTTCAGGCCGATCGCCCGGGACCTGCAGCGACTGATGCGCGAACTGGAGTCCGAGGTTCTGTCGCGGGACGAGAGCCAGCTGCACTGGACGCCGGAAACCCTGCGCGCCATCCTGCACGGGGAACTGCATGGCGAGGACATCATCGTGGTGTCCAACCGCGAACCCTACATCCATGTCCGCCACGGCGAGCAGATCGAGGTGCAGCGCCCCGCCAGCGGCCTGGTCACGGCGCTGGAGCCGATCATGCGGGCCTGCTCCGGCACCTGGATCGCCCACGGCAGCGGCTCGGCCGACCGCGAGGCGGTGGACCGCCACGATCACGTCGCGGTGCCGCCGGACAAGCCGGCCTACAACATCCGCCGCATCTGGCTGACGCCGGAGGAAGAGGCCGGCTACTACTCGGGCTTCGCCAACGAGGGTCTGTGGCCGCTGTGCCACATCGCCCACGTCCGCCCCACCTTCAGATCGAGCGACTGGGCCCACTACGTGGCCGTGAACCGCAAGTTCGCCAAGGCGGTGGCATCCGAAGCCAAGACCAGGGCACCCATCGTCCTGGTCCAGGATTACCATTTCGCGCTGTTGCCGCGCATGATCCGCGAAGAACTGCCAGAGGCGACGGTGATCACCTTCTGGCACATCCCCTGGCCCAACCCGGAATCCTTCGCCATCTGTCCCTGGCGCGAGGAGATCCTCGCCGGCCTCCTGGGCAGCAGCATCCTGGGTTTTCACACCCAGTTCCACTGCAACAACTTCGTGGATACCGTCGACCGCTTCATCGAGGCGCGCGTCGATCGGGCGGCGCTCACCGTCTCCCTGGGCGGCAAGCTCACCGCCGTGCGCCGCTATCCGATCTCCATCGCCTGGCCGCCGGAGCCGGAACTGCTGGTCAAGGACGTGGAAAGCTGCCGGGCCCAGGTCAGGGCGAGGAGCGGTCTGCCGCCGGAACAGCTCATCGGCATCGGCGTCGATCGGCTCGACTACACCAAGGGCATCATCGAACGCTTCCGCGCCGTCGAGCGTCTGCTGGAATTGAAGCCGGAATGGGTGGGGCGCTTCACCTTCGTCCAGATCGCCGCCCCCACCCGCGCCAGCATCGACGAATATCGCAATCACGAGGCCCAGGTCATCGCCCTGGCCGCCCAGATCAACGCGCGCTTCGGACCGGGCCACGCTCCGGCGATAGTGCTCAAGGTGGAGCATCACGAAGCGAGGGAAGTCTACGAATACTATCGGGCAGCGGAACTTTGCTTCGTCAGCAGCCTGCACGACGGCATGAACCTGGTGACCAAGGAGTTCATCGCCGCTCGCGACGACAACCGGGGGGTGCTGATCCTGAGCCAGTTCACGGGCGCCGCCGGCGAACTGCCGGAAGCCCTGATCGTCAATCCCTACGATGCCGATCAGTGCGCTGCGGCCCTGCACCTGGCGCTGACCATGCCGCAAGCGGAACAGCGCGACCGCATGCGCCTGATGCGCGGCCTGGTCAGAGAATTCAACGTCTACCGCTGGGCCGGGCGCATGCTGCTCGATGCCGCGACCATGCGCCAACGCGGCCGTCTGACGGAAAAGCCTGGGGTACCCGCTGCGTGAGGCGCTATCCGTGAACAAGTCTTGCGCATGAGCCGCGGCAGGACCAGCCCTCCGCCAGCCGCACAAATCGGCTGGGGCTATTTCCTCGACGTCGATGGCACGCTGATCGAGTTCGCCAACACTCCCGACGCCGTCCATGTGGATGAGGCGCTGCTCGGCCTGGTGAGCCGCCTGCACCAGCAATGCGGCGGCGCCCTGGCACTGGTCAGCGGCCGCGCCCTGCTCGACCTGGAGTGGCGCCTGGGCAGCCTCAGACTGCCGATCGCCGGCCAGCATGGACTCGAGCGGCGCGACGCCGCCGGCGCGCTGCACGTCCATGGCGCACCGACCGCAGCCATAGCGGCAATCCGCCTTCGGCTGCAAGCCGTGCTCGAACGCCACCCGGCGCTGCTGCTGGAAGACAAGGGGATGGCCCTGGCCGTGCACTACCGGCAGGCGCCGGCGCTCGCCGGCGCCGTGCATCGCCTGCTGCGGCGCCTGATCGAAGCAACCGACGAACCCCTGCAGTTGCAGACAGGCAAGCGGGTGGTCGAGATCAAGCCGCAGGGCTTCGACAAGGGCACGGCGATCGAGGAGTATCTGGCCGAACCGCCATTCAAGGGGCGACGACCGGTGTTCATCGGCGACGACGCCACCGACGAGCACGGCTTCGCGGTGGTCAATCGGCTGCGCGGCCTGTCGGTCAAGGTCGGCCCCGGCCCGACCGAAGCCCGCTACCGGCTGCCCGACGTGGCCGCGGTGCGCGCCTGGCTCAGCGATGCGACGAAGGAAGGAAAACCGTGAACTCACTCGATCTCGCCCTCATCGGCAACTGCTCGGTCGGCGCCCTGGTCAACGCCCGCGCCGAGATGGTCTGGGCCAGCCTGCCGCGCTTCGACGGCGACCCGCTGTTCTGCTCGCTGCTGCGGGAGCGAGGCGGTCCGCAGGACTTCGGCTATTTCGCGGTGGATCTCGCCGACTTCGAGCGCGCCGAGCAGAACTACCGGGAGAACACCGCGATCCTGGTCACCCGGCTGTTCGACCGCCACGGCGGCTGCGTCGAGGTGACCGACTTCGCGCCGCGCTTCGGACGCTACGGCCGCACCTTCAAGCCGATGATGCTGATCCGGCGCTTGAAGCGCCTCTCCGGCAGTCCACGGATCACATTGCGGCTTCGGCCCGCCTGCAACGACGGCGCCGAGCGCCCCGCCGTCACCTGGGGCAGCAACCACATCCGTTACGTGACGCCGGAACTGGTGCTGCGCCTGACCACCGATGTCTCGATCACCGCGATGCTGCAGGAGTTCACCTTTTTCCTCGAAGACACGGCGACCCTGCTCCTGGGGCCAGACGAGACCGTCCCCGAAGCGGCCGGCGAGGTGGGCTATCGCTTCCTGGAAGAGACGGCCCAGTACTGGCGCGAATGGATCCGCGCCCTGGCGATTCCCTACGAGTGGCAGGACGCCGTGATCCGCGCGGTGATCACCCTGAAGTTGAACGCCTACGACGACACCGGGGCGATCATCGCCGCGATGACCACCTCCATCCCCGAGGCAGCCGGCAGCGCGCGCAATTGGGATTACCGCTACTGCTGGCTGCGCGACGGCTATTTCGTGGTCAATGCCTTGAACCGGCTGGGCGCGACCCGAACCATGGAGCGCTACATCGCCTACATCGTCAATGTCGCGGCCAACGCCGCAGACGGCTTGCTGCAGCCGGTGTACGGCATCGACGGCCGGGCGAACCTGGAAGAACGGGAGATCACCACCCTGCCCGGCTACCGCGGCATGGGGCCGGTGCGCATCGGCAACCAGGCTTACCACCAGGTGCAGCACGACGTCTATGGCTCCGCCGTGCTGGCGGCGACCCACGCCTTCTTCGACCAGCGGCTGGCGCGGCGCGGCGACGAGGCACTGTTCCGCAAACTGGAGCCTCTCGGCGAACGGGCGGTGGAGCTCTACCACCAGCCCGATGCGGGCCTGTGGGAACTGCGCGGCAGCGCCCGCGTGCACACCTTCTCGGCGGTGATGTGCTGGGCGGCCTGCGACCGCCTGGCGCGCATCGCGGCGCGGCTGGGCCTGTCTGGGCGGGCAGACTACTGGCAGGCGCACGCCGAACGCATGCACCGGGTGATCGAAGAGCGCGCCTGGAATTCCCGGCTGGGCAGCTTCGTCTCGACCTTCGACGGCGAAGCCATGGACGCGAGCCTGCTGCTGCTCAACGAGGTCGGCTTCCTCGGCGCGGAAGATCCGCGCTTCGCCGCCACCGTGGCGGCGGTCGAGCGCGAACTCAGGCGCGGCGACTTCATCTTCCGCTACATCGAGAAAGACGATTTCGGCGAGCCGGAGAATGCCTTCATCATCTGCAGCTTCTGGTACATCAACGCCCTGTCCTCGCTGGGCCGGCGCGACGAAGCCCGCGTCCTGTTCGAGAAGCTCCTGGCCCGGAGGAACAGCCACGGCCTGTTCGCCGAACACATCGACCCCAAGAGCGGCGAGCAGTGGGGAAACTTCGTCCAGACCTACAGCATGGTGGGACTGATCAACTCCGCCATCCGCCTGTCCATCCGTTGGGACCAGGCATTTTAGTGCCCGTTTTGCCCCGGAACCCGGGGCAATTACGGGCACTTATGCCGCGCAGCGGCGTCGGCCGTTTTCTCATCAAAGCCCTCCCCGCGACCGCACCGTCCCGCGCACCCGCGAATCGGACTATCATCACGGCATCATTTTCCAACGACAGACTGGAAGCTGAGGGCGGCCGCGGGCAGCAATTGCGGGGCCTGATGAACCAGGCCGCGACGATGGATGCACAGATTCAGCCCGACGATTTCGGCGCGCTCAGCGCACACGACGTCTTCCTGTTCAAGGAGGGCAGCCACGCGCGCCTGGGCGACAAGCTGGGCGCCCATCTTTGCGTCCGGGCCGGAGAACGAGGCGTGTCATTCGCGGTGTGGGCGCCAAACGCCGCGTCGGTTTCGGTGATCGGCGACTTCAACGGCTGGAGCGATTCGTCCCACCCGCTGAGCCAGCGACCCGATGGCTCCGGCATATGGCAGCGCTTCGTCCCGAACCTGGGCTGCGGCGAGCGCTACAAGTACCGCGTCGTCTCGCGCGAACACGCCTACCGGGTCGACAAGGCCGACCCCTACGCCGCATTCGGCGAGGTGCCGCCGCGCACCGCCTCGCGCGTCTGGGATCTGGGCTACGCCTGGCATGACGACGAATGGATGGCCCGGCGGCGCGCGGCCAACGCGCTGGACGCGCCGATGTCGATCTACGAGGTGCATCTCGGTTCCTGGCGGCGCGTGCCCGAGGAGGGCAATCGCTCGCTCGGCTACCGTGAGCTCGCGCCGCTGCTGGTCGATCACGTGCGCGAGCTGGGCTTCACCCACGTCGAACTGCTGCCGGTGACCGAGCACCCCTTCTTCGGCTCCTGGGGCTACCAGACCACCGGCTACTTCGCGCCGAGCGCGCGCCAGGGCACGCCCCAGGACTTGATGGCGCTGATCGACGAATTGCATCAAGCCGGTATCGGCGTCATCCTCGACTGGGTGCCCTCGCACTTTCCCGGCGACCAGCACGGTCTCGCCTACTTCGACGGCACCCACCTGTTCGAGCACGCCGACCCGCGCCAGGGCTTCCATCCGGAGTGGAACAGCGCCATCTTCAATTACGGCCGCAATGAAGTGCGCGCCTTCCTGATCTCCAGCGCCCTGTTCTGGCTGGACAAGTACCACATCGACGGCCTGCGCGTCGATGGCGTCGCCTCGATGCTCTATCTCGACTACGGGCGCCAGGCCGGCGAGTGGATTCCCAACAGTCACGGCGGCCGCGAGAACCTGGAGGCTATGCACTTTCTGCGCAGCCTCAACGAGGCGGTCTATCGCGATCACCCCGACACCCAGACCATCGCCGAGGAATCCACCGCCTGGCCGATGGTGTCGCGCCCCACCTACGTCGGCGGCCTGGGCTTCGGCATGAAGTGGAACCTGGGCTGGATGCACGACACGCTGAACTACTTTTCCCAGGACCCGGTGTTCCGCAAGTATCACCACGCCCAGATCACCTTCAGCATCTGGTACGCATTCACCGAGAACTTCGTCCTGCCGCTGTCCCACGACGAGGTGGTGCACGGCAAGGGCGCGCTGATCGGCAAGATGCCCGGCGACGAGTGGCAGCAGTTCGCCAACCTGCGCCTGCTCTACGGCTACATGTGGGCGCACCCGGGCAAGAAGCTGTTGTTCATGGGTGGCGAGTTCGGCCAGCGGCGGGAATGGCAGCACGACGAGAGCCTGGAGTGGCACGTGCTGCGCTACCCGCTGCACGCCGGATTGCAGCGCTGGGTGGCCGATCTGAACCGCTGCTACCGGACCACGCCAGCGCTCTACGAACAGGACTTCGCCGCCGACGGTTTCGAATGGGTGGACTTCCACGATGCGAACGAGAGCGTGATCAGTTTCCTGCGCCGCGGCCGTCGCCCGGGCGACACGCTGCTCGCGGTCTGCAATTTCACGCCAGTGGCCCGCGACGGCTACCGCGTCGGGGTGCCGATCGGCGGCTACTGGCGCGAGATACTGAACAGCGACGCGGCGATCTACGGCGGCAGCGGCAGCGGCAACCTGGGCGGCGTCGCCGCCGCTTCGGTGGCGGCGCAGGGCCACCCCCACTCGCTTTGCCTGTCCCTACCGCCGCTGGGCGTGGTCTATTTGCGCGCCGGCGGGTGAGCGACATGCCTGAGACGATCAGCGCATCCTGGCCGGGCGAGCCCGATCCGCGGGGCGCGACCTGGGACGGCGAAGGGGTCAATTTCGCGCTCTTCTCCGAGCACGCCGAACGCGTCGAACTGTGCCTTTTCGATTCGACCGGCAGACGCGAACTGCAGCGCATCGAACTGCGCGAGCAGACCGATCTGATCTGGCACTGCTACCTGCCCGACGCGCGGCCCGGCCTGCTCTATGGCTACCGGGTGCATGGTCGCTACGATCCGGCGAAGGGTCAGCGCTTCAATCCGAACAAGCTGCTGCTCGATCCCTACGCCAAGGACATCGTCGGCAGGCTGCGCTGGAGCGACGCCCACTTCGGCTATCGATCGGGCCGGGACGGCATCGACCTCGCTCCCGACCCGCGCGACAACGCCGTGGGCGTGCCCAAGTGCCGGGTCGTCGATTCGGCCTTCTCCTGGGGCGACGACCGTTCGCCGCGCATCCCCTGGCACGAGATGGTGGTCTATGAACTGCACGTGCGCGGCTTCACCCTGACGCATCCGGAGGTGCCCGTGCGCCTGCGCGGCACCTACGGCGGCATCGCCACCGCGCCGGTGATCGAGCACCTGAAGCGCCTGGGCGTGACCACGGTGGAACTGATGCCGGTGCACGCCTTCGTCGACGACCGCCATCTGGTCGAACGCGGCCTGCGCAATTACTGGGGCTACAACTCCATCGGCTTCTTCGCACCCGACCACCGCTACAGCGCCAGCGGCTCGATCGGCGAATTCAAGACCATGGTCAAGACGCTGCACTCGGCCGGCATCGAGGTGATCCTCGACGTGGTCTACAACCACACCGCGGAGGGCAATCATCTCGGCCCGACCCTGTCCTTCCGCGGCATCGACAACTGCGCCTACTACCGGTTGGTCGGAGACGATCCCCGCCACTACGAGGACTTCACCGGCTGCGGCAACACCCTCAACATGCGGCACCCGCGGGTCCTGCAACTGATCATGGATTCGCTGCGCTACTGGGTGCTGGAGATGCACGTCGATGGCTTCCGCTTCGACTTGGCCTCGGCGCTGGCGCGCGAACTGCACGAGGTGGAGCGCCTGGGCGCCTTCTTCGACATCCTGCGCCAGGACCCGGTGCTGTCGCGGGTGAAGCTGATCGCCGAACCCTGGGATCTGGGCTCAGGCGGCTACCAGGTGGGCAACTTCCCGGTCGGCTGGGCCGAGTGGAACGACCGCTACCGCGACACCATGCGCGCCTACTGGAAGGGCGACGGCGGCCTGATCGGCGAGTTCGCGCAGCGCATCACCGGCTCCAGCGACCTCTACGAGCACAGCGGCAGGAAACCCTACGCCAGCGTCAATTTCATCACCGCCCACGACGGCTTCACCCTGCACGATCTGGTCAGCTACAACGACAAGCACAACGAGGCCAATCTGGAGGGTAACCGCGACGGCGCCGACAACAACCTGTCCTGGAACTGCGGCGCCGAGGGACCGAGCGGCGACCCGGTCATCAACGCGCTGCGCGCCAGGCAAAAGCGCAACCTGCTCGCCACCCTGCTGTTCTCCCAGGGCGTGCCGATGCTGGTCGCCGGCGACGAACTGGGGCGGACCCAGGGCGGCAACAACAACGCCTACTGCCAGGACAACGAGACCAGTTGGCTGGACTGGACGCTGTCTGCCGAAGCGCGCGAACTGTTCGCCTTCGCGCAGCGGCTGATCGCGCTGCGCCGGGCGCACCCGGTGTTCCGGCGTCGCCACTTTCTCCAGGGACGCGAAATCCACGGCACCGGCATCAAGGACATCCACTGGCTGAAGCCCGACGGCACCGAGATGAGCGACCAGGAGTGGAACCACGAATTCGCCCGCTGCCTGGGCGTCTATCTCGCCGGCTGGGCGCTGGAAGAACGCGACCGGCGCGGCCGGCCGATCAAGGACGACAACTTCCTGCTGCTGTTCAACGCCCACCACGAGGAGATCCGCTTCCGCTTGCCGGAACTGTGCCCCGGCTGCCGATGGCAGACGCTGGTGGACACCCATTACGCCGCCGGCCTGGCCAGCGACGGCTGCTATTCGGGACTGGACGCCTATCCGATACAGGGCCGCTCGCTGGTCCTGATGGTGCAGCTCGACGCCCAAGAGGCTACCGCCGAAGGGGAGATCGGGGCATGAGCGAAGGCATCAACGGAGCGCTCCAGCGTCTGGCGGACCGGTGCGGCATCAGCCCGGACTACCACGACATCTGGGGCAATCGCCACGTCGTCTCCGATCTCACCCGGCGCCGCCTGCTCTCGGCCATGCACCTGCCGGTCGAGGGTGACCTCGCGGCGCTCGCGCTGGAATTCGAAAACCGCGACTGGTTGAGACCGCTGGCGCCGGCAATGGTGTTCAAGGCCTCGGCGGGCGCACCGCGAATCGAAGTGACGCTGCCGGCAGGACTTGCCCAACGGCATTGTCGGTGGTCATTGACGCTGGAGGACGGCGAATGCCAGGGCGGCGACTTTCTCCCCGCCGATCTCGAATTGGTGGCCGAGCGCAGCGTGGCCGGCACCTGGTACCAGCGCCGACTCCTGACGCTGCCGCAACCCGTTCCCATCGGCTACCACCGCTTCGAGCTGGGCGAACCCGAACGGGCGGAGACGACGCGGCTGCAGCTGATTGTCGCGCCGGACCAGTGCTACCAGCCGCCGGCAGTGCGCAAGGGAAGACGGATCTGGGGTCCGGCGGTGCAGCTCTACGGCCTGCGCTCGCAGCGCAACTGGGGCATCGGCGACTTCACCGACCTCAAGACGCTGCTCGATCTCGCCGCCGGGGCGGGTGCCGGCATCGTCGGCGTCAATCCCTTGCACGCCCTGTTCCCCGATCAGCCCGGGCAGTTCAGCCCCTACAGTCCGTCGAGCCGGCTGTTCGTCAATATCCTCTATCTCGACGTCGCGGCGATCCCAGATTTCCGGGAACAGGATCTCGATGCCGATCCGGATTTTCGAGCCGATCTGCATCGACTGCGCGAATCAGAGCTGGTCGATTACGAGGCGGTCTCGGCGCTGAAGCGGAAAGCGCTGGCGCACGCCTATCGGCACTTCCGCGACCGTCACCTGTCACCGGGAAGCGCTCGCGCCGACGCCTTCCGCCGCTTCTGCGCCGAGGGGGGCGAAGCGCTGGCCAGCCACGCGCTGTTCGAGGCGCTGCAGGCGCACTTTCGCGCGCGGGATGCCGCGGTGTGGGGCTGGCCGGCCTGGCCGCCCGAATACCATGACCCGCACGGACCGGCGGTGACCGCTTTCGCCCGGACGCACGCCGCCGAGGCCGACTTCTATGCCTACCTGCAATGGCAGGCGGAGCTGCAACTGGCCGAGGCCGGCGAACATTCCCGGCGCTTGGGCCTGGGCGTCGGCCTGTATCAGGATCTCGCGGTGGGAGCGAGCCCGGGCGGCGCCGAGAGCTGGGCCGGTCAGGGCGTCTATGCCGCGGGGGCGCACGCCGGCGCGCCGCCCGACGACTTCAACCTGCACGGTCAGGACTGGGGCCTGCCGCCCTTCGTGCCGCACCGCCTACGCGATGCCGCCTACGCCCCGTTCATCGCTACGCTGCGCGCCAACATGCGCCATTGCGGCGCGCTGCGCATCGACCACGTGATGAACCTGACCCGCCTGTTCTGGGTGCCGGCGGGCGCATCGGCGGCCGAGGGCGCCTACGTTTCCTATCCGCTCGACGACCTGCTCGGCATCCTGGCGCTGGAGAGCCAGCGCAACCGCTGCCTGATCATCGGCGAGGATCTGGGCACCGTGCCCGATGGCCTGCGCCCGAGACTCAAGGCGCTGGGTGTGCTCTCCTACCGGCCGCTGTTCTTCGCGCGCGAGGACAACGGCGACTTCCTGATGCCGGCCCGTTTTCCGGATCAGGCGCTGGTGTGCATCGGCACCCACGATCTGCCGACCTTGCGCGGCTTCTGGCTGGGGCAGGACCTCGCGGCCCGCGCCGCCCTCGGCCTGTTTCCCTCGGAGGAACTGCGCGCCTCGCTGACGGCCGGTCGCGCCCAGGACCGTCCCCGGCTGCTGCAGGCGCTGGCCCGGGAGAACCTGCTGCCGGCGGGCATGACCGCCGATGCGCAGACGCTGCCCGACATCACCTTCGAACTCGCCGTCGCGGTGCACCGCTATCTCGCGCGCAGCCCGGCCGGGGTCATGGCGGTGCAGCCCGAAGACGTCTTCGGGGTGATCGAACAGGCGAACCTGCCGGGCAGCGTCGCCGAGCATCCGAACTGGCGCCGCAAGCTGCCGCTGGAACTGGAGCGCTGGCGCGAGGACCGGCGCTTCGGCGATCTGGGCGAGGCGCTGCGCCGCGAGCGCGACGGCTCTATGCCAGATGCACTGGCATAAGAGCCCGTAATGCCCTTCGGGCAAACGGGCTCTAACGGTAAAGCCAGCCCGCCCGCAGCAAGCACTTCTCGATCTCGACGGCGACAAAGACCACGGACGACAGCGCCAGGCAGGCGGCGAGTTCGCCCGCCGAGAGCGGCTCGGTCTTGAACCAGGCGTTGAACAGCGGCAGGTAGAGCGTGGCCAACTGCAGCACGACGGTGAACAGCACGGCGGCGAGCAGCCTGGGGTTCGAGGCGATGCCGATGGCGAACAGCGACTCCCGCTCGCTGCGTATGGCCAGGACGTGGCCGAGCTGGGAGAGCGTCAGCACCGTGAACACCATCGTCTGCCAGTGCGCAAAACCGCTGTGGTGGGCCCAGGCCTGGGTGCCGAGCGTCACCCCGGCCATCAGCAATCCTGCCCAGACGATGTGCTGCCACATGCCGCGGGCGAAGACGCTCTCGTTCGGCGGTCGCGGCGGGCGGCGCATCACGTCGGGCTCTGCGGGCTCGCCTGCCAGCGCCAGGCCGGGCAGTCCGTCGGTGACCAGGTTGATCCAGAGGATGTGGATGGGCAGGAGCGGGATCGGCAGGCCGAGAAAGGGCGCGAGGAAGATCGTCCAGATCTCCGCGGCGTTGGTGCTCATCGCGTACCGGATGAAGCGGCGGATGTTGTCGTAGATGCGCCGCCCCTCGCGCACCGCGTGCACCAGGGTGGCGAAGTTGTCGTCGGCGAGCACCAGGTGCGCCGCCTCGCGCGCCACGTCGGTGCCGCCCCGGCCCATGGCGACGCCGATGTCGGCGCGCTTCAGGGCCGGCGCGTCATTCACTCCGTCGCCGGTCATCGCGACGATCTCGCCGGCCCGCTGCAGCGCTTCGACGATGCGGATCTTCTGCGCCGGATCGACCCGGGCATAGACCGCCACGCCCTTCACCCGGGCGGCGAACGCGGAATCGGAGAGCGCTGCGAGCTCCCTCCCGGTCATGACCCCGTCAGCGTCGCCGACGATGCCCAGACGCCGCGCGATGGCGCGGGCCGTAGCCGGATGGTCGCCGGTGATCATCACCGGCACGATGCCCGCACGCTTGCACTCGGCCACGGCCTGCCCAGCCTCCGTCCGGGGCGGGTCGATCAGGCCGACCAGTCCGAGGAAGATCAATCCCGTCTGCGCAGCCGGGAGATCCGCCGGGCGTTCCGCGAACCGGCGATACGCCACCGCCAGGACGCGCAGCCCCGTCGCCGCCATGTGCTCGGCGGCGGCTTGCAGCGCCTCGGCGTCGAGCGGGGCCTCGCCGGTGCCCAAGAGCTGCGCTGCGCACAGCGGCAACAGCGCCTCGGGCGCCCCCTTGACATAGACGACGTGACCCTCGGCGGTGCGGTGGACGGTGGCCATGCGCATCCTCCCGGAATCGAAGGGCTGCTCCGCCACGCGCGGCAGCGCGACATCCAGCGCCGCCTTGAAGTAGCCGGCGGCAGCCGCCGCTTCGAGCAGCGCCGTCTCGGTCGGATCGCCCGAGACGGCACCGGCAGCCGAGATGCCGGCGTCGTTGCACAGCGCGAGCGCGCGGCCCAGCGTCGCCCAGGGCTCGCCCGAAGCGAAGCTCGACGCGAGCGCTCCGTCGGCGAAGTAGCGCTCGACGCGCATCCGGTTTTCGGTCAGCGTCCCGGTCTTGTCGGAGCAGATGACGGTGACCGAGCCCAGGGTCTCGACCGCCGGCAGACGCCTGACCAGGGCGTAGCGCCTGGCCATCTTGCGCGCCCCGAGCGCCAGCGCGATGGTGACGACGGCGGGCAGCGCCTCGGGAATGGCGGCCACCGCCAGGCTGACCGCGGTGAGGAACATCAGCAAAGGCGGCTCGCCGCGCAGCAGGCCGGCGGTGAACACGATGGCGCAGATCGCCAGCACGACCAGGGCCAGACGCGTGCCGAAGCGGGCCAGGCGCCGCTGCAGCGGCGTCTTCAGTTCCTCCGCGCCGGCGAGCAGTTGGGCGATCTTGCCCAGTTCGGTGGCGAGACCGGTGGCCACCGCCAATCCGGCGCCGCGCCCGCGCGTGACCAGCGTGCCCTTGTGGGCCATGTCGTGCCGGTCGCCCAGCGGAGCCTTGGCGGCGGACAAGGCGAGAGCGTTCTTGTCCGCCGGCTGCGATTCACCGGTCAGCGCCGCCTCCGCCACCTGCAGTTGCGCGCTCTCGGTGAGTCGCAGATCGGCGGGCACGATCGCGCCCGCTTCCAGCAGCACGAGGTCGCCGGGCACCAACTGGTCGGCCGGGATGCTGAGCACCTCGCCCGCGCGCCTGACCCGCGCCGTGGGCGCGGCCAGCCGCTTGAGTGCCGCCATCGCCCGCTCGGCGCGGTATTCCTGGGCAAAGCCGATGGCGGCATTGAGCAGCACGATGACCGCGATGGCGATGGTATCGCCCGGATCGCCGATGATGCCCGAGACCATGGCGGCGACGATCAGCACCAGGATCATGAAGTCGCCGAACTGGTCCGCGATCATGCGCAAGACGCTGCGCCGCCGCCCCTCTGGCAGGCTGTTGGGTCCGTGCCGCGCCAGGCGCAGCGCCGCCTCCCCGGCGTCGAGCCCGCTTCCTGGATCGACGCCCAGTTCGCCGGCGACAGCCTCGGCCGAGAGCGCATGCCAGGGCTTTGGGGCCGGGCCGGCATCGGGCATGGTATCCGTGGCGCCTCCGCATCAAATGTCGAGTGAATAGCCGGATCGATTATGCCACGCGCACCGCCACCGGCAGCTCTCCAACTCGCCGAAGATAAGGCAGATAATGCGGCCCTGTGGAAACGAGCGATGAAAGCGAGGGCGATCGATGCGCCTGCTTCTGGTCGAGGATGACACGATGATCGGCGAGAGCATCGCCAAGGGCCTGCGTCGGGAGGGTTTCGCGGTCGATTGGGTAAAGGACGGTATAGCCGCGGAGCGATCGCTCGAAGCGGGGGACTTCGACCTGATGCTGCTCGACTTGGGGCTGCCGCGCAAGGGCGGACTCGACGTGCTGCGCACGCTGCGCGCCAAAGGCAAGCCCATTCCGGTGCTGATCCTGACCGCAAGGGATGCGGTGCCCGACCGTGTCATGGGCCTCAACGCCGGCGCCGACGACTACCTGGTCAAGCCCTTCGACCTCGACGAACTGGTGGCGCGCATCCACGCCATCCTGCGCCGACGCTCGGGACGGGCCGAGCCGGTGATCCATCACGGTTCGCTCGTTCTCAATCCGATCAGCCACGAGCTCAGCCTCGATGGCAGACCGCTGGTGCTGTCGGCACGGGAATTCTCCCTGCTGCTGGCGCTGCTCGAACGTCCGGGCGCGGTGCTGTCCGTGCCCCAGCTGCAGGAGCGCATTTACGGCTGGGACGAGGAGGTGGGCAGCAATACCGTCGAAGTGTTCATCCATGCGTTGCGCAAGAAGCTCGGTCCCGACTTCATCAAGAACGTCCGCGGCATCGGCTACATGGTACCGAGGCTGCCATGAGGTCGATCCGCCTCACCCTGCTGCTGTGGCTGTCGCTGGCGCTGTGCGCCGGCATCATCGCGGCGGCCGGACTGATCTACATCCAGGCGCGCGCGGCAGCCAACCGCCTGTTCGATTATCAGATGAAGCAGATCGCGCTCTCCCTGCCGCACCAGGCATTCGCACCGATGGGATCCGACGGCGACGCGCTCGACATCGGCAAGGACGTGGTCATCCAGATCTGGGACCAGACCGGCATCCGCATCTATCATTCCCACGAGCGCCCGAGATTGCCGCAGCGGGCAGCGCTGGGCTTCACCAATGTCGCGACCAAGGACGGCATCTGGCGGGTGTTCAGCGCCCAGCTCGGCGAGACCGTGGTCCAGGTGGCGCAGCCGCTCTCCGCCCGTCAGGAACTGGCGGCCAAGACGGCACTCAACACCACCGCGCCCTTGCTGCTGGTGCTGCCGTTCATGGGCATCTTCATCTGGCTGGCGGTCGGCCGCGGCCTGGCGCCGATCAGCCTGGTCGCCAGCGAACTACGCGCGCGCGGCTCCGACACCCTGACGCCGCTGACCGACCAGGGCATGCCGGAAGAAATCGCGCCGCTGACCCACGCCTTGAACGGCCTGCTCGCCCGGCTTGAGCGGGCCCTGGACGCCCAGCGCGCCTTCGTCGCCGACGCCGCGCACGAATTGCGCACGCCGCTGGCGGCCCTGAAGCTGCGCATCCAGTTGCTGGAACGCGCCGAAGGCGAGGCGGAACGGCAAGCCGCCATCGCCGATCTGAACCGGGGACTTGACCGGGCCGAGCACCTGGTCCGGCAACTGCTGACCCTGTCGCGCCAGGAGACGGATCCGGCGGGCCACCCGCTCGTCTTGGTCGATCTGCTGGAGGTCGCCCGCCAGATCGTCATCGAGCAGGCACCCATCGCCGCCGAGAAAGACATCGATCTGGGCATCGCCCAAGGATCCCCGGCAACGATCAGCGGAGACCCGGTGGCGCTCGCCGCGATGCTCGGCAACCTGATCGACAACGCCATCCGCTACACTCCCGCCGGCGGCCGCATCGACGTCTCGGTCGCCACCACCGACCGGGAGGTTCTGATGACGGTCACCGATACCGGACCGGGCATCGCGGCAGCCGACCGGCAACGGGTATTCGACCGCTTCTACCGGATCGATGGCTCCCAGGACCAGGGCAGCGGGCTCGGCCTGGCGATCGTCAAGAACGTGGTCGACCGGCACCGGGGCAGCATCCATCTGGAAACAGGGCCGGGGGGACGGGGACTATCGGTGTCGATCACGCTGCCCAGAGCCTGAACACGCGGCGCTCAACATCTTGTTACATTAAAGTTTTTGCCGGGCATACGCTTTAAGTCTGCTTTAAATCTTCTTCCCTAGGATGCATTCCACCGGCAGCGCCAGGCTGCCACTCTCGAAAGGAGCGCATCATGAACAGCAAGACGTTTTCCCGCAGCGCCGTCACCGCCGCGATACTCGCCGCCATCGTCGGGGCGAGCGCGCATTTCGGCCTCCCCAGTTTTGCCCAGGCGAATGCCGCCGTTTCCCGGCAGGCCCAGGCCAGCGCCATGGCCACCCCCGTGACCGGGATCGTGGACTTTTCCAACATCGTCGCCCGCTACGGCCCGGCGGTGGTCAACATCAGCGTCACCGGCAAAGCGCAACCGACCGTTCTCAACAACGGGGTGCCCCAGCTCGATCCCAACGATCCCTTCTTCCAGTTCTTCCAGCATTTCGGCCCGCAGTTCCAGATCCCCCAGGGCGGGCAGGTCGAGCACGCCGAGGGCTCCGGCTTCATCGTCAGCAGCAATGGCATCATTCTCACCAATGCCCACGTGGTCAATGGCGCGCAGGAGGTCACGGTAAAGCTGACTGACCGGCGCGAGTTCAAGGCCAAGGTGATCGGCACCGACCACCAGACCGACATCGCGGTGCTGAAGATCAAGGCCACGAATCTGCCCACCGTCAAGATCGGCGACCCCAACGCCACCCGGGTGGGCGAGCCGGTGCTGGCGATAGGCTCGCCCTTCGGCTTCGAAAACACCGCGACCGCGGGTATCGTCAGCGCCAAGTCGCGCACGCTGCCCGATGACACCTATGTTCCCTTCATCCAGACCGACGCTGCGGTCAATCCCGGCAACTCGGGCGGCCCGCTGTTCAACGCGCGCGGTGAGGTGATCGGCATCAATTCGCAGATCTTCACCGAGAGCGGCGGCTATCAGGGCTTGTCGTTCGCGATCCCGATCGACGTCGCAACCAAGGTGCAGGCCCAGTTGATGCAATACGGGAAGGTCACGCGCGGTCGCCTGGGCGTCACGATCCAGGAAGTCAATCAGGCGCTGGCGGATTCCTTCGGCCTGAAAACACCGCACGGAGCATTGGTGAGCGCGGTCGAAAAGGGCAGCCCGGCAGAGCGGGCGGGCTTGAAGCCGGGTGACGTGATCATCGCCCTGAACGGCAAGGCGATCAGTCATTCGTCGGACCTGCCAGCGCAAGTGGCCGACATCAAGCCGGGAACAGCGGCGCAGGTGGAGATCATCCGCAAGGGCGAAAAGAAGACCGTGACGGTGACAGTCGGCGAGATGAAGCCGGACCAGCTCGCCAGCAACGACCACGGCGCGGCGCAGCAGGGCAGGCTCGGGCTGGCGGTCAGACCGCTCACCCGTGAGGAAAAAAAGCAGGCCGGTGTGACCGGCGGCTTGCTGGTCGAGGCGGTGTCCGGACCCGCGGCCCGTGCCGGCATTCAGGCCGGAGACGTGGTGCTCTCGCTCAATGGCATGTCCGTAAACAGCGTCGAACATCTGCGCGAACTGGTCGCCAAGGCTGGCAAACATGTGGCGCTCCTGGTGCAGCGCGACGAGGGCAAGATCTTCATACCGGTGGACCTCGGCTAGGCTGGCGGCAAGAACAGGGGCGGGGCGGCAGTGCCCGCCCCGTCGTTCGAGGCGCAGAGGGGAAGGACCAATGGCAAACTGGAAAAGTCCGGCCACGCTCACCGGACATATCCTGCCGACGTCCGCCACCATGGTCGGGGTCTGCGTGACGGCGATCGGTATCGTCAAACTGATGCACGTGGGAACCGTCGGCTATTACGTAGACAAGCTTCTGGCCGTCGATAGCATCACCTTCCTCATCTGCTCCGTCGTCTCCTTCGCCTCGGCGCGCATGGAAGCCAAAGCCGTCCAGTTGGAGACCACGGCCGAGTCGATATTTCTGGTCGGTCTCTTCCTCCTGGGCATCGCATCGGTATTTATGGTTTTCAAGATCGGCTAAGCATGAAACAACAGAAAAGCAAACCCCGCCGCGTCGCCCTGGTTCTGCAAGGCGGCGGCGCGCTGGGAGCCTACCAGGCCGGCGTCTATCAGGCCCTGCACGAACACGGTCTGATCCCCGACTGGGTGGTGGGCACCTCGATCGGGGCGATCAACGCCGCGCTCATTGCCGGCAACTCGCCGTCCATACGCCTGGCCCGCCTCGAGGAATTCTGGCACGGCGTGGCCCGCGACGACCTGCTCGACATGCAGCGGGCGCCGGAGGCGCTGCGCCGTTCCAACACCTGGCTGGCGTCACTGACCGCCGGGATGCACGGGGTGCCGGGCTTTTTCTCGCCACGCCTGTTCAATCGCTTCGCCGTCGGAATGGCTGTGGCGCCGGAGTCAGCCAGCTTTTACGACACCCAGGCATTGTCGGAGACGCTCGCGCACCTGGTGGATTTCCCGCACCTGGGCAGCAAGGACGCGATGCGCCTCACGGTGAGCGCGATGCGGGTGACCAGCGGCGAACTGGTGTGCTTCGACTCTGCCCACGGCAGTCTCGGCGTCGAACACATCATGGCCAGCGGTGCGCTGCCGCCCGGCTTTCCGCCGGTGCGCATCGATGGCGAGCTGTACTGGGACGGCGGCCTGTACTCGAACACGCCGCTCGACATCGTCCTCGACGACGAGCCCAGGACCGACACGCTGTGCTTCATGGTCGATCTTTGGCGCGCCGAGGGCACGGAGCCCACGAGCCTGGAAGAGGTGCAGACGCGCCAGAAGGACATCATGTTCGCCTCGCGCTCGAACCAGCATATCGAGGACTACCGCCGCACCCACGATCTGCGCCGCGCCGTGCAGGCGCTGCACGCCCGGCTGCCCGCGAAGCATAAGAACGACCCGGAACTGCAAAAAATCGCGGCGCTGGGCTGCGACACCACCATGCACATCGTGCGCCTGCCCTATCCCGGTAAGGACTGGCACATGGCGTCGAAGGACATCAACTTTTCCCGGGGCTCGATCCAATGGCGCTGGGACAGGGGTTACCGCGATGCCGGCCGCGCCATCGGGCAGGCCGGTTGGCTGGCGCCGGTGCCGTCCCACTGCGGCGTAGTGGTCCATGAACTTGCCAGGGAAATCGATCATGACTGAAGACGAAGTCCGCCGCGGCGCTTTTGCCATGCCGCTGACCAACCCGGCTTTCCCGCCGGGCCCCTACCGTTTCGTCGACCGGGAATTCCTGATCATCAGTTACCGCTGCGATCCGGAATTGCTGCGCCGGGTGATTCCGGCGCCGCTCGAACTGGCGGAGCCGGTGGTCAAATTCGAGTTCATCCGCATGCCCGACTCGACCGGCTTCGGCCATTACTGCGAATCCGGCCAGGTGATCCCGGTGAGCTTCAAGGGCGAGCTGGGCGGCTACGTGCACGCCATGTATCTCAACGACCACGCCCCGATTGCCGCCGGACGCGAGCTCTGGGGCTTTCCCAAGAAGCTCGGCGAGCCGGTGCTGCGGGTGCATAAGGACACCCTGGTCGGCACGCTCGATTACGGCGGACTGCGCATCGCCACCGGCACCATGGGCTACAAGCACCGGACCCTCGACCAGGGGGCTGTCCTCAAGGCGCTCAGCGGCCCGAGCTTCTTGCTCAAGATCATGCCCCACGTCGATGGCACGCCGCGCATCTGCGAACTGGTCCGCTACACGCTGGAGGACATCCAGGTGAAGGGCGCCTGGTCGGGGCCGGGCGCGCTGGAACTGCATCCTCACGCGCTGGCGCCGGTGGCCGAGCTGCCGGTGCAGCAGATCCTCTCGACCACGCATATCATGACCGACCTGACGCTGCCGCTGGGCAAGGTCGTCTACGACTATCTCGAATGAGCGTTTCAACAACCGGAAGGAACAACAGCATGCGCATGAAAGACAGAGTTGCCGTCGTCACGGGAGCCGCCAGCGGCATCGGCCTGGAGATCGCCCACGCTTACGCGCGCGAAGGGGCGAAGGTGTGCATCGCCGACCTGTCGCTGGCGGCGGCGCAAGCCGCGGCGGCGGCGATCGAGCGCGCCGGCGGCAGCGCCATGGCGGTGCAGATGGACGTGGTCGACGAGCAGGCGGTGGAGCGCGGCTTCGATCAGGTGACGACGGCATTCGGCGTGCCGGACGTGCTGGTGAGCAACGCCGGCATCCAGCACATCAACCCGATCGAGGCGCTGTCGCTGGAGAACTGGCGCAAGATGCTGGCCATCCACCTGGACGGCGCCTTCCTGACCACGCGCGCAATGGTGCGCCGCCTCTATCCGACGGGTCGCGGCGGTGCGGTGATCTACATGGGCCCGGTGCATTCGCACGAAGCCTCGCCGCTGAAGGCGCCCTACGTCACGGCCAAGCACGGCCTGCTCGGCCTGTGCAAGGTGTTGGCCAAGGAAGGCGCCAAGCACGGGGTGCGCGCCAACGTCATCTGCCCGGGCTTCGTGCGCACGCCGCTGGTCGAGAAGCAGATCCCCGAGCAGGCCAGGGAGCTGGGCATCAGCGAGGCCGACGTGGTCGCCAAGGTGATGCTCAAGGACACCGTCGATGGCGAATTCACCACCACGGCCGACGTGGCCGAGACCGCGGTATTCCTGGCGGCATTCCCCAGCAACGCGCTGACCGGGCAGTCGGTGGTGGTCAGCCACGGCTGGTACATGCAGTGAGGGTGGGACAGGATCAGTCGACCAGCAGTTCGCGGATCTTGTCTAGGTGGCTGAAGTGGCAGCCGGTGGCGTCGATGCTCAGCCAGCCGGCGCGCTTCCAGTCGCCGAGCACCCTGGCCACCGTCTCCAGGCGGGCATCGATGATTTCTGAGAGTTGCTCCAAGGTAAAGGAAATAGGCAGATGCACCCGGTCATCCTTGCGGTCGACACCGTAGCGCTCGATCAGTTGCAGCATCAGCACCGCCAGACGCTGGGGCATGGTGCCAGCGCTGATGATCTCGATCTTCTTGATCAACGCCTCGGTGAACCGGGTCAGCTGACCATGCAGATTAGAGGAAAGCGGCGGTGAGGTCTCGGCAAACTTCAAGATCACCGCAGCATCGATGCAGATCGCTTTCAGCCCCTCGTTGAGCGCCACTGCATCGATCGAGTGCTTCATCCCGGCAAAGGTCGCAAACAGGCCGAGGCAGTCCCCGGGGCCATACAAACCATAAGTCTTGCTCACCCCGTTGCGATCGCGTCTGGCGGCCTTGACGAAGCCGGCGTCGAGCAGCACGATATCCGTGACTTTGTCGTCCCGGCGCCAGAGAAACTCGCCCCGGCGGTAAAGGCGCACGGTGGTGGCAGAGGCGATTTCCCGGAGGATTTTCAGCGGCAGTTTAGCGAACAGCTCGAAACGGCGCAGCGTCTGCACCAGTTCGGCTTTCTGCGGCTGCACCAGCGGCAGGGGCCGGAGGCGGCTGCCGGAGACGAATCTGGCTCGGAAGAAAACGCTGCGCGGTAAAGCGACGGGCGGGAATTCCGCCTTGACCTTTTGAATGGCCTTCTTATCCGCAGTCATCTGAACAACCTTATCGTCTATCGATCACCATTGTCGCAAAGTATACCATTGTTACAGATATGGTTTTACCACCCACGAACTCCGCCGACAGCAGTGAAGCCACCATGGCGGTGAAAAAAAACCCGCGCAAGCGCGGGTCGTATTGCCGGCAAAAACGGCTCACTTCTTCTTGGCGGCTTTCTTGCCCGCAACAGCGGCCTTGAAACCTGCGCCGGCGGAGAATTTCGGGACGGTAGTCGCAGCAATCTTGAGCTCTTTCCCGGTCTGAGGATTCCTACCGACCCGGGCAGCGCGCTTTGCCGATTTAAAGGTGCCAAAGCCGATCAGGGCGACACTCTCGCCCTTCGAGACGGCCTTGCTGATGGCGCCGAGAACGGCGTCGAGCACGTTGCCGGCAGCAGCTTTGGAGACGCCGGCTTCCTTGGCGGCGGCATCGATCAGTTCCGACTTGTTCATAGTTTCCCCTTTGGCAATTGATGGAAGATCTTCCGACTGGCAATTCAACTGGTGATTCTAATCCGAGATCCCAGGTCCGACTAGCTCTGGCGACATTGATGCCAAGCCCCTAGCAGGCGGAATATATACGCCACTTCCGTCGCTGGCAACACCCGGCCTGCACATTTTAAATGCCGACAAAGCCGCCGTCCCTTCGCCAATCGGCTATCTCCGCCCGAACATCGATTCGTCTCTCGCCCGTCTGACGAATCTATCCCGTTGTCTTAAAAGCATAACCTTGGTACTAGCAAGTTCGTAATAGCCTTACTTTCGTCATATTGCATTGTGAAAATCGGACGTATAGCATCGATTCACGGGACGATAATTAGGGAGCTAAACCATGTTTTCGAGCAGCCAAGTAGCGGAACAACTGCGCTCACAGGCAAGCGCCTTTGCCCAGTCATCAGACCGGTTGTTAAAACTGGCGGACGAGATCGACCCCCCCGACGACGATGAACTGCTCGATCGCGAGATCCGGGAGGATGACGATGCGCTCTGGACCCTGTTCATTCGCGTCTATCATCTGGTCATGAAAACACCCGGCATTACGACCAACAAGATCGCTTCCGGCATGGGCCTTCCAGGGAATTATCCGACGGAAAACTCCCATCACTTCACTGCCCAGATTCTGGATTGGCTGATGGACAAGGGGCTGGTCTATCGCTGCAGCGATAGAAAGCCCTATCAGTGGATGGCAAACCCGGTACCGAAGACCAGCCGCAATCTTCGCGTGGTCAAGAGTTGAGCATCACCGCCGCATTCCGCTAGCCGTCATCACCGCGTCTGGCCGAGTACGCGCTCCACCGCCGTGGCCAGTGCCTCGGTCGGAAGCGCGCCGACCAAGACCTCGGTCGCACCAGTAACATTGTTGCGCACCACCGTCGTCGGCGTGCCACTGATCCCCGCCTGCTGGCCGTCGGCGGCATCCTCATCGATACGTTTCGCGACCTTGCCCTGCGTCAGGCAGCGCGAGAACGCTCCAGCGTCCAGTCCGTCAGCCGCCGCCAGCGTCTGCAAGGATTTGCCGTCGGACAGACCATGGCCATTCGAACGCGTGTTGGCGAAGAGCGCGTCGGCATATTTCCAGAAGGCGTCATTGCCGCCCAGATCCGCCGCGCACTCGGAGGCTATGGCCTCGCGCCGCGCGGCCGGTTCGTGGAAGGGCAGAGGGAAATGGCGCCAGACCCAGTTCAACTTGCCGCCAAAACGCTCCAACAGAGCCTTGGGTGTGTCATGGAAGCGCTTACAGTAAGGGCACTCGAAGTCGGAGTATTCGATCAGGGAGACCGGCGCGGTTGGGTCGCCGCGGATGTGGTCGCGGCCGGCGGTTACCGGCCTCGCGCTCTTGGCTTTTTCCTCTAGCTGCCGCTGCGCTCGAGCCTGCTCGGCACGACGGGCTTCCGCCTGGCGATTCGCAATCCGCGCCAGCGACCTCTCGACCGCCTGATCGAGCGTGCCATCGCTCTCGATGCGGTGGACGATGGCTTCGACCAAGGCCGGATCGGGCTTGACGGCGGTATCGGCCCTGGCTTCGAGCGCGAACAGCCCAATGCTCACGGTAAGGAGCGCTTTATAAACGGTCAACTTCATCATTCACCTCTGTCACACGATGCCTTCGGAATACCGCTGATGGCAATGCATCACCGCGATCCTGCGCTGCAGCAAATGCCGCAGCGGCTAGTAAATCCTATTATCCCATCTACACAATCTATTTTCGTAATTGCGCCAAGTGGGCTAATTTCCGAACAGCAGGAATACCTGCCGCTCTCGAAAAGCGCTGCACCCTTGAGCCTGTCGATCTATCGGAACTCGTTCCCAGGCTCGTGGTCGGCACCGAGATCCAGGATTCATCACAGGGAGGAGACCATGAAGACAATTTCGCAGATTCTCGGTCCGCGGGCAGGGATCGTCGTCTCGGTAGGGCCGACCGAATCGGTCCATTACGCGCTCCAGATAATGGCCGAACACGAGGTGGGTGCATTGCTCGTAGTGGAAGCAGGCAGGCTTCTCGGCATACTCTCCGAGCGCGACTATGCCCGCAAGGTGGTGCTCAGGGGGAGGCTGTCGCACGAAACCCAGGTGCATGAGATCATGGCCGAGCGGGTCATTTGCGCGACGCTCGACATGAGCATGGAAGAGGCGATGGCCGTCATGGCCGAAAACCACATCCGTCATCTTCCCGTTCTGGACGATGCCAAGGACGTGGTCGGTTTGGTGTCGATGCGCGATCTCGTCCAGGAGACCATCGCCGAACAGACTTTTGTCATCCGGCAACTGGAGAGCTACATCGCCTTGTAGCTGAAGCATCGCCCCTTGGAGCCCGGATAGACGGCGGGGAACCGCCGGTTTCGGGGGTGATGCGCAGAATTGCCGATGGTTTTCGCCCCTGTTAGGCAGATGCTGCTGATTGCTATGGCTGAGAATTGACCGTGGAGGTGGCTGCGGTCCAGCCGGTTGTCCGATGCCCCCCGTCTTCTGCCCCCTTCTCGCCGAGCTAAATTTGCTGGCGTTTTTCCTGATAGCTAGATGAGGGCGCACCGCGAGGAAACGGTCATGAGCAAAGAAGATATGATTAACTGGCTTCTGCGGGAAATCGCGTCGGATCGATTTCGTACCTCTGGCTCGGCCGGCACCGATGGCGCGCGGTCTGACCAGGCAGCGGAATGGTTGCGCCTCAACGCCCGAAGCCACGGCGAGATCGAGGTGCTGTACTACAGCGCTGAGGAACTCTACGCCCTGTCGGCCTGAGCCACAGCTGCCGAGACGAAAACGGCTCCCATCGCTGAGAGCCGCTTGAATGTTGGTGGCCAGGGACGGAATCGAACCATCGACACGCGGATTTTCAATCCGCTGCTCTACCAACTGAGCTACCTGGCCGTAAGTCGCAAACGAGCGCGAAATTATACCTGCGAAAACTCGGCGCGGGCAAAGAAAAACCTTCCCTTGACGAGAGATCGGCAATCGAGTGTCCGCACTAAAGATCGGTGTCCGGCAGCTAAATTCTGGCTGTCGGCGATCATCAGGAATTCAGCAGCACGGTGCTATCGACGCCGACACGGACGTTGCCCCAAATTTTGGTGTCGATCACGATCGGCAGGTTGATCTCCGACAGTATTTCGCCGGTGTCCCTCGCGTAAGTCTGCAGCAGCAGCGGCTGCTTGTTTCTGCCGGCGCGCGACCCGGTCGGGTCGGTCCAGATGCGTTTGGTGCGGTTGCCGATCAGGTCGGTATCGTAGTTGCCGGTGAGCGGCTTCGAAACCTTCAGATTATGGATGGCTCCGTAGCCCTGCGTATCGACGATCAGCGCGAATATCCCACCTTGAAGTCTGCTCAGGCAGTCTTCAAGGTGGGGTTGCAGATGCTGCTCGAAGGCGCGCAGGTAACTCACCTCGAATTTTTGCGGATTGGTACCAGGCAACGGGCGGTAATTCTGGTCCCAGATATTGGTGCCGCTATTCTTTAGTTCGTTCAGCTTCACCTGAATGTCATCACGGAACTCGCGGGCGCGCTCGACGTTGAAGTCGAAGGCGCCGCGTCCGATCTTGAAGCACGAAACAAGCTCCTGGACACTCTCGGTTGCTTCGGCGAGCACGACGGTGGACTTTTCCGAGGAAGTCATGCTGCCCGAAACCTCGGAGGAGAGTTGATGCAGTTGGATGACCGCCTCGTGCACGCTGCCGTTGGTGGCGTTCAATTGATCCATGGCCGTGGCGATGTGCGCCAGCTGGTCGCTGGTGGTCTCGAAATCGGCTACCATTTTCTGAAACTCCACCGCGGAGCTTTTCACAATGTCGCTGGTCTGATGAATACGGCTATTGATCTGGCCGTTCTCGGACTGGGTTTTCTCGACCAGACTCGTCATGTTGCCGATGTTATCGGAGATCTCCTGCGTCGCCAGGGTGACTCTCCCGGCCAGCTTGCGCACTTCGTCGGCAACCACGGCAAAACCGCGACCCTGTTCGCCGGCGCGCGCCGCTTCGATGGCAGCGTTGAGCGCCAAGAGGTTGGTCTGATCGGCGATCTCCTTGATCATGGTGGCGATTTCGCGAATGCTGTCGGAGCGTTTGCCCAAATCGGTCACGGTGACGTTGAAGGTTTCCAGGCGGTTGCTGACGGTTTCGACCTCCTGCACGACCTGGCTCATCTCCATCAGCGAATTGCGCGCAGTCTGCAGATTATTGTCGGTCGCATGCGCGATCACTTCGGCGGAAGCGGAAACCTCCTTGATCGCCGCCGTCGTCTCGGTACTGGCACCGAAAACCGATCCAGCGATTTCGCCCTGCTGGTTCGCCCGCTTGGCCGTCGATGCGACATTGTTTTTGACGACGACGGCTTCGCGCGAGATATTCACGCTCATCTTGCGCACTTCACCGATGAGGGCGCGCATCTTGTCGGCGAAGCAATTGTAGCTCTCCGCCAGCTTGCGCAGTTCGTCGTGGCTGATGATCGGAAGATCGCGGGAAAAATCGCCTCGGCCATGCGAAATTTCATCGAAGATATTGGTGATCAATCGGACAGGCCTGAGAATCAGATGGCGAAGATAAAGGATCTGCAAAATGTTCCAGGCCAGCGCCACGAGGGTCAAGCCGATCATCAGGTATAGTCCCTGGTCGAGTACCCCAGCGACGTGGCCGGCTAAGGCGGAATTCCCGCCGGCCTTTTGCAGATCTTCCGCAATCGCGTCTTTCTGATGGATGTCCACGCCCAAATACGTGACGTCGATCAGAAAGAGCAGCAGAAAACTCATCAGCTTCTTGGTCAGCGAGTTCCAAAAAGTCCGCTCGCTCCAATCATACAAACGCCAGAAAAGTTTCATGGCTTCCCCCCGGGAAAATGACGACCCTTGCGTGCGGATTTTATTTTTATCATTGCTCCAACACAGGTCCCGCAGATGCAAGCATCCGGCCGGTCACCGAGCACACGAGCACCCGGGGCGGCGATGCCCGCTAGCCGGCGATGGCCTGTCTGATCTGCTCCAGCGTCGACGCGTCGTCGATGGTGGTGAGGTCGCCTGGATCGCGGCCTTCCGCCAGCGCCTGAATCGAGCGCCGCAGCATCTTGCCGGAGCGCGTCTTGGGCAAACCGGAAATGAAATGCACGCGTGCCGGGCGGGCGATGGCACCCAGCAGGCCGTCCACCTGGGACATGATTTCTTTCTCCAGTTTCTGGCGCAGTTCGGCTGTGGCGACCGTGGTCGCATCCTTGACCACGGCGAAGGCCATCGGCACCTGGCCCTTCAGCGGGTCATGAACCCCGACCACGGCGACTTCGGCGATCATCGGATGGGTCTGTACCGCCTCCTCGATTTCACGCGTGCCCAGTCGATGGCCGGCAACATTGATGACGTCGTCGGTCCGGCCGAGGATGAAATAGTAACCGTCCTGGTCGCGGATGCCCCAGTCGAAGGAGGAATAGACCTGGGGCGACTTGAACAGAGAGAAGTAGGTGCTGACGAAGCGCTGATCGTCTCCCCAGAGGGTAGACAAGCAGCCGGGCGGCAGGGGCGGCAGGACGCCGACCACGGCCTTCTCGTTGGCATCGGCTTCCGAGCCGTCCTCGCGGAACAGTTTGAGCTGATAGCCATACACCGGAAACGACGGCGAGCCGTACTTGATTGCCGTCTTTTCGACGCCCGGCACCGAGGAGAGCATCGGCCAGCCGGTCTCGGTCTGCCAGTAGTGATCGATCACCGGGATGCAAAGCGCCCCGGCGATCCACTCGTGCGTCGTCTGGTCGAGCGGCTCGCCGGCCAGGAACAGATGGCGTAGCGAGGAGATGTCGTGTTGCTTGAGAAAGGCCGGATCCTGCTTCTTCAGCACGCGCACCGCGGTGGGCGCGGAAAACATCACGCTGACCTTGTAGTCCTCGACGATCTTCCACCAGATGCCGGCATCGGGACGGATCGGCGTGCCCTCGTACATGACGGTGGCCATACCGGCGATCAGCGGCCCATAGATGATGTAGGAATGGCCAACCACCCAGCCGATGTCGGAGGTGGTGAACATCGTCTCGCCGATAGCACCGCAATAGATGTGCTTCATGCTGGAGGCCAGCGCCACCGCGTAGCCGCCGACGTCGCGCTGCACGCCCTTGGGCTTGCCGGTGGTACCCGAGGTGTACAGGATATAGGACGGCTCGTTGGCTTCGAGCCAGACCACCGGCACCTCTGCCTCCATATGCTGCTCGCGCAAGCCGGCGTGGTCGAGGTCGCGCCCGGCGACCTTGGCAAAGCCGGGGTCGAGGCCGCGATCGACGATCAGCACCCTGGCCGGCGGGAATTTCGCCAGCGAGCAGGCCTCATCGACCAGGTGCTTGTAGGGGATGGCGCGTCCGCCGCGCATGCCGGCGTCGGCGGTGATCATCAGCACCGGCTTGGCGTCGTCGATGCGCGTCGCCAACGACGCTGCGGCGAAACCGCCGAACACCACCGAATGGATGACGCCGATGCGCGCGCAGGCGAGAATGGCGAAGCTGGCCTCAGCGATCATCGGCATGTAGATCAGCACGCGGTCGCCGCGGCGAACGCCCAGGCTCTGCATGATCGCGGCCATGCGCATCACCTCGCGCTGCAGCTCTGCGAAGCTGTAGATCTTCTCTTCGCCGGTCTCGGTCGACCGGTAGATCAGGGCGCGCGCGTCAGGACGCAGCGCCGCATGGCGATCGACGGCGTTGTAGCACAGGTTGGTCTCGCCGCCGACGAACCATCTGGCGAAAGGCGGTTTCGAAAAATCCAGGATCCGCTCCGGCCGTTTGTGCCAGCTGATCAGCTCTGCCTGCTCGGCCCAGAAGGCCTCGGGCTCTTCGATGGAACGACGGTAAAACTGCTGATAAGTGGCCATGGGGTCTCCTAGGTACTATTTTGCAGTCAGGCGGGAGCCTGCCGCTCGGGCACGCATGAGGAAAGGATGCCGAGGCTTGAACCCCTGCCTCCGAAGGGAGCGATGCCCCTCGGAGACAGAAGCATCATTCAAACCTCAGGCCTGCGGTGCACCGACGGGCAGAACTTCGCGGCCATAAGCCTCATTGATCACTTCCGCGGCGGCCAGATAGAGCGCCAGGACCGCCGTGACCAAACCGAGGTAGCCGCCCAGGACACCCATCTCAGGCATTCCGAACAGGTCCTTTGCCGCCAGCAGGAAGAAGGTGGGGACCAAGGCCAGGAAAATGAGCATGAGGGCGCGCGCCTTGCGCAGCGAGGCAACCCACAGATAGAGCGAGAAGACGCCCCAGACAACCAGATACCAGCCGACGAACGGCCCCGGACAGTTGCCGTGGAAATATCCGACGAACAGCGCGAAGGTCCACCAGAACGCCCCATAGCCGCAGAACGCGGTGAAGCCGAAGGTATTGCCCTTGAACATTTCCATCACGCCCGCGATCATTTGCGCCGTGCCGCCGAACGCAAAAGCCATGACCAGAACCATGCCCATCGCATCGCCGGTATACCACCCGGCGTTGATCATGGACAGCAGCCAGGTCGTCATCGCGAACCCTGACAATCCAAGCGGAGCCGGATTGGCCAATTTAATTTCATTGCTCATTTCTTGTCTCCTGAAGTGAATTAATATTAACTACTAGTACTTCTCGGGAACGCTCCCCCGACCATCAAGCAACCGATTATTTCGCCTCGCCGAGCTGATCGAGGATCGCCGGATTGTCCAATGTAGATACATCCTGCGTGATCACCTCTCCCTTGGCGAGCGAACGCAGCAGGCGGCGCATGATCTTGCCCGAACGCGTCTTCGGCAAGTTGTCGCCGAAGCGGATTTCCCGGGGCTTGGCGATCGGTCCGATCTCCTTGGCCACCCACGCCCGAAGCTCCTCCGCGATGGCCTTGGCCTCCTCCGCCACCGGACGCGAGCGCTTCAGGACGACGAACGCAACCACCGCCTCGCCGGTGGTGTCGTCGGGCCTGCCGACTACCGCAGCCTCGGCGACGATCGGATTCGACACCAGTGCCGACTCGATCTCCATCGTGCCGAGCCGGTGACCCGAGACGTTGAGCACGTCGTCGATGCGTCCCATGATGGTGAAGTAGCCGGTCTCCTTGTCGCGCACCGCGCCATCGCCGGCGAGGTAAAGCCTGCCTCCTAGTTCGTCCGGGAAGTAGCCCTTCTTGTAGCGCTCGGGATCGCCCCATATGGTTCGTATCATGGCCGGCCACGGGCGTTTGACCACGAGAATCCCGCCCTGGCCATTGGCCACCTCCTGCCCCGTCTCGTCGACGATTGCGGCCATGATGCCGGGCAAGGGCAAGGTGCAAGAACCCGGCACGATCGGGGTCGCGCCAGGCAGCGGCGAGATCATATGGCTGCCCGTTTCCGTCTGCCACCAGGTGTCTACGATCGGGCAGCGCGAGCCGCCAACGTTCTCGTAATACCAGATCCAGGCTTCCGGATTGATCGGCTCGCCGACGGTGCCGATGATGCGCAGGCTGGACAGGTCGTAGCTCTTGGGATGGACCTTGGCATCCGCTTCCGCGGTCTTGATCAGCGAGCGGATCGCGGTCGGAGCGGTGTAGAAAACCGTGACCTTGTGCTTCGCGATCATGCTCCAGAAACGGCCCGCGTTCGGGTAGGTCGGGATGCCTTCAAACACGACCTCGGTTCCGCCCACCGTCAGCGGCCCGTAGGCAACGTAGCTATGGCCGGTCACCCAGCCGATGTCGGCGGTACACCAGAAAACGTCGGTGGGTTTCCAGTCAAAAACCCATTTCATCGTTTGCGCCGCCCAGAGCAGATAGCCGCCGGTGCTGTGCTGAACGCCTTTGGGCTTGCCGGTGGAACCGGATGTATAGAGTATGAACAGCGGATGTTCCGCACCGACCCATTCCGGTTCGCACGCGGCCGACTCGGCTTGCGCCACTTCGTGCATCCAAAAATCGCGGCCGGCATTCCACTGAATCTCGCCACCAGTGCGCTTGTAGACGATCACGCTCTTGACCGCTTCGCAGCCGCCCATCGCGAGCGCTTCGTCGGTGATGCTCTTGAGCGGCAGCGCCTTGCCGCCGCGCATCTGCGCGTCGGCGGTGACGAGGGCGACCGCACCCACATCAACAATCCGTTCATTGAGCGACTTGGCCGAGAAGCCGCCGAAGACCACCGAGTGCGGTGCGCCGATACGCGCGCAGGCTTGCATCGCGACGATGCCCTCGACCGACATCGGCATATAGATGATGACCCGGTCGCCCTTCTTGACGCCGCGCCGCTTGAGCGCATTGGCGAAGCGGCACACCCGCTGCAGCAGATCCAGATAGGTGACCTTGGTGACGGTACCGTCGTCGGCTTCGAAGATGAGCGCAACGCGACTGCCATTGCCCGCTTCGACATGACGATCGAGGCTGTTGTATGACGCGTTCAGTTCCCCGTCTTCGAACCACTTGTAGAACGGCGCACCGGATTCGTCGAGCACCTTGGTAAAAGGTTTCTTCCAGGTCAGCGTCTCGCGCGCGAGGCGCGCCCAGAAGCCTTCGAAATCGCGCTCGGCTTCCGACACCAGCGACCAGTACGCATCCATGCCGGATATTGCGGCATTGGCAGCAACGTTAGGAAAGGGCTGAAAGATGCGCTTTTCATTACTTATGGATTCAATGCCTAGCATGTCTTCTCCTTTTATTTTCCATGGATACCGACTCATCTTGCTGTCGGATATTCATTGTTGATCCCGTCGGGCTTCGCGCGCCGATGGACCTTCCGGATGCATAACCCCCCCCTCTCGACTGCTTATTTTTATATGCGCGCTTTCGTGCGCTTGACGGCTGAAATATCAGATCCCAGCCAGGCCAGCTTAGCAGCGCTGGCTGACGCGGAACTTACAGCGCAGCGAAGTTAATAGTCAGCAACCCGATCGGGGGCAGCATCGCTGCCCGAGCCCACTTCGGATTTTTCCAGACAATAGCCCAGACCGCGCACGGTGGCGATCTTGATGCCGCCGCGATCGAGCTTCTTGCGCAGGCGGTGCACATAGACCTCGATGGCATTGGTGCTCACTTCGGAATCCCAGCAACACAGCTGGTCCACCAGCTGTTCCTTGCTGACCATCCGCCCGGCGCGCAGCAGCAGAATTTCGAGCAGGCCCAGTTCCCGCGCCGAGAGCTCGATGGGTTGGCCCTCGATCTTGACCACCCGGTCGGCCTGAACGTAGCTCAGCCGGCCGAAGTCGATCTGGGTCGGCATGGCCGCGCCGCGACGGGTCAAGGCCCGCACCCGCGCCTCGAGTTCGCGCAGGGCGAAGGGCTTGCCGAGGTAGTCATCGGCCCCGGCATCGAGGCCGCGAACGCGGTCCTCGACACAGTCCTGGGCGGTGAGGATCAGCACCGGCAGCGTCATTTTGCGCGCCCTCAAGCGGCGCAGCACCTCGAGGCCGGATAGCTTTGGCAGCCCCAGATCGAGGATCAATAGGTCGAACGACTGGCTGATGAGCGCGGCTTCGGCATCGCTGCCGTTGGCGACGGTGTCGACGGCATAGCCGGCATTGCGCAGGGAGCGCACCAGCGCTTCGGCGATGGTGGCCTCATCCTCGGCCAGGAGAATTCTCATCGGGAAAGTCTAGCACACGGGGCGGCGCACTCCGGCGCGCTATGGCTGTGCAGTGCACCATAAAAAAGCCCCGCCGAAGCAGGGCTTTTCTGGAGGCGGATCCCCGCTCTTGCACCCGTGAGGGTGTAGCGGGGAGCGACTCAGGCTTGCGCCTGCGTCACATGTCCATGCCGCCCATGCCGCCCATGCCACCCATGCCGCCCATGCCGCCCATGCCGCCGGCCATGCCGCCGCCAGCCGGCTTGTCTTCGACCAGTTCGGCCACCATGCATTCGGTGGTCAGCATCAGACTGGCGACGGATGCGGCGTTTTGCAGCGCGGTGCGCGAGACCTTGGTCGGGTCCAGCACGCCCATCGCCACCATATCGCCGTACTCGCCGGTCGCCGCGTTGTAGCCGAAGTTGCCCTTGCCTTCGAGCACCTTGTTTACCACCACCGAGGGCTCGTCACCGGCATTGGCGACAATCTCGCGCATCGGCTGCTCCAGCGCGCGCAGCACGATCTTGATGCCGGCGTCCTGGTCGTGGTTGTCGCCCTTCAGCTTGCTCATGGACTGGCGGGCACGCAGGTAGGCGACGCCGCCGCCGGCGACGATGCCCTCTTCCACCGCAGCGCGGGTGGCGTGCAGGGCGTCCTCGACGCGGGCCTTCTTTTCCTTCATTTCCACTTCGGTGGCGGCACCGACCTTGATCAGCGCCACACCGCCGGCCAGCTTGGCGACGCGCTCCTGCATCTTTTCCTTGTCGTAGTCGCTGGTGGCTTCCTCGATCTGGGCGCGGATCTGCTTGACGCGCGCCTGGATGGTGGCGGCGTCGCCGGCACCGTCGATGATGATGGTGTTTTCCTTGCCCACCTCGATGCGCTTGGCCTGGCCGAGATCCTTGAGCGTGGCCTTTTCCAGCGACAGACCGAGCTCCTCGGCGATCACCGTGCCGCCGGTCAGCGTCGCGATGTCTTCGAGCATCGCCTTCCTGCGGTCACCGAAGCCGGGCGCCTTGACGGCGCAGGTCTTCAGGATGCCGCGGATGTTGTTCACCACCAGGGTGGCCAGGGCTTCGCCCTCGACATCCTCGGCGATGATCAGCAGCGGCCGGCCGGCCTTGGCGACCTGCTCCAGCACCGGCAGCAGATCGCGGATGTTGCTGATCTTCTTCTCGAACAGCAGCACCAGCGGATTGTCGAGAATGGCGACCTGCTTCTCCGGGTTGTTGATGAAGTAGGGGGACAGGTAGCCGCGGTCGAACTGCATGCCTTCGACGACCTCGAGTTCATTGACCAGGGACTTGCCGTCCTCGACGGTGATCACGCCTTCCTTGCCGACCTTGTCCATCGCCTTGGCGATGATCTCGCCGATGTCGGAGTCGGCATTGGCCGAGATCGAGCCGACCTGGGCGATTTCCTTGTTGGTTGAGCAGGGCTTGGACAGCTTCTTCAGCTCTTCGATGGTGGCGGCGACGGCCTTGTCGATGCCGCGCTTCAGGTCCATCGGGTTCATGCCGGCGGCGACGTACTTCATGCCCTCGCGGACGATCGCCTGGGCCAGCACGGTGGCGGTGGTGGTGCCGTCGCCGGCGATGTCGGAGGTCTTGGAAGCGACTTCCTTGACCATCTGCGCGCCCATGTTCTCGAACTTGTCCTTGAGCTCGATTTCCTTGGCGACCGAGACGCCGTCCTTGGTCACGGTGGGGGCGCCGTAGGAACGCTCGAGCACGACGTTGCGGCCCTTCGGGCCGAGGGTCACCTTGACCGCGTCGGCGAGGATATTGACGCCGGCGACCATGCGGTGGCGGGCGGAGTCACCAAATTTGACTTCTTTAGCAGGCATTCTCTTTATCTCCTAGAGTGTTCAGTATTAGGCTTCGACCACGCCCATGATGTCTTCTTCGCGCATGACCAGCAGCTCGTCGCCATCGACCTTGACGGTCTGGCCGGAGTACTTGCCGAACAGCACGCGGTCGCCGACCTTGACGGCCAGGGGACGAACCTTGCCGTCTTCGAGGATCTTGCCGTTGCCAATGGCGAGAACCTCGCCTTGATCGGGTTTTTCGGCGGCGGTGTCGGGGATGACGATACCGGAGGCCGTCTTGCGCTCCTCTTCGAGGCGCTTGACGATCACGCGATCATGCAATGGACGGATTTTCATTAAATTTCTCCTTTTTTGGACCTACGGACAATGGCGTTTGAGTCGCCGTTGATTGATCGGAGCGGAGGCAGGTCATTAGCACTCACTGCCGACGAGTGCTAATAATAGGGCTTGCGGCGCCTCATTTCAAGGGCCAAGCGCGAAAAATTGTATTGTGGCGCCCCGCTTCCGGGCCCGATCGGGTGCCGCGAAGCCGGCACCCACTCACGGGTCTAGCGCCTGCGCCGCGACACTAGCGTATCGCCTGGATGTGCTTGCGTCTTTGCGCCTCGGACACGAACTCTTCCAGGTCGGGATCCAGCGCATTGCGGGCAGAGATGATGCCGATCGGCTTGCCGTTCTCGATCACCGGCACGTGGCGGAAGCCGTGTTCGTGCATCATCAGCAGCGCGAAGCCGAAGGGCTTTTCGGGACCGACGGTCTTCGGTGCCGTGGTCATCACCTCCGCCAACCGGGTGCTGCAGGCATCGCGTCCCTTGGCGATGACGCGGAACACGGCATCGCGCTCGGTAAAGATTCCGACCAGGCGTTCCTGCTCGATCACCATGACCGCGCCGACGTTCCTGCTCGCCATCAGCTCGGCGGCCTTGCTGACGGTGGTCTCGGGTGGCGCAGTGAGCACCTTATGTCGCTCCATGACGCTTCTAATCGGCAGGTTGAACATGGCAGCCCCTAAATGGTCAGCTCTTGCTAAGCGGTTCTGGATGATAGAGGCTGTCGCCAGCATCGCATTGACTACGATCAAGCCGGCCTCAAGGATTTCCCCGCCTTCCCGATTCCATTGCCGGCTTCGGTCGTCGCCGAGCCGACGCCGTGCCGCTCGTGGCGCATTCAAAGCGGTGTAAGATGCCGGCTCGGCGCGCCAGGGGCTTGCTGGCGGACTTAAGCGACAGGAGTTTTCACCGATCATGAAAGCCGCATTCGTGCGCGTATCGATCGCCGTCACCTTGGCGACGAGCCTTGCCGGCTGTGCCGTCGGTCCCGACTTCCGGACGCCGGCAGCACCCGTCGCCAGCACCTACACGGCGGCGCAGTTGCCGGCTCAGACCGCCGCCGCGCCGGTCGACGGCGGCGCGGCCCAGCGCTTTGCCATCGCACAAGACGTCTCGGCACAGTGGTGGACCCTGTTCCGCTCGCCGGCCCTGGACGCACTGATCGCGCGCGGACTGGCCGACAGCCCGTCGCTCGCCGCGGCCCGGGCAGCGCTCACCGCCGCGCAGGAGAACCTCGCCGCCGGCGACGGTCTGCTCTACCCCGGCGTCGATGCCGGCCTCCAGGCCACGAGACAGCGCGTCTCGGGTGTGACGACCGGCACCGGCAGCCGGGAATTCAGCCTCGACAACGCCTCGGTCAAGGTCTCCTACGGACTCGACCTGTTCGGCTCGGCGCGGCGCCAGCTGGAGGCGCTCGGTGCCCAGGCCGACTACCAGCGCTTTCTGCTGGAAGCGGCCTACCTGTCGCTGTCCGCCAACATCGTCACCACCGCGGTCCAGGAAGCGTCGCTGCGCGGCCAGATCGAGGCGACGCGCGCGGTCATCGCCGCGGACCAGCAACTCTTGACGGTGGTCGAGCGGCAGTTCGAACTCGGTGCCGTAGCGCGCTCGGCGGTACTGCTGCAACGCTCGCAACTGGCCGCGACGCGGGCGACGCTGCCGCCGCTGGAAAAGCAGCTCTCCTTCACCCGCCACGCGCTCGCCGCCCTGGTCGGGCATCTGCCCGGCGAGGCGGGGACGCCCGAGTTCCAGCTCGACACGCTCAAGCTGCCGACCGTGCTGCCGGTCGCCCTGCCCTCGACGCTCGTCCGCCAGCGCCCGGACATCCGCGTCGCCGAGGCCTTGCTGCACCAGGCCAGCGCAGAAGTCGGCGTCGCCACCGCCAATCTCTATCCGCAGGTCACCCTGAGCGCCGCCTACGGCAGCGAAGCGCTGACCGCCGGCGCCCTGTTCGGCGCCCAGGACGTCATCTGGAGTTTCGGTGCCGGGGTGCTGCAGCCGGTGTTCCACGGCGGCGAACTGAGCGCGAAGCGGCGCGCCGCGCTGGCCACCCTCGACCAGGCGGCGGGGCAATACCGGCAGACCGTGGTCAATGCCTTCCAGAACGTCGCGGACAGCCTGCGCGCGCTGACTACCGACGCCCAGACGCTGGAGGCCCAGGCGCAGTTCTCGGCGGCGGCCAAAGACAGCCTGGCACTGACCAAGACACAGTTTTCGCTCGGCGCGACGAACTACCTGACCCTGGCCGCCGCCCAGCGCGACGAAGCCCAGGCGCGCATCAACCTGATCAAGGCCCGGGCCGCCCGCTATGCCGATACCGCCGCGCTGTTCCAGGCGCTGGGCGGCGGCTGGTGGCATCGGGATCCGGCATCTGAGAAGGACGGCGAGCCCGTCCCGCATGGAGAGTCTGCACATGACTAAACGTATGGTGATCATGCTCGCGCTGGTCGGCACCCTGCTCGGCGCGATCTTCGGCTTTCAGGCCTTCAAGGGCCACATGATCAAGAAATTCATGGCGGCGCAGACCGCTCCGGCGCAGACCGTGTCGGCCATCAAGGCCGCGCTGCAGCCCTGGCAGACCCGCATCGAGGCGGTCGGCTCGCTGACCGCCCGGGAGGGCACGGACCTCGCACCGGAGGTGAGCGGCATCGTGTCCTCGATCCATTTCAAGTCGGGCGAAGATGTCAAGGCGGGCAAGCTGCTGCTGAAGATGAACGCCGCCGCCGACATCGCCCAGTTGCACGTCCTGGAAGCGGCGGCACAGCTAGCCAGAAGCAGCTACGCCCGCGACCAGCGGCAATTCCAGGCGCACGCCGTGAGTCAGGCGGTCCTGGACAGCGATCGCGCCAGCGTGCGCAGCAGCGCCGCGCAGGTGGCCCAGCAGCAGGCCCAGATAGACAAGAAGCGGATCCGCGCGCCCTTCGCCGGCCGCCTCGGCATCCGCGCGGCCAGCCTCGGCCAGTACCTCAATGCCGGCGCCAAGATCGTCACCTTGCAGGCGCTCGATCCGATCTACGTGGACTTCTATCTGCCGCAAAAATCGGTCGGCCAGATCAAGCTCGACCAGACCGTGTCGGCGCGGACCGACGCCTTCCCGGGCAAGGCCTACACCGGCAAAATCGTCGCGATCGACCCCAAGGTCGACCCCGGCACGCGCAACGTCCTGGTCCGCGCGGCCGTCCGCAACCCAGGGCACGAGCTGCTGCCGGGCATGTTTGCGCTCACCGACATCGAGGCGGGCGAGGCCAGGGGCCAGATCACCTTGCCGCAAACGGCGATCTCCTACAATCCCTACGGCAACCTCGTCTATCTGGTGGAAGACGGCGGCAAGGGCGCGGACGGCAAGCCGCGGCTGATCGTCAAGCAACGCTTCGTCACTACCGGCGACACCCGCGGCGACCAGGTGGCGATCGTCAAGGGGCTGAAGGTCGGCGATCTGGTGGTGACCTCCGGCCAGATCAAGCTGCGCAACGATTCACCGGTGACGATCAACAACGCCATTCTGCCTGCCAACGAGGCGGCCCCCAAGCCCCAGGACCAGTGATCGGAACGACGGCATGAAATTCACCGACATCTTCATCCGCCGCCCGGTGCTGGCGACGGTCGTGAGCCTGCTGCTGTTCGTGCTCGGCCTGCGCTCGATCGGCCAGTTGCCGGTGCTGCAGTTTCCGCGCACCGAAAATGCGGTGGTCACGGTGACCACCGCCTATACCGGGGCGGACCCTTCCCTGGTCGCGGGCTTCATCACCACGCCGCTGGAGAACTCGATCGCCCAGGCCAACGGCATCGATTACATGACCTCGACCAGCACCCAGGGCTTGAGCACCATCACCGCCAACCTGCGGCTCAACTACCCCTCGGACAAGGCGCTGACCGAGATCAACACCAAGGTCAATGCGGTGGTGAACAAGCTGCCGCCCAACGCCCAGCAGCCGGTCCTGAATGTCCAGATCGGCCAGACCACCGATGCCATGTACATCGGTTTTTCCAGCGCCGCCCTGTCGTCCAACCAGATCACCGATTACCTGATCCGCGTGGTGCAGCCGAAGCTGCAGGCGGTCGAGGGGGTGCAGACCGCGGAGATCCTAGGAGAAAAGCTGTTCGCGCTGCGCGCCTGGCTCGACCCGCAGAAGCTGGCCGCTTACGGCCTCACCGCCACCGACGTGCAGACGGCCCTGGCCAGCAACGACTATCTCTCGGCGGTGGGCAGCACCAAGGGACAGATGGTGCAGGTCAATCTGACCGCCTCCACCAGCCTGCACTCGCTCGATGACTTCCGCAAGCTGATCCTCAAGCAGCAAAACGGCGCCGTCGTCCGCCTCGAAGACGTCGCCAAGGTCACGCTGGGCTCGGAGGATTACGAGTCGCAGATCGCCTTCGACGGCCAGAAGGGAGTGTTCATCGGCATCCAGGTGGCGCCCTCGGCCAACCTGCTCGACGTGGTCAAGCGCGTGCGCGACGCCTTTCCTGATATCCAGAAACAGTTTCCCGAAGGCCTCACCGGCCAGATCGTCTATGACTCGACCCAGTTCGTCACCAGCTCGATCAGCGAGGTCGAGCACTCGCTGATCGAGGCGCTGCTGATCGTCACCCTGGTGGTCTTCGCCTTCCTGGGCTCGGTGCGCTCGGTGCTGATCCCGACCGTCGCCATTCCGCTGTCGCTGGTGGGCACCTTCACGGTGATGCTGCTGTTCGGCTTCTCGATCAACCTGCTGACCCTGCTCGCCCTGGTCCTGGCCATCGGCCTGGTGGTCGACGACGCGATCATCGTCGTCGAGAACGTCGACCGCCACCTCGAGGAGGGCCTGCCGCCGCTGCAGGCCTCGCTGCAGGCGGCGCGGGAGCTGGCCAATCCGATCATCGTCATGGCCACGGTGCTGATCGCCGTGTACATTCCGATCGGCTTCATGGGCGGGCTCACCGGCGCCTTGTTCACCGAGTTCGCGTTCACCCTGGTCGGCGCCGTGAGCATCTCCGCGATCGTCGCCCTGACCCTGTCGCCGATGATGTGCTCCCGCCTGCTGAAGGCCCACACTCCCTCGGAAAAAGGCTGGCAGGCGAAATTCGTGGTCTTCCTCGACCGCCGCTTCGAAGCGCTGCACCAGCGCTACCAGCGTCTGCTGCACGGCACACTCGACACCGTCCCGGTGACCGTGACCTTCGCGGTGATCATCATCGGCAGCATCTACTTCCTCTACGCCGGGGCAAAGTCCGAACTCGCGCCCCAGGAGGACCAGGGCGTGATCATCACCTCCGCGACCTCTGCGCCCGACGCCACCTTGCAGCAGCGGCAGATATACTCGCACGCCGTCTATCAGGCCTTCAAGCAGCACCCCGAAACCGACCACGTGTTCCAGCTCGACATGCCCGGCCAGTCGATCGCCGGCATGGTGCTGAAGCCCTGGAACGCGCGTAAAGCGACCGCCGACCAATTGCAGCCGCAGGTGCAGCAGGAAATCAACCGCATCGCCGGCATCCGCGCGGTAGCCTTCCAGCCGCCGCCATTGCCGGGCAGCCGGGGGCTGCCGATCCAGTTCGTGATCCAGACCACCGACGCCTTCGATCGCCTCAACCAGGTGGCCGAGAAATTCCTGCAGGACGCGCAAAAGAGCGGCATGTTCATCTTCCTCGACAACGATCTCAAGTACGACCTGCCGCAGTCCCGGGTGGTCATCGACCGCGACCTGACCGCCCAGCTCGGGCTCACCATGCACGACGTCGGCGGCGCGCTCTCGGCGATGCTGGGCGGCGGCTACGTCAACTACTTCAGCCTCGACGACCGCTCCTACAAGGTCATCCCCCAGGTGCAGCAGCGCTACAGACTCAACACCGAGCAACTGAAGAATTACTACATCCGCACCGCCGGCGGCGGCTCGGTGCCGCTGTCTACGGTCGCCCATATCGAGACCACCACCATCCCCGAATCGCTGAACCACTTCCAGCAGCAAAACGCTGCCACCATCTCCGGGGTGAGCTTTCCGGGCGTGACCCAGGGCGAGGCCCTGGCCTATCTCAAGAACCTCGCCGCGAAAACGCTGCCGCGCGGCTATTCGATCGACTACGGCGGCCAGTCGCGGCAGTTCATCCAGGAATCCTCGGCGCTGGTGGTCACCTTCTTCTTCGCGCTGGTGATCATCTTCCTGGTGCTGGCAGCCCAGTTCGAGAGCTTCCGCGATCCGCTGATCATCCTGGCGACCGTGCCGATGTCGATCTGCGGCGCGCTGATCTTCATCAACCTGGGACTGGGCGGCACCAGCCTCAACATTTACACGGAAGTCGGTCTGGTGACCCTGATCGGACTGATCAGCAAGCACGGCATCCTGATCGTGGAGTTCGCCAACAATCTGCAGAAGAAGGGCCTGTCCAAGCGCGAGGCGATCGAGCAGGCGGCGGGCATCCGGCTGCGGCCGATCCTGATGACCACGGCGGCGATGGTGCTCGGCGTAATGCCGCTGATCACCGCCAGCGGCGCCGGCGCCGTGAGCCGTTTCAACATCGGCCTGGTGATCGCCACGGGCATGGCGATCGGCACGCTATTCACGCTGTTCGTGGTGCCGGCGATGTACATGCTGCTGGCGGCCGAGCACCGGCAGCAGGCGGTCGAGGCCACACCCTAGCCGGTCATGTCGGAAATGACGAGGAAGATCTCCTCACCGAGGCGCCATATCCCAAATGGCGGCCGGGAAATAGCGGTTGCGGCTCCGGTTTAATCGACTCATAAAATGCGCGAAGTGCGACCCATCGCAGTCCTGGCCATGTTGTTCATTGCCGGCTGCGCGGCGGGTCCGGACTTCGAAAGACCCGCCGCGCCTGATGTCGGCGGCTATACCGCCCATCCTGTGTCGACCACCGTCGCCAGCGCCAAGCTCGCCGGCGGACAGGCCCAGCGCTTTTCCGCCGGGAAGGACATTCCCGCGCAGTGGTGGACCCTGTTTCATTCCGGGCCGCTCAACGAGCTGATCGATCAATCGCTGAAGCACAATCCCGACCTCAAGTCGGCGCAGGCGGCCCTGGCGGCGGCCAGGGAAAATGTCCTGGCGCAAAGGGGCGCCTACTATCCGGGCGTCGCCGGCTCTTTCTCTGCCAGCCGCCAGAAGCAGTCGTCCGTGCTTGCCCCCGCGCCCAACTATCCGGTCGTGGCCAACGAGTTCCAGTACACGCTGCTCACCCCGCAGCTCAGCGTCTCCTATGCGCCCGATGTCTTCGGCCTGAACCGCCGGACCGTGGAGTCCTTGCAGGCGCAGG